>LWDU01043124.1_pt1 | contig 56717 bp, 48 predicted proteins | sample 727161 | NCBI WGS metagenome assembly LWDU01 (sample SAMN04566230, study PRJNA314399) | hydrothermal vent metagenome | isolation source: deep sea hydrothermal plume seawater | place: Mexico: Gulf of California, Guaymas Basin | collected 2004-07-11
CCATAGATAACCCCTTCCTTCTCAGTCCCGGGGATGCCGCCCTTTACTCGCTTTGCCGACAAGTCGTCTAAGGGCTCCCAAGCTATATAGATGGTGTTGCCATTAGGTAGTCGGCGAGCGTCATGATGCTGGTTTCCATCGTGATGTTCCCAAACCACTTTGCCAGTCCAATCATACTCACGAAGGCACCCGCCTTTTCCTGCATATAATGGTGGCCCATCTTCGGAACCCTCTGCTATGAACAGATGTCCATCATTAGTAAGCTGACATCGATTTACACCACCTTTATTCAAAGCCCATTCGTTTAGTATTTGTCCGTCCATATCTATTAGGTAAGCTTTATCGTGGCGAAGGGGCGCGAATAGGGTATACCCTTGAGTTGCCTTCTGTCGGTCATAAGTATTAACTCCACCGTCTTGAAATTTCATCTACCACTCCTATGGTATTTTGTTGCTCGCCTAAATCGTTTTAGTTTACTTTTCCATAGACATACCGCACTTTGCAGTCATATTATGTTCTATCACTCTAAAATACTGGTCGCCAGATGACGGGGTATCCTAGATGAGCAATGTCACAGGTTTACTAACTAAAACAAAGTATAAAACGATTATCACCGTCCAGAAAGGTGTTTTCTTAGGTGTAGAAGTTACGGGTGTAAATCTATCTAAACCACTAACTGAAGAAATAATTGAAGAAATTAAAGATGCACACGCTAATTATGGCGTTATCGTTTTTCCCAACCAATTCATTTCATCAGAGGACCTGCAGCGCTTTGGTCGTTATTTTGGCAAATTATCAGTCCACCCGTTTTCGACCAACACAGAGGGAAATCCAGAGCTTATTATTTTCGATAACAAAGAAGGTAACCCACCAGCATCCACAGACGTCTGGCACACGGATGAAACTTTTAGAGAGTGCCCACCAATGGGTACCATACTTTATTCTAAAATAATCCCAAATTATGGTGGTGACACTAATTTTGCTAGTATGTCCGCGATCTACGATGGTCTGTCAGACCGTTTGCAGAACTTTTTATCTGGCCTTGAGGCTGTGCATAACTTGGGGCCTTTCCAAAACCTTTTCCCTGACACTGCTGAAGGGCGCAAAAATAAGTATTTAGCGCAAGAAAAATACCAGTCTGTAACCCACCCTGTCATTCGCGTTCATTCAGTGACGGGTAGAAAAATATTATTTGTTAATCCACAATTCACGACACATATCAAAGGTATGGCTGAAGATGAAAGCCGTTCAATCCTTGATATGCTATTTAAGAAAACCCCCATGCATGAATATCACTACCGCCATAAATGGGATGAAAATATGCTAATTTTCTGGGATAATCAGGCTGTTCAGCACTCCGCACTTCACGATTACTACCCACAACAACGGATGATGGAGCGGGTTACTATAAATAATGATCAACCACCCATCGCAGATGCCCCGGCTCCTGACCCCGCTACTTTAAGAAAATACCTGATGCCGCCTATTGCGCAATTCACAAAAAGTCGTCAAAAAAGGCAACACGACGTTTAGTTAAATTTACCAGTCCTGTTGTTTTAGATGCTTGTTAGCAAACACCAAATTGTGTTACGCATAAGGGTAAGGACTATAATAAATACGCCACAAATTAGTATTTGAGTAAAACATCAACGGGAGAAAATTATGAAATACAAATTATTAGGTACGTTAGTAGCCACTGCGGCTATTGCCTGCGTTTCAATCGCAAGTGCGGGCACACTGGACGACGTTAAAAAACGTGGTCACCTTAAATGCGCTATAAATACCGGATTGCCTGGATTTGCTTACACAGATGATAAAGGTAATTGGACAGGGTTTGACGTGGCTTACTGCCGTGCACTCGCTGCAGCAGTCCTTGGGGATCCTAATAAGGTAAAATATAAAAATACTACAGGTAAAACACGTTTTCCTACACTTGCATCAGGCGAGGTCGACGTATTGTCACGTAATACAACGTGGACATTGTCTCGCGATGTGGACTTGGGATTTACCTTTCTTGGGGTCAGTTATTATGACGGGCAAGGTTTCATCGGCCGGAAGTCACTCGGAGTGAAAAGTGCCAAGGATCTTGATGGTGCATCTGTCTGTATTCAAACGGGTACCACAACTGAATTAAATCTTGCTGACTTCTTTCGTTCAAATAATATCAAATATGAGCCAGTACCAATTGAAACGAATTCTGAAGCAAGGGCCGGATATCTTGCAGAACGTTGCGACGTTTATACCACTGATGCATCCGGTTTAGCTGCAACCAAAAGCACATTCAAAGATGCTAGCAAGCACATGGTCTTTCCAGAAATCATTTCCAAAGAGCCTTTGGGACCACTGGTACGTCAAGGTGATGATCAGTGGGCTGATATAGGACGTTGGGTACTTAATTCTTTGATTATCGCAGAAGAACTGAACATTACTAAAGCAAATGTTTCGGCTAAGGCTAACGGTACAAAAAATCCAGAAGTTAACCGACTATTAGGAACCGAGGGTTCTATTGGAAAAATGCTAGGTCTCGATCCTAAGTGGGCTGTCCGCGCAATCTCAGCTCATGGTAACTACTCTGAAATTTTTGAAAAATTTATTGGTAAAAATACACCTCTAGGTTTAGCCCGAGGGCAAAATGCTCTGTATAACAACGGTGGGATTCTTTACGCTCCGCCTGTCCGCTAAACCGTATAAGTTACGTCCCGTCTGGCGCTATCTTTCGTCAGACGGGACATTATTTTTTACTATTTTTGTTCAGGGGTTGGAACTTGACCCGAAATGGAGAACAAACCCAAAATACAGGGTTCAAATTAGTTAACCTTTGGACTGATGAACGTTACCGTGGGCTCATATTCCAGTTTGCATTAGTATTAGCTCTTTTTATTTTTATTGCATTCATTGTTTCAAATACCATTCAAAACTTAAAGACTGCGGGGCTAGCGTCAGGGTATAGCTTTATCTTTGATACAGCTTCATTTGATATCAATCAGCGGTTGATAGAATACTCCTCAACATCAACATATGGTAGAGCAATTATAGTAGGCGGTTTGAATACTATCGTCGTAGCTGTACTGGGCATTTTTGCATCTACAATCATTGGTTTTTTTGCTGGAATCTTAAGACTATCAAATAACTTTCTTATTAGTCGACTGGTTACCGTGTATGTTGAATTTATTCGCAATGTACCCGTTCTTTTGCAAATAATTTTTTGGTGGGTGATTTTACTCGCGCTACCAAAGGTCCGCCAAAGTTTATCGATAGGCGATTCCATATTCTTGAATAATCGCGGTGTAAGACTGCCATCTCCAATATTTGAGGACGGTTCACTTTTCGTTTTAGCAGCCTTTGTTCTTGGCATAGTTCTCAGTTTATTCATAAGGAGGTGGTCCCTTAAACGACAAGAGGTAACAGGTCAAACCCTCCCAATAGGCATTATCTCAATAGCCTTGATCGCCGTTCTACCGGTACTCGTTTATATTATAGCGGGCCAGCCAATAGAGTTCCAAGCGCCTCTCCGAGGTAAGTTTAACTTAAGAGGAGGATTGAATATTACCCCTGAATTCGTAGCGTTATGGCTGGCTTTGTCGACATATACAGCTGCGTTTATTTCTGAAATCGTACGTTCAGGTATTTTATCCGTCTCCAGCGGACAAAAGGAGGCAGCTCGTGCGCTTGGCCTAAAACAAAATATTACAATGAGAAAAATAGTCCTGCCGCAAGCACTTAGAGTTATCATTCCCCCACTTACAAGCCAGTACTTAAACCTCACAAAGAATTCCTCGTTAGCTGTTGCTATCGGTTATCAGGACATCGTCTCGATAGGTGACACAGTTTTAAATCAAAGCGGTCAGGCCCTGGAGATGATATCAATTTTTATGGCGTTTTACTTGACGCTCAGCCTAGCCATGTCAGCTTTTATGAACTGGTACAACGAGAAAATTAAACTGGTTGAAAGATAATGAATACAACCGATATAAATTATTCAAAAACGGGGAAAAGCAGGCCGCCGCCGGCTAACACAGTTGGGCTTATCGGATGGGTACGCACTAATCTATTTAATGGGCTTTTGAATACCTGCTTAACATTTATTTCGTGCTACTTATTGTGGCTAATAATTCCACCATTATTAGATTGGGCTATTTTCAACGCCGATTTTACCGGCAATGTTGGGCGGGAATGTACAACAGACGGTGCATGTTGGGCATGGTTGGACCAACGTATAGAACAGTTTCTCTATGGTTTTTATCCCGCCGGGTCATACTGGAGAGTAAATCTGGCAATATTGCTTCTTTTCCCTGCGTTGGCATATGTTCTTTTTGAAAATTTACCTTTTTCTAATTATGGACGTTGGTACTCCCTGGCATATCCCTTTTTAGCGGCTTTCTTGCTCGTTGGTGGGTTCGGACTTGAAGGCATCACGACAGACAAGTTCGGCGGATTTATGCTCAATCTCGTCGCAGGCCTATCGGGAATAATTTTTTCTCTCCCCATCGGTATTTTATTAGCGCTCGGGCGGCGTTCAAAACTTCCAGCTGTTCGACTGCTCTCGGTAACATTTATTGAGTTTATCCGGGGCGTACCATTAATCACACTATTGTTTGTTGCAATCATTATTCTTCAATTATTCCTTCCGCCAAATGTCTCAGTTGATCAGCTGGTACGTGTGATGATAATGATCACCCTGTTTGCCTCTGCGTATATGGCCGAAGTAATCAGAGGTGGCCTGCAAGCTATACCAAATGGGCAATATGAGGCAGCTCAGGCCATGGGGCTTGGTTATTGGCAGTCAATGCGTTTAATAATTTTACCACAAGCGCTAAAAATTTCGATCCCCGGGATTGTAAATACGTTTATCGGTTTGTTTAAAGACACAACATTAGTCATTATCATTGGACTTTTTGATATACTCGGACAAGCTCGTGTTTTACAGACTAATCCAGACTGGATGGGAAAAGTCGATCACGAAACATATCTGCTAGCTGCAATATTTTTCTTCGTCATCTGTTTTTCAATTTCTCGATATTCTATCAACTTAGAAAAACGGCTTGATACTAATCGCGATTAGGATGTGAAACATGGCAGAACCAAAAACAAGCAAATCGAATGTCGATCAAAACGTCATTGAAATAACAGCACTAAACAAATGGTTTGGCAATTTCCATGTTTTGCAGGATATCAATCTTACTGTTTCCCAAGGGGAAAAAATTATCATTTGCGGCCCTTCCGGAAGCGGCAAATCAACACTAATCCGTTGTATAAATAGGCTTGAAGAACACCAAGAAGGTAAAGTAGTGGTCAATGGCACTGAATTAAGCCACGATCTAAAAGACATCGATGCTGTCCGGAGCGAGGTAGGTATGGTTTTTCAATCATTTAACCTCTTCCCACATCTTACAGCTCTTGATAATTGCACGCTGGCGCTGATTTGGGTTCGTAAAACACCCAAAGCTGACGCTGAGGCCTTAGCAATGGAATATCTTGAGAGGGTAAAGATACCCGAGCAGGCACATAAATACCCAGGACAGCTCTCCGGAGGCCAACAACAGCGGGTCGCCATTGCCCGCTCCCTCTGCATGAACCCCAAAATCATGTTATTTGATGAACCCACTTCCGCACTTGACCCAGAAATGATCAAAGAAGTTCTAGACACCATGATTGAACTGGCGGAGACAGGTATGACAATGCTCTGCGTTACGCATGAAATGGGCTTTGCAAAAACTATTGCGGATCGAGTTATATTTATGGACGAAGGTCGGATTGTTGAAGAAAATGAGCCTGAAAAATTTTTTGCTAATCCAGAACATGAACGAACAAAATTATTCCTAAGCCAAATATTGGCCCACTAATAACTTCGTCAAATGTTAAATACGGTTGCTGATTTCAAAAAAAGTGACTGAAACAAAGAATTTATGAAATACCCCAATAAACCAATAAGCATTATTCTGCCATTTGGACCGCCCGGTTTCTCTAGCCGGGTTGGATTTGCATTGCAGCCCCACCTCTCGGAATTCCTGGGTGTAGACATAACGTTTGAACATATTACGGGAGGATTTGGAGGATTCCAAATGGCTATACCCTTCTAATGGGGACTATTGGAAATATCGCCCTATTACCAAATATTTTTTCAGATTACGGTATTGATCCCATTAAGTGCTTTACACCAGTTACTAAATTAGCAGTTACCCCAAATATTTTAGTAGTACGACCCGGACTTAATGCGACATCATTAGAAGATATTTTGAAACTTTCTGCAAAAAATCCAGAAACATTGAAATTTCATGGAATTAACGAACGAAGCATCCATATGTTAGAATTTAAATCCTTAATAGCTGAGACAGGTATCAAACTACGCTCGGTAAAACCAGAGGGCGGATCGGAAGGGGCAATTGAAGCAATCAAAACTGGTGAGATTGATTTAACGATTACAACTGGCGCTATCGCGGCAATATCGGATCAACGGGCTGCATTCTACCCAGAAATTCCAACTATGGCTGAATTAGGCCTTAATAAAATTGGCGGGGGCTCATGGACCGGACTTTTTGCACCCAAAGGGGTACCTAATAATATACTAAAAGAAATTTTTGAAGCCACAATATATGCCAGCCAGAAGAAAACTGTTATTCAAGAACTCAATGAGCAGGCTGCGAACATTGATCTCAATCATTCCCTTAAAGACGCATTAGATTTCGTGAAAAGTGAAACAGAGCGATTAAGAAAGGCCTGCACTGCCTCCAATTTCTCATAAGAAACGTAGAATTAAGGGCAAAAACCCGCGGTATAAGGGTGAGCGGGTGCCTTATACAATTGTTCTGATTGCGCTAGCTCACAAACTTTACCAAGATACATGACAGCAACTCGGTCACTAACATTTTTGACCACCGCAAGATCATGACTTATAAACAATAAGGTTAAACCATAACGCTCTTTCATATCTTCAAGTAAATTCAATATTTGTGCCTGTACTGATACATCCAACGCCGAGACAGGTTCATCGCAAATTACTAGATCTGGCTCCAGAATTAAAGCACGTGCAATACAAATTCTTTGACATTGCCCTCCTGAAAATTCATGAGGTCTTCTATCCATGGCGATATCAGGATCCATGCCTACCGCATTCAAAGCTTTTCGCACCTTATGATCTATCTCATCTTTTTTCTTGATGCCTGAGATAACCAGAGGTTCCGCGACAATATTTCTTACTCGGCGCCTGGGGTTCAATGAAGAAATAGGATCTTGAAAAATAATCTGCATACTTTTGCGAATGGGGCGCATCTCATTATGACTCAAACCAGTAATTTCTTTCCCCAAAAACTTTACACTACCGAAGGTCGGACTAGGCAACTGGATAATTGCTCTCCCCATCGTTGATTTACCGCAGCCAGATTCACCGACGAGACCCAAAGTCTCACCCTTCTCTATACTCAAGTTTATATCTGAAATCGCATCAAATCGCGCGCCCTGCATGTTATATTCCACAGTAACACCGTTGACCTCTAATAGAGGTTCACTGTTTAACATCTGGTCATCAGGCATTATTTAGAGGTTCCCTAGTTCCTGAAAAATTAAGTGGATACCAACAAGCAAATTTATGGTCCGGATCTTTGATTGTTGTTAGATCCGGAGCATAACTACTGCACTTTTCTTCTTTATAGTTGCAACGTGACTGAAAACTACACCCCTCCGGAAGATTAAGTAAATTTGGAGGAAGACCGGGTATAGCTTGCAGCCTTGTATGAGGGGCATCGGCAAGGGATGGAGCAGAATTCATGAGAGCTTCAGTATACGGCATTATCGGATTTGAAATAAGTTCGTCTGTCGAACACTTTTCGACAATTTTGCCGGCGTACATTACAGCTACGTCATCCGTATACCCCGAAACTATACCGAGATTATGCGTAATTAACATTACAGACATATCGTGTTTATTTTGCAGTTCTTTTAGTAAATCAAGAATTTGCGCCTGGATCGTGACATCCAAAGCCGTTGTCGGCTCGTCTGCAATCAGTAATTTTGGCTCACATGCAATCGCAATCGCAATACGCTGGCGCATGCCGCCTGACAAATGCATAGGGTAGCGACCAAGTTGTTGTTCAGCATCGGGAATACCTACCGAGTTAATTAATTCAGCAGCCCGAACTTTGGCTAAATGGGAACTCATTCCCATCCGCTTAGTCAAAACTTCGGTAATTTGTTTACCAATTTTTTTTACTGGATTTAGAGAGGACATAGGATCCTGAAATACCATTGCAATTTCTCGACCACGGATTTCACGCATCTCCCTCTCGTTTAATGCGCGAAGGTCCCTACCTTCAAATATTATTTCCCCATCATAAAGAACTGAACCGTCTTTAGCGAGTATATCGATAATGGTTCGCGAGAGAACACTTTTACCGGAACCTGACTCCCCAACAATGCCAAGGGTTTTTCCTCTTTCCAAAGAAAAGGATACACCATCTACAGCGCGTGCGATCCCTTTAGGTGTATCAAATTGAGTATAAAGGTCCTTAACCTGCAATAGCGGTTCTGTTACAACACTAGGTGCCACACTGTCCCCCCTTTTTAATTAAATTAAACGTTTTTTCGTTACTCATATTTGTGCCGTTCTCGCATTTGTTAATGTTCTCAATCTATCACCTATGAGATTAAAGCTAAGGATGGTTAGAAACATAGCAACAGCTGGAACAAAAGTTACATGTGGAGCGTAAGACATCTCTGAAAATCCGTCTGAGATCATTTTCCCCCAGGTCGGATTAGGTGGTGGCGGCGTCTAACGACCGATTAAGTCCCAGGCTAACACCTAAGGAATAACGCTAGGCGCACTCCCCTTATAATTAATGTTACCGTATTTTTCATTAAACACACTCCCCTTAGATGTAAAAAAAAGTTTTAAAAGTGAATTCTTATGTGTCTTAAAATTTCTCCCTCAGTATCAAATATTGAATATACAATCTCTATTATGGTCCAGCAGGACCGCCCGGCTCCAGGCCAAGTCTCGTGCGGCCATAGACGGTCGCGTTTATATCCCAATTGAGAAAGACTTGCGCTCCGGCTGCATGAACATCTCTAAATTGGCGTTGTAAATTATTATTTAAATCAAGCCCACCCGCCCCGGCGGCATAAAATAATCGGTCAACGGACGCCTGAGCCAAACGCGGGCAAAAGGCCATATCACGCCGATTACGATAATGCATTTCTTCCGGTATGTCCTCTTCATTTTGGAGAAATTCAAGGGACTCCCTAATATCGGTTAAAAGGATCGTTCTGGCAGCGTCGTATTCAGCGGCTGATTCAGAAATTCTAAGTTGAATGCTCTGTTTTTCGGCGAGTCCATCACCAAAACGTGAATATCGCTCCTTCATGCTATTCGTAAAAGACTCGAGCACTCCGCCCGCTACGCCAACTGATACCGATGAAAGGGTAAAAGGTTTAGTTGATTGCTGGGACAAACGATATGTCGCTGAATTTATAACACCAGCCTTTTTACCACCCCATTCTGGGCTTTCAGGTCCGGCTCGTACATATTTTTTAGGTATAAAGATGTTTTTAAACTCAATATCTTTACTACCAGAACCTGCCAAGCCACTCACTTGCCATGAGTCTTCAATAATTCTGACATTCTCTTGTTTTGGTATTAGTACGCCGACCTTCTCACCTGTTTCTGTATCGGTCCCACGAGATATCCACCATGTTACGTGATCGCAACCGCTAGAAAAACTCGTCCTGGCGTTGAAAATATAACCGCCCTCAACGGGTTTTAATTCTGCCTTAGGATCATTTCCAGTGGCAATTAAGACATTGGGATCTTCTCCCCACAATTCATCCAGGATTTCACGACTCGTCCATGCGCTTGAAGCACAGCCATGCGCAATCTCCATTATAACTTCGCAAAGAATGTCATAATCCATCTCGTAGCCACCATACGTCTTAGGCACACCTATTTTGAAAAAACCAGCCTCCTTAAAATCCTCTATTGTTTCATCAGGAGCACGAGCCATCTCTTCACATTTGTGTGCGCGTTCAATTAACGTAGGCACCATATTACGAGCACGCTGAAGCAAGTCTTCTCGCGTTGGTAGCCCATTGTGATGCGTATTTTCTACGGTTTCTATAGAAGTTCCATCCATATTTAACTCTTCAAATTATTTAATACCTACAACAAAAAATATATTACTTAAAAAAATATCCATACTAAAAAATAATTTATTGACTCTTCTCGAGCATTCCCTCCGGTAATAGGACTGAGAGAACCGGTAACGGTTGATCAGAAAAATCGATATTGGGTTTGGACGATGAAGGGAGTTCCATTTTGGCCAACTCTTTTGCATGGTCATGTGATACACCCATCGCTCGCATAATAATTTTGATTAATTTGACTTCATCCAAGCCGTCGGTTTTATTTTCAAGTATGTCGATGACGCCGCCAACAAGCATCCACGTTATCTGGCCCAATATAATTTCCGCATCTGATTCTGAAATTTTGTATTGACCCGCCGCTATACCCAACTTGAGATCACGAACGCCAAATGGGTTCAAACAAACATTCATCTGCTCAACCAATAACTTGGGTCTCTTCAACCACCATTTCCACATGGCATCACTAAGCATTTCACGGATTGTGAAGCGGATGGAAATTGCCTGAACCGCGGCTGGATTAGACGATTTTAGTGATACCGTTGCTATATGATTGCGCCGTCCTAAATCATTGACCACGCAGGTCAAAACCTGCGAAGCCAAATCATCCATATTCTCGAAATAGTTATAGAATGTCCCAAATCCGATATCTGCAGCATCGGTTATATTTGCAATCGATACACTTTCTACTTCAGCACCGCCCATAGCTTCATGAGCACACTGCAATAGCCGCCCACGGCTTTCACCCTTTTTACGCTCCCTACGCGTCAAGGTCTGATTGCTCGTACTCATGTTAACATGTTCAGTATCCTGCATTAGTCGCCATTACGATCTAACAATATAATTACCCAGCGACCAAAATATAAACTTAAATTGATTTAATATCATTTATGATTATGTATCATTAATTTAAGTTACATCAATAGAAATTTTTTAGCACCATCTGGGAAATAACTTTCCCAAGCTTGTTCACGATTGACATAATGCTCCACAAAGAAGTAAAAAGATGTAGCTTTTGTCCTGATTTGTTACATCCAAAATAACTCGATATGTATATTTGTATACCGTAAAAACAGACCCTACAGAGACAACAGCCTCCGTAGGGTTTCAGTTAAGCTCTCTCCCCCAAATATCGTGTTAACATAGTAGCAATTGAAGTATGCATTTCATTTGGATCTATGAAATATTTCTAAGAAAAACCGTCCAATGCTTCTTGGACCTTTGAACGAGATCGTTCGTAGGCACCTCGTTTGACTTTTTCTTCTTCAACAACTTTCTTTGGCGCTTTTTCCACAAAGCTCTTATTAGAAAGCTTATTATCAATCCGTTCAATTTCACCGGCAAGCCTAAATATTTCTTTCTCGAGCCGTGCTTTTTCTTCATCAACATTTACATTACCAATTAAAGGAAAAACTAGTGTAGTTGTTCCGAGGACTGCTTGCGCTGCCCCTTTTGGCACTCCATCATCAGAGATCTCAAGCGTCTCAAGCCTCGCTATTCGTTTGATTAACTCAGCATACAAATCAACACAAGAAGCCTCTAAGGCACCTGGGTTTTTTATAATTAGAGGTATCTTTGCAGCGTCCGATACTTTGATTTCTGATCTCATGGAACGAACTAGCGTAATCAAGCGAATAACCCAATCAATTTCAGCGTTTGCATTGGGGTCCGCCAACTCACCTAAATCAGGCCACTTGGCAGAGATGAGCATTGAACTTTGGTCACCCCCCAATTTATGCCAGAGTTCTTCGGTTATAAAGGGCATAAATGGATGCAGTAAACGCATCAGTTGCTCCAGAACCCAGGCCGCGGTCGCCTGGGTCTCTGATTTTGCAATATTATCTTCGCCGTAGAAAATTGGTTTAGTAAATTCAATATACCAATCACAGAATGTACCCCACGTAAATTGATAGGCACTTCCAGCCGCTTCATTAAATTTGTAACTATCAATACCCGCACTTATTTCTAGTACAGCTTCAGAGACCTTACCAACGATCCACTTATTAATTGTCTCCTTACAATTTTCTGGCCTGAAATTAAGGTCGACTTGGCAACCATGCATTTCACAGAAACGTGCCACGTTCCATAATTTTGTTGTAAAGTTACGATATCCTTCAACACGGTTCTCAGATAATTTAACATCTCGGCCTTGAGCCGCATGAATAGCCAAAGTCATCCGCAATGCATCAGCCCCATAACTATCAATTAATTTTAGTGGATCAATTATATTACCTTTCGATTTCGACATTTTTTGACCATTCTCATCACGGACTAACGCGTGGATATACACCTCATGGAAAGGCACATCTTCCATAAAATGAAGTCCCATCATCATCATGCGGGCCACCCAAAAGAAAATAATATCAAAACCTGTTACCAGAACATTTGTCGGATAGTAACGATCAACTTCGGGAGTTTCGTCAGGCCAACCGAGCGTTGAGAAAGGCCAAAGTGCTGATGAAAACCATGTATCCAACACGTCCTCATCACGGGTAATCTTAGTTGTCTTACCATAAAATTTATCGGCAGAAACTTGCGCCTCTTCCTCGGTCAGCTCGACAAAAAATTTTCCATCAGGGCCAGACCAAGCGGGGATCTGGTGACCCCACCAGATTTGCCTTGAAATACACCAAGGCTGAATATTATGCATCCATTCAAAGTAGGTATTCTTCCAATGTTCAGGAATAAATTTAGTACGCCCCTCTTCAACGGCCTTAATCGCAGGCCCGGCCATTTTTTTTGCATCAACAAACCACTGATCAGTTAACCAGGGCTCAACGACAACACCAGATCGATCCCCGAATGGCACCGTCATCTCGTTATCTTCAATCTTCTCAAGTAAGCCCAATGCATCCATTTCTGCAACAATCTTTTCTCGAGCCGAAAAACGGTCTAAACCCTGATATGCTTCGGGGACGTTCTCATTAAGCTGCGCATTTAAATCAAGGATATTTAGCATAGCTAGATTATTTCGGCGTCCAACGTCAAAGTCATTAAAATCATGGGCCGGCGTTATCTTAACTGCACCACTACCTTTCTCCGGATCGGAATACTCGTCAGCAATTATTGGAATGGGCCTATTACAAATTGGTAAAATCACATTCTTACCAACCAGATCAGTATACCTTTCATCTTCAGGGTGGACCGCAACTGCGCTATCTCCAAGCATCGTCTCTGGACGTGTAGTTGCTACCGTAATAAATTTACCTTCAGAGCCCTCAATCGGGTATTTGAAATACCACATTTGACCCACAGTTTCGCGCTGCTCAACTTCCAAATCAGATATTGCCGTATGAAGTTGAGGGTCCCAATTTACTAAACGCTTATCTCGATAAATGAGGTCCTGCTTATATAGTGAAACAAATACTTTACGAACCGCTCTTGAAAGACCTTCATCCATGGTAAATCGTTCGCGCGTCCAATCGGGAGATGTGCCCAACCGACGCAATTGATCATTAATCGTACCTCCAGATTCTTCTTTCCACTGCCAAATCTTTTCTATAAACTTCTCGCGTCCGAAATCGTGGCGCGTTTTTCCTACCTCAGCAAGTTGACGCTCAACTACCATTTGCGTTGCTATGCCGGCGTGGTCACAACCTGGCTGCCACAGTGTGTCATCACCTTTCATACGATGATAACGGATCAAAATATCTTGAAGAGTGTTATTAAGGGCATGCCCCATATGGAGGCTCCCAGTCACATTCGGAGGTGGTATTACAATTGTGTAAGGTGTGCCCTCAGAATTAATATCGCAACTAAAAGCTCCTGCTTCTTCCCAGGCTTTATAATATTTAGCTTCAACTAGATCGGGTTGATAGGACTTTTCTAACATTACTAAAAATTTCGTTTTAAAATTAGGTTAACATTTGACGTAAACAGCTTACTGCCATACGCACAATATCATGGGGGTAACGCGTGTAAATTGAGAATTTCATGAATATCAACTGGACTGATAAAAACTTGACCTTAACATCGCAACTAAAGGTCCAAACGTTCGGCCCGATTAACCATATGATCAATTTCTTTCTTAACTAAACGCTCAATCAAATATGGTAAGTTCTGGTCTAACCATTCTCTAAGTAGAGGTCGCAAAATCTCACGAACCAACCCCTCCAGGGTCATATCCTTATTACCAATGGCAATATCACGTTTACTTAAAAGAGCTTTAGCTAACTCTTGCAGGGCGTCAGTTGAATTTACGGAAGGACCATTTGAAAGAATAGAATCTCCGGCGCCAATATCGGATGGTGGCTGAGCAATCATCTGCATTTTCGTGTGGAGAAACCGCAGGAGATTGTCCTCCCAATGCTCCTGCAACAGCCTCTGGGGCAACCAAATTATCCGATCCTGCAGCTAAAGCGCTCTCCTCGAGTTCTCTTTCTGGTTCAGAAACTTTATTATTAGGGTCTGACTCAGATAATTCCATAGCAGCCCCCGTATCTAATTCTTGTTTAGGTTGATTATCAGCAGCGACTGGCTGCGCAACGACCGATGACGGCTCTCCTGCTATTTCGGCAGGCTGTTCATCTTCAGATAAAATCTTCCTGATTGAGGAAAGAATATTATCCATAGATGGTTCTGCATCTTCATTTTCTTCAGCCATCACTCGATAATCAACCCAAATAGTTAAAAAATTGATACCACGCCGCAAATGACGCTATTTTTTTTCACCCGCTTGTTAAGCAGTTCCCGGTGATCAACGAGTATTTCTGGCACTTGTGGGTTTTATTCTAACCCGTTACAAATAAAATTATTATTTTCGTTAGCTCTAATAAAGGTTTTTCAGAACTATTTTGAACCCAACCACTTAGACCTAATTTCTTTGTAATGCTTTGTTGGCACATATGTTTTTACTGGTAATTGAAGATCCTTAGCAGTTAATTGCCCAATCGCTTCCTGCAACTGAAAACTTGCAACAACTTGCTCTCGATTAGCACCTACCAAGCTTATTTTTGCATCTAGTAACTCTTGGTCCGCATCTAAAACATCCAAAACAGTTCTGGAGCCAACCGCAGCTTCTCGCTGAACTCCTTCTAAAGCAATCTTGGCAGCGTTGATTTGGGCTGAAAATGATTTGATTCGCGCCTTAGCTGTCTTAACAGATTCCCACGCTTTAGCCGCCGCCTCACTCACGTTCCGACGCGCTTCTTCCAGTTTCTGGAGACTTTGACGGGCATCCTGTTTAGCTGCTCGCAAACGAGAATATACTGAACCTTTTTGATAGAGTGGAATTGATAAACTGAGCTTCATCTGACCCGTAGTTTTTTGATCAGAGTTGGATGATGCCTCCCAAGCACGACTTAATTTTCCAGCTAAATCGACGGTAGGTAGCAATTCACCACGAACAGATTTAATGTTTATTCTAGCAGACTCTTCAAGATAACGTTGAGAGATAATATCAGGGTGACTTGAAATTGCTGCTTTAATAGCATTTTCCAAGCTTGTTGGCGCTACCGATAATGCTGAAGGCACTGCCAACTTACCAGGATCTTCACCAATCACCTTAAGATAATTTGCACGAGAATTATTTAAATTGCCCTCAAACTGAATTCGGTCAGCTGCCGCACCGGCAACACGAGCCTCGGCCTGACTAACATCGGTTTTTGTAATTTCACCAACTCTGAAACGATCTTGAGTTGCCTCCAACTGACGCTGCAATACCTGCTCATTACTAATTTTGAGATCAAGTTTAGCCTGATCTTGTACAACCGACATAAACGCAGTCACCGCACTTAAAAGAACATCTTGCTCTTTAGCCAGTAGTGTAGCCCGCGTAGACTTGACACTCAATTCAGCTTTCTGAACACCAGCCGAAGTTCTAAAACCTCTAAATAAAGATTGAGTAACATTTAATGACGTATTTCGTGGCGATTGCATCTGGTCGCGATTTGCGGACCTGGTATTAAGGTGAGTATGAGAGCGCGCAATATCGGCAGACAGCGAAATATTAGGACGCCAACTTGAGAGTGCCTGGGGCACAGATTCATCTTTCGACCGCAAATTTGCTCGAGCAGCCAGCAGTCCCGGATTATTAAGATATGCTGCTGCTAAAGCCTGATTTAAAGTTTGACTACCGGCCGGCAAAGCGGGCGCAAAAAGACAAGCACACGCAATACTGACCTTAAAGCTGTACTTTGCAAATGACTTAATTTTCAATTCATGATCCTCAAAAGACTGCGACACTTAGCTTATGTTTAATCATACGCGATATGGGCCCTAATCTAACAGCCAAAGTTTAATTATCCGTTTCCAATACAAACAAAACACTCATTAGACTAAAAATACTAGCAAATCAATGCAAATGATGGTTAGCTATTCTCTATCATAAAGCAAGATAAATGTATTAAAACTTAAAATATTTTTCTTTTTTAAAATCTAACAATGGAGGTGTGGCTGCGTCAAACACCTCAGTTTTTGAAATCAAGTCACCGAACTTGGTTGTCACGATGACCTTGCCCATAAAACCATCCGATTTACTTGCATCCGTAATAACCGTAACCAGGCGTCCACCGTCGGCGATTTGGTCAATAATTTTTTTCGGGATTTGTTCAATAGCTCCGCTGAAAATAATAACATCGTAGGGGGCCTGTTTCGCGTAGCCGTCAATCAATATTTTTTCGACAATGAGAACATTATCAATACCAAGTTCAACCATAAGTGTACTAGCCTTTTTTGCTAGTAATGGGTCAACTTCAATACCTACGACTGCTTTCGAAACTCCAGCCAGAACAGCAGCGGAATAACCCGAACCACAGCCTATATTTAGTACGATATGATCCATAGAGATTTTTGCTTCTTGAAGTAATCGTGCAAACAGCATTGGCGCCATTAAATATCTGTCTTTACCAAGAAATACGGCCTTGTCGCCATAAGCAATAGCCTCAGCACTCTCTGGTACAAACCTCTCTCGCGGTATGTTTGCCATAGCATTAATTACACGGATATCGGTCACCCGATTTGGGCGGATTTGATTTTCTACCATATTATGACGTGCAACTTGGTAATCCAAAATACTGTCCCTCTAGACCCCTTATTTAACTAATAATATCGTATCTTCACATCACAAAAAGAATAGACATTAAATACATTAAATTTTAGATAGCATTCCCATGGATATGTAACATCTTATACCAAATGGTCCACTGAATTCGTATCGAATGCATAACAAAAATCTTTAAAAATATTAAAAACTTGTATGTTGCCGCCAAACGCCCCTTGACCAGACAAAGCCCAGCGTCTAATTTCCGGCTTACTAAAATCCAATTTGGCTTTTCAGAGAAAGTTAAAAATTGAATACCTCAGATGCAAATTTATGCATTTTGTTATGGCGCAACCAAAACTATCGGCGCGGTGGCGGAGTGGCTACGCAGCGGCCTGCAAAGCCGTGAACACCGGTTCGATTCCGGTCCGCGCCTCCAGCTTGATTACCGTTTAGATCAAGCTCTTGATCGGGAGTAGCTCAGTGGTAGAGCAGGTGGCTGTTAACCACCTTGTCGGGGGTTCGAATCCCTCCTCCCGAGCCAATAACGAAAAATAGCCCATTGTTTTCAATGGGTTATTTTTTTATCCTTTATGTACCCATGTTTAAAATGGCGCCAGGCGCTGAAAACGCCTATCCGGGATATTCCGAGATACAGCGGCAATTAATGTCCGCTTTACACCCGACATCGGACATCAAAACCATAGGCCAAAAGAGTCCGCTATTAGCCAAAAGCGGACATCGGAATGTAGCATCGTCCTTGAACTTAACGCCGCTGAGATCGAGCAATACCCCGCATCTGATGGTAGGTAGCGCAGTCTAATTTGGCGTAGATGACCCATTACCACTATCATCATTCAGAGCTGAATTTGGCGGCTAAAAAGTAAAGTAAACCGTCACCGAAATAGAATGGTTAATACTCAACTGTTGATAAATAGGCGGGATTACCAAGTTAAATCAATAGCTAATGATTTTGATTTGTTTTATTTCTCAGATTTCAGCACTTCATCTTCTTCCTCATCCCATTTCTTTGGCTTGAGCGAGTAGTAGATCGCGAGGATGATGCAGATGATGAGGGCGAGGGCGATTGGTCGGCCGAGGATGAAGGATATCGGTGCGCCGTGGGAGACGGTCATCGGGCCCAAGATGATGCCGAGCAAGATACCCGCCGGTACAAAATTTAATTTTGTTAGGTAGTATCCGCCAACACCGAAACCGAGCATAATCCAGACTTCGTATATATTGTTGGTGCTGGCATAGGTGCCGATGACGCTGAAAATCATGATCAGCGGGCCAATGATGCCGCGCGGGAAGAGGGTGAGGTAGGCCATGGCGCGGGCCAGGAAGACCGCGATAAAGCCCATCAGCACATTGGCAAATAAAAACCCCCACATGATCGTATAAATGACATCCGGCGAGGTTTTGAACAATCGCATGCCCGGTTGAAGCCCGTGGATCATCAGCGCGCCGAGAATAACGGCGGCTGAAATACCGCCCGGAATACCGAGGACAAACATCGGAATGAGCGAGGTGCCAGTAACGCCGTTATTGGAGCCTTCGGTTGCCGCCAAGCCTTTGATTTCACCTTTACCGAATTTATCATCCGGCTTGGCGCGTCTGATTTCCCAAGCATAGGCGATCCATTGAGCAACACTGCCGCCGGCAGCTGGAATAATGCCCATGACCAATCCGGTGACCCAGCCCCGAACGAGGGACCAACGAACATGGTATATCTCAGAATATTTAGGCCAAATGTTCCAGCTGAGTTTTTTTACGCCGGAGATATTGCCAGAGGCATCACCCTCGCAAAGCTCCAACCCTTGAGCAAAAGCGAAGAGGCCGATGATGGCGGGCATGATGTCAAACCCGGACTCTAATCCCACGAAATCAAACGTCAGGCGGGGAAATCCGGAATAGGTATCGATGCCGAAAGTGCTGAGGAACAACCCCAACAGGCCCGAGATCAATCCTTTGGTCAGCGAGCCAAAGGCCACAGAGGCGATGGCGGTGAGACCGAGTAGGGCGACAAAGAAGTATTCTGCCGGGCCGAACCACAGCGAGATTGTCGCCAAGGGCGGCGCCAATAGGAGTAACACAACGCCGCTGATAAGGCCTCCAATAACTGAGGCAAAAGTTGAAATCCGAATGGCTTGAATAGCGCGGCCACGCTTGGTCATCTCATAACCTTCAATCGCCGAGGCGGCAGAGGCCGAGGTGCCGGGCGCACGCAATAAAATCGCCGAGAACGAGCCGCCATAAATGCCGGCGGCAAAACACGAAACCAAAAGTATCAAAGCCGTTGCCGGCGGGAAATTAAACGAGATCGGAATCATCAAGGCAATGGCCATCGGTGGGCTGAGGCCAGGGATCGCGCCAATCACCAGGCCAACGGTCACACCCACCAGCATTGCCAGCATGTTCTGCAAGGTTGCGACATTGTCGAGATAGGAAAAGGCGTCCAGTAAGTACAACGATTAGTCCTCGCTTAAAATAAAATACCCGTAGGCAATTGCGCATGTAGCAGAAAAACAAAAAATCCGTACATCGTCGGAAACAAAATAACGCCGGTTAAGGTGACGGCTTTAAAGTTTCGAATACCGACGGCATAGGTCGTGACGTATAGAAAGACAATTGAAGAAATGAAGTAGCCGATTTCGGTAATGCCGATAATGTAAAGAATGCTGAGCACAATCAGGATCGGCGGCTTGAGGGCGCCATAGCTGAGATCGAGGCAAAACATTTTGTTAGCTTTTTCACCCGGCTTTAAAAAACTTCCGACAATGAGTAAGAGCGATAGAAATATCGTGCCGCCCGCAGCAAAAATCGGGAAGGTGCCACCGCCCGCCGGGAAGTCGAGCGCCAAATTGCCAAAATACAATGATAAGAGAATGCAAATGAGCCCGGTTATCCGCGGCCCCCATGCAGCTTTATAAAGCGGGATGCCTTCTGCTGCGCTATTGGAAGAATTTGGCGACAAGATGAATGCCCCTCAAAAAACAAAAAAACCGGACGGCGTAGAGTACACCGCCGTCCGGATATTTACATAACTTCAATTGGTCTACTTAGCGCCTTCCCAGAATTTAACTTTCTGGACCATTGCTTTTGACTCATTGAGTGTCTTCCACAACTCTGCTGATTCTTTAAACAGCAGAGGGTTTTTGTTTTTAGCTTCTTTCGCCATATATTCTGGATTTTCGATCGCGCGTTTGATCGCATCCAAATAGATTTTGCGCTTCGCATCAGACATGCCAGGAGCCGTCGCCAAAGTCCGGCCAGCGTATGAAACGTTCTTCAAGCCAGTGACTTCGAAGAAAGTCGGCACGGACGGCAAGTTAGGGGAGCGCTCAAGGCTAAGGACAAAAATTGGCTTCAGTTTGGCATCCATGAAGTATGGCACGTAATAGCCAACGTTGCCGGCAACCGCATCGGTATGCTTGCCGAGAACTTCTTGGATTTTTTTACTGTCACCATTGGCATAGACCTTCTTCACGTGGAAGCCTTTGATGAACTTCTCAGCGAAAGCAATGCCCATGTGATCGTCAGAGCCAACAGCCGTCGTACTCATGACGATTTTGTTGGGATTCTTCATTACATAGTCGATGAACTGTTTGCCGGTGGAGAAACGCTCATCGCCTTCACGAATCGCCCAGATGCACGGATCGAGTGAATGCCAAGCCAGGAAGTTGAAAGATTTTAAGGTCTGCTTGCGCTTCATCCGGGGGTCGAGCAAAGAGAGCACGTGCGGCAAGTTAATGACGCCCAACTTGTGATCATCTTTGTTTGGATCCCATTTTGCCATTTGCGCCCAGGCAACCCAGCCACCGCCGCCAGCGATGTTGGTAACGTTCACTGGAACGCCAAGCTCTTTAGCGAGATAAGGGGCAAATAGACGGAATGTTCGATCCGCACCACCACCCGGCTTAAACGGCACGACAACTTGAACTGGTTTGCTCGGAAATTTCTGCGCTAGTGCGGCCTGAGACAAAGCACCTGCCATCACAGCAGTTGCTACAACGACCGATAGATATTTGATAGATTTCTTAAATGTAAATCCCATAGGTATCCTCCATAAATATGTTTATGGGGATAACAGAACTTAAGATTCTCACCCCCAATTTAGGAAAAGCATCCCGTACGATTTCAGATTCTAACGATCTGTTTGATTTAATCGCCATGCCTTAATGATCATATGATCACAAAAATGTTACAACCAATTAGAATGTATTGCTACTTTTATTTTCAGTTTGAAGGACAGAATAAAGAGTTAGCCGTGACGCTTAAGGGGTAAACCGATCATGTCCGCTATGGGTCAAAAGTGGACTCTTTCACCATATCTCGTTTATGTCCGCTTTCGGGGGCATAACAGACATCATTACCTCTCACGCCGCCAATCCCACGGCATCACAAACTCACCTCGCCACATCCCCTTGCGTCCAGCTTTGGCATCGGCTTCATCTCTCACATAGTCCATTGAGTATTTTCTGTAAGCTACGGCCCAGCCATTGCTAACCATCCACGCATTCAGATCAATTGGTCCTGCGCGACAAACCGCAACAACACGCCTATACCGATCAACACCACGCTTTGAGCAAGTCACCCAATGTTTGCCAACAATGTTAGCCAGCGCATTCGTTGCCTCCCAACCACATCGCCATTCCTTGCCGCCAGAGGCACAAGTTTGCTTGGCTTCAGGCGCATCGATACCGTGAAGACGGATGCGGGTATTTCCAATACGAATGGTATCTCCGTCCGTTATCTTGGGGATGCCTACTAATACTTCTTGCTTAGATGAAGAGCGTCGCTTGGTCTTAGCCTTGGGGCCACGGTGACAATGGTAGTCCCCTGTCTTACGGTTATTGTGGCAGCCTTCGCTGTTTAAACCTCCACCATGCGCAAAAACCGGGCTAGATAGAGATAAAAAGATAAGCGGATAAATTAAATAAAACATAACTTAGTAAACTTAGCATCTGTAATACCTACATCACCATTATTTTCTTTATACTCTGCAATGGCGTCCGCTTCAGCTTTAGCCCAATCGTCTTCGCAGTCTGAGCCAAAATTTATAACTACGATGATAGGCTGAGAACCTAGCCCTTGATCTGCCTTTATCTTTTCAATTCTGTTCTTTAATCTAACACTCACGGTCAAGTCTTCCCCCTCTCAAGGGCTTCGGTAAGTTCCCAAGCTAAATATCAACCACCTTCTGGTTAGCGCAGAAGCTGCTAGCCAAGTGCTACCTCACCTGATAGGCACAATTAATTAGTATTACCGAGTACATCCGCGTGGCCAACCGAACAATAAGCAAGCCGCTCCTGGTATTGATCCTAGGGACCGTCATTTTATGCGTGTCCTTCGGCGTCCGTTCCAGTCTTGGCGTCTATATGAAGCCGATCAGTATTGATCTCGGTTGGGCGCGTGAAGTCTTTGCCTTCGCTATTGCCCTGCAAAGCCTGATCTGGGGGCTGTCGACGCCGATGATGGGGTACCTCGCTGATCGTTTCGGGCCGGCTAAAATAGTAGCGATTGGAGCGATCCTTTATACCATCGGTCTTTACGTTATGTCGCAAGCCACAGCCCCCGCCGATGCAACCATCGGCATTGGCGTGCTGACCGGATTTGCCCTCAGTATGACGGGTTTCCCGATAATTCTGTCGGTGATCGCCAGACGCTTTCCGCCAGAAAAGCGCACCCTGGTAATGGGGATCGGCAGTGCTGGCGGCTCGTCGGGTCAATTAATTCTTGTTCCGTTTGGCCAGTGGCTGATCAACGAGCAGGGCTGGGTCATGTCCTTGATGTTGCTGGCCGCCATGGCGGCGGTAATTGTGCCTTTGGCGGCTTCACTGGCCGGAGGTAATGAGCGTGCCGCCGATGACCATTCACAGCAGAATTTCGGCGAGGCGATGAAGGAAGCGATTAGCCATGGCGGTTATCGCTTACTGATCTTCGGCTATTTCGTCTGCGGCTTTCAAACCATGTTTATCGGCGCGCATCTGCCGGCATTCTTAAGCGATCTTGGTCAATCGGATTGGATTGGGGCAACAGCCCTGTCGCTGATCGGCGGCTTTAATATTGTCGGCTGTATCCTCTGGGGCATGGCCGGTGATCGTAGCTCAAAAAAATTACTGCTAGCTGCGCTTTACAGCCTGCGCGCTTTGGTCATGTTAGGCTTTATCATGCTGCCAATGACAACGTTTACGGTGGTGGTTTTATCGGCGGCGATGGGCTTGTTGTGGCTGGGTACCGTGCCTTTGACCACTGGTATCGTGGTGCAGATCTTTGGTACGCAATATATGGCGACCCTCGTCGGTTTTACTTTCCTAGGCCATCAGATCGGCAGCTTTTTGGGCATCTGGATGGGCGGCTACATTTTTGATGCGACCGGCAGTTACGATCCGATTTTCTGGGGCGGCATTATTTTGGGCCTGCTGGCGACGCTGGCGCATTTTCCGCTTAACGACCTCCCGGTCGCCCGTCTGGCCGAAGAGGCGGCCCAAGCCGCTTAAGGAGAGTTGCCTTTTGCGTCTCCAAAACTCCAATTCTTGGAGCAACATCATAGATGATATAAAGTGACCGTGAAATGAAAATAACGAACTTTTCAGATTATGCGCTTAGGATTTTGATTTACCTTGCCGTCAACGACGGCGAACTAGCTTCAGCGCGGGAAATAGCAACCAACTATAAAATTTCTAGTCACCACGTTGCCAAGGCCTCTAAATGGTTGACTCGTCAAGGTTATGTCGCTGCGACGAGAGGTAGAGGTGGTGGCATGAAACTAGCCGTCGCGCCGGAAACCATTACGATTGGTAAGGTCATTCGCCAAGCCGAAGCTGGCTCCGGTCTCGTTGAATGTATGCGTAAAAGAGGAAAATTTTGTGCAATAGAGGGCGCATGTGGGTTAGTGGCAATCCTCAATGAAGCGCGTGACACATTTTTCAACACGCTTGACCGATACTCTCTTGCCGACGCCACCACTAATCGCAACTCAATAGCACGCCTGCTGAGTTTGGATGATATGTTAGCTACTCATTAAAGTTGTTCACCTGATTACTTGAAACTGATCTGCTTCAACGATGGGCGTTTAAATGGCAACTATGGATCATTACGTTTATGTGCTTTGGCAAGAAAGCATTCGTGCTCAATTGAGGAAATTCATTTTTCCCAAACTACCGTTTTTTCGAATAGCCTCTAATGTCCGCTTTGGATCATAAGCTGACTCTTTTGAGATATGCCGATTATATCCGCTATCGCGGGTAATACCTTCACTAATAGGGATCGTGATGGTTGGCTCAGTTATAGAAACCAGCTAATAGTTTAGAAAATTAGGTTTGTTACATACTACAATATGATGGCGCAGTGGATTGTAACCAATACTATTTCCCTATAGCCTAAACTAACACCGTTTCAGTGAACGAACGACATGAGATAAGCAGAAGATATAAGGTCAATGTTTAAAGAGATGAAAATGTATAATAGGAAATTCAATTACCATCATGAAAATCACTTGGTTTGCCACGGGTATAGATCCTTCGGATACTGGCAGATTTGAATCTTCTCGAGCCAGCACGCGTTTTCAGTGTCTTATCCCAGCAAAAATTTTAGAGGCCCTGGGGCATAAAATAAATATCATTCAATCTGACAAAATATCGGACCCCAGAAAACTGACCGATAAAGATTTTGGCGACGTGAATATATTCATTAAATCCTTTGTTCAGTTGGATGAATTCCTTGCAGAGCGTGCACGTCAACTCAACCGAAAAGTAATTTATAGCTTTTGTGATTTTGATTTTTTAAGGCCTGAAATGATGAGCCATCGAAAAAAAATGGCGGAACTAAGCCATTGCTGCGTCACTGTATCCGAAACCTTATCGAAGGCGGTTTCTAAAACATTAGATATTGCAAAGCCGATAGTAATAACCGATCCTTATGAAGGACCGCACGGAACTCCAAAATTCGCACCATCTAATAACAGACTAAAATTAGTTTGGTTTGGTCATATTGGTAATCTTCAAGAATTATTCGAACAGCTTGATCCTTTGGCTAGATTTGGCCAAAATATTCCGGTTTCGCTTGATATTGTAGCTCAATCGATTGATGGTATAAAAGAGGCTTTTGCTCAGGCAAATGCTAAATTTAAAGGTCATTTGGCAATACATTTGACGCCATGGTCACTGGAAAACACTTGGCAAAGTCTTGCCCAAAGTGATGCAGTTATTATCCCTAGCGTTGACAATCAAAAGAAAATGGCGAAAAGCCCTAATCGTGTTGTAGAGTCTTTACGTAATGGACGCTTTGTAGTCGCCCATCCAGTAACGTCTTATTTCAATTACAGCGATTATATTCGAATTGACTCAGATATTATCAAAGGATTGAGTTGGATGATGGAAAACCAATCCAAAATTAAACCTCTGATTCACAAAGGCCAGGCCTACATTAAACGACACAACTCACCACAAGCCGTCGCCGATAATTGGTTAAAGTTACTCGAATCTATTCAGAATTCATGAAATTTTCCAATTTTTTGCCGATAAAGCTATCAGCTAAATTGATCAAGTTATTTTGCTTTTTTCTTATGGTTCAGACGTTTTCATGAAATCCAAGGCGCGGTCGATTAACATTGACTGATTATATACCCAATTCATACTATGCTAATTATAGGCTGAGTTTATATTATATCACCCGAGCTTCCGGGTTTCAGTTAAGGCAGATCACATTTTATAAGGATCTTTTCGTGAAAATTTTTGTTTCCGGTGTTGCGGGTTTCCTAGGTAGCCATCTAGCGGATATTTTCTCAGCAGATAAACACCACGTCATTGGTTGCGACAATTTGATCGGTGGAGACCTCCACAATGTAAACCCCGCGATTGAATTTCACCAAGTTGATTGTAATAATTATGATGCCATGCGTCGGCTCACACAAGGGTGCGATATTGTTTACCATTGCGCAGCAACAGCTTATGAAGGCTTATCGGTTTTTTCACCACATTTAATAACAGAAAATATCGTCACCGCTTCAACATCTGTTTTTAGCGCAGCTATACAAAACAAAGTGAACAGAATTATATTTTGTTCTTCCATGGCACGATATGGAGAGAACACCATACCATTTACTGAGACTTACAAGCCCAATCCTCAAGACCCTTACGGTATTGGTAAAGTATGCGCAGAAAATATTCTCAAAAACCTTTGTGATATTCACGGTGTAGACTATGTTATTGCAGTACCGCATAATATTATTGGTCCACGTCAAAAATTTGACGATCCTTATCGCAACGTCGCAGCAATTATGATCAATCTTATGTTACTTGGACGCCAACCAATTATTTATGGTGACGGAAAGCAGAAACGTTGTTTTTCTTTTATCGCCGACAATATTTACTGTCTAAAAGAAATGGCTTTGCGGCCAGACATTTGTGGTCAAGTAATTAATATCGGACCTGATGAAGAATTTATTGAGATCATTGAATTAGCAAAATTAATAGCCAGCTTGTTAAATTTCAAGCTTACACCACTGTTCATGCCAGATCGACCTCAGGAGGTGAGACTAGCAACTTGTTCTGCAGACAAAGCGCGCGAATTATTGGGTTACAAAACCACAATCTCACTGCGTGACGGGCTCCAATCTATGATTGACTATGTAAAAGACCGTGGACCTAAAAAATTTATGTATCATCTTGATCTGGAAATTATAAATGAAAGAACACCCAGGACCTGGAAGGAACGCCTGTTCTAACTGACAAAAGAGGATTATAATATTTTCTCAACCGCTTAATTGTGATACCTTGAATTACCTCTCCGGCATCCCGGCAAGAAAAAGATATTGTCTACCACGCAAATTTAGCGTCGATAAGATGGCACAATAATCCGTACACGAATTTTGCCAAATAACTAATTCTGTAATAAAAAGAGATAAACACTTTTGAGGGGATCATGCCTGTATCTAGTGCCAAAACGAACTCTAGAAACAAGAGCGTCACCCGAGAAAAGCCTATTAATGCGTTGTCAGGTCAAATTGGTGATTTCCAATTTTCATTTGGAATAGACAAGACAAGCCAAACATCAATCATTAAGCATCTAATACAACAGAGAAAATACCAATCTTATCTTGAAATTGGTGTTAGAGATGGCGGTAACTTTGACCAGATCGAAATAGACGTAAAAGTTGGTGTTGATCCCGCACCCACAACCAATGCCAATTTCAAGATAACTTCGGACGAATTTTTTGCGGCCATTGATCACACTTTTCTGTTCGATCTGATATTCATTGATGGTTTGCATCTTTTTGAACAAGTTAGGCGAGATTTACGGAACGCTCTTAACCATCTAAGCCCAAAAGGGACTGTAGTTATGCATGACTGCAATCCTCCCACAGCTTTTCACCAACGGGCTTACTTTGAAGTTGATGGAAAGTTTCCGACCTGGAATGGGACTGTATGGAAAGCTTGGGTTGAGGCGCGCTGCAAGCAGCCCGATCTTTCTATGGCCGTCGTCAATACGGATTGGGGTGTCGGAATTATTCAACGGGGGACGCAAGAGCTATATCCCGTTAACGTTCAAAAAATTGATTATGATAACTTTGATGAGGACCGAGAGGTGATACTAAATCTTATCAGTGTTGAAGAATTTATCGAACGTTATTGAGTAAAATAAAATAGATTCTCAGTTGATTAAAACCAGGAAGGAACCAACAAGAATCATCTATGGTGTTTAGGCTCGTTACGTCCCACAAAATGTCTGGTAGATGCGTTCCTCGGGCTTTGGAGAATTCGCATACTCACTATACGAAGGCTGATCGGAGTAGGGAGTGGCGAGTAATTCCTGCAAAGTATCCATCGGAGAAAAATCATTTTTTTCAACCGCAGAATTAATAGCTTGTTCAATAAGATGGTTCCGGGGAATAAAAATTGGATTAATGCAGCGCATACTTTCTGCGATCTCTTCCGGCGCCCTAGTTTCTTGTTCAAGTCTTTGATGCCAACGAGCCAACCAATCAACCCACAATCTATCTCCAGAAAATATCTTAGTTAGCTTACCGATGTTTGATTTTCGATTAACTGCATCACATAGCTGACGAAATACTATTGTATAATCAGCTCCGTGCTTTTGCATTAGATCCAATAATTGCTGCACAATAAATGTATCTTCTTTACATGCCGTGACTAGGCCAAGTTTGCTGCGCATACCTCTAAGCCAATACGCTGAAAATTTGTTCGAAAATTCTTCAATTATTTCTTTTGCTGGGGATACTGTTTTCTTTTCATCTTTACCCAACAAGGGCAACAAACATTCTACCAAGCTCGCCAAATTCCATTGCCCAATTTTGCCTTGGTTTGCGTAAGCATAGCGTCCTGAATGATCAATCGAGCTATATACTGTCATTGGGTCATAAGCGTCCATAAAAGCGCAAGGTCCATAGTCAATAGTCTCGCCAGAAATTGCCATATTATCAGTATTCATAACTCCATGAATAAAACCAACGTGCATCCACCCTGCTATCAGAGAAGCTTGTGCATCGATCACACACTCGATGAACGTAAGATACGGATTTTCCGCACATTTTACTTTTGGATAAAGCCGGTTAATGGCATAATCTGCCAACAATTTAATCGCCTCTATATCTTTGCGTGCTGCGAAAAACTCAAAAGTCCCTACGCGTACATGGCTCGACGCAACACGCGTAAGAATAGCACCAGGCAAGATATTTTCACGAAAAACATCCTCACCTGTCGTTACCAGAGCGAGGGAACGATTAGTTGGTATGCCGAGCGCATGCATGGCTTCACTTAAGATGTATTCGCGCATCACAGGCCCCAATGCGGCTCTTCCATCTCCACTACGCGAAAAGGTGGTTTGACCAGAACCTTTAAGCTGAATATCCCAACGTTTACCGTTCGCATCCAATATCTCGCCGAGTAAAACAGCACGTCCATCACCTAATTGTGGCACAAAATGCCCAAACTGATGGCCCCCGTACGCAAGCGCGATCGGGTCTGCGCCGGAGGGTATCAGATTACCGGAAAATATTGCGGCTCCGTTTTCCCCATGAAACAAATCGGGATTTAAACCTAACTCCTCTACCAAACCGCGATTTAAATAAATTAAATTTGGTGTTTTGACCGGAACCGGCAAAGTACGCTGGAAAAAGCGCTCGGGTAAGCATGCATAACTATTTTCAAACGTAAAACTACTTTTATCAAACGATGGTGACTGGCTCAACGTAGACATATGCTTTTAACTTTTTGTTACCTTAAGGAGTTAATTATTTCAAACAACCTATAATCCAATAGGATTATAAACACCGTTGCAAATAAGAGAAATATACCCAAAAATGTTGTTGTATTTTTTTCAAGTTCTAATTATCAAAATCGATACCTAATCCCAGTTTTTGTAGATCCTCGTCAGTTGGGAAACGGCCCACGATTTTTTTTGAAAATAGGACTTTAGCCTTATGAGTGATTTCAAAAATACCAGCCCCCCCTTCGACCAATTGAACATTAGCCGTATAGAGTTCTAGCAATTTATCCCTCACACGGAGAGCTTGAGGTTTATAATTTCATTGCCCGCAGTATTCAATAAATATCTTCAAATGAAATTCCAACATTTTGGCAAAGCTAATTTGCAAAATTTTAATAAATGTAGCATACATTAATTAACTTATTGATATTTATATTATAAATTATGATAAAAACAGATTTAATTGGAATTATTTCACCGTGCGACGATCCATAAAGAATAGGAGCGTGTTAATCAGAACCATTGTTATGGTCCTCACTCTCGCCGCAATCTCAAATCCGCAAGAAGTCTGGGGGGCCAGAGTTTCTGTTAAGGAGCTGAACAGTCGCCTCTTTAGCGCAGTTTTTCATAATAACCTAGCACTAGTTAGGTCCAGTATAACCGCTGGAGCAAACATCAAAGCAACTAATAACGAGGGATTAACAGCAGCTGGCCTTGCAGTTGAAAAAGGCTATTTCAATATTGCCCATTATATTCTTGGTGTCATAAACCAAAAATCAGCAACAAAAAAAGATAATACAAATATTTTTTCAGAAAAATTAAATAGAAACAGTATCCGCGATACAACGACCAAGCCAAATGACAAAAAACTTCAAATTTCTATACCTACAACGGTATATTCACCCTCAAAAAATCTAACCTCACAAACGTACAAACAGTGGCCAATAAACAAACCTAATCCGTTTTCTCCCGATACTCCACCTCAAAAGGCAATGCCGATTATAGGAACAATACAAAAATCATCGGTTAAACCAAAAATTCCGAGCCAAGCTATAAATTTAAAAATCAAGGTACAAAAGTCAAATAGTGCGCCTTTCAAAACACCAAATTTCGAAATGGTCCCTGAAACTCAGGCGCCTAAGTCAATTCATCCACTGAACAAAAAGTTGGTTAATAAATCAACCCCTGAAAAAGCTAGGCGTTTAAAATCCAAACCAGCGACAGCCGATCAAAAAAAAGAGCAAGTAGACGGCTTTATCGAAAACACGGCTTTAGAGGAAGTAATTGGTGCAATGTGGAACAAAATAACCAAAATCTTTTAACCGGACAGATTAAGCCATCAACCACCAGTTGCGATATACTCACGTAGCATGTCACCTTCTGCCTGTAATTCTTCGACACGGTTCTTAACAACGTCACCGATACTGATCAAACCAACCAGTTCCCCATCATCCAGAATGGGCATATGTCGAATACGGCTATTAGACATTTCCAACATTAATTCGTTTATATGAGATTCTGTGCCCCGCATAATAACATTCTTTGTCATTAAATCTTCCGCAGGCATGTCTAACACTTTAGCACCATATTTGGAAAACCCGCAAACAATATCCCGCTCAGAAATAATACCTTCAACCGACCCATTTCCGTCAACTATAACGGTAGCACCAATTCGATTGCTAGCTAAAAGACATGATATTTCGATAATCGTAGTCTCTTTAGAAACAGTATAAACTTGACCGCCTTTGCTCTTAAGTATCTGAGAAACAATCATATTTTGACCTCAGTCTAAATCAATATATTCCTAAACTTCTCCAGAGGTGTATTTTAAGCTAATTTTAGTATAAAACGCTAGTATTTTCCGAGTAACCGCTAGATAGTGGGGTATCTAATAATCAATCTAAAATTAAAGAATAAGCATGCAAGGAAATATTCAAGTCTTAAAAAAAGATAATGAAGCGCTTCAAATCGCTGAGGGGGAACTGCGACATCTCAGAGAGACCATTGAAGCATTGCGTTCAGAACTAGAGCAACATAGCTTTAATCAAGAAACTGCCGTCCAGAAAATTGCCCAAAATTCTGCGGATGAAATACAGCAGCTTAAATCAACAGCCACCAATCTCAGAGATGAGTTGGAAAGTATGCACTTTGAAAAAGATTCCACCGTTCAGCAGGCCGTACAACGGTCCATCGATGAAATACAGCAAGCTGGAAAGTATGCGCTTTGAAAAAGATTCTGCCGTTCAGCAAGCTGTACAACGGTCCGTCGATGAAATACAGCAACTAAAATCAACGGCGACCAATCTCAGAGATGAGCTGGAAAGTATGCGCTTTGAAAAAGATTCCGCCGTTCAGCAAGCTGTACAACGGTCCGTCGATGAAATACAGCAACTCAAAAAAACTTCAGAAGATTTGCGTGAAAAGTTGGAAATACAGAAAATGGATTACCAAGCAATACTTCAGGAACAAGAAAAAGATAACGTAAACGATAAAATTCATTTACAAAAAACCATTGAGACCCTTCGCTCTAAATTGGAGAAAGAAAATGCCTAATAAAATTCCCGTTTCAGAATCAAAAATTGCGGGAGATAAGATAACGAGGTCAAAACGGACTAATAGCAATGAAGACCTATCTATCTTACTCGATAAAACAGAGAGTAAACTTCACCGGACAGAAATGTTACTCTCAGTCACACAAAAAATCGCCGGTCTAAAAAATTTAAGCGAAATATTGTGGACTTTGATCGAAATGACGACAGAAGAAATGGGTGCAGACAGGGGTAGTTTGTTTTTAAATGATGCCTTAACTGGAGAGCTATACTCACGTGTAGCTCAAGGCGAATTAACCAGAGAAATCCGTATCCTCAATACGACGGGTATAGCTGGGGCTATTTTTCAAAGCGGCGTGGGTGAAATTATTCACGATGCGTATACGGACGAAAGATTCAATCAAACTATAGATCAGCAAACGGGCTATACGACAAAAAATATTGTCTGCGCACCCGTCAGAACGGTTAGAGGCGATATTATTGGTGTCATACAAATCCTAAATAAGCGAAAAGGTCGGTTTACCAAAGATGACCTTGATATTCTGGAGGCCATTACCTTGCAGGCTGCCGTGTCGCTCCAAAATGCTCAAGGCGTCGAAGAAATGCACAAAAGCCGCGAAAAAGAGATGGAATTTCTTGACATTGTTTCAGACGTAACAGCGGAAATCGACCTAGGATCTCTTCTGCAACGGGTTATGGTGGAGGCCACCAGAATGTTGGACGCAGATAGGTCAACGCTTTTTCTAAACGATGAAAAAACTGAAGAACTCTTCTCAAGAGTTGCAATGGGTGAAGGAATAGGTGAAATTCGATTACCTAACTCAGCCGGGATTGCTGGCGCTGTATTTCAATCTCGGGAAACGATAAACATTCCCTATGCCTACGCAGATTTACGTTTTAACCCTTCTTTTGACAAACAAACTGGGTATTTCACGCGATCGATCCTGTGCGTACCAATAATAAACAAAGATGGTAAGTGTATTGGCTGCACACAGGCCCTGAATAAAAAGGGTGGTGGATTTACCGATGAGGATGAATCCCGTTTAAAAGCATTTACTCAACAAGTTGCTATCGCGCTTGAAAATGCAAAGCTATTTGAGGACGTCGCAAAGGAGCGCGCCTATAATCACAGTATGCTAACCAGTATGTCCAATGCAGTTATTACGATCAATGATGAAGGACAGATAATAACGTGCAATAAAGCTGGCTTAAAAATTCTAAGAATCCGTTCAACGGATATAATTGGCAAAAAAACAGAAGAATTCTTCACCAATGGAAGGTCCTGGATTTTAGAAAAAGTAAAAATATGCGAAGAAACCAAAGAAGATGACATCCTTATGGATGCAGAATTTGAAGTCGGTAGTGAAGATGATGAAAATCTAGAAATGGTCTCGGCTAACATCAGTTTTCTACCACTCGAAAATCAAGATCCCGATGGACGTACTGATCAAGGTGATACTCACCTCGGCACATTAATTATGATCGAAGATATATCCGATGAAAAGCGCATGAAATCAACAATGTCCCGCTATATCGATCCCGGTATTGCAGATCAACTTCTCGGTGATGGGACAGATATTATGGGCGGTCAAGAAACAATCGCGACACTTCTATTTTCTGACGTTAGAGGATTTACGACGATAACAGAAACGCTTGGAGCCCAAGGTACCGTTAGCCTTCTGAACGAATATTTTGATATTATGGTTGAAGCAATAAGTGAACAAGGCGGCATGGTAGATAAATTTATCGGCGATGCAATTATGGCTGGCTTTGGTATTCCCGTTGCCCATGAAGACGACGAAGATAGAGGCGTTCGTGCAGGTATTAATATGATTAAGAATTTGTGGGAATGGAACGTTCAACGTGAAAAAGAAGGAAAAATGCCCGTTGATATGGGTCTTGGCCTCAATACCGATACCGTTGTTTCTGGCAATATTGGATCATCAAAACGGATGGACTATACTATGATTGGAGACGGCGTTAACTTGGCTGCCCGACTTGAAAGCGCCTGCAAACAATATTCAGCACGTATCCTTATCAGTGATTACACATATAAGAAGTTAAAAGGAACCTATCAAGTTCGGTATATCGACGATGTTGTCGTGAAAGGTAAAACCGAGCCGGTAGGAGTTCGCGAAGTACTTGATTATCATGATGCTACAACATTTCCTAATTTAATGGATACCGTAAATCACTTTAACGAAGGTCGAGAACACTATAAAGGCGGTAATTGGGACAAATCAACGAAATCATTCAAAGAGTGCCTTAAAGCTAACCCTGCAGATAAACTATCTAATATGTATCTTGATCGCATAGATTACTTGAAAAAATCCAACCCCAAGAATTGGGACGGAGTTTGGGTAATGACCAGCAAATAATTAGTCCTTGTCTATAAAACTTATTTGACGATCTTTGAAGAAATAACTTAATTCATCTGTGAATTCGCATGAACGGGTTACATTCTCTTTTTGTCTAAATCATTAGTGTTCCTGGTCCGGATATAAACATAGCTTTAGGATAAAAATACAAATTCCATCCCCTAACTTTCATCATAGCTCCCATCTTAACTAGTAAGTTAAGACCAATTTGACATTTTAATTACCTAAGTACGTGAATAGCTTGTTAACTATATAAGTTTAGCATCACCATGCGATTTATATATAAAGCCCGGCTTCTATCGCACACCTAAAAAGTTTCGATATTAAACTAACGAGTGGGGTTTAATTGTTTTGAAGGTGCTAAAAGACAAGCGTCAAGTTGTTCGAGTGGGTGCCGCCGTTGGCACATTCGTTTCATTTTTATTCGGTTCCTTTTCACATGCCCAAACCATAGAGCAAATGCTCTCGACACTGACCCTCAATCATCCACAGGTTAGGTCCGCTATTAAATCAGTCGCCTCTAGTAGGCAGGAAATCAAGAAAGCGGCATCTGGCTTTCTACCAACCGTTAATATAGCTTCAGATTTTGGACCAGAGACTATAGACAGTCCAACGACACGATCTGCTAATGATGGGAAAAAATGGCAAAGATCAAAACAAACAACCACATTAACGGTTACTCAAAATTTATTTCAAGGTTTTGAAGATACGGCAGCTACTCGAACGGCGCGCCTTAATAAACTAATCAGCGAAACTACTCTGAAAAAGACCAGCCAAGATATTATGATGGCGGGTGCTTCAGTCTTTATCGATGTCCTCCGCCAAACACAATTGTTAGAACTCGCGACACAAAATGAAGAGACTATTCAAATACAACTTAATCTTGAAGATGAGAGGGTACAAACCGGTTCTGGCATTGCCATAGATTTGCTCCAGGCCAAGTCGCGCTTACAGCTCGCCAAGGAACGTCGCGTTAGATTCGAAGGTGATATGAAAAACTCAATCACGCGTTATATTCAAGTCTTCAATGAAGCCCCTGATATAGAAAAGATCATTGAGCCGATGCCAACTGCAGATCTAATACCAAACAGTCTGGAAGCCGCAACAAGAATTGCATTATCTGAAAATCCTCAAATTCGTAATAAAGACCAACAAATAGCTGTCGCCCGAGAACGCAAACGCTCAGCCCGTTCAGACCTTTTTCCATCGCTTAATTTTGTCAGTAAGTTTAATTACGAAAAACACAATAATGGCACGATCGGCACAAGAAGAGATGCCTCATTTTTATTACAGGCTAATTGGAATTTATTCACTGGCTTGACCTCACGCGCCAATATAACGCAAGCTTCTTATGATTATGCGGCAAGTCAAGATGATTATGAATTCATGGTCCGTAAAGTAAATGAAAGTGCGAGGATTGCGTGGCAAAATTTAAACACATCCAGAGAACGTCTGAACCAGCTTGAGAACGCAGTTAATATTGCATCTGAGGTATTTGATTCGCGACAGAAACTTCGTGCAGCCGGCAAGGACACGGTTATCAACGTATTAGATGCCAAAAGTGAAATTATAAACGCGCGCATTAACCTTACAAGAGCCTCATTTAACGAACGTGAAGCCATTTACGCTCTTCTGCTTGCCATGGGGAGACTAGACCATCGTGAGATTGCAAGTGCCGACCAAGGCGCTGGAGATACGCTACCGCGTTAAACTAATAACCAGAAATAATTAAAAAAAATCTTATATGTGCTGTTAGTAATCATAGCTGCTACTTTGTCGTTGCAATAAAAATACCGTCCCAATCTTCTCCAGGGGGCTGCTCCTCATAAGCACGAATTCGACTTTCATAAAGCTCGCACAATACATCCAACCTAAATCTATCACCAGACGCCGCCTTCACGGCCAAGATCGGTCCAACCTCTTGTTCCGCTGCAGCCTCAGCCTCATCACGCACTTTTTGTATTAATTCTTTAGCTTTATCCCAGGCTTGACTTCGATACACTTGGATCATTTCGGAAACGGCCTCTTTGATGGAGATAAAAGCGGGATCTTTGGCAACTTCTTCGTCACCGAGTAAGGCATATATTTGCAGACCGACTGTTTTGCCCTTAACTTGAATATAGTCCAGTTCAATTATTGCAAACTGGGTAACCTGTTCATAGGTGTTCGGGCCCAGAACAATATCTACACCGTAAGTCTTAGATTGTCCTTCCAAACGAGCAGCCGTATTAACAGTATCCCCCAATACAGAGTAATCCATCCGCTGCGCTGTACCCATATTACCAACCACCGCATCACCTGAATTCAAACCAAGGCCGACTTTCAGATCTAAATGTTTGCGTCCTTCCTCTTTAGCTTCTTGTTTTAGTCTTTCATTTAAGGGGGCCATTGCAGCAACCATTTCCAAAGCTGACCTGCAGCCATCTTCAGCATGCTCTGCACAATCTAACGGAGCATTCCAAAAAGCCATGATGCAGTCGCCCATATATTTATCAATTGTGCCCTGGCGGGCCAAAATAATATCTGTCAACGGTGTCAGAAGTTTATTGATTAATACTGTTAAGCCCTCAGCATCGAATAATTCCGAGATTGAAGTGAAGCCACGTACGTCACAGAAAAGCAGTGTCATTTCGCGCTTAACGCCGCCTAATGACAAGAGCGCAGGATTTTCAACAACTTGCTCGACCATCGCAGGGGACAAATATTTAGAGAATGCGTCACGTGTCTGACGCCGTTGTGCTTCTTCGTTCGCATATCCAAGATACGTAAGGGTCATATAAATTATTAAAACCGCTGTTATACCAAAAGCTGCATCAATAATCACTTTATATTCTTGAAATAAATGCCAAGAGCCTCCAGCTGATCCAATTGCAACAACGAGAAAAAATACAGCTGCCCACTTTGCACCCAACCAAGGAACTATGACAATAATGATTAATCCAGAGATCAAGGCTATGCCCATCTCAAGCGCATCCGCATAGTTCGGCCGCGTTAAAAACTGTTTCGTTAATACGGACTCAATTAACTGGGCATGCACTTCCACACCAGGAATAAAAGGTTCCGTCGGAACTGTTTTAATATCTAATAATCCAGTTGCTGAAGTTCCGAGTAGAGCCAATTTTCCCTTTATCTTCTTCGGATCAACTTTACCTGAAAGCACATCCTTCGCCGATACATACTTTCCCTGATCTGATTTACTAAAGTAAGGCCACATTCGCCCTTGTCGATCTGTCTCAACCATTATAGGTGGGGTGCTGACAACCAAATATTTGGCAGTATCAAAGGCCTTTCCCCTTTTTAATTTTTGTAAAGGGTGTTTTTTTCCTCCTAAATCAGTTTGTTTTATCAAACGTTTCTGATCTTTTGCTATATCAAGTTCTGCATAATCCAGTCTATTATAGTTATGTTTGTATGGAAGTTTTTTAATGCTGTTATCATCCAATACCGTTCTAGGTATTAAAAACTTTCGTCTGGGAGTAACCGTTATGTTGGAAATTCCCGAGAGATCACCCTTAGCTATAACTCCGCTACGCCCAACCGCCACCCGCATCATTTCGAGGGAAATTGTCGGATAGAGACGATTAGAATAACGAAAAAATGCTGGGACCCTTCGAACAATACCATCAACCTCTGGTTGAAGGGCGAGCAACCCGTGCCCTCCCGCCGGCTTTTCAATAGCTTCTATATTTCTAAGAAGACCGGGTACGGCCGGCACCCATTGCTGCGGCTTAGGTGCCCCCCGCATACCTCGCTCAAACACCCTGGTTCTAAGAGGCTTCCGATCCTCATATTTTCTTTCAATAGACAGAACGGATTGCCCCACGACCACTCGCCGTGCCTGTTTTATAAGATTGCCAAAAATAGCATCATTGCTAGGTAATTTTAAAATTTTCTTCTTAGTTTCATCGTCAAGACCGGATAAGCTCTCCACAACACTCTGACTGTTCATACGATCTGGTTCTGCAAATATTACGTCAAAACCAACTACCCGAACACCCATCTTAAATAAATTCAATGTCATTTGAGCCAGTAAGTTTCTTGGCCATGGCCACTGGCCTACTTCTTTCAGACTTGCTTCATCCAAATCGATAATAACAACCGGGCTATCAGGCATAATTTTACGAGGCTCAAGCTGCTGAAATAAATCAAATGTCTTTACCCTAACCGTTTGCAGTGGCCCAGGATCTACGGCTCTAACCACCATAAAAGCGATCAAAATCGCTAAAGCTATCCAACGTGCCTTACCCACGGTGGGCAAGCGTAGGCGTTTACGGATAGACATCGATTTTTGTTCGTCAGCCAACAAAACACTCCTGAAGAAACTTGATATAAACTAGAGCACCAACCTCACCCCACAGTCAGATAAACGTCAAGTACTAGGGGATGCGAATACCACTAAATTTAGATAAAATCCAGTCGTTGTGGAAAGATAGGCAGTAAATAATGATCAAATGGTTCCCAAATAGGCAATATAATATACAAATCTATATTACTTAACTTCGCACCAACAGATTAAAATGCATGACGTGGTGCCTTTTATTAGCTATTCAACGGGAGATATTTAATTAAAATGATTATGATCGCAATAAAATGTAAACTATTTCAGATGATAACTATAATCTAATTTAGTTACCACACTGTTGGGGGTCTTACTATGTCAATAGGAACCATACTAGGTTTCATAGCGGGAATTGGTCTGTTCATAGGTGCTGTGTTAAGCGAAACCGATGATTTTTCCGTGTTTATAAGTGCATCCAGTGCCACGATGGTTGTAGGAGGAGCGTTAGCTGCGAGCTTTATTTCGTATGAGATGCGATATGTTATTTTAGCTCTTAAAGGTATACCCAAAGTCATAGGTAGCCCAGTAATCAGCCGAAACCTTCTTAAATCGGAAGTTGGCAGGGTTATTAGATGGGGCTACGCAGTCCAGAAATCCGGCCTTCCCGCCATAGAAGGAGATGCCGCTAAACTTAAAAAAACGGATCCGTTTCTGTCATTCGGCATTGAAATGGTTGTCAGCGGCTATTCTGGCGAAGAAATTCGAGATATCTTAAATACAACAATTGAAAGTTCCTACGGCAGAAACATGGTGCCTGCTAAGATTTGTGGTAAAATAGGAGGTCTTTGCCCAGCCTTTGGTATGGTCGGAACATTAGTTGGTCTCGTGATCATGTTAGGCAACTTAAGCAATCCTGCGGCGCTTGGGCCCGCGCTATCTATAGCCCTGATAACAACCTTATACGGCGTGCTATTCGCTCAGTTAGTTTTTACACCGGTTTCAGAAAAGATGACGCAAAGGGAGCAAATTGTGAGATTTAGAAATTATCTTGTTGCCGAGGGCTTGGTAATGCTCGCCGAAAAAAAACCTCCCCGTTATATACAAGATAGAATGAATAGCTTTTTAGATCCAGCAATCCATTTTAATATCGATAAAGATAAACAATAATAAAATACTCCAACAAATAGAAGGTTCTCAGCTATGGCCGCTCAACAAGAGGAATGTCCTCCAGAAGCAGAAGCATGGATGGCAACTTACGCCGATGCTATTACTCTATTAATGGCGTTTTTTGTTTTATTTTTTTCCATCTCAAAAGTTGATGGGGGTAAATTTGATTCAGTGGCAGAGAGTTTAAATGAAACTATGTCAAGTAAAGCTCGCTCAAGTGATCGAGTAGAACTAGAAAAAGATTTAGCAGATATTGTTGAAGAAGAAGGCGCGCAAGAAGTCATTCAAGTGGGTAAGTCTGGCGAAGGAGCTATTACCCTCGAACTCGACAGCGGGGCTTTCTTTAAACCTGGTGGAGCGGAGCTTTTAGAGCAAGCAATCCCAGTCCTAAAAAGTATTTACGAGGAATTCGCTTCACCCATCTATCAAAAATTTAACGTATCAATTGAGGGGCACACCGATGATGATCCAATCAGCTCGTTTAAGTTCCCATCGAACTGGGAATTGTCGGCTGCCCGAGCATCGACTGTAGTTAGGTTTATGATTAAAGAGGGTATGAAGAAAAACCGTCTAAAAGCTACTGGGTATTCAGATACACAGCCAAAACTGCCAAACAAAGATCCCGAGGGTAATCCAATAAAAGCAAATATGATTGCCAATCGGCGCGTCGTCATGCGGATAAGTCGGAGCCCGATATTTGAAGAAGTTAAGGTTCCAGAATTCAGGCGTGAGGGTCTCGATAGGAAAGTTAAGCCCGCCAGCTCAAAAATGCTTAATTAAATGATATTTTATATTAATCTTAGCTATAAAGAGAGTGATCTGGCTAATTAGAAATAACGTTTACTCGACAACGAATTCCATGTTTTCCTGAATAACAAAGGCTCCATCCCAAGCTAGTGCCGCTTCTTCAGCTAAATTATCCATAAATATATCATCGTGCTCGGGATCATGATGAAAAATGCCAAGACGTTTAACACCAGCCATCTTACACAACTTTAAACCCTCTTCCCAAGTTGAATGGCCCCAGCCGATTTTAGCCGGAAATTCGTCCTCAGTGTATGTAGAATCATAAATCACGAGATCAGCGCCTTCAATAAGTTTCAATATGTTTTCGTCGGGTTTCCCCGGTATGTGCTCTGTATCGGTAATCAAACACATTGACTTACCACCATGGTCAAAGCGGTATCCGGTTGCATCATTTGGATGATTTAAGGGTGCCGTGGTCACCTTAACCTTAGAACTTATACTGATATCAAGTTCTTCGCCCGCACGAAAATCAGAAAACTCTAAATTAGATTGCATCGCTCCAAGAGGAACAGGAAAAACTGGCTGTTCCATTTGTGCGTTAAAGACCTTTTCTATACCACCTGCATCCTTCAAATGGCCTGCCATAATAGAAAACTTACGACCGGGGATATACGCTGGTGTAAAAAAAGGAAAGCCATTGATATGATCCCAATGGGTATGAGTAAGCAAAATATGACAGTACTCAAGTTCCTGATTTTTTACCATTTCCAGACCGAGATTGCGGATACCAGTTCCGCCATCAAGAATAAAAGTCTCTCCGCCCGCCTCGACTTCAATACAAGTCGTATTCCCCCCATATCTCAAATGGGTCTCTGCAGGCATAGCTATACTGCCACGACATCCCCAAATTTTAATTCTTATCGACATTAGGCCTATTCCCAAAAACGAAACGACTGCTTACTCAAATAACACATAAAATCAGCAGGGTAAATCATTGGCCATAAAGATTAATATTTAGAGAATTTCAATTTAATTCATACATGGTCTTTGAAACTGGTTTCAAATTTTATCATTAATAGCTGAAACCGCCAATAACGGATTTTACTGAAATTAAGTTCGATATGCCTAAATTAAGACAAAATATCAATTTTTTCTGTTGTTATTACCCAAAAATTTTCAATATGGGTTGCTATCCCTTTGAAACACATCAAAATATAAAAAATTCGTTCTGTATGCGTGACGAAACGGTCTTTATCTATTATTATAACGATGCATCGGACTGCTACCAATTTAATGTATGAATTACTAATCCGTTGACCGTTCGCTACAGAGCTAGTCACGGAACAGGACCGTTAGTACTTCCCGATGCGCCTAACCCTAAATACTGGGTTGCAGGCTAAACCTTGGTTCAGAAAAAGACTGAACCTTTTCCAGGCACAATCGCCATTTCCCACCGCCTGTATGAAGGTGGCATGGCATGCCTAACCAAAATGTGCTCCAATTGTTAATAAGAAACATTTGGAGGAATAGTATTGTCTAAGAGTGCACTGATTGCATTTATATTTTGTGATGCTAGCAACACGTTTTTTAAGTATAATAAGGCGTACGAGGGAATATGACTAAGTTTGGCTTGCCAGAAAAACAAGGACTATATAATCCTAATAAAGAACACGATTCATGTGGTATCGGTTTTGTTGCCAATATAAAGAATCACAAAAGTCATAAACTGGTACAACAAGGATTATCAATTCTTAGTTGTCTAACCCACCGCGGAGCTGAGGCATCTTAATACAACTACCCGACAAATTTCTACGAGAAGAATGTGCTGATTTGGGAATGAATTTACCTAGTGCTGGCGAATACGGCGTAGGCATGACCTTCCTTCCCCAAGATGAAAAATCTCGGGCGAAATGCGAAGAGGCGATTGAGAGCATTATAAATGCCGAGGGACAAAAGACCTTGGGCTGGCGAGATCTTCCAACGGATAATTCCTTTCTCAGCGAAACCGTTCGTGAAATGGAACCATTTATACGGCAGGTTTTTATCGGTAAAGGTGCAAATTGCTCGGATATAAACCAGTTTGAAAGCAAGCTCTTTATTATTCGTAAACAAACCCACCAATTAATCGCTAACAACCACTTGGCTGGTGATGAAGCATTCTATATTACATCAATGTCCGCCCGTACAATCTGCTTTAAAGGTATGATGCTAGCTGACCGCGTTGGCAAATACTATACGGACTTACAAGACACACGATTGGTATCAGCACTCGCACTCGTTCACCAACGTTTCTCAACAAACACATTCCCCTCTTGGGAATTGGCCCAACCCTTCCGCTATTTGTGCCACAATGGAGAGATTAATACTCTAAGGGGCAACATCAATTGGATGGCGGCTCGGCGCCATAATATGAGCTCAAATATATTAGGCGACGATCTTGAAAAACTTTGGCCATTAATAGGTGATGGAAAGTCTGATTCTGCAACCTTTGACAATGCATTAGAACTCCTGGTAGCGGGTGGTTATCGACTATCACACGCAATGATGTTGATGATCCCAGAAGCCTGGACTGATAACCCTCTAATGGATAAACAACGCCGTGCTTTCTACGAGTATAACGCAGCACTAATGGAACCTTGGGATGGACCGGCTGCGGTGGCATTTACAGATGGTCGCCAAATTGGTGCGACTTTGGATCGTAATGGCCTACGCCCAGCACGTTATATTGTTACAAATGATGATCTTTGCATTTTGGGCTCAGAAGTTGGGATGCTGGATATTCCAGAAGATAAAATAGTTCAAAAATGGCGCTTGCAACCGGGGAAAATGTTCCTGATTGACCTCGAAGAGGGCCGCATCATAGAAGATGCTGAAATAAAAGATAGTTTGACGAAAGCCCACCCCTATCAAACTTGGCTAGATAAAACGCAAATCCGGTTAGAAGATTTATCCGCTGATGTAGAGCCATTTCCACTTGATCAAGAGACATTACTCGATAGGCAACAAGCATTCGGCTACACGCAAGAAGATTTAAAGCACTACCTCTTACCAATGGCGACCAGTGGCCAAGATCCTATTGGCTCAATGGGCCGAGATATTCCTCATGCCGTCTTATCCGATCGCCCAAAAATGTTATTTGATTATTTTAAACAAGCCTTTGCCCAGGTAACCAACCCACCAATAGATCCAATCCGCGAAGAATTGGTGATGTCTTTAGTGTCCTTAATTGGACCTCGACCAAATCTGCTCGACTTAGAAACAGGTGGCAGTCATATGCGATTGGAGGTACGCCAACCTATCCTCTCTAATATTGATTTAGAAAAGATCCGCCACATTGACAATCGTGATGCTACGTTCCGTTCAGAAACTCTATCTATTTGTTATCCAGTGGCTGAAGGAGCCGATGGCATGAGCACTGCGCTTCAACGCTTATGCAAAGAAGCTCAAACAAAAGTTCTTGAAGGTATTAATATCCTGATTTTATCTGACCGCGAGGTAAATTTTGATCAAGTTGCTATCCCGTCTTTATTAGCAACGGCAGCTGTGCACCACCACCTTATTCGAGAAGGTCTCAGAACTGAATCGGGTCTAGTAATTGAAACAGGTGAGGCTCGTCAGGTTCACGATTTTTGCCTTTTGGCAGGCTACGGTGCTGAAGCCATTAATCCCTATTTAGCTTTCGATACTATCACTGATGCTCACGATCAATTTCCTGAGGATTTGACAATTTTTGAAGCCCATACGCGATATATAAAAGCTGTAGACAAAGGCATCTTAAAGGTGATGTCAAAAATGGGCATATCTACCTACCAATCTTACTGCGGTGCCCAGATTTTTGACGCAATTGGATTACAGGACGAATTCATTGAGGCTTATTTCACAAATACACCATCAGCAATTGAGGGTATTGGCATTAATGAAGTAGCTGAAGAGGCAGTTGTTCGCCACAAACTGGCTTATGGAGGTTCCCCAGTTTTAGAAGATGCTCTGGATGTCGGAGGTGATTTAGCATACCGAATACGCGGCGAAGAGCACATGTGGACCCCGGAAACAGTTTCTAAATTACAACATTCAACTCGCGGAAATTCGCAAGAAATATATAATGAATATGCTGCAGCCATGAATGACCAGTCTCGTAAATTAAAAAATTTACGCGGCTTATTCGAATTCGATTTTGCAAATAATAAAAGTATATCGATTGATGAAGTTGTGCCGGCGGCGGAAATTGTTAAGCGCTTTGTCACTGGAGCTATGTCTTTCGGTTCAATTTCTTTTGAAGCGCACACTAACCTCGCCATTGCAATGAACCGTATAGGTGGCAAATCGAATACAGGAGAAGGTGGTGAAGAGCCTGAACGGTATGTACCGCTAGCTAATGGAGATTCTATGCGCTCTGCCATAAAACAGGTTGCTTCCGGGCGATTTGGCGTGACGGTAGAATATTTACGTAACGCCGACGAAATCCAAATTAAAATGGCACAAGGTGCGAAGCCAGGCGAAGGCGGACAATTACCGGGCCATAAGGTTGACCAGACAATCGCAAAAGTTCGTCATTCAACACCAGGTGTTGGCTTAATCTCACCACCGCCTCATCACGATATTTATTCTATTGAGGATCTAGCACAGCTTATCCACGATTTAAAAAACGTTAATCCAAAAGCGCGTATCAGTGTTAAGTTGGTGTCTTTAGTTGGTGTTGGCACGATTGCTGCCGGCGTTTCTAAAGCCCATGCAGATCACGTTTTGATTTCAGGCATGGAAGGTGGTACTGGAGCTAGTCCAATCACTTCGGTTATGAACGCAGGATCAGCCTGGGAGATTGGCCTCGCTGAAACCCACCAAACATTAGTGTTAAATAAATTGCGTGGTCGAATTTGCGTGCAAACTGATGGGGGCATTCGAACAGGTCGGGACGTTGCAGTTGCAGCCCTCCTCGGTGCAGATGAATATGGTATAGCCACTGGAGCTCTAATTGCCTCTGGGTGTATTATGATGAGAAAATGTCATCTTAATACCTGCCCCGTTGGTATCGCAACTCAAGATCCTGAACTTCGGAAGAAATTTAAGGGAAAGCCTGAGCACGTCGTCAATTACATGTTCTTCGTCGCTGAAGAGTTACGTAATATAATGGCCAATCTTGGCGTTCGTACGATGGAAGAGATGATCGGAAGATCAGATTTTTTGATAATGAATGAAGCCATCAACCATTGGAAAGCCAATGGCTTAGACCTATCTCGTATTCTCTACAAACCAGATATGGGGCCCGATGTGGCAACATATCACAGTGAAACTCAGAACCATGGTCTTGAAAAAGCACTAGATCATGAATTAATTTCCAAAGCTAAACCTGCCCTCGAGAAAGGAAATACGGTTAAAATTGAGACCGCAGTCAGAAATACCAATAGAACGTTTGGTGCAATGCTGTCTGGCGTAATTGCTGAGAAATTTGGTCAACGAGGCTTGGCTGACGATACTATCAATATCAAAGCTAAAGGGTCCGGCGGTCAAAGCTTTGGCGCGTTCCTCTCCAAAGGTATTACGATTGAACTTGAGGGTGATGCAAATGATTACCTGGGCAAGGGATTGAGTGGTGGTCATATTATTGTGTATCCGCCAAAGGCTTCAACTTTCAAAGCTGATGAGAATATGATTATTGGAAATGTCGCTCTTTACGGCGCAATAGACGGTGAATGCTATTTTAACGGTATTGCTGGTGAACGTTTTGCTGTGAGAAATTCTGGTGCAACGGCAGTCGTTGAAGGCGTTGGAGATCACTGTTGCGAATACATGACGGGAGGAGTAGTTGTTGTCCTTGGTGCAACAGGCCGTAACTTTGCTGCAGGGATGAGCGGTGGAATAGCCTACGTACTGAATGAAAGTCAAGATTTTGATAAACGCTGTAATATGGCTATGGTTGATCTTGAGCCAATCAGCGATGAAGATAAAATGCTTGAAGACCACGGGCATCAACGAGGTGACCTAGAGACCCATGGCCGAGTAGATATTATGGGCGATATGACAGGTTATGATGCCCTTCGTTTACGCAAATTAATTGAAAACCATATACATTATACGAATAGCGGTAGGGCCAGGGAGATTATTGATAATTGGGATAATTTCCTGCCAAAATTTGTCAAAGTTATGCCCGTAGATTATCGGCGCGCACTGCAAGAAATGCAAGCACGAGTAAGCGAAGCAGGACAATTAGATATCGGCGTCGCGGTAGGAGACTGATTATGGGTAAAGCAACTGGATTTTTAGAATACGAACTTCGCGATCGCACCTACCATCCGGTTGAAGATCGAATCAAGCACTTCAATGAGTTTGTTATTCCATTAAACGAAAAACAGTTATCTCTTCAGGGAGCACGTTGCATGGATTGCGGTATCCCATATTGCCATACAGGCTGTCCTGTCAACAATATTATCCCAGATTGGAATGATTTAATTTTTCGAGGAAAATATAAAGAGGCTCTCGAGGTATTACACTCCACAAATAATTTTCCAGAATTTACTGGGCGTATCTGTCCTGCACCATGCCAAGAATCTTGTACTCTTAATATTGATGATCAACCTGTTACAATCAAGACAATTGAATGCGCCATTATTGACAAGGCTTGGGAGCAGGGTTGGGTAAAACCTGAAATTATAGAAAATAAAACAGGTAAAAAAGTTGTAGTTGTTGGTTCGGGCCCCGCCGGAATGGCTGCCGCCCAGCAACTCGCCCGTGCTGGTCATGACGTCACTCTATTTGAAAAAAATGCAAAAATTGGAGGCCTTCTTCGATATGGCATTCCAGATTTTAAAATGGAAAAACACTTGATAGATCGTCGGCATATACAAATGGAACAAGAAGGCGTAGCGATCTGTACTAATATAGAGGTCGGTATTGATATTTCTAAAGATCAATTAGATAAGGACTTTGATGCCATAGTTTTATCAGGTGGTGCTGAAACACCAAGAGACCTGCCAGCACCTGGGCGAGACTATAAAGGTATTCACTTTGCTATGGACTTTCTGACACAACAAAATCGTCGAATTTCAGGCGAAGAATTAGGAAACATCACAGAAATTTCAGCCAAGGATAAGCATGTGGTTGTCATTGGTGGAGGCGATACAGGTTCCGACTGTGTTGGCACCTCTTTTCGCCAGGGTGCAACAAGCGTTACCCAGTTGGAGATTATGTCTAAGCCTCCTGAGAAAGAAAACAAACCGGTGACGTGGCCGGATTGGCCAATGAAGCTAAGAACTTCAACATCGCATGATGAAGGCGCAGAGAGGGAATTTGCAATTACAACAAAAAAATTTAGTGGGTCGAATAAAAGTGTCGATAGCCTGCAAACTGTGCGTGTAGACTGGAAACAAGACCGCGACGGGCTTATGGAGATATTGGAAGTTGAAGGATCCATAGAACATCTAAAAGCTGACCTAGTATTACTTGCCATGGGCTTCATACACCCTACACACGAAGGTATCCTCGAAGAACTATCAGTTAAACTTGATAAACGGGGAAATGTGCTCGCTAATACCGAGGACTATAAAACATCGGTAAATAAAATCTTTACCGCCGGAGATATGCGGCGCGGACAATCCTTGGTTGTTTGGGCCATCCGAGAAGGACGTCAGTGTGCCCAAGCTGTCGATGAATTCTTAATGGGTAGCACAGACCTACCCCGATAATCTAAACTTAAACGCAATAACTGAGATTTCAGGTCAATAATAGAGACAATAACGACATTTGTTTTTATTCACGGTGCTTTTCATGGTGGTTGGTGCTGGGATTGCGTTAAACCATACTCAAAAACACGTAGTCATAATGTATTTACACCTGATATGCCAAGTCATAAAAATGATCCAGCCCTACCTGAAGATGTTACTTTAAACGATTATGTCGATAGAGTAGCAGAGGTGATAGACAAAGCTGGAGAACCTACCATCCTTGTTGAGCACTCTCTTGGGGGTGCCACCATTACTCAAGCAGGGGGAAATTTTACTAGGCATATCCGCGGTCTGATTTATTTGGCTGCCGCAATACCAAGAAACGGGCAGTGCCCAGTAAATCTAACACTAGGTAACGATAACTCCAAACTAAACCACTTTCGGCAAGTATCGGAAGATGGAAAATCGGTTTTTGTGGTTGAAAAAGGTATTAAATAACTTTTCTATGCGGATTGTGACAACAAAACAATTATTTGGACAAAATCAAAACCATCTGAGCTAGCAAATCATCTCGATCAAATCAATCTGGCTTGGCAGTAATGTGTTGCAGACAGGAGAAGTTTAATTGAACAAATATTATTTTAACCGAATACGCGACCTATTTTCCTCCCAGTTAACCTCTGATGACTTATTCTAAAAACACGTTCATCAACCAATTATTGAATCAAATATTTAATATAATAGCCATATTAAGTATCTGAATTTATTGTTTTATTTAATTTAAAAGTCTTGAGTTAATGTACAAAGCTATCTATTTAAGCAAAAGTTTTACACATAGAAGAAAATATACACTTCAACAGAAATTTAATAATAATTCTCCATTTAAAAAGCTAGAACCTATCATAATTTATAAATTATACCTTTATTTTCAGCGTGTTAGATGTTAGTACCATTAAATTTTTTTTACAACCATGGAAAAACAGAACAAAATAAGTCCTAAATCCAACAAACTTATCGACAGCTTTATCCACAGGCATTTGGCTCGAGCCGTAAGTATAATAATTGGCTAGCTTAGAATCAAAATAAGTAAAATCAAAAACTATTGAGATCATTGATTATTTTTAGTAAATTCGTCACATCCTTGCATGACTATCGCCACCTCTAGTGTAATCGCTTAATTCTAAAACACCAAAATTAGCTAATTCATGAACAGAACATGGAATAAAAATGTCTAAGAAAATGATTAATATTATAGGTAGCAACGGCAACAACATTTCATGCATTTGCGTAAATTCCAAAAAAAAACCCGCCCCTGCCATTATAATAATCGGTGAAAATTTTATAATCAATAATTGGATTAATGAAACAACAGACAAATTTGTGGAACAAGGTTACGTAGTAATCGCACCAGATTTATTTCGCCACGTGGGGTCTGGCTTCATTATGAACCCCGCTAAAAAAGTACACACTGAGAAAAACCTAAATTTGAAACAAACTACGAATTATGAAGCAGTTATTGTTGATCTTGCATCAACGATCACTGCAGCAAAAGCCTTACCTAATTGTAATGGCAAAATTGGGGTCGTGGGTTTTTCATATGGCGCTACCCTGGCTTACCTATCCGCTGCTCGTTTGCACGTTGATGCGGTTGTCGCATATTACGGTACAGAAATCTCGAAATATCTGAACGAAGGTAAAAATATTACTTGTCCACTTTTATTACATATGAGCGAAAACGATAACACATTAGAAACATACGATCTTAATAAAATACAAGCAGCATTAATTGGTAAAGAGAACGTCTCGATATACACGTATACCGCTGGCCACGGTTTTGCCAATTCGTATGATCCAACATTTTACCTATCAGACGTAGCCAGTTTGGCACATAAACGAACGTTTAAAATATTCGATACATTAAAATAGTTAGGAACTGGAACTTATGTTAACTTCTATAACAGGTCCCTTAGCAGGTTTAAAAATTTTTGATCTTACGCGCGTCCTTGCCGGACCCAGCTGTGTCCAGATTTTAGGTGATCTTGGAGCCGATGTAATAAAAGTAGAACGTCCAAATCACGGTGATGACACCCGTAAATTCGGCCCTCCTTTTATTAAAGATACTGAAGGGCGAGACACAACCGAATCCGGTTATTACCTCTCGGCAAACCGAAATAAACGCTCTATTACTCTAGATCTTACTAGACCAGAAGGTCAATTATTAGCTCGCCAGATAATAGCTAAATGCGATATTCTGGTAGAGAACTTTAAAGTTGATAATTTAGCAAAATATAGCCTTAGTTATGACGACCTTAAAAAGGAATTCCCAGGCCTCGTATATTGTTCCATAACCGGATTTGGGCAGACAGGACCAATGGCTGCACAACCGGGCTATGATTTTATGGCACAAGGAATAGGCGGTCTAATGAGTGTTACTGGTGAGAAAGGCCGAGAACCACAGCGGGTTGGTGTACCAATCGCTGACTTAACAGCAGGCCTTTGGGCCGCTGTTTCCATTAATGCTGCCTTGCGGCACAGAGAAATTACAGGTGAGGGTCAACAAATCGACATATCCCTATTAGACACACAAATATCAACGTTATCTATTCAAGGACTTAATTATTTGACATCTGGAGAAGTGCCGGGGTTATTAGGAAATGCTCACCCCAATATCGTTCCTTACCAAGTATTCCCGACGTCAGATGGTAATATTATTATCTCCGTTGGTAATGATTCACAATTTGATCGGTTCTGTACCTTTGTTGGGCAACCTGAACTTAGTTCGGATGAAAGATTTAAAACAAATGAGATGCGGGTTCGAAATCGAGATGAATTAACAAGGATTCTTAATCATATCACGCGTCAAAAAACATCAGAATATTGGCTAGTTGGGTTCGACGAAATAAAAATAGCTTGTGGGCCAATAAATAGAATCGATCAAGCTTTCAAAAATCCACAGGTTCAAGCGCGTAAAATGGAAATTGAAATGAAACACCCAGCTTCTGGTAATCAAACCGTTAAAATGATCGGTAGCCCAATTAAAATGTCACGAACACCCGTGAGTTATCGACGCGCACCCCCTATGCTAGGCGAACATACTGACGAAGTTTTATGTGAATTACTTGAGCTTGACAGCTCTGCTTGCTCTGAGTTGCGACAAAAAGGTATTATTTAGACAGGCATGTTGATCCTGTTTTTCTAAATATCGCAGGGTAAATTAACCCAGGGCATTCAAGTTAACAATATTTTGATAAATACCGCCCTCATTTAACAATCCCCATGAAACAATCCAGTCGTAAATATAGGTAAATTCAGCTTCGGTATCAGGCCAAGGATCATTATGACGAAGGCGTGGTAGATGTAGGTCGGGAGGGAAAATATTACAAATTTCCTTTGGTACTTCATCACAAAGATAGTGCAGATATGGCATCTTAACTTTATTTAAAGTGATAACCGCACGACTAATAGCACGATCGATTGCACGATAAACATCAGGATCTAGAGACGGCTTAACTACCTCTGCACTTCCTTAATGCGATTTTGTTATAACTTTATAGCCTAATTTTTTCGCACCACTTAGCCACGGCTCCACCAAAGCTGCCGCTTCAACAGTACCCCTCATCTCTTGCAACATAATAGGGTAATGAAAAAACAGCGTTATTGGCCTTGGTCCGGTTTATTTTATCACCCATAATTCTTTCCTTTTTTTCACCTAGTATTCAACACAACCGCTATTAAACTCTTTAATCAGTTTAATCTCTGCAATTAATATCGTAAAAAATTTACAAGGAGAAAATATATAATTTATCAAATAAATAAAAAAGGCCGCTAAATAAAGCCACCATTTATTTGAATATAAAATTTAATTATTTTTTCTTTTTACTCTTAGGATCTTTCAATACATCACTGTGCTTACGGCTCATATAACGATATTTATGGGCCGGTAGTTCGTACACCCACTTAGAAACCCTTGAATTGATTGTAAAGACTTCCTTTTTGACCAATTCACTTGCCGTTAAATCAGCCTCTGCATTAAATACAGCCCAGAAATTACCATCATTAATATCAATCATTTTAACCTTGATCACCATTCCGTCGTTTGTTGTGATTCTAGTACTTATAATTTTATCTTTAGGAAATTTAATACTCCCTACCGCCATAACGTCTTCCAGCTCAAGCTTATCCAAGCCGTCGCCCATATTATCGATATCCGATTGATACTCAACAACCATATTGTTTGGCATATTCTTAATTTCAAATTTCTTTTTACCTGTGCGGCTAACGATCATTTTAGATCCATCGGGATGGTTAACTGTCACATTCTCAACACGTGAACTCGCAATATCTAAAAACTCTGGTTTTACCCATTTATTTACTGCTAAAGGAATATCTAGACGGCCAGAAGCAAGCCAAGATTGCACCTCACCTGGTTTTCTAATATAACGTCCAGTATTCGAAGACCCAGCAACATCAGCGCTCACTTTTCCAACAATTAGCCGAGCCAATTCGCCGGTTTTTCCTTTAACTGTGAGCAAAATTGATTTTGCTTTTTTGCCTTTAAGGTCTTCAACCTGAAGGCGGCTATACAATTTAGGCTTAATAGTTTTTGCTTCACGCAATCGAAGCTCTGACAGCCCTAACATCAAATCACTAATCACTTCATTTGAAGCAAGATAATTTTGTCGATCAGCCATAACCCAAGTATTACCATCGCGTTTCACGGTAAGCTTTTGCTTCACATCTTGAATAATGATTTCTTCAACCCCACCAACTTTATCGGCAAAGCCCGGTAACACGGGTTTATCTTCAAAACCAATTTTGTGAACCGAATAACGGGTTGCTATAGAAAAGCTAGCCGCAATTACAACTAACATTGTGATTATTGCAAATCCGATAAATGTCTTTGGACTCATAGTAGTAAAGCTCCTATCAACCTTGGACCGTCAACTGGCGATACCTTCGACGACGAATAATAGCCAAGATAATTGCCACAACTGCTATTAAGATTGGCATTGACCATATGTTAATAATTTTCAGTTTGGTATCAAGTTGCTCAATATCTTTCCGCAATGCTAACTGAACGCCCCTCAACTGCTTACGAACATCTAACATCTCAGCACGAAATTTTTCAAAGGCTTTTTGTTGAGCAGATGTCAAGATTACCTTACCTTTCGCCTGACTTTTCATACCCAATCCTTGCAATTTACCTTGAAGGTCTTTCAACTTCTCAGTGAGTTTTTGCTCCGTTTCACGGTACTTATCTTCTGCATTATTCTTAATATCTTGAATTGTGTGGAAAGGGCGCACAGATAGGCCTCGACTGCGTAGGGATATCAAAGCCTGACTACCCCCTAAATTTTCCAATGAATTGACGAGAAAGTCCGCATTATTAGATACAGGTGTTGAAATCTTTTTGCCAAAGAATTCCTGCTGCTGGAGCCAGAAACGGGAAGTAAGTAAATCAGTGTCAGCCATGACAATCATATTCAGATCGGTTTTTGTCTCTTGTATATGCGGACCTGGCTTTGCAAGTTTTTTATCATCAGAACTAGTGCCCTTTTTCTTTTTATCATTTTTGGGTTTTGGCGGGCCATCGGGAAAAGCAGACTTAACTTTACCGCTAAAACGGGCTGCAATCGTAAAGCTTTTATTTTCAGATTTAAACTGCTTCAGAATAGCTTCCGGGTTTATTTCACCGCGTACCAATTCAGCATCAATCCTTTGAGAAATTTTACTCGTCTGCAATAGCGGAATCATTTTAAGTTTTGAGTTTGCTTTAAGATCAAGACTTCCAGCGCTAGCCAAAGAGATCGCGGTCAACTGACCGGTAACAATATCATTGGCATTCATTGCGCGTTTATCATAAATTCCCCAAGAGAGATAATCTGCAATCACGTCCCGGCCTTTTACTGGCGCTTGAACACGGATGGCACGGGTACGATCTCCCACAAACTTATTTTCGTCAAACTCAATTCCCCAAATATCAAACAATTTTTTGAGTTCTGATGAGCCAGCTCCCGGGGGCGCTCTCGGCGTCATACGTGCAGTTTCGTTTTGTGGATCGAGAAACACTAATAGCCGACCACCTCGCATCACAAATTGATCGATAGCATATAGCAAATTATCTTGAAGAAATTTTGGATGAACGATCAGCAAAACATCAATATCATCATCAATTTTCATTGCCTCGGTCTCAATGGGCTTAACTTCAAAAAATTGGGTCACCTGTTCCATTATTGGCCAGGGTTTGTATTGAAGCATTGGATCAGCCTCGATAAGCAATGAAGTAATCAATCCAATTTTTTTCTTTTTTGGCTCAGCAAGTTCGTAAACCAGGCGAGTTAGATCATATTCTAAAAATTGCTCGCGCTGCGGGTTAAAAAATGGGACTGTCTTTCGGTCGTCAGTACTATTAACCGCCGCCATCCCAAAGTAACCTAGCTCTCCCGACTGATCGAGCGGCACACCTTGGATGCCAAATTTAACAGCTTCATCCTCTTCAACAGAGAATGAGATTGGATTAATTATCTTGAGATCTATCTTGCCACCAGAAACAACCTCAAAATGCTCCAACAATTCACGCACGCGTTTAAAATAATTACCATGTGGCGGACTAATTTCACCAAAAGAAGGTGAATAATAAAGCCGGAAAGTGATCGGTTCTTCAATCGTCTTGATCACTTCTTTACTACCTTGCGACAGAGTATAGAGCCTATTTTCTGTAAGATCTAGCTGCGCAGTCTGGATCTCAAGCGACGACCAAATATTAATAAAAAACAAAAATATGGCTGCAACGACCATTCCCGCAACCGTTAATTTTTTACGGCCCATGTTTTCTAATGCGTTCATAATTTTTTCTAAGATCCTCTCGTTAAATCAATAACGGCAGCGTTAACATATAAGAAAACACCAATTATTGACCCAAAAAAAAACAACATCCCTCATGTCAATTACGCCACGAATAATTGTATTGAAATGTGTTAAAAAACTCATTGATCCTAATGCTTCAAGAACAAATGCCGGAGCCCAGCCTTGAAAAAAAGATTGAACAAGTTCTACACCACTCATTAAAAATAAAAAGCAAACCACGGCTGTCAAAATAAAAGCAATTACCTGGTTTTTAGTAACAGCCGAAAGACAGGAACCTATAGCAAGATAGCCCCCAGCCATGACAAGGCTACCCATGTAGCTGGCAAAAATTACCCCGTTATCCGGACTGCCTAGATAGTTTACTGTTATCCAAAGCGGAAAAGTCAAACAAAGAGCGATTGCGATAAAAACCCAGGCAGCTACAAATTTACCAATTACAATAACCCACGTTTGTATTGGTAAGGTTAACAATAATTCAACCGTTCCAGTTTTTCTCTCTTCTGCCCAGAGCCGCATTGAAATAGCTGGGATTAAAAAGAGATAAAGCCATGGATGAAAACTGAAGAACGAGTTCAAATCTGCTTGCCCCCGTTCAAAAAAGGCACCCATAAAAAACGTTAGGGCACCACTTAAAGCCAAAAAAATCACAATAAACACATAAGCCAGCGGTGTTGAAAAATAGGCGCCCAGCTCTCTTTTAATTATAACCCAACAATTACGCATTACCTGTTAGTCTCCTTAACTCAAAATAATTGGATCAATTTACCTGGGTGAGCTCACGAAACACATCATCCAACGAACCGCTTGATGAATGTTTTTTTAGCTTAGCTGGCGTATCATCAAAAACGACTTTCCCTGCAGCAATAATAACCGCTCGGGTACAAACTGCCTCTACCTCTTCAAGAATATGTGTCGAAATTACAATAGCTTTTTTCTTTGCCATATTCAGGATTAATTCACGCACTTGATGTTTTTGATTTGGATCCAAACCATCTGTTGGCTCATCCAATATTAATACATCTGGATCATGCAAAATGGCTTGGGCGAACCCAACACGGCGCTTGAAGCCTTTTGAGAGGGTATCAATCGGTTGGTTCATAACAGACATTAATTCGAGTTTTTCAATAGCAGATGTAACTTTTTTAATTTTCAGATCTCCCAACAGGCCCCTAATTTCCGCAATAAAATTTAGAAAACCTATAGTCGTCATGTCACCATAAAGAGGGGCACCCTCCGGCAAGTAACCAATCTTGGTTTTAGCCTCAAGCGGGTGATCTTCTAAATTGAAACCACAAACCGACGCTTCACCAGCACTTATTGGTAAATACCCTGTAACCATTTTCATAGTTGTTGACTTACCGGCACCGTTAGGGCCCAAAAAACCCAGTACTTCGCCTTTTTTTACATCAAAAGAAATATTATCAACAGCTCGAAAAGAACCAAAATCTTTGGTCAACCCTTTGATAGAAATCATGGTATTTTTTGCACTCATCCAACCTTATCCCTATATTCGTCAGGCTTATCGTAAATAAGTTTAATAAATAATTTTGCAAATTATTCGATAAATCTTCGTACAATTAAAAAATTTAATTTTCATTGAAAACGCTCAAAAAATAGAAGCCACTCTGACAAATTTAAAAGTAGCTTCTGTTTTTAAATATCGCCTTTATAAGCTACATCATGCCGCCCATGCCGCCGCCCATGCCACCCATATCAGGCATAGCAGGAGCTGGT
>LWDU01039107.1_pt2 | contig 56654 bp, 49 predicted proteins | sample 727161 | NCBI WGS metagenome assembly LWDU01 (sample SAMN04566230, study PRJNA314399) | hydrothermal vent metagenome | isolation source: deep sea hydrothermal plume seawater | place: Mexico: Gulf of California, Guaymas Basin | collected 2004-07-11
CAAGCCTCGAAATTGCTTATCGCTACACAAATCGCAGTTCGAACGTGAATTATTACGACTATCAGCGACACGAAATCAGCTTTTTGGGCACTTATAGGTACTAGCTCGGGGCGATTTTAACCCCGGGATCGGGAGATCCCGGTCCCCGGTCCCCTAATTCCCAAGAGGCTTCCCATGCGAAGAAATTCTTCCGCCGCCCATCGAGTCGCGCGCGGGCCCGGCCGTGCCCGAACATCCGGGACCCGGGGCCGTTTGGCCCTCGCCACCGTGCTGTGTTCAGTGCTGTGTGCAGTGCTGTGTGTCCCGGGCGTCACCGGAGCGAGCCTTGCCGCCGAGCCCGTGGGGTTCGTGGCGGACGTGTACGGCGAGGTGGTTCGACGGGCCGCGACGGAGACCACCTGGCAGGCGGCCGTGGTGGACGAGGCGGTCTGGGTGGGCGACACGTTGCGTACGGGATTGAATTCGGCGGCAAAGATCGTCCTCGTGGACGACACGACCTTGGGGTTGGGTGAGGACACTCTGCTGACCATCGACCAGATGTGGGTCGGCCCCGAAGCGCTGACCGAGCCATCGATTCTTCGCCAGCTCAGCGGCCAACTGCGGACCCGGGTCGGCGAAGCTTTCGGCGGAACCACGCGAATCGAGATTCACACGCCCACAGCCATCATGGGCGTAAAGGGCACCGAGGGCACGACTCGGGTGGACGGAGCCGAAAAGAGGGGTGGGATCTGGAGCCTCGACGGGGACTCGCCCGAGGACGAGGAAGAAATTTCGACCGTGGTTCGGAACTGGGAGGGGGGGATTACCGCCGCGATGCTCGATGGCGTTCACCTGCCCGTGCCTCCCGGACAGTGCCGTGTGGTTTATCGTGACCGTATTGGCGAACCCGCCGACTGCCCCGGCGATTTCGTCCCGGTGGCGTTCTTCAGCTCGGTCCCGTTGGAACTCGCAAGCCTCCAGGTCGACCTGTTGGTGGGTACGGGCCTACCCGCAGTGAGTGCCGGGCCCGACGGCGGAGGCATCGGCGATGTCGTGGGCGAGGCGCTGGTGCTCGAGCCCCCGGATCCAGTGATCGAGGATCGGACCGATGCCGATGAATTTGCGGGTATTGGGATCGACCCGTTGGCGGACATTGTCTTCGATCCGGGCGAGGTGGGCTCCAATCCAGGGGGCGATCCTTTGAGCGGTATCGTTTTCGATCCCGGCGAAGTGGGCTCCAATCCAGGGGGCGATCCTTTGAACGAGTCCGTTTTCAATCCCGGCGAGGTGGGCAGCGACGCGCCCTAGGCTGGCCAGTAATCCGGCTCAAATCGATCGTGCCCTTGCTTTGGCGCTCGGGCCGGGGATCCTCTGGGCAGCATCGTGATGAGTTCCGGCATTCGAGCAGTCTGGGCGGGTTGGCTGGCGCTGGGTGGGTCAATCCTGCTCTTCGCCCTGCACCCGTGGCTGCTGGATCGGGCCGAGTACTCACTGCTGGACGCGCGCTTTCGTCTCCGGGGCCCGGTGCCCGTGACCTCGCCGGTGACCGTGGTGGCCATTGATGCCGCCAGCCTCGATGAATTTGGTCGTTGGCCCTGGCGGCGCTCGCTCCTGGCCGATCTGGTGGACCGCCTGGTGGAGGCGGGAGTGGTGGCCATCGGTCTGGACCTGGTGTTCAGCGAAAACGAGACGCCCCCCGAAGCCTCGGCGCTGGGTTTGGCCCGCCGGGTATTGGCGGAGCAGACGCCGAAGAGCGCCCCGGTCGATGAGGCCATTGCTTCCCTGGATCGGACGTTGGCGCGCACGGACACCGACGCCCGCTTGGCCGGTGCACTGTCCGCCTCTCGCCGGGCTGCCCTGGGGTATTTCTTTCGCACCGGTATCGATGAAGCCGACCCGCCGGCGACCTTGGCCGCACGGCTCCCGGAAATTGCTCGCTCCCAGGTTTCGGTGGCCAGGGTGCCGGCCCGAGGCCGCGCGCCGATCCTCACCTGCACCGGGCTCGAAACCAACGTGCCGGTCATTCAGCAAGCGGGTCGGCGCTCGGGTTTTCTGTCCTCGGTGGGGGATCCTGACGGGGTGATTCGCCGGGCCGCGCTGATCGCGCGCTGCGGCGATTCCTATTACGTCTCGTTGGCCTTGGCGGTCTACGAACTGGTTCGCGACCAGCGGGCGATGGTGCTCGGGGACGCGCATGGGCTGCGCGAGGTTCGCGTGGGGGATCGCAGTATCCCCACCGACGAGGGCGGAAAAATCACGATCAATTTTCGCGGACCCCCGGCCACGTTTGCTCGGGTGAGTGCGGGGGATGTCCTCGCAGGTCGCCTGGCTCCGGGGCAACTCGAGGGGGCGATCGCCCTGGTGGGGCCGACGGAAGTGGGTCTTGGGGATACCCAAACCACGCCCTTTCCCGGGGTCTTTCCCGGGGTCGAGGTGCACGCGAACGTCCTCGACAACCTGCTTGCCGGGGATGGGATCCGGCGGGACGATGGGTTAGTGGTGGCCGAGCTCACGCTGATCATCCTGATCGGCTTGCTCCTGATCTTCGTGATTCCGCGCACGAAAGGGGTTCTCATGAGCTTCGTGTTTGCGGGAGGGCTCGCGGTATTCCTGGTCATTATGGCCATCGTCGCCTTTGTGGAATACGGCCTCTGGTTCAATCTCATCTACCCGCTGACCACGGTTGCCGGAGTCTACTTGGCAGTGGAAGTGCCCCGCAGCCTCGCCATGGAAGCCCGGGGACGCCGGATCCGGAATATGTTCGCCACCTATGTGCCCCCCAGCGTGGTGAAACAACTCGCCGAGGGCGACGCCGAACTGCGCCTCGGCGGGGAGACGCGGACGCTGACGATTCTGTTCAGCGATGTTCGCAACTTCACCCAACTTTCGGAACGCCTGGGCGCCGAGGACACGATCCGTTTGATGAACGCCTACCTGGCTGCGATGACCCGGATCATCTTCGAGACCGGGGGAACCCTGGACAAGTACATCGGCGATGCGGTGATGGCTTTTTGGGGCGCGCCCCTGTCTCTGGAAGACCACGCCGAGCGTGCCGGCCGAGCCGCCGTCCAGATGCAAGAGGCGGTGAGTGAGTTCGCCGAACTGCATCCTGGCCTTCCGGGTTCAGAAGGGCTGCGGGTGGGAATCGGTCTCCACACGGCACCGGTTGTGGTGGGCAACCTGGGGAGCGATCTGCGTTTTGACTACACGCTGATCGGCGACGGCGTGAATCTGTGCTCCCGACTGGAAGGACTCACCAAGGCGTACGGTGTGGGCGTTTTGGCCAGCGAGGAATTGGTCGGCGGGCTGCCGGACTCGTTCCTGACCCGGGCCATCGACGAGATCCGGGTCAAGGGCAGGGAGGGCGCCGGGATGATCTACGAGGTGCTGGGCGAACGGGACGCCCGCCCGGAGGAGATCGCGTGGCTCGAAGCGCATGCGACGGGCCTCGCCCTGTACCGGGCGGGTCGCTGGGAACAGGCCCGGGCCGCATTGAATCAGGCGATTGCCGGGCGGGGTGACGATCCACCGAGCCGAGCGTTATTGGCGCGCATGGCCGAACTCGGGGGCGGCGCCCCGGATGGCTGGTCCGGCATTTGGTCATTCGAGACGAAGTAGAGAAGCCTGGGTGGTCCCGAAAGACGAGCGCGCCCTTCGCCACCGGCTCTCCGTCACTCGCCCTTCGCCACTCGCCCTTCGCCACTCGCCCTTCTCAGACCGGCCTGCCGGTGGGCTCAGACCGGCCTGTCGGTGGGGTTGGGTCCGGTGTCGCCCGGGGGCAGCCCGCCGAAGCCTGAAAAGAATTCCTCGAGATAGGGCCGTTGCTCGGGGGGCATGTAGGCGAAGTTCACCCCCCGGTCGGTGAACTCCCAGTAGCTTGGGTGGTTGTCTCCGGCGAGTTCGGCGCGAATCCGGGCAAGGCGTTCGGGGCGCTCCTGGGCCATGTCCTCTTGGATTCGCCGAACGCGATCGGTGTCTCCCCGGGCGAGCAGGGCCGTGGCGAGTTGGGCCTGGACCCGGCGTACGCCGAGCAGTCGATCCTCGTCTCCGGTGGCCGGTTCTTCGGGTCGGTCCACCTCGAGAAAGATGGCGAGCAGAGCATCGGTAGCGGGGGATTCCTCCTGCTCGGAGAATTCGATCAGGCGGAAGAGATCGTAGGCCACGGTCTCGATCAAGAACTTGAGATCGGCGTTGTAGGCGATCTGGCCGTAGTAGCGCATGAAGTTGGCGATCTCGACGGCTTCCTCGAAGTCGCCCCGGGCGATCAGTTCCTCGGCGAGTTGCCGGTACTGGTCGAGCACGTAATAGGCCAGGCGCAGGTCGCGTCCGTTGATGGCCGCCCGCAGGTAGCTGTTGAAAAATTTCAGGCAGAGGTTCAGGGTCTCGTACTCGGTGTCGTCGGCCTCGGTGGCGAGCTGTCGGGTCTTGATGGCGAGGAAGCTGCCCACGTCCCGTGCCTGGCCCAGGCTATTTGAAAAGATCTCGAGGTATTGGCGCAGGACCTTGACTTCGAGCCAGCCTCCCCGGCGACCGAGTTCACGGCGTACGCTTGGATCTACGGCGACGAAATCCGGGTCTCGGGCGAGTGCTCCGTCCAGGGCGAAGAAGCTCTCGGGCAACTCCTCGCGCAGTTGCCAGAAGTCTCGCAGGAGATCCGAAAACGCTTCGGCGACCGCCATGGCGATGGTTCGATCCTTGTGCTGAAGGGATCCTCGGGCGAGGTCGGCCAATTCCTCGATGGCTTCGAGGATCTCGAGTCGGGCGGTTTCTCCGCGTTTGGCGTAGCGGCCGATGGACGCGAGTGCCTGGGCCTTGAGTCGCCGGATCGTATTGAGCGGCGACACGAAGGCAAAGACGAAGGCGAAGTAGGGAAGCAGAATGACCAGGCAGGTGGTCAACATCAGCAAGGGCAGCCAGAGCGCTGTCTGGGGGAGCAATGCTGCCGGGGAGATCTCGCTCCCGAACGTTGCGGCGATCCACAGACACAACACCGTGGTCAAGACGAAGAAGCTCAGGACGATGATGTTGATGGGCTCGCGAATGAAGAGTTCGGTGATTCGGTGGGTGTAGCGGGTGGCCGCGAGTTCCACGACGATGGCGACCACGGTAATCACGATGGCGAGCAAGGCGGAGACGACCTCGGCGGCGCTGCCCACGGCATCCAGAGCGGCGCCCCGATCGACTCCGGCCAGCCAGCGGGTAGGGTTGGTCTCCAGGGAGAAGCCGAACCCCTCGAGCCAGGAGACAAGCAGGTAGAGAAGGGCCGCGGTGATCAGAAGTGCCCCGGCCGCAAGCCCGGCGGAGCTTCGTCGCGGCCCGGAGCCGGCCGGGGGAGTCGGGCCCGATCGGTTCGGGTTCGGGTCCCTGAGAGGGTCCGAGCTCTCGGTGTTCGGGGCGGGCATTACCAGAGCGAACCTCCCGAGACGGTGAGATCCTGCATGGTCAGCCCCGCGGCTTCGTCCCGACAGAGAAAGCAGGCCAAGGCGCCAATTTCGCTGGGCTGAATCAGACGATTCTGGGGGTTGGCCGCCCTTGCGTCGGCGATGTAGGCCTCACCCGACCGGCCTTCCTGCACCTCGGCGATATCGGTCATCCAACTCGCGCCGAAGCGGGTCTCCACCCAGGTGGGGCTGATCGCGTTGCAGGTGACGCCGTGAGCGGCGCCCTCCAGCGCCACGCAGCGCGAAAGACCGACGACTCCCGCCTTTGAGGCGCAGTAGGCGGCGGAGGTCGGCGCGCCCACGCTGGCCGCCGTTGAGGCGATGTTAATGATCCGGCCCCAGCTGCGTTCGATCATGACGGGCAAGCAGAGTCGACTGGTGCGGTAGATGCCATTGAGGTTGACGTCGATGACCTTGTGCCAAAGAGGGTCCGGGTGGCCGCAAACGGTTTGTTCGGCGGTGATGCCCGCAGCATTGGCGAGAATATCCACCGGACCGAGTGCATCCACCGCCGCGCGATGGAATTCCTCAACCGACGCGTCCGAGGTGACATCGAGCCCATGGGCGAAGGCGCGGACACCTCGACTTTCAATTTCCTCCTGGGCCTGCTTCAACTCGTGTTCCCCGGGCAAGTAGGCGAGTTCGCCTTCCGCGGGTTTTCCCGCCCCGGCGAGCAGGGAGCCGATGGCGACATTGGCTCCAGCGTCGGCGAGGGCAAGTGCCATGGCTTTACCCATGCCCGATGCGCCGCCTGTGACCCAAGCGACTCGTCCCTCAAGAAAACGATCCATGTTTTATCCTTTCTCTGAAAATAGCTTAGAAGGCGCCCAGGGAAGAGTATGGAATTCTCCCGGGATGGGGGGTCGGAGTCTCTGGCTTGTGGACCCTTCCTTCAAGGAAAATCTTCTCGCAACGCGCGTCTCAGGGAAACCGCCAGGAGTAAGCCGACCGCGAGAAGGGGAACCGAAGCGACCAGGGAGGCGGTTTGAAGGCTGCGCAGCCCGCCGATTCCCAGCAGCGCGATGGGCAGGATCGCCAGGGCCAGGGCCCAGAAGCCGCGGTGGCCCCGGGAGGGATCGCCGCCGGGTCCGAGGCCGCGGCTGGCCCCGGACGCCAGGGTATAGGCCGCGGAATCAAAGGTGGTGGCCAAGTAGAGGAGGGCGACGACACAGAACACGCCCAGGGCGAGTTTGCCCAAGGGCAGGGAGAGGATCACCGCCACGATGGCCGCGGGCGCGCCTTGTTCTTCGAGGATCGCAAGAACCGGCAACTGCTGGCTGAGTTCGAGGGAGAGCGCGTAGTTGCCGAGCACGATGAAGAAGAGCCAGCTGCCCGCCGTGCCCAGAACCAGCATGCCCACGACGATCTGTCGGATGCTCCGTCCCCGGGAGATCCTCGCGACAAAGAGACCGACGAAGGGCGCATACGCGATCCACCAAGCCCAATAGAAGATCGTCCAATCCTCGACGAAACCGGTTTGGGCGATGGGGTCGGTCCAAAAGTTCATCAGGACGAAGTTCTGGACGACGTGGCCGATCGCCGATGTTCCCATCTTTACGATGAAGAGCGTATCCCCAGCGGCCCACACGAAGAGGACGAAAAGTAGGGCGAGTACCAAGTTGAGATTGCTGAGAATACGGATGCCCCGATCGAGCCCTACGTAGACGCTCACGGCAAATATCACAGAGCAGAGCAAGACAATGCTGACATCGAGGCCAAAGGAGCGGGCGGTGCCGGTTAACTGGGCGAAGCCCTCGGCGATCAGTGGGGTACTGAGCCCGAGGGAAGTGCTTGCGCCGCCCAGGATTCCGACCATGAAGAGAACGTCGATGACGCGGCCCAGGCTACCGTCGACCCGATCACCCAGCACCGGACGACAGGCTCTGCTGAGCCGGTAGGCACCTTCGTTTCGGCGGTGAACCGCGTAGCTCACCGCCAGGGTGGGCAGGGTGTAGAACCCCCAGGCTGTGAATCCCCAATGGAAGAGTGGGTAGCTGGTGGCCCAGAGAATCGCCTCGTCGGATCCCACCTCGGCCCCGTAGGGGGGCGCTTGGAAATAGTAGGCCCATTCGATCACCCCCCAATAGAGCAGGCCGCTGGCGATTCCCGCGCAAAAGAGCATGGAGAACCAGGAGGCGTTGCTGAATTCCGGGGCCTCGGAATCCTGGCCGAGAATGACTCCGCCGTGGGGTCCGAAGGCGAGAACCAATGCGAAGGCCAAGCTGCCGACACCGGCCCAGAGATACAGGGGGCCGAGGTTGAGCGCGAGCCAGTCATAGGTGACGGTGATCGCTTGGTTGCTCAGTTCGGGAAAGACGACCAGAGGGAGGCTCACCAGTCCGAGAAAGCCCACCGAGAGTGCGAAGATCCGAGTGTCGATATCTTTCACGCGTCGATCTCTCCAAGGGGCTGCGGGGGCTGCGGGGGTTAGCCCGCCGGGGCCGAGGATTCTGGCGGGCAACCTTAGCGAATCCGGGATCGACTGAGCTTGGCGGGTGGATCAGCGCACCCGGGGACCCACTGCCTGGGAAAACAGCGGAAGTAGGTCCGGTCCTTCGACCTCGAGCAGGGCGTCCACCCAGCTGTGAAATGCCTGGCCCCCACCCTCGTTGCGGCCGAAGTGGACATGGGGCTTGGCCCCGGTGGNNNNACGGTCGCGCCGGGAAAGAGTTGAGAGACCATGTAGAGCGGCCCGTCGGCATCGAATGTTGCAATGGACACATGGGGAAAGATCGTCCAAATGCCCGCGAGTAAAACACTCATGGGCCACTCTTTTTCGGGCTTGGCGGCCAAATCCTTCAAGCGGGGGACGGGCATCCCCACGTGCTGGTGTGGCCCCCAGGTGTCGTAGACGGCCTTGTTTCCGATGTCGGGCCCAAAGGATTTCCGGTGCAGGATGGGCAGATGGTAGAAGTCGAGGTAGCCGTCGTAGGCGATTTTCCAGTTGGGCCCTTCAACGCTCTGGCACCCGACAACGTGGGCGTCCGCCAGTCCCAGGTGATCGAGAATCTCGCCGTAGCCGCACAGGGCTGCGTCGAAATCGAAGGCTTCGCCCGGGGAGAGCACGACAAAGATCATCCCCGCCCGTTCGCTGACGGGAAGCGGGGTCAGGCCCAGGCAAGAGCGGTCCACCTCGCCGAATTCGTCACCGTCGAGAATGGCGGCCAGTTCTCCGTCGCTGGTGTATGTCCAGGCGTGATAGGGGCACATGAAGCGTCGCGCCTGGCCCCGGCCCTCGGCGACCACATGGGCGCCCCGATGACTGCACATGTTGACGAAGGCGCGCATTTCCCCCTGTCCATTGCGGACAAGGAGAACCGGGAACCCGCAGACCTCAAGGGCCCGATAGGCGTGTTTCTCACGCAGTTCGCTGGAGAAGGCGAGGGCGAGGGGCAAGCGCTTGAAAATGAGCTCCACTTCGCGCCGCCAGCGGCCGGGATCGGTGTAGTGCTGTGCCGGTACCCGGAGGACCCCGGGCGCCTGGTCGACGGTGCCCGCCTGGGCGTGGGCCAAGTGCCGCTTGGTCATTTCGATCAGTTGCGCGCGACTCATGGAGTTCCCGTGACCTTTCCTGGAAGAGTTGTTCTGAGTCTGGAGCCCGAGGTGCGTCCCGGTAGCCGACGGAAGGATACAAAACTATTGTGTTCGGTCCGCAGCCCCTCTTTTTCTTGGCGAGGGCACGGGGGTCGGCCGAGGGGTCGATCGTTGGAAGGAAATTCAAAGGAGCGGCTGAGGGGGAAGTGAATATGGTGGGTAACGCGCGGGGCGGGGCTTCGGGCAAGGCTCGCCGGGTCCAACCGGGCCCGGTCGTTTTTGGTGCAGCGCTCCTGATTGCAGCGCTCCTGGTCTTGGGTTCTCAGGGCTGCCAGCCCGGTAGCCCCATCGAAGCAGTCGGCCGTAGTTCCCAGCCGGGGGAGGGTCCTTTGGCCACCGCGCCCTCGGGTCGGCCCTACAGCGAAAAGCGAGACGCGTGCGCGAATCGCGATCCGCTTCGCAAGGCTTTTTGGGGCGAACTTCACGTTCACTCGGCGCTTTCTTTTGACGCGAACATGTGGGACGTGCGCGGGAGCGCCGACGATGTCTACCGCTTTGCCCGAGGCGATAAAATTGGTCTCGCTCCCTATGACGAGGCGGGGAACCCCCTCCGGTTCGCCCAACTCGAGCGGCCCCTTGATTTTGCCGCGCTGACCGATCATGCGTCCTATCAGGGCGAGGTGGCCCTGTGTACCCGCAAGAATTCCAGCCGCTATGACTCCGAGGCGTGTCAGATTTTTCGCGGCGAAGTGGCTGGCCCCAATCCTGAAATGGGGGAGTTCGTATCGCGAGTCGGGGCGATCACGTCTTCTCTCGATCCCCAGCAGGAAATGCCCGTCCGTAGCGCGGCGCTCTGCGGGGAATCCTCGGATCTTTGTCGGGACGCGATGGCGGACGTCTGGAGGCAGCAGCAGGCTGCGGCGTCGCGCTACTACGACCGCAGCGCCGAGTGTTCGTTTACGGCTTTCAACGCTTACGAGTACACGGCCACCCCCGGGTTGGCGAAAGTTCATCACAACGTGATTTTCAGAAACGATGCCGTTCCGGCTTCGCCCACCGCATGGGTGGACTACCCCGATGTGTACGATTTGTGGGGGCGTCTCAAGACGCAGTGTCTGGAGGCGGGGACGGGATGCGATGTCCTCACCCTCCCGCACAACTCGAATCTCAGCAATGGGCGCATGTTCACGGTCACCGGACGGGATCTTCCCCTGGCTGTCCAGCGGGCTCGGGCGGAACTGCGCGCAGAACTCGAGCCCCTGGTGGAAATTTCTCAGGTCAAGGGTGATTCCGAATGCCGCAACGACATGTACGGCGTGGTCGCGGCCCCGGACGAGTTCTGCAATTTTGAGGAGTGGCGCCCACCCACCACTCCGGACTGCATAGAGGGAACAGGGGCCGGGGCACTGGCGGGCCAGGGCTGTGTGTCTCGGTTGGATTATGTGCGCAATGTCCTGGTGGAGGGTTTTCGCGAGCAGAAGAGGATCGGTGTCAATCCCTACAAGCTCGGCATTCTGGCTGCCACGGATAGCCACAACGCCACTCCGGGCGACGTCGAAGAGTACAGCTACGACGGTTGGCGCGGCGTCGAGGATGCGACGCCCGCTCTGCGACTGTCGACGAAATCCTCGTTGGTGGCGGCGATTTTTAACGTCATTTCCAGTCCTGGAGGGCTGGCGGGGATCTGGGCCGAGGAGAATTCCCGGGACTCTCTCTTTGACGCCATGGAGCGGCGGGAGGTCTTTGGCACCAGCGGTCCACGTTTGACGGCGCGGTTTTTTGGGGGCTGGAATTATCCGGCGGATCTGTGTGACGCTCCGGGCCTCGTCAAATCGGGGTATGCCGGGGGCGTTCCCATGGGGGGCGATCTTCCTCCTCGATCGGAAGCGGTGTCGGCGCCGGCGTTCGTGGTCTCTGCTCTGCGCGATCCAGGGGCGCCAGGGCATCCGGGCGGCCTGCTCCAGCGCGCCCAGATCATCAAGGGTTGGCTGGGCGACGACGGGCTTTTCTATGAGAAGGTCTACGACGTGGCCGGGGGAGAGAACGAAGCCGATGTGGATCTGGATACCTGCGAGCCTCGCGGGCCGGGCGCGGACAGCCTTTGTAGCGTTTGGCGCGACCCGGATTTTGATCCCCAGCGCAATGCGGTCTACTACCTGCGCGTGATCGAAAATCCAAGCTGCCGCTGGAATCAACGCCAGTGCATCGCCTTGGACGAGGCCGCACGCCCGGAAGGATGTCGTAATCCGGTGGTTCCCCAAACGATCCAGGAGAGACTCTGGAGTTCCCCGATCTGGTACGCTGCCGAAGGTCAGAAGGAGACAGGATGAGCCCAAGCACAGACGAAGTATCCACCCCAGGTTCCGCACCGTCGTCAGAGCAGAAGAGGGCTCTCGCGAGTTTTAACCCCTTCGACCCGGCGGTTCAGGCGCAGCCCTTTGAATACAACGATCGTTTGGTGGCCGAGGCTCCGGTTTATCGCGAAGCGAATACGGGTTTGATTCTCGTGTCGAGCCACGCGTTGGTGAACCAGGTTCTCTGTGACCACGAGACCTTCTCCAATCGCTTCATGTTGATGATGGGCGGAGGGGCTAAGGCCAAAGTGCCCGACGCCGTGGCGGAGGTCATGAAGGGGGGCTACCCGCCGGTGGACACCATGCTCACCGCCGACCCGCCGGAGCAACGGCGTTTCCGCTCCTTGGTCAACAAGGGATTCAGCCTGCGCCGGGTGAGTGCGCTGGCTCCGCGCATTGAAGCGCTGACCCAGGAGTTGATCGATGGGTTCGCGGCAGAAGGCCGGGTTGAACTTCGGTCGAAATTCGCAGTCCCCCTTCCGCTCACGGTGATTGCCGAGCAGTTGGGGGTTCCTCGCGCGGATCTCGAGAAGTTCAAGAAGTGGAGCGACGGCTTTGTGGCCCAGCTTGGAGGAATGGCCAGCCCCGAGGAACAGGTGGAGGCCTGGAAGCTGATTGTCGAGTTCCAGAAATACTTCGAAAAAGTTCTGAAGGATCGCGCCGAAAATCCCCAGGCCGACATCTTGTCCGCTGTGGTGAATGCCAAGGTCGAGGGCGAGGCGCCTCTGGATATCGCCGAGTGTTTGTCGATTCTCCAACAGTTGCTGGTGGCGGGAAACGAGACCACTGCGTCGTCGATCTGCCATGGCATGCGGCTGCTGGTCGAGGATCCCGAGCAACGCGCTCTCCTTCGCGCCGAGCCCGAGAGGATTCCCAATGCGGTGGAGGAAATCCTGCGGCTGTCCACGCCCACTGCCAATATGTGGCGGGTCTGTATCCAGGACACGGAGTTGGGCGGCGTCGAGATTCCAAAGGGCTCGGCCATGCTGGTGCGTTATTCGGCAGCCAATCGTGACCCGGCGATCTTTCCCGACCCCCACCGATTCGACGTGACCCGCGCCAATGCCGGGGAGCAACTCGCCTTCGGGGCGGGAGTGCATTTCTGCCTGGGGGCCCAGTTGGCGCGAATGGAGATGGCCAAGGCCTTCGAAGCGCTGCTCGAGCGCCTTCCCAACCCAAGAATCGCCCAGGGAAGCCCGCCGCCCGAGTACCCGCCGAATATTTTGCTGCGAGGCATGACTACGCTCCCCCTAGAATTCGATCCGGCGTGACCACACCCATCAACGCCTATCTCGTTTGCGGTGGACGCTGGCACGATTTCGATTTCGCCCGGGTGGAATTGCTCAGACTGTTGGGCGAACACGAAAATGTTCGAACCCGGGTGGCTGGGGACTACCGCGATCTTGAAGCGCTCGAGGCTTCGGACTTCCTGATCACCTACACGTGTGACCTTGAGGGAGTGAGCCCGGAGCAGGAGAAGGCACTCCAAAATTTCGTGCACGCCGGCGGGCGCTGGCTGGCGCTCCACGGCACCAATTCGGTAATGGACTTTTTGGACGACGGGCGAGTGGCTTCACCGCGTACCCAGGACACCTTGATGCGCACCCTGGGAAGCCAGTTCATCGCCCACCCGCCGATTGCTCCTTACACGGTGGAGAACGTGAATCCCGAGCATCCCCTGGTGGCGGGAATCGAACCCTTCGAGGTGGAGGATGAACTCTATCTTTGTGAATACCACGGCCAGGTTGAGGCCCTGCTGGCCACGCACTTTAGCGGCCAGGCCGTGGGCTTTGTGGAAGCCGACTGGCCGGGGGATGAACCCCGGCTGGTGATGTACCTCCATCCCGAGGGTGAGGGCGAAGTTCTCTATCTGACCCTGGGCCACTGTCGGGGTCGTTACGATATGCGCCCGCTCATGGATGCCTATCCCCGGGTCGAGCGTGGATCCTGGGAATCCCCCGTCTTCCTCGAACTGTTGAGGCGCTCCCTTCGCTGGTGCCTGGAGGGCAGCTCGCCCCTCTGACTCTATCCGTGGCCGCTGAGTCGGGTTTTTCCTCGGCCAAGCGCCTTCCGCTACGCCCCCTCACTGACGCTGCCTTCACTGGGTCCCATCACTACTGAGCCCCATCAACTACTACGCCCCACCCCTACTACGCCCGAGCCCTAGGCCCCGAGGAGTTTGATGTCCAGCCGACCCTTTCGATTTGCTGTCCAGAGTTTTAGCGCCGAGAGCGGTTCGGCTTGGCGCGAACGCGCTCGTCGGGTAGAAGAACTCGGCTACGCGTGCCTGCACCTCGCCGACCATATCATCGGGCCGGGGCCGGCCCTTGAGCGGAGCAAGCATCCGCTCCAGGAACTCGCGGCGGTGCCCGCGATGGCGGTGGCCGCCGAGGCGACAACTACTTTGCGCGTGGGCTGCAGGGTTTTCTGTCAGGACTATCGACACCCGGCAGTGCTGGCGAAGGAAGCCGCCACCCTGGACCTGTTTTCCGAGGGGCGTCTGGAGTTGGGGCTTGGGGCCGGTTGGCTTGAGCCCGAGTACGCCGCGCTGGGGATGCGTTTCGATCCCGCACCCGTGCGCATTGACCGCTTGGCCGAGACCGTGGCCCTGGTCAAGGCCCACATGGCCGGGGAGCCCATTGATCAGTCCGGCGAGCACGTGAATGTGCACGAGTACACAGGCGTGCCCCTTCCCGTGCAGCGCCCGCATCCCCCCATCATGATCGGAGGCGGGAGCCGTCGTGTTCTCAGCCTGGCCGGGCGTGAGGCGGATATCGTCAGCCTCAACTTCAACAATCGGGCCGGGGTGTTGGGACCCGAGGGCGTCAGGTTGAGCACATCGTCCGAGACCGAACGCAAGCTGGCCTGGGTGCGCGAGGGCGCGGGTTCGCGGATGGACGCGTTGGAGATCGAGATCGGCGCCTACTTTACCTTCGTGGGGGACGCTGGAGACGCCGCTGCCCGGGGGATGGCCGGGGCTTTTGGCCTGAGCGAAGAGGAGATGCGCGCTCATCCCCACGGCCTCTTTGGCAGCGTGGATTCGATCTGCGAGGAATTGGAGCGGCGGCGCGAGTGCTTCGGAATCAGCTATATCACCGTGACCGACGATGTCATGGAGGCATTCGCGCCGGTGGTTGAACGCATGGCTGGGCAATGAGCTTCGCGGTGTCAATGAACGGAGGAAAACCCGGGAATGAGTGAATCACGTATCGCCGACGAACTCGAAATTCGAAACCTCGTGGCCCGTTACTCGGATGCGGTTCTGCGATCGGATTCCGAGGCGTGGCTTGAAACCTGGGCGGAGGGGGGCGAGTGGGAACTGCTGGGAGAATGCAGTCGGGGGCGTGAAGCCCTGGTCGCCCGCCTGGAAGCGCTGACCGGCGGCCTCGAATTCGTAATGCAGAGTTCGGGGGGCGGAATCGTCCAGGTCGATGACGCCGGGGCTTGGGGGCGATGGACGATCACCGAGCATGCGCGCACCCAGGGCGGAGCGGGGCTCTTTACCATGGGGGCCTACAGCGATGAATATTGCCAAGAGGAAGGCGTCTGGCGATTCGCCCGTCGGCGCTTCAGTCTCTTCTACATGGGCCCCCCGGATTTGAGCGGTCGGTTGATGCCCCTGCCCGAGAACCTGGGCCCGGGACTGGAGATGAAAGCATGATTTTGATCGCCGGAACCATCGACGTCGACCCCGAGCGCCGGGCCGAGGCTCTGGAAGCGGCCATACCGCATATGGTGGGCACTCGTTCCCAGAAGGGATGCGTGGCCTATGTCTGGACTGGCGATCCCCTGATCGAGGGACGGATCATGGTTTACGAGCATTGGGAAACCGAGGCGGATCTCGCGAGCCACTTCAAGAACGAGCACTATCTGAACATGCGCAACACCATTGCGGGCTTTGGCTTGCGCGGCGTGGACGTTTCAAAGTTTCGCGTCGACCACCGGGAACCGGTCTACGACCCCAGTGGGGTTCCCCGGGCCGACTTCTTTACGGCCTGACTTCATCACTAGGCCCAAAAATTGTAAAACAGGAGAGCGTATGTTCGTGATCGCCGGAACGATTGGCGTCGACCCCTCGAAGCGAGACCAAGCTGTGGGGCCAGCCGCCGTGATGATGCGGGAGACTCACAAGGAGCCGGGAAATATCGACTATGCTTTCTCCCTCGACATGGGAGAGGCCGGGACGATACGCGTCTTTGAGCAGTGGGAGTCTCAGGAAGCCCTGGACCTTCATTTTGCGTCACCCCACATGGCGGTCTTCCAGAAGGCGCTTGGCGAGTTGGGGATTACGGGCATGAATATGCAACGTTACGAAATTGAGTCGGTGGGCCCGCTCTTCTAGGCACCATCTTCTAAGCGCCATCTTCTAAGCGCGATCTTCTAAGCGCCATCTTCTAAGCGCCATCTTCGCTAATCCCTCAAGCACTCTCTCAATCAATATCCTGGGTACACCACCGGTCTCCGGCGAAGCGCCTGGCCGGGGTTGGGCCAGGAAAATCAGTGAAAGACATTTTTGGCCAAACTTCGACACGGCATGACGGACGGGATCTACGAAAGGCTGGAGAGTGGCCTCGTGCGCGTAGAGGAGGGCGGTCTCGTGGGCCTGTTCTCCGCCGACGGGCGCTGGCATTCCGGTGCGCTGCGTGATGCCGATCCGCACATGATCGGCTGGGTGGGCGGCCCCCAACCGAGTCTGGCTTCGAGCCCCCGCCGCTCCGAACCGGGTGCTTCCTCCGGCGCATCAAAATCGAGTCAAGAGGCTTCCGCTGGGCGGAGTGCCGTCCCCGTGGCATTGACTTCAACTAATAAAACAAGGAGTTCGGGTATGGAATTGAATCTCTCAGGCAAGAAGGCCGTGGTGACCGCGGCCAGTCGAGGAATCGGGCTGGCCATCGCCCAGGCATTGGCGGACGAAGGGGTCGATATTGCCTTGTGTGCGCGGAGCGAAGGCGGCTTGGAAACAGCCAAGAAGGATCTGGAAGCGCGTGGGGTCCGGGTTTTCAGCCAGTCGGTAGACGTCGGCGACGGGGATGCGCTGCGCGCCTTCGTGGAGGCTTCGGCCGAAGCTCTGGGTGGCCTGGATATCCTGGTCTGCAATGCCAGTGGCGGCGGGGGGATGGGGGACGCGGCATGGCAAGCGAATCTGGACATTGATGTTCTGGGGGCCGCCCGGGCAGTGGAGGCGGCCCGGCCAGCGCTGAAGGAATCCGAGGCCGGCAGCGTAGTTTTTATCAGCAGCACAGCCGCCCTCGAGTATCTCGGCGTGCCTCAACCCTACAACGCCATGAAGGCGGCCCTTCTGGTCCATGCGAGCGATCTCGCCCAGGCCCTGGCGCCGGCGGGAATTCGCGTGAACTCGGTCTCCCCGGGCCCGATCTATTTCGAGGGCGGCAACTGGGAGATGATCAAGAACGCCATGCCGGCGATCTACGACCGGACCCTGGCCCAATGCGCCATCGGCCGTATGGGACGGCCGGAAGAAGTCGCCAACGCGGTGACGTTCCTGGCGAGTTCGGCGGCGAGTCTGATCACCGGTGCGAATCTGGTCGTGGACGGGGGCTTGACCAAGCGCGTGGCCTACTAGGTCCTAGCAGATCGGCCGAATCGTTTCTGGCCGGGGCAGGCGCTCGAGAAAAGTAAAAAGGGGCATCGGGGAAATGGCATCAGCCAAAACGGGCGCGCGCGCCGGGGAGCGGTCTCCCGGGCTCTCGTACCAGGAACTTCTGGATACGGATACCAAGCCGGTTCCGGACGTCTTGCGACTGGAGTCCCCTGCCGAAATTTCTCCGAACCGGGTTCCCCGCAAGCAGTACACCTCCCAGGCTTTTCACGATCTCGAGGTGGAGAAGGTCTGGAAGAAGACCTGGCAGATGGCTTGCCGCGAGGAGGAGATTCCCGAGGTCGGAGACCATCAGGTCTACGACGTGGCCAGCCTCTCGATTCTCGTCGTCCGTGTCGCGGAAGACGAGATTCGCGCCTTCCACAACGTCTGTCTCCACCGCAGCCGAAAGATCAAGGCCCATGCGGGCCGTTCGGAGATGCTGCGCTGTCCGTTCCACGGTTGGACGTGGAATCTCGACGGATCGTTGCGCGAAATTCCTTGCGCTTGGGACTTTCCCCACGTGAACGCCGAAGACTATGGGCTGCCGGCCGTTCAAGTAGGCACATGGGGGGGGTTCGTGTTTGTGAATCCCGATCTGGAAGCGGAGTCCCTGGAAGACTATCTGGGCGAACTGCCCGCGCATTTTGAGCGCTGGCCCCTGGAGAAACGCTACAAGGCGGTGCATGTGGCCCGGGTCCTGCCCTGCAATTGGAAGGTGGCCCAGGAGGCCTTCATGGAGGCCTATCACGTGCTCTCCACCCATCCGCAGTTGCTCGCGGGGATCGGCGATGCAAATTCGCAATACGATGTCTGGGGCAACGTCAGCCGGGCCATCACGCCCAACGGAACACCGAGCCCTCACTTGGACTGGAAGCCCAGCGAACAGGATCTCCTGGACGCGATGACCAACCGCTACCTCGACGAGGATCCCGCCATGGTGCTCCCCGAAGCCATGACGGGCCGTCAATTGTTGGGGCAGGCCTCCCGGGTCCAGCTGGCGCCCCTGGTCCCGGGCGCTTTCGAACTCACCGACGCCGAGTTGCTCGATTCATTCTACTACACGGTCTTTCCGAACTTTCATCCCTGGGGCGCCTACAATCGGATTACCTACCGCTTCCGCCCGCACGGAAACGATCCCCATCACTGCATCATGGAGGTGATGTATCTCAGCCCCTATCGGGGCAAGCGCCCGCCGCCTTGCGAGATCCACTGGTTGGGCCCCGATGAAGACTTTACCCATGCCCCCGAACTGGGCTTCCTGGGGCGTGTTTTCAACCAGGATGCTTTCAATCTCGGTGCCGTCCAAGCAGGGCTACGCGCGGGGGTCCACGAGAATTTGGTTTTCTCCAACTACCAGGAAACCAAAATTCGTCACTGGCACAGGTTGCTCGATCAGTATATCGAGGCGGAGTGATATCGAGGCGTAATCCTCAGGCGCTGCGCCAGTGCTCCAGGGTTTTCTCGATCTGTTCCCGAACCTCGTAGAACAGGGCTTCGGGGTCCTCGTCCCGGGTTCGTTCGATGGGCGTGCCAATGCGAAGCCGAACCTGGGTTCCGAAGGGCAGGGGGAGGAGGTTGTGGATGAGCAGTTTCCAGGATCCGTCGATGGTGACCGGCACGATGGGGAGTTGGGGGGCGGATTCGAAGAGGGCCAGGGAGCCGGGCTTCTTGAATCGCCGAAGTCGGCCGCTGCGCGAACGCGTGCCCTCGGGGTAGATGACTGCTGAGACGCCCCGGGCCTGGGCGGTTCTGCCCATTTCCTTGATTGCCTCGATGGCTTGCTCTCGATCGCTTCGTTCGATGATCGCGTTGCCGCCCCGCCGCAGGTTGTACGAAATGCCCGGTAACCAGCGGGCAAGCTCACGCTTCGAAACGTATTTCGGATAGTTGGTGAAGAGCGCCGCCCCGAGAATCGGGATGTCGAACATGCTCTGGTGATTGGCCACGATGAGATAGCCGGAGTTCGGTTTGACCTGACTAGAGCGCTCGACGATCAACCGCATGCCGCTGATTTGGACCGAGTAGACGAGGCAAGCCTGCATCACCCCGGCAACGATTTCCTGGGGCCGTTGGCCAAAGAGGCGGGCAACCCGCTGAAGGGGATCGAAAAGCAACAGTGCTCCTCCGAAAGCAAAGAGGAACGGAACGGTCAGCAGCCAACTAGCGAGACTCCGAGTCACAGTTGCCAATTGTTACACAGCCACGGCTCCTGAGCCCGCACGGGCGAGAATCAGCGGAAACAAGACCCCTGGGGATTTAAGGAATTCTTAATTCCCTGGATTCTCGCTCGGTTCCCGTAGTAGGATGGTCGGCATGAACTCAACGAAGGCTTCGCTGAGCCCCTTGATAGTTTGCCTGCTGTTTGGGATGTGCTTCGCCTCTGGGGCTTACGCACAATCTGTGAGCGTGTCGGTGGTCAACAACAGCCTGTGTTTCGTCTCGGATACCGACAACGACCAGTCGACACCGGTTGCCTACTCCTTGGCCAATGCGGCTTGCGTGGAGCCCAGCGCCGTCAACGATCTGAACGCCTTCCGGGTGACGTCGACGACTTCGGGGAACGGAACGAGTGCTGCGGTCTTCGATCTCAATGCGGGGGTCGCGGTGGATGCGAACTCATTTTCCAGCGAATACCAAGCGGGCCGAATCGCCTATGCCTACACGGTCTCCGTTACGGGGACTGGGGGTGCGCCCTGGGACCTCACTGTCGATCAGCAGATGCAAGGCCTGTTGGCCACGGACAGCGACGGAACCGGCAGTGCCAACGCCTCGAGTTCCGGGGTGAGCGCGGTCCTCAACCTGGGTTCTGTCTCCTTCGGCGCGCTGACCACGCGCAACTCGTCCTCCTTTGGCAGTACGCCCTTCTCGGCCAGTCGGACGGGAGATCTGATTCAGGGTGTCGGCGATACGGTTCTCAGTGGGACCGTCGAGATTACTCTGGATGCATTCTCGGAGTGGGGAGGCTTCTTCGGGTCTGCTCTGGACGGCGCAGTGCTCTTTGGGATCGACGACGTTTCCCAGTCCATCTTCGTCAGCATAGATGAGTACGCGACTTGGGCTCGTGCGGTGGGTCCCGATGGTTATCAGGCGAGTTTCTCCTTGGCGCTGACCGGCGGCTTTTGCGGGGATGGCACCACCGATCCCGGCGAGGAGTGCGACGATGGGGGCACGGTCAACGGGGACGGCTGCTCGTCCAATTGTCTGATCGAGTTTTGCGGCGATGGGATCACCCAGGCGGGACTGGGCGAACAATGCGATGACGGCGGAAATGTCGCAGGAGATGGCTGTAGCGCGACCTGTACCTTGGAGGGGGCTGGCGTGCCCGCCCTGTCTTCCTCCGGGCTCGCGATACTGATCCTTTCGTTGCTGGGTCTGGCCCTCTTCGCGACCCTGGTGCCTCGGCGGCTTTCGGCCCTTTCGGTCTCCCGGGATGGGTCCCAGAGGAAGCGCTAGAGACGCATCCAGGCGTTCGGATTCGTGGCCTCGCTCGCGCGGCTGCGGATCCCCGCTAGATTATTCCGCCATGGACACTCTCGAAATTAGTGCCGCTGTGCGTGTGCTTTCCGACAAGGAGGCGATTCGCGACCTGGCCCGGCGTTACGCCCATCATGTCTGGCAACTGGAAGTGGGTCAACTGGTGGACCTCTTCGCCGACGACGGGGAAATGGATACCAGCCTCGAAGCGCCGATCCGGGGTCGCGAAGCCCTGGGCGCAGCTTTTCAGCGTTTGGTGGACGACGACCAGGCCGACCTTCAGCCCTTTGTTCACAATCACGTCATCGACCTCGACGGCGACCGGGCCAGTGGCACGGCTTACGTCGATCTTCGCTCGGTGCGCGACGGTCGCAGCATGTTGGGGTCGGGTTACTACCAGGACCGGTATGTCCGCCAGGGGGAAGCCTGGAAATTTCAATCGCGTAGCCTGACCCTCCGCTTCTTCGTCCCCTTCCTCGATGGCTGGGCGGAAGCGAAAGAGTCGGTGGACTAAAATTCCTGGCGGCCTCGGGCCCGGCTAGGCCTCTCGCCGGCTAGCGATCTCCTCGCGCAACTCGCGCTTGAGGAATTTCCCGGCGGGGTTTCGGGGCAGGGGGGTCTCGGTGACTTCGATGTAGCTGGGGACCTTGAACGCGGCCAGTCGCTGGGCCACGTGATCGCGAATCGCGGCAACGTCCACGACTCGTCCCGGCTTGGGGTGAATTACGGCGGCGACCTCTTCCCCGAGCCTCTCGTGAGGGAGACCGAAGACGGCGGCCTCGTACACGTCCCCGTGCTCGTAGAGGGCGGCTTCCACCTCAGCGCAGTAGATATTTTCGCCACCGCGCAGGACCATGTCTTTGGCCCGGTCCTGAACGTAGATGAATCCCTCTTCGTCGATCCGTCCGATATCGCCACTGCGTAGCCAGCCGTCCACGAGAGTCTCGGCGGTGGCGTCGGGCTTATTCCAGTACCCGCGAATCAGGTTGGCTCCACGAAACCAGATCTCTCCGACTTCGCCCGTGGGCAGGAGAACGTCGTTTTCGCCCGTTACCCTCAATTGAACCGTGGGCACTACCCGGCCGGCGCTGGTGGGTTTGCGCATGTAGTCGTCCCCGGCATTTTGCGGCCCGTAGGCATTGGTCTCGGTCATTCCGTAGCCGATGCCAGGCCTGCCACTCTTGAAATTCGCATCGATGCGCCGAACGAGCTCCGGCGGTGCTGGAGCACCGCCGCCGCCTACCGAGAGCAGGCTCGAAGTATCGCGTTCGGGGAAGTCCGGAGATTCAAGGAGGTCCCAAGACATCGTGGGGACGCCGACGAAATGCGTGACCCGCTCGCGCTCGATGAGTTCCAGCGCACGTTCCGGGCTCCACTTGTGCATCATCACCAACCGGGTTCCCGATGCGAAACACGAAAGCATTACGGCCACGCAACCGGTGACGTGAAAGAGGGGCACCGCGAGAATGAAACAGTTCGGGTAGGGGTGGCCGGCGGTATCCTCGGGCTTCATCATGGCCGAAGCGGTCGCCCGGCAGGCAAAAGCCATCAGTGCGCTGAGTACCGCCCGATGGGTGGAAACGGCTCCCTTGGGATTGCCCGTGGTGCCCGAGGTGTAAAGAATCGTCACGTCATCGTCGGGATCGATGGTGACGTCCGGGAGCGGGGCGCCGAGCTCGATGACCGCCTCCAGATGGTCGGCTCCGTCCGGGAGCGGGCCCTCGCCTCGAACGACGAGCGCCCTCAATTCCGTTGTGGCCAGGGGGACAAGGGCATTGCCCAGCCTTTCCGTATCGCAGATCAGCACACGCGCCCCCGAGTCTTCGAGTCCGTAGGCGAGTTCGTCGACTTTCCACCAGGCGTTCATGGAGACCGCGATGGCCCCTATGGATGTAATGGCGGCGAATGAGGTGATCCATTCGGGGTAGTTGCGCATCGCGATGGCCACCCGGTCCCCGGGTTGAATCCCGTAGCGATCAACCAACAATGCCCCCATGGCGTCGACTTGCTCCATGGTGCGGGCGAAAGTCCACCGTTCGTCTTCGTAGACGAGAAAGATCTCATCGCCCTTGCTGCGCGCGTTTTCAAAAAGGGCACCCAGGGATGGCGGAGTCGCCTCGAACACCTTGAGGCTCTGGCCCGCGATCTCGCAATCTGTGAGGGCGAAGGGGCCGCCCGGGGCCGTCAGGGTGGCCATGGCCTCGTCGTAGGAAACACTCATGGGTTCGGCTCCTTGGGGGCTTTTCAATTCGGGGAGGGATGAGTCTAGGCCGCCGGAGGCCCCAGGGCAGGCCCGGAGCAGTGGAGGGCGAGTGGAGGAGCAGGGGCCGGGTGTGGGGAAAAATTCGTTTCGAATCTTGCCTGCAGAGGCTTCAGTTTCTCTCGGGGCGAGTGACGAACTCGAGAGATTGAAGCGAATGCCGAGAATTTTGCTAACCCTCTGCGCGAGGAGGGTTGAGAGATGATGAACGAAAGTATCCAACGAGGATTTGCGGTTCGAATCCGAGCCGCAGTTCTATTGGCGAGCGCAATTTTTGTGGTATCGGCGTTTTCAACGCTGGGCGGGCTGGGCGTCGGCGAAGCATCGGCCGAAGAGCCGACAACCCAGAGCAAGGTCCTTGCGGTGGGAGCGAGTTGCTTCTATCTGCCGGCGAAGGCCTTCTATGCTGTCTTCGGAGCCGCGACTGCGGGACTCGCCTACGGGTTCACAATGGGCGACGATGAATTGGCCAACCAGATCTGGCAGGCATCGGTGGAGGGAAGTTATATCGTGACTCCACGAATGATCGAAGGACGCGAGCCGGTTCGCTTCAAGGGCCCCTGATCCGAGGCGCGGGAGCCGCACGCGACGCTTTGTCGAGTCCTTTACGGGAGTTGGTTGGGTGATTCCGCCTGATCGGGGCACGCGCGGTTTGCCTGCTTTCCCCCTGCCTTTGCCAAGGAGAAAACTGAATGGGTCGGGTCGAGGGTAAGGTCGCCATCGTGACGGGTGCGGCGTCTGGCCTAGGGGCTGCGGATGCCCGGTTGCTGGCCGAGGAGGGTGCCTCGGTGGTGCTCACGGATATAAACGTGGAGGCGGGGGAATCCTTGGCCAAGGAAATTGGAGGCCACTTCTTTGAACAAGACGTTTCCGATGAGCCCACCTGGCAGCGGTTGGTCGCGGAAACCGTGGATCGCTGGGGTGGCCTCGACGTGCTGGTGAACAACGCCGGGATCGCGGTGATCGCGGATATCGAAAAAACCACCCCCGAGATCTGGCGCCGTACACTGGCGGTGCATCTCGACGGAACCTTCTTCGGTTGTCATCACGCGCTGCCCGCCATGGCGGCGTCCGGGGGTGGTTCATTGATCAATATGTCCTCGACGGCGGCCCTGGTCGGAATTGCTCCCTATCTCGCCTATTCGGCGGCCAAGGGGGGCATTCGCTCGATGACCAAGTCCATCGCGGCCCACTGCCGCTCCCGGCGAAATGGTGTCCGCTGTAACTCCGTTCATCCCGGAAGCATCGACACCCCCATGGTTCACGCGGCGCTCAGTGGACTGGGCGGTCCGAAACCCGAGGGCGAGCGATTTTCCGATAAGGTTCGCCGGGATCTGGGCTTGGGCGAACCCCGGGACGTCGCCCAACTCGTGCTTTTCCTGGCCTCGGACGACTCGAAGCATATTTCGGGTGCCGAGATGGTGATTGATAACGGCGATACGGTGGTGCAACTCTCCGGGCCGGGAGGCAACTAGGCGCATGAGCATCATTGGCCTCGTTCACGTGAACGTGAACTGCAGCAACTTTGAACGCTCCCGGGCGTTCTACGAGATGCTTGGTTTCGAACTCCTAATGGAGGCGCCCGAGCGCAATACTGCGGAGGTTGCGGCAGCCGTGGGACTAGAACCCTATCACCTGCGCGGGGCATTGATGCGCTTGGCCGATGTGAAATCGCCTTTCGTCATCGATCTCATCGAATGGAAGGATCCCTCGGATCCGTCCCCCCCGTACGCTCGGCTGAATCATCTAGGCATCGCTCGCATCGCCATGGCCTCGTCGGATTTGGATGCCGATATGGCGCGCCTGCAGGCCGAGGGTGTCGAGTTTATCAGCGAGCCCGCCACGGTAGTCTGGGAGGGGCACCCGGATTCGAGATTCGTCTGCTTTAAGGATCCCGATGGCAGCGTGCTTGAGTTGGTGGAATGGGTGCGCTGACATTTCCACCGGACCGTTTGGGCTCAGACGCGAAGCACCTGGATCATGTCGGTGCCGCCGGTTTTCTGGGAACGCCCGGCAGTGGCGACCACCAAGTCGCCGGTACGGAGATGGCCGATTGAGCGGGCGTATTTCACGGCGAAGCCCACCCGGGTCTCGTCATCGCCGTCGCCGGGGTAGTGGATCGGCATGACGCCCCAGTTCAGGGCCAAGCGCCGGCGCACAGCCTGGGAACGCGTCACCGCGAGGATCGCGCTTTGGGGTCGAAATTTTGAAATCGTGCGCGCCGTGAAGCCCGTGTCGGTGAGGGCGATGATGGCTGCGGCATCGAGGTGGTTCGCCATGGTGATGGCCGCCTGGGCCACGGCCTCCACGACGGCATCCGAAGCGCTGGGGTGCACGTGCTGGAGGGTGCCGAATTCCTGAAGGGATTTTTCGGCCTCCATGGCGAGATCGGCCATGGTCTGAACCGCCGCCACCGGGTGCAGGCCGGCGGCGGTTTCGCCCGAAAGCATCACCGCACTGCTGCCGTCGAGAATTGCGTTGGCGACATCGCTGACCTCGGCCCGGGTGGGCCTCGGATTGCGTTCCATGGAGTCCAGCATCTGGGTCGCCGTGATCACCGGCTTGCCGCTGCTGACCGTAGTCCGGATGATCCGCTTCTGGATGTGGGGAACCTCGGCGAAGGGCAACTCCACCCCCAGATCTCCCCGTGCCACCATGGCACCATTGGCGGTGGCGATGATTTCGTCGAGGTTGTCGACCCCAAGCCGGTTCTCGATCTTGGCGATGATGGGAAGGTCGGCTCGCTCGGCCTCGAGAAAACGCCGGATATCCGATACGTCTCGGGCGGTCTGCACGAAGGAGGCGGCCAGGTATTCGGCGCCGCAGTGCGCTGCGAAGCCGAGGTCGGCCTGGGTGGTCGGGTCCATCACTTCCTGGTGGAGGTCCGTATCGGGCAAGTTCACGCCCTTGCGGTCGCGCAGGACACCGCCGCATTCGACCCGGCAGTCCACGCTGCGGGGGTTAACCCTGACCACGCTGAGTTCTATTTTTCCGTCGTCGATGAGAACCCGGTCGCCGGTGGACACCGCCTTGGGGAGTCCCTCGAAGCTGACGGAAACGCCGCTTTCGTCGCCGAGTCCGGTTTGGGTATGCAGGCTAAAATCCGAGCCGGCCTGGAGAAGTACGCCGTCGCCCTTCAGGTTCCCGATCCGGATTTCATTGCCCCGTGTATCGATCAGGACCGCCACGTTGGCGCCCACCCGTTGGACTACCTCCCGGACGTTGTCGACCATTCGGGCGTGGCCGTCCAGGTCGCCGTGGGAGAGGTTGAAACGGGCCACGTCCATCCCCGCCTGGATCATGCCTTCAAGCAGGGCCGGGTCGGTACAAGCGGGGCCGATGGTGGCGATCAGCTTGGTCTTGCGGAGTCTCATGCCGGGGAGTCTCGCACGAAAGTCTGCGCCGGCCAGGGATTTCTTCCTGGATTCGGGTTCAGTAGCCGCTGACGTAACCGAGGCTGCTCGCCGTTTCCTCGATTTTTTTGCCTGCGTCCATCAGGAGGGAGGTCGCATTCCAATGGCCCTCAAGGAGCCGATTGCGAGTGCCTTCTGGGATCGATCCCCGCATGACGCCGGACCGGCAAGTGACGGTCTGGGCCGCAACGTCGATGGAGATCGTCTGCTCGGGGTCGAGTTCGATGCTTTCGCGGAGGCTTTCGGCATCGGCTTCGTCGAGGGTAATGCAGACCAGGCCCAGGCTGCAGCAGTTGCCGGCAAAGATGTCGGCGAAGGACTGGCCGATGAAGGCGCGAAAGCCAAAGCGCATCAGCGACTGGGGAGCGTGCTCCCGGGATGAGCCGCAGCCAAAATTCTTGCCCACCACCAGGATTTCCGAGCCGAAGAACCGCTCGTCGTCCAGGGGATGGTTCCCCTTGGCGGCCTTGCGGGCATCCTCGAAGAGGTGGTTCCCCATGGCGTCGAAGGTAATGTCCTTCATGAAACGGGCGGGAATGATGCGATCGGTATCGACGTCGTCTCCGCGCAACACGCAGGCCGTCCCGCTCACGGCCTCAATGGTTGTCAGCTCGCTCGAACTCATTTCAAAGGACCTCCCGGACATCGACCACCCGCCCGGCCAGGGCGGCTGCGGCCACCATGGCGGGGGACATGAGGAGCGTGCGGCCAGCGGGGGAGCCCTGCCGGCCCTTGAAATTTCGGTTGCTCGAGGAGGCGCAGATCTCCCGTCCGATCAGCTTGTCGGGGTTCATGGCCAGGCACATGGAGCAGCCCGGTTCACGCCAGTCGAAGCCCGCCTGGCGAAAAACCTCATCCAGGCCTTCGGCAATGGCCTGCCGGGCCACATCCTGGGAGCCCGGAACCACCAGCGCGCGGATTCCCTCGTGCACAGTCCCGGTCTTTGCGACTCGAGCCGCCTCTCGAAGGTCGGAAATCCGTCCGTTCGTGCACGAACCGATGAAAGCGACATCCACGGGCGTGCCCGCGATGGGGGCACCCGGGTCGAGATCCATGTATTCCAGGGCCTCCTCGACCCCAGCGCGCTCTTCATCGCTGGCGTCCGCCACCGTGGGAACGCGCCCACCAATTCCGATGTTGTGACCGGGATGGATTCCCCAGGTCACCGATGGCTCGATCTGGCTGCCATCCATGCGGACCACGTCGTCGTACTCCGCGCCGGGATCGCTGGCCGCCGCTAGCCATTGGGCGGCGGCGCGCTCGAAGGCTTCGCCCTGGGGCGAGAACTGGCGGCCACGAAGGTATTCGATGGTGGTGGCATCGGGATTGACGTAGCCGCAGCGGGCGCCCCCCTCGATGGACATATTGCACAGGGTCATGCGCTGCTCCATGTCCATAGCCTCGATGACTTCGCCCGCGTACTCATAGGCGTACCCCACGCCGCCGTTGACGCCGAGTTCGCGAATGATCGCGAGAATCACATCCTTGGCATAGACCCCGGGCCCGAGAGCACCGGTCACTTCGATCCGTCGCACCTTGAGGCTCGCCATGGCCAGGGTCTGGGTGGCCAGGACATCGCGAACCTGGCTGGTGCCGATTCCCAGGGCGATGGTCCCAAACGCGCCGTGGGTCGAAGTATGGCTGTCCCCGCAGGCGATGGTGGAGCCCGGGACCGTCAACCCGAGTTCGGGGCCGATCACGTGGACAATGCCCTGATGACCGCTCTCGGCTCCGAAGAACGTGACGCCAAATTCGAGGCAGTTGCGCTCGAGTTCCGAGAGCATGGTTTCCGCCAGGGGGTCGGCGAGGGGCCGGGCCTGGGAGTCCGTGGGCATGATGTGGTCGGCGGTGGCAAAGGTTCGCCCGGGGAAGCGGACCGGGAGGTCGAGTTCGCGCAGCATGGCGAAGGCCTGGGGACTGGTGACCTCGTGTACCAGGTGGGTCCCGATGAAGAGTTGGGTCTGGCCTCCGGGCAGCTCGCAAACCCGGTGGGCCCGCCAGGTTTTTTCGAAGAGATGGGTTGGTTTTTTGCTCATTGAATCATTCCACGGGGCGGTAGGGAGAGGGGCGAGACGCCCGAAAGACAGGGGGATAGCACGGCCCCCGGATCCCGGCCCCTCGGCCGGATCAGGAGCTTTCTGGGCCGCCAGCCCTCGAGTGGGCGGATCTGATCCGAATGGACGGCCCGGGTGGCAGCTATACGGCTGGGAATACCCAGGTGGCCGATTGGAGGACATTGGTGTTCAAGTCCGAGGCATTCATCGAGGAAAACTGCGGGCTGGCCCCGGGTACCGCCGACCTGATCCGCCGGATGCCGGGGTCCCTCGGCGCCTTCAATAATCGTTTCCGTCTCTTCATCGTGCACCGGGAAAGTTTCCGTGCGCCGAGTTTGCGAGGCGGCCGTGGTGAGGGGAGAAGAATGGCCTCCGACGGGCGCTGAATCCCGCGTTCTCACTGACCCCGAGGCAGGCCTGTGGCTGGCGGCCGGGCCGAGATCGGTTGTAAGGTCTGCACTTCGCCGCCGGGTTCCAGATTCCGGTGGGTATCCAACTTCATTCGCATTTTCGACCCCTCCTGGAGGTGGGGAATTCTCATGCCCGGTGAATGCACCCCCCAGTTGCGAGAAACCATCGAGAACACGATTCGCTTCCTAGCCGTCGATGCGGTCAATGCCGCCAATAGCGGGCACCCCGGGGCCCCCATGGGCTTGGCCGCCGCGGCTTTCGAACTTTTCGACAATCATCTTCGCTTCGATCCGAGCGACCCCGATTGGCCCCTGCGCGACCGCTTTGTGCTCTCCGGGGGGCACGCTTCCATGCTCCTCTATGGGATGCTGCACCTCTACGGGTATGCGCTTTCCCTGGATGAGATTCGGGCCTTTCGCCAATGGGGGGCGCAAACCCCCGGTCATCCGGAATTCGGACTGACGCCCGGGGTGGAGACGACCACGGGTCCCCTGGGTCAAGGCTTTGCCCACGCTGTGGGGATGGCGCTGGCAGCGCGCATGGCTCGGAGCCGTTTCCAGGGCGTGGCGAGTCCGGACCAGGCCGCTCCCGGCGAACATTTCGTTTACGGCATGATGGGCGACGGCGACATGATGGAGGGGATCACCAGCGAGGCGGCCTCCCTGGCTGGCCACCTGGGCCTGGGGAACATGATCTTCATCTACGACGCCAACGAGATCACCATCGACGGGGGGACCGAACTCTCCTTCGGCGAGGATATCCCCGCTCGTTTTGTCGCCCAGGGCTGGCACGTTCAAGGTGCCATCGACGGCCAAGCGGTTTCGGAACTCGGAGACGCCCTGGAGGCGGCCCGAGCCGAGACCGATCGTCCCAGCTTGATCGTTTTGCGGACCGTGATCGGTCGCGGCAGCCCGGCGGTGGCCGGCACGAACAAGGCCCACGGTTCGCCCCTGGGTGCGGAGGAAGCGGCGCGGGCGAAACAGGCCGCGGGTTGGCCGGAAGAGCCGAACTTTTGGGTGCCCGACGAGGTGCGCGGATATTTCGAGGGGCGCATCTCGGATAAGAAGGTCTCCCGGGCAGCCATCGAAGCCCAGCATCAGGCCTGGCGGGAAGCCAACCCGGAAAACGCCGAGGCTTGGGATGCGGCCCGGGATCGCAAACTTCCCGGGAATCTGGGCGAGAGGCTCGCCGAGGGGTTTGCCGGCGTCGACGACGCCACCCGGAAACATTCCGCCGCCGTGCTGGCGCGCCTGCACGAAATCGTTCCCACTATGGTGGGCGGCTCGGCGGATCTCGCGGGCTCCGCCGCACCCCCCATCCTGAAGGAGCACGGCATCGTTGGTCCCGGCGCTGGACCGGACACCGACCCCTTCGCCGGACGGAATATCCACTTCGGAGTGCGCGAGCACGCCATGGGGGCGGTGGTCAACGGCATGGCGCTGGATGGGACTTTCATCCCCTACTGCGGGACCTTCCTGATCTTCAGCGATTACATGCGCCCGTCGATTCGTTTGGCGGCGCTGATGAAGCTGCGGACGCTCTTTGTCTTTACCCACGACTCCTTTTACGTCGGTGAGGACGGCCCCACCCATCAGCCTATCGAGCAACTCGATAGCCTGCGCGCGGTTCCCGGCCTGACGATTTTCCGTCCGGCCGACGGGGTTGAGACCGCCATGGCGTACGCCTGGGCGCTTCAACATGCCCAGGGCCCGGTCTTGTTTGCTTTGACGCGTCAGGGCCTCAAGGCCCTATCCAGACCGACGGACTTCGAATTGGAGGACGTTTGGAAGGGCGCCTACCGAGTGCGTGAATCGGGCAAGGGAGCGGACGTGGTGCTGGTGGCCAGTGGGTCGGAGGTTTCCCTGGCCTGTGAGGCCGCCGATGTGTTGGCCGCCGGTGGAGTCGAAGCGCGGGTCGTCTCGATTCCCAGCTTGGAGCTTTTCTTCGCCCAACCCGAAGCCGAGCAATTGGCCCTGGTGCCCGACGACGGCACCCCTGTGGTGGCCATCGAAGCGGGGCGGGGCGAGAGCTACCGCCGTTTGGTGGGACGCAGGGGCTTGATCATAGGGATGACCCGTTTCGGCGAGAGTGCGCCCGCGGGCCGGCTCGCCGAGGAGTTCGGCTTTACGCCGAAGGCCGTGGCGACTCGGGTCGGGGAATACCTGGCGGGTTCTTGATCCCATAGGGGGTGCGGGGGAGGTGCGGGTTTAGGGGGTGCGGGTTCGGCGGGCCGGTGGTTCGATTATCGGTAATCGTGCCCCTCTGGAAGCGGTTGATCGGCTTTGGATGCTTCCACGTCGCCTGCCCCCAGATTCAGGGGAGCGAGGTGGCGGAGCTTGACGTGGATTACTCCGTCGACGCTTTGCAGGGGCCCCCGGATCTCCACCAAGCTTGCGGCGTTGAGGGCAACCCGGAAGCGCTCGGCCTGGTCGGGGGTCACGATGGCGTTGGAAAGGCCTGTTTCATCTTCGAGGGTCAGGAAGAGGAAGCCCTTCGCCGAACCGGGTCGCTGGCGCACAATGATGTGCCCCGCGGTGTGGACCGGGGTGCCATCGGGGGTGCGCGCCAATTCGGCGGCGGTGAGCACGCCGCGCGCGCGTAGGGCAGGGCGCAGGTGCGCCATGATCTGGGGGCCCGGGGTGAGTCCCGAAAGCCTGTAGTCGGCCAGAGTTTCTTCCAGGGCGGAGAGCCCGGCGAGACCGGGGTCCGAGAAATCCCGGGCCCCTTGTCCAGCGAAGAGCGAAGTGCTGTCGCGTTCGATTCCGGCGACTTGCCAGAGGGCGGCACGGCGCTCTCGGGGCGTGGCTTCGAGTTCGGCCAGAGCGCCGAGCCCGGCCAGGGCATCGAGTTCGCTGGAAGCCAGGGGTACGCGCTTGACGAGGTCGGCCAAGTTGAGAAAGGCGGCTTCGTCCCGTTCGGCCTCCAGCCAGTTGCCCGTGGCCTCCCGGAGTCCCTTGACGAAGCGAAGCCCCAGGCGAAGGGCAGGGGGGCTGCCCGGGGTGGTTCCAGGCTGGAGATCGCAGCGCCAGCGCGACTCGGTGACATCGATGGCACGCACCTCGACCCCGTGGCGCTGAGCGTCCTTGATCAGGGTGGCGGGACTGTAGAACCCCATGGGCCAGGCGTTCAGCAGCCCGGCGAGAAAAGCGGCGGGATGGTGGCATTTCAGGTAGGCGGACGCGTAGGCGATGAGCGCAAAGGAGGCCGAATGGGATTCTGGAAACCCGTAGAGCGCAAAGGCCGTAACCTGCTGAACGATTTCCTCCTGGGCCACGGGGGGGATTCCCTGGCGCGCCATGCCCGCTCGGAGCCGCGCTTCGATTTTATGCATGCGCTGGGTGGAGCGCTTGAACCCCATGGCGCGCCGCAACTCCTCGGCCTCGCCGCCGCTGAAGCCCGCCGCCGTCATGGCGACCCGCAGCAGTTGTTCCTGAAAAATCGGGATGCCCAGGGTTCGCTTCAGGATCGGCTCGAGGCAGGGGTGGGGATAACGGATGGGCTCTCGCCCGGCGCGCCGGTTCAGGTAGGGGTGAACCATCTGGCCCACGATGGGCCCCGGTCGAATGATGGCGATTTCCACCACCAGGTCGTAGAAGCACCGGGGCTTCATCCGCGGCAGGGTGGCCATCTGGGCCCGGCTTTCGATTTGGAAGACCCCCACCGTATCCGCGCGGCAGAGCATTGCATAGGTGTCGGGGTCGTCCGGGGGCAGATGGGCAAGGTCGATCTTTCGGCCCTCGTGGCGTTCGATCAGGGGGATCGTCTCCTCGAGAGCAGCCAACATACCGAGCCCCAGGAGATCGATCTTGATGATGCCGAGATCCGCGCAGTCCTCCTTGTCCCATTGCACGATGCGCCGCCCCGGCATGCGGGCGGGTTCGATGGGCACGACTTCGTCCAGGCGCCCAGCGGCGATCACGATGCCGCCGCTGTGCTGCCCCAGGTGCCGGGGCAATCCCTGGACCGCGTTCACGAGTTCGACCAGGCGGACGATGCGGGGTGCCGTGGGATCGACCCCGGCCTCGCCGATTCGCGCCACCAGGGCCTCGGAGTTCTCCGGGCCGTTTGCGTCGAGGTCCAGGCGAGAGAGTCGGCGGGCCAGGGTGTCGATGGTTTCCGGAGCCAGGCCCACCACTTTGCCCATCTCACGCACCGCCATGCGCGTGCGATAGGTGATGACATTGGCCGTCATGGCCGCGCCCTGTTGGCCGTATTTCGCAAACACGTGTTGGATGACCCGCTCGCGTTGATCCCCGGATGGCAGGTCGAGGTCGATGTCCGGCCACTCCCCGCGCTCCTCGGAGAGGAAACGCTCGAAGAGCAGTTCCATCCCGACCGGATCCACCGCCGTGATGCCCAGGGCATAACAGACCGCACTATTGGCCGCGGAGCCGCGCCCCTGGCAGAGGATGTTTTCGCGTCGGGCAAAGTCGACGATGTCGTGGACGATCAGGAAATATCCGTCGAGGTTGAGTTTTTCGATTACGGTGAGTTCGTGTTCGATTTGGACGCGGACCCGGGGTGGCAGGGGCGCGCCATAGCGCTGACGCGCTCCCCGGTGGGTGAGCGCGCGCAGATGTTGGGGCTGGCTCTCGCCCGGGGGCAACGGGTACTCGGGAAAGCGGTAGTCGAGATCAGCCAGGTCGAAATGGCAGCGCTCGGCGATGGTTCGGGTGGCGGCCAGCCATTGGGGCCGGTCGGCGAAGCGTCGTTCCATTTCTGCCGGAGGGTGAAGGGTGCGTTCCCCATTGGCGAGCAGTTTGCGGCCCGCCCGGTCCAGGGTGGTCTTCCAGCGCAGACAGGTCAGGGCATCGAGGAGCGCGCGTCCCCGGGGTTCGGCACAACGCACATCGCCGCTGGCCACCACCGGCACCCGGGCGATTTCGGCCAGGGCCACCGCCCGGCGCGCCATGGCTTCGTGGTTTCGATCGAGGTGTCGGGAGACGTCCACCCAGAGCCGCTCGGGAGTCTGGCCGAAAATGCTCTGGGCCCGGTCGAGGACGCTCGGGCTGAGGCGTCCATCCCCGCGGAGCAAGAGGGTCAGGCCACGGGCATTTTCCTCGAGTTGATTCCAACCGATCTGGCACTCGCTCTTGTCGCGTCCCCGGTGGCCCAGGGTGAGTAGCCGGGAAAGCCTTCGCCAACCCTCGGACGATTCGACAAGAAGCAACAGGGGTGTTCCCGGCTCGCCGGATCGCCCATCGGGCATAAGCTCGATCTCCGCTCCGAGAATCGCCCGCACCCCGGCGCGCCGGGCGGCCTGGTGGAAGCGCGGAATTCCGTACACGCCCCCCCGATCGGCCAGGGCCAGGGCGGGGTAGTCCAGGGCAGAGGCCCTTTCGATGAGGTCTTCGGGTGGGGAGGCGCCTTCGAGGAAAGAGAAAGCGCTGCGCGCGCGCAATTCGATGTATTCCGGGGGGTTGGGGGGCATTCTTATACTTTCGTCTTTTGTTCGCCCATTGTCAGGCGCGATTCGACGAATTCTCAAAAAACCCAGTTTCGGGCCCCTAAATTCGAGTTGAGCCTGAGTACTCATCCGGTATTCTCGCTGCCGCTATGGGGCTAACAGTTTTCTTGGTGGACGACGAGGGCCAAATCCTGCGCCTGCTCACTCGTGTTTTGACGCGAGCGGGGCATCGGGTGATTGCCGCCAAGGATGGCGATGAGGCCCGAGAGCTGCTGGCTCAACACGCCGACGGCATCGACGTGATGCTGCTCGACGTGGTGATCCCTCCGCGAGGCGGCGCGGAAGTGTTGGACGCAGCTTTGGAACGCTTTCCCGGCCTTCCGTTCATAATGATCAGCGGCGAAGAAATCGATGGGGATCTCCAGGCCCGGGTCGAAGCCGAGAGGGGAAGCTTTCTTCGCAAGCCCTTTCATCCCGATACGGTTTTGGAGGCCATAGGCCTGATCGAGGCGGGCGGCTCCGCTCAGGGTTGAGGCCCCCCCGGCAGCGCGTCGGCTTCGGGGCTCCCAGCGCGCCGGGCGTTAGACTGGCGCTGTGAAGACCCCTCCGGAGAGTGCTCGGCCCGGCCCCCCCCGCTGCATCCTGCACGCGGACATGGATGCCTTCTATGCATCGGTGGAGCAGCGCGATGATCCCACGCTCCGTGGGCGTCCATTGGCAGTGGGTGGGGATGGACCGCGCGGAGTTGTGGCGGCGGCCAGTTACGAGGCGCGGCGCTTTGGCGTGCGCTCGGCCATGCCGAGTTTCGAGGCGCGGAGGCTCTGCCCCGACCTCGTGTTTCTGCGCGGCGACCTCCGGAAATATGCCCGGGAATCCCGGCGGATCTTCGCGGTCTTTGATGAGTTCTCGCCCTCGGTGGAGGGGCTCTCCCTGGACGAAGCCTTCATCGACCTGACGGGAAGTCGCCGGCTGCTGGGTGCTCCCGCCGACGTGGGCGCCCGGTTGCGTGATCGAGTTCGCGAGGAGACGGGTTTGCCGGTTTCAGTGGGCATTGGCCCGGTGAAGATGGTGGCGAAGATCGCGAGCGCGGAGGCGAAGCCCGATGGCCTGCTGGAGGTAGAACCCGGAGGCGTACGCAAATTCCTGGCTCCGCTCCCCGTGCGCCGGATCTGGGGCGTGGGCCCGGTGTCCGAGCGCCGCTTGGTAGAACTCGGCTTCCGGACCGTGGACGATCTCGCTTGCGCCGATCCCCGGATCGTCGAGCAGCTCCTGGGTCGCTGGGGAACGGAGTTGGCCGGCTTGGCCCGGGGCGAGGATTTGCGCGAAGTGGAATCCCGGGGAGCCGCCCTGTCCTATAGCGAGGAAAATACGTTTCGGGAGGATGTGGCCGATCGCGCATTGCTCGGTGCGACAATCCTCACCCATGCGGAATCGGTGGCCCGGCGCCTGCGCAATGACGGCGTGCGCGGTCGCACGGTGGTTCTGAAGTGGCGTGAGGCGCGTCGCCGGAGCGCCGGTCCTCGGGGATACCCCCTGCGGACTCGGCAAATTACGCTCTTTGAGGCCACGGATGACGGCGCGGTGATTGCCCGGGAAGCGCGGCGTTTGCTGGCGGATTCCGGACCCGAGGAGCCCGTGCGTCTGGTGGGTGTAGGCGTTTCGGGACTCGAGGATCCGGGGCGCGCTCAGCTCTCGCTCTTCGCCGACGGGTTGGAGAAGGACGCCGACCCCGGGGAGCGCGCCGCGCTCAACCGGGCGCTGGATGAACTCGAGGCGCGCTTCGGTGCGGGGACCGTGGTGCGGGCCAGTCAGGCGCGCGCCGATCGGGCCGGGCTCTCGCTGCAGATCAAACGCGGAGAGGACCCGGCAGGGGATCGCTGACTCAGTCGTAGATCCCATCGATCTGCCAGGTGCGTTTCACCCAGTCGTAACAGAGCCGGATCACGCTGCCGTCGCTGATCTGAAGGTCGAAGTGATCGAGGGCGAAGCGTTCCTCTTCCGACCACCAGTAGCCCGTGGTTCGCCAGGGACCGGCCACCGTCACCACGTCGCCCTGGGCGGCTGCGCTGCGGACGAAAGAGGGCTTGCCCCCGGTGACCCGAACCTCGGCCCGCAGAGGTGGGCGCAACGCGCGTAGAGCGGGCAGGGGGGGAGGAGGCGTCGTGGAAGAGACCTGTTTGTTTTCGGTTCGCAGCCCAGTGGGCGGCTCAAAGGGGCCGAGTCCGAAATTGCGCGGGTGGGTGTGGTCGAGGACTTCGGGCGCCCCCACGCGCCCCTCGCCGCACAGGGCTTCGAGTTCGCTCAGGGTACGACCGAGGGCAGCGGGGTCGGGGCCGGAGGGGAAGAAGAGGTCGAGTTGGTCGGTGCGCCCGGGGACGCCCTCGCTCTCGAGGGCGATGTGTTCGATCGCGGCATGGGGGGGGTGTTCGGACAGGGCCAGGGTGGTCACACGCAGCAAGACCCGAAGGTCGAGGGTGGGAGCGGCGAGCCCGATGCGGCGCGCATCCCGGCCGCCTCCCTCGAGTCCCAGGCGCAGGTCCAGGGCTTCGCAGGCCAGTCCGCGCAGGGCGAGGCGTTCGCAGAGTCGCGAGATCAGCCCGCGCAAGACGAACCCCAGGGGTTCCAAGTGATCGATGGCCGTTTCCAGATTCATGGCCTCTTCGAGCCGGTGGGAGGTGGGTTCGGCCAGGGCGGAGGAGGGGCCCTCGCCCTGGGCGCGGGCGATCAGGGCCAACGCACCGGGCCCCAGTCTTTGGGCCAGGCCGCGTCGGGGGAGTCGAAGAAGATCGCGCACGGTGTGCACACCCAGCCGGGTGAGAGCCTGGGCGAGGCGGTCGTCGGGGTCGAAGAGGTCGAGGGATAGGGGAGCGAGAAAGGCGCTCTCGGCTTCTGGGCTCAGGCAATGAAGGGGAGATCCACCGCTCATCCGCTGACGGGCGGCGAGTAGTGCCGTGGAGCGGGAAGACGCAATCGCCACTCTACCGGGTAGGCCCTGGCGTTCGGCCCGAGCCAATAACGCCGATGCGAAGGCCTGCTCCGAAGAGAAGAGGTTCTCGATTCCGGATGCGTCGAGGAAGACATGGCCCTCGGCAAAGAAGAGTCCGGATGTGCGGGGCGCGCTTTCGGCCCGGGGCGAAAGGGAAAGGGCGATGTCGAGCAGGGTTGCCCGGGCAGCGCGATCCAGTGCGGGGGAAGCAATGCGGACCCGGAGCCCGGGGCAGGCGGCCCGGGCTTGGGCCACGGAGTGGGCGGTGCGGACGCCAGCGGCCTGGGCGGCGGGGGAGGCGGCGATGACATCGGCCCGCTGCCCGGTTCCCGAGGCCACGACGAGTGGCGCGTCGGCAAACTCGGGGTGGGCACGGAGTTCGGCGCGGAGGGGAAGGTCGGGGATCAGCAGGCAGGCGATTCGGGGGGGCATTTTGCTTTTTTTGGGGGGGCCTAGCCGGGGGGGGGCGGGGCTCGGAATGAGCCGCCGAGTTGGACGAGGGCAGACCGTCCGTGGCCTCCGTTCGGATGGCGGACCAGCACCGCCCGGGTTTCGATCTTTTCGAGTAGGGGGGGGCAGCCGCTGAAGTGGGCCCGGGCAGGCTGCAGCTCCAGGACGATTCGGGCCTCGCTTCCCGCTCGGCGCTGGTGGCTGAGCACGACCAGGGCGGTTCGGGTGGCGGCCGCCCGCCGCGCCAGGCGGGTCCAAGCGGAGGCGGGGATTTCGGGTTCGCCCGGGGAACGCGCCGAGGGGGCTGCACCTGGGGCAAGGTCGAGGATCACGAAGGGCAGGCCCTCGGTTTCGAGCAGGCGCTCGGTGCAGCGCAGGGCATCGCGACCCGGGCCGACCCGGGCCCAGAGCACCCGGCGCAAATCGACCCCTGCAGCCTGGGCCGAGCCGGGATCGAAAGCATCCCCAGGGTCGACGACGGCGGCCAACTCTCCCCGACGTCCGTCCGGGGACTGCCCCCCCCCGTTCTCCACTCCGCCTGTCGTGGTGCTCGCCAGCAGGGCGAAGAGGAGGGAGGTTCGCCCGGAGGACGCGGGCCCGGTGATTTCCCCAAGGTCCCCGCGCGCAAAGCCGCCGCCCAGGAGCTCGTCGATGGCGTCGAGTCCGCTCGGGTGGCGGCGTCGGTCGGCTTCGGGTTCTCGGGTGCCCTGAAGGGTATGGCCCGGCTGCAGTTGGCCGCTTAGATCTCCGAGCAGGGCGGAAATTCGCTCCCGGGATGGCCTCGCCCCAGGTCGCACACCCGGGGGCGGGGGGGATGCGATCGGGACTTCCGGCAATGCATTGCGAGCGGGCAGGGGACCAGCGGGCATCTCCCTACTTTCGCCTTTTATTCGCCTTCGTTCAAGGCCTCGGGCGGCGCGGCCTGCAAATAGTCGGGGTGCTCTACGAGTCGGGCGCAGCCGTCCTTGATCTCGACGCGTCCCTCGGCGATCAACCGGATCGCCTGGGGGACCAGCCTTCGCTCGAGGGCGGTGACCCGGGCCGCGAGGGTATCCGGGGTGTCGCCGGCTTCTACGGGGACCGATTCCTGCAGGAGAATGGGTCCGTGATCGTATTCGTCGTCGGTGAAATGCACTGTGGCTCCGGTGAGCTTGACGCCGGCGGCGAGGACAGCTTCGTAGACTCGCTTGCCGTAGAAACCGGTGCCCGAAAAAGCGGGGATCAGTGCAGGATGAACGTTGATCGCGCGACCTTCGTAGCGGCCGCGTAGTTGGAAGAGGGACAGGAAGCCGAGCAGTGCCACGAGTTCTACCCCGTAGGGATCCAGGGCTGCGTGCAGGGCATCATTGAAGGCGTTCGGGTCCGTGTGGTCCTTGCGCGGGATCGCGATGGCGGGAATGCCGTGCTGCCGCGCCCGCTCAAGCCCGTAGGCGTTGGCCTTGCTGGAGATGACAACCACGACCTCGCCGGGCACCTCGCCGGAGTCGATGTGTTCCAGCAGGTTTTCGAGGCTCGTGCCGTTGCCCGAGAGAAGGACGGCGATACGCAGCCGTGACCCGCCCGCGGTCCCCAGGGTGGTCATTGGACGAGTCCCATTTCCCGGAGTGCGTGGTGGATCCGCCGGGTCGCCGATGATCGGTTCAGAGTGTAGAAATGGATGCCCGGCACGCCGCCCTCGATGAGTTCACGGCATTGCAACGTGGCCCACTCGATTCCGATTTCCAGGATGGCGTCGTTGGTGTTGTTGGTGCCGGTGTTGGTGCCGGTGCCGCCGTTTTCGTTGAGTGAGAGGGTGGCGTTGAGTTCGGCGGGAATGGTTCCCCCGCCCAGGGAGGCCATTCGGCGAATGCCGCTGACGCTGGTGATCGGCATGATTCCCGGCACGATGGGCACTTGAATGCCCACCGCCCGGGCTCGCTCTACGAAGTCAAAGAATTTCGTATTGTCGAAAAAGAGTTGGCTGATCAGGAATTGGGATCCGGCCTCGACTTTTTTCTTAAGCTGGGCCAAGTCGACCTCGGGACTCTCGGCCTCGGGGTGCATTTCGGGATGACAGCCCCCCCCTATCGTGAAGCCCCCGCGCTCGGCGATGAACGCGGTGAGTTCGTTTGCGTAGTCGAATCCGCTGTCCGGGTGGCGAAAATCCGCGGCATCCCGGGGCGGGTCGCCGCGCAGGGCCAGCACGTTCTGGATGCCTCCTGCGGTCAGATCGTCGAGGATCTGGGCGATTTCCGAGCTTTCCGAGCCCAGGCAGGGAAGGTGGGCCATGGCGGTCAGGCCGAGTTCTCGCTCGATTCGGATCACGAGGTCGACGGTCTGGTTCCGGGTCGACCCCCCGGCCCCCATGGTGACCGAAACGAAGCCCGGGGCGAGTTCTCCGAGGTCGCGGATGGTCTCGAAAAGACTTTGGTAACCGCGTTCGGTCTTTGGGGGAAAGAACTCAAAGGACATGACCGGGTCGCCATTACGATAGAGATCGACGATATTCATGGATTCATTCTACCGGTCCGCCCGGGCCGGCGCCCGGCGGCAGTTCGGGAGTTACGCGGGTTGAACGCCAAGAGGAGTAGTTTTAATTCATGTCGGTTCTGGTTACAGGCTCGGTTGCCATCGACCACATCATGGTCTTCGAAGATCTGTTCAAAAACCACATTCTACCCGATCAAATCCATCGGCTGAATGTGGCTTTTCTCGTTCCAAGCCTCGAAAAGCGATGGGGGGGGACAGGGGCCAATATCGCCTTCAATCTCCGGCTCCTGGGGGAGGACCCTGCGCTGCTGGCCACGGTGGGCAATGATTTGGGCGCGTATGCGCAATGGCTCGATGATCACGGTGTGCGGCGGGACTATCTTCGGGTGTTGGACAACGCCTTTACCGCCCAGTGCTTTATTACCACCGATCGGAATAGCAATCAGCTGATTGTTTTTCATCCGGGTGCGATGGAGCGGGCCCACGAGGCCAGCCTGGCCGATGTCCGCGAAGAAATCAGCATGGGCATCGTGTCGCCCAACGGCAAACAGGCGATGATCGAGTACACCGCGGAACTGAAGTCGCGCCAGATTCCCTGTGTCATTGATCCCGGCCAACAGTTGCCTACGTTCGAAGGCGATGAGTTGTTGGGACTGATCGAGGGGGCTTCGATCCTGGTGGTCAACGATTACGAGTGGCTTCTTACTCAGGAGAAGACGGGAATGGACGAAGACGCCATCGCCGAGCGTGTCGGCGCTTTGGTGGTGACGCGAGGGGCCGAGGGGTCGATGGTTCGTCGGGGGGGCGTTGCGGTGCCTTTCGAGATCGAGTCGGATCGAAGCGAAATTGCCAGTGTGAAGGCTCAACGGGTGACCGATCCCACCGGATGCGGGGACGCATATCGCTCGGGTTTGCTCTACGCCTTGGCCCGGGGGCTGTCCCTGGAGACCGGTTGCCGGCTGGGAAGTCTGATGGGTGCGCTCAAAGTCGCCGAGGCCGGACCCCAGTCGATTGCTCTTGATCGCGAAGCCATAGCGGCGCGTTTTGAAGTTGAATTCGGTTCGAAACTCGCATGAAGCAGGGTCATCATCACCATCTGCCGCGGCGAGACCTTCTCTGGTTTGGCTTTGCGTTGGCGCTTCCCATTCCCTGGGCGATGGCCGAGGCCTGGGGAGGCCTCGGGATCGCCGCAGAGTGGGTGGCCACCATGGCCGGGCTATCGATCCTGGGCGCGGCCTTCATGCTTTCCTGGGCGTGCGAGTTGGCCGAGCGCGAGATTCCCCAAGCGATGGCCTTGCTTTTACTGGCGCTGATGGGCGTGTTGCCCGAGTACGCGGTGGATCTCCATTTCGCATGGATGGCGGGCAAGGACCCCAGCTATGCGAGCTACGCGGTGGCCAATATGACAGGGGCCAACCGCCTCCTGATCGGTTTGGGCTGGGCGCTGGTCGTCCTGGTGGGGTGCCAGCGTGCAGGGACCGATTCCCTGAAGGTGAACGCCCCCCAGCAACTCGAGATTCGATACCTGATCTGGGCAACCCTCTATTCGTTCTTTATCCCCCTTTCGGGCACCATCAACCTCTTCGACAGCGTTGTCCTGCTGACACTCTTCGTGAGTTGGGTGCGCGAAGCCATGCAGGGAGAAGGGGCGGAGACCGAACTCGATGGGCCAGCGCTGCTGATCGACGAAGAGTTCAAGCGGACGGGCCGAAGGATCTGGTCGGTTCTGCTCTTCGTGTTCGCGGGCTTCGCGATTTTCATTTCCGCCGAGCCGTTTGCGGAGAGCCTAGTCTCGGTGGGTCGCTCTCGGGCCATCGATGAGTTTTTGTTGGTGCAGTGGATTGCCCCTCTGGCCTCGGAAGCGCCCGAATTCGTCATCGCTCTGATTTTTGCGTGGAAGCTCAGGGGGAGCGTCGGGCTCGGGGCATTGATTTCATCCAAGGTCAACCAGTGGACACTTCTGGTCGGGGCCATCCCCATCGCCTACGCGCTGTCTCTGGGAGGGTTTTCCGGCTTGCCCCTGGACGCTCGGCAATCCCAGGAACTGCTGCTCACATCGGCGCAATCGTTGTTCGCCGTCATTCTGGTTTCCGATTTTCGCTTTGGCCGACGCGAGGCTCTGGTGCTGGCGATTCTGTTCGGGGTTCAGCTCTGTTTTCCGAATTCTATGGTGCGCTGGCTTTTTACGGGGATCTACCTGGCCCTTTCGGCTTATTTGTTGACCTTCGGTTCGCCCGAGACCCGTCGGACTTTCTTCCTGTTGCTGCGGGGCAAGACCCTTCCGGTGGTGGGAGGCGAGGTCTCGATGGCGACCGACGACGCCCCGGCCGCCTAAGTCGTGGCGCCCGCCGCCGGCGTAGATGTAGTGGTGGTGGGGGCTGGAGCGGTGGGCCTTGCGGCGGCCTCGGCCTTGGCCCGGAGCGGTCGATCGGTTCTGGTGATGGAGCGTCATGGGGGGGTCGCTCGGGAAGTGACCTCTCGGAACAGTCAGGTCATTCACGCAGGGATCTATTCGCCTCCGGGAAGTCTGAAGTCCACGCTCTGCACTCGGGGTCGGGAACTTCTGTATCCCTGGCTTGAGGGGCGAGGCGTGGCCCACCGCAAAGTGGGGAAACTGATCGTCGCCGTCGACGAAAGCGAGAGGGTCCGCATCGCGGGGCTGCTCGATCGAGGCCTGGCCAACGGCGTTCCCGGCCTAGTGCTTCTCGGAGCCCGGGAGGTGAGGGCTCGGGAGCCCCGGGTGGTGGGCTCGGGGGCTCTTTACTCGCCGGAGAGCGGCATCGTCGATGGGTTGGGTTTTGCGCTCTCGCTTCTGGCCGACGCCGAAACCCATGGCGCCACGCTTCTGCTCCATCATGACGTGGTTTCCCTGGAGCCGTGCGCCTGGGGCTGGAGGCTCGGCGCGCGCGGCGTGGGCGGGATGGGCGGCGAAGACACGCAATTCGTCGACTGCGAAGTCGTCGTCAACGCGGCAGGTCTCGGGGCGGATGGTCTGGCGGAACGGGCGGGGATGGACCTGGACGCCCAGGGCTATCGCCTGCATCCGTGCAAGGGCAGCTATTTCGCGCTGGCCGGGGCGGCGGGCTTAAACCTTCGCCATCTCGTCTATCCCGCGCCTCCCTCTGTCTCGGGTCCCGGCGGTGGCGGACTGGGGATTCACGCCACTCTGGATCTGGCCGGGGGAATCCGCTTCGGTCCCGATGCCGAATACGGTGTTGATGGGGATTTGGCGGTGGATCCCGGCAAAGCGATCTCCTTCGCTCGGGCGGTGGGGCGCTACTTGCCCGGAATACGCCCGGCGTGGCTCCTTCCGGATTTCGCCGGTCTTCGGCCGAAACTCGCCCGCCCCGGCGAGGGCTTCCGAGATTTCGTGGTCAAGGAAGAGTCCGAGTTCGGATTCCCGGGTTTGATCAACTGTATCGGGATCGAATCCCCGGGCCTGACGGCGGCGCTGGCCATCGGGGAGCGGGTGGTGGGGCAAATGGTGGGGCAAGTGGCGAGTTGATCCGGGGCCCGGCCTAGTCCGCGCGCTCTCCCCGCAGATCCAACACTGCGCAGCCGATGTTGTCTCCAGCCCGATGTTCCACCTGGGCCGCCATAGCGATGGCGCTGAGAGCTTTGGCCAGAACCAGGGCACGGGTCTCCGCCGGGCAGCGTGCGCTCTCGGCCAGGGCGTCGGTGACTGCCTGAGCGGGGTGCTCCACTCCGATGTTGGGTTCCGACAGGCCATCGGTGGCCAGTAGGAGGGCGCAGTTTTCGCCGAGTTCGCGATAGCCGGCGAGGGATCGATCGCGCATGCCCTCTCGGGACGCGGCCTCGTAGCCGAGGAAATGACGGTCTTTGCGTTCGAGACTGGGCCAGCCGAGTTCTTCCACTGAATCGGGGCTGGCACAGAAGACATGGCTGTCCCCCATGGAGATCCACCCCAATGCGGATTCCTGAGGCCGGATCAGGGCCAGGGAGAGCGTGGTCGGTGCAGGGGCGACTCCGTTCTCCGCGGCTCGGCGCAGGACTGCTCGCCCGCAGTCATGAAGGACATCGAGACTGCATTCCTTCCAAGTCGATGGGTCAAAACCCAAGGGAGAAGCCCCGGTCCAGTCCGGGACCAGGGCTGATGCGATGTGGTCGATCACGGCTTCGGAACCCGTCGAGCCGTGGTGGCCATCGGCTACGGCCAGTAGCCAGCCGCCCCTTCCTCGCGCGAAATACACGGCGTCCTCGTTCGGTTCGGTATGTCCGTAGGTCTTGGCGGCACCGCCCCGGGAGAGGGTGACGGCGGCGGGGCCTTCTGCTGTGCTGGCCAGTGCCCCGATTTCGTGATGGTGGCGGCCGAGGAGGGTGGCTGAACCGAGGGGTTTCGGATCCCTCATGGGGTCTCAGATGGGGCGTCGGACTGGGCCTCGGGACCGTGCAAGGCGCCGGGGTCGCAAAGGGGGTTTACCGCGATCAGCAGGTCCGGGACGACCTCGCCGCCGATCAGGTGACTCTGGATGATCCGTTCGAGGTTCTCGGGGTTGCACTGGCGATACCAAGCTCCTTCGGGATAGACAACCGCCACGGGTCCGTCCGCGCAGATACGTAGGCACTCGGCCTTCGAGCGAAAGATGCCTCCCTCGACGTCCACTAGACCCAGGGTCTTGAGTCGGCCTTTCAGGAATTCCCAACTGTTCTGCTGGACCGATGCCGAAGCACATTTCCCTCCGACACAAAGAAAAATATGTCGTGAGATACTGGTCAGGTGAAGTTTTTCCGCGATCTTCTCAAGTTGGGCACCTGGCATAGCAACAGCCTAGTATACAGGGGGCCGAACTGAGGCGAGGAGTGCAGGAAATTGAATCCGCCCGGGCGCAGGAATGAGAACTCTCCCCAGGCTTCTCCCATCGCAGAATCCGACGCGGAACTCGTGTCTTCGCTCTGTCACGAACTGGGGAACATGATGGGGGCCCTGCGTCTCCATGCTCATCTGCTCGACGACGAAATGGGACCGAAAGATCTGGCCCGGACAGCCGTCGACTTGGATGATCTCTCGGCGCGCTCGGCGGCTCTTCTCAGTCTGGTCGGGCCGCTTCTGTCGGCGGATCCACGTTCCTCGGAGGTCATGCCCGTTGTGAACCTAGTGAGCAACATGGAGGGGGTCTTGGCGGGGCACGGGACCCGGGGAACCACGCTGGATTTTGAAGTCGACCGGGATGTTCCGTCCATTCGGGTGGACGTGGGAATGTTCCAGCGACTCATCCAGAGTTTTCTCTATTTGGCGTTGGAGTCGGCTTCTCGGACGGGGAAAGTCCTGATGAGGGCCGAATCCAGGGGGGATGAAGTCGCGCTATTGATCGAGGATGACGGACCCGAGGGCGAGGACCCGGCCGGTTTTCGCGAGCAGATGCGCCGGGGACGTCCCCTGCTTTGCTCCGTGGCTGAGAGTATCCTGAAAAAGCATGGGGGAAGGTTTTCCGCCGAGCGCGACGGCGATCGAACCCGAATCACGCTATTCCTACCGGCGATTCGACCTCTGGCGCGCTAGCCTGCGCGCGCCCAAGGGCCCCACCCTATATGTCGAATCCTAAACCCCGGACAGATTTGCGCAATCTCGCCATCGTGGCGCATGTCGATCATGGCAAGACAACCCTTGTCGACGGCCTCCTGAAGGCATGTGGCGCCTTTGCGGCCCATCAGGTCGTCGAGGATCGCGTGATGGATTCGGGCGATCTCGAGCGCGAGCGCGGGATTACCATTAAGTCGAAGACCACCGCCGTAGACTATCAGGGAGTGCGCATTCAGCTGGTGGATACCCCCGGCCACGCGGATTTCGGGGGTGAGGTGGAGCGGGTACTCGGTATGGTGGATTCCGTTTTGCTTCTGGTGGACTCGGTTGAGGGCGTGATGCCCCAGACGCGTTTCGTTTTGCGGAAAGCTCTGGAACACCGACTTCGACCGATTTTGGTGGTCAACAAGATCGATCGACCCGAGCAGCGAAGCGAAGAGGTTCTTGACGAGGTTTTTGACCTGCTCGTCGAGCTCGACGCCAACGATGAACAACTCGACTTCCCCGTGGTCTACGCGTCGGCCAAGCAAGGTCAGGCGACCCGGGACCTGTCTAAACCCATGCAGGATCTGACGCCGATACTCGACCTGATCCTTGAGTTCGCCCCCTCGCCGGTAGTCGACACAGAAGCCCCTTTGCAATTCCAGGCAGTGACCCTGGGGTATGACTCCTTCGTGGGCCGGCTAGTGATTGGGCGAGTCAACCAGGGCAGGATGGTCCGCGGTGATCAGGTGGTCCGAATCTCCGCGGAGAACAAGGCCGAGAGTTTTCGTGTGACGAAACTCTTTGGTACCCGGGGAATCGAGCGTGTTGAGCTCGAGAGTGTCAAGGCCGGGGATATTGCGATCCTGGCGGGCGTCGATTCGATCGAAATCGGGGACACGGTTTGTCGCTCGGATGCCCTTTTACCCCTGCCGCGCATCGCCATTGATCCCCCGACCATCAAGGTCAACTTTATAGTGAATACCTCGCCATTTGCCGGCCGAGAGGGGCGATTTGTCACGAGTCGGCAGATCCGCGACCGGCTCGGCCGGGAAGCATTGAGCAATATCTCCGTTTGCATCGAGGACACTGAGCGTCAGGATGCTTTCGAGGTAGCCGGGCGCGGCGAACTGCAGATTGCGGTACTGGTCGAGACCATGCGCCGGGAGGGCTATGAGTTTGCGGTCTCCCGTCCGGAGATCATTCTTCGCGATGTTGACGGCCAACAATGCGAACCCGTCGAGGATGTGGTGATCGATGTCCCCGATGGCTCCGCGGGTTCAGTGATGGAAAAGCTGGCCGAGCGCAAGGGACGAATGGAATCCATGGAGCACAAGGGTGACCGGATTAATCTCCAGTTCACCGTTCCCAGTCGCTGCCTGTTCGGCTACCGAAACGAGTTCCTGACCGATACCCGAGGAGAGGGGATTCTCTACAGGGCGGTTCGGGGCTACGAACCTTTTGCGGGGAAACTCGAAGGCCGAACTGTCGGCGGGATCGTGTCGACGGATACTGGCCAGACAACCCCCCACGCGATCTTCAAGATCCAGGAACGTGCCACTCTCTTCGTCCCTCCCGGCCAAGCGGTCTACGAGGGCCAGGTCGTGGGCGAAGCGCGACGTCCCGGGGATCTCAACGTCAATGTCTGTCGCGCCAAGAAGTTGGATAATATGCGTGCTTCGGGCAAGGACGAGAGCATCATTATCACGCCCTATCGGAAGATGACCATCGAGACGGCAATGGAGTGGATCGAATCCGATGAACTTCTTGAAGTCACACCGGACAATCTTCGACTTCGAAAGCGCCTTCTCGCCGCCAATTTGCGAAAACGATCGGGCTCCTGAATTCCCGGTGGGGGAGCTTTAAATCTGCCGCGCTGAGGCCCGTGTGAATTCGGCCTTGAGGGATTCGTAGTCGTTGGCCACGGGAAACTGGGGAAATTCGTCGATGACGTTCTGAGGCGGGCAGAAGAGAATTCCAGCTTCCGCCTGATCGAGCATCGAGGTGTCGTTGTAGGAGTCACCGGTCGCGATGCAGCGGTACTTCAGTTGCTGGAATGCCCGCACCGATTGACGCTTGGGGTCGACCTGGCGAAGTGTGTAATCTTGAACCCTTCCGCCGTCATCGATTACCAACTTGTGGCAAAGCAGCGTAGGCCAGCCGAGTTTGCGCATGAAGGGTTCTGCAAACTCGTAAAAAGTGTCCGACAGAATGACGACCTGGAAGTGCTCTCGCAGCCAGGTCAGGCATTCCCCGGCCCCCTCCAACGGGTCCATGGTGGCGATGACCTCCTGGATGTCATGGATGCCCAGATTGTGCTTCTCCAGGATGGCCAGGCGTTGTCGCATGAGTTCGTCGTAGTCGGGAATGTCGCGAGTGGTGGCCCGTAGAGCCTCTATTCCCGTTCGCTCTGCGACGTTGATCCAGACTTCGGGGATTAGCACTCCTTCAAGGTCGAGACAGGCAATTTCCAATTGAACATCCTCCACTCACGGGGCTCGATTTGTACTGGCCCATTCGGGGCAGGACTTCTCTTTCAGGCCTCGGTCCGGGCACCCGCCTGGCCGACGGGGACTGAATCTACCGTTCCCAGCTCCCTTTCGATAGCATCGGCGACGTGATCCCCGCCTCTTTCTTCACGACGCCCGCGTTGCGCGGGTGGCAGCCGTCCTACCGGGGCGGGTTCGTTCGATGCCGAGTGTCCGGGAGAGTTCGCCGATGACCGATTTGGAGGCGTTCTGCCTGGGTATTGTCCAGGGATTGACCGAGTTCTTTCCCGTTTCGAGTTCGGGCCACCTGGTAATTTTCCGATCACTCTTCGGCATCGATGACGGAGGCGGTCTTCTCTTTGAGATCGCGGTGCATGTGGCGACTCTCCTCGCCATTGTGATCTACTACCGAAAACGCATTGTGGATCTGATTGGGGGTTTTTTTTCGGGGCGGAGAGATGCGCTTCGCTACGTGGGTATGCTCGGCCTGGGAACCCTCCCCGCAGTGATCGTTGGTTTTTCGGCCCGAGATTTCATCGAACGCCAATTCCAGAATCCTGTTGCTACGGGTATCGCGCTGCTTGTCACTGGGGGAATACTCTGGACGACCCGATGGGCGAAGCCTCGGCCCGAGGGCCAATTGGTGGGTTCGAGCGCCGGTCTTCTGCATTGGCGACTTGCCCTGCTGGTGGGCTGTGGCCAGGCCTTGGCGATCCTTCCGGGAATTTCGCGCAGCGGCACGACCGTCGCTGTCGCCCTGGCCCTGGGCATTGCGCCCGCTGCAGCGGCGGAGTTTTCATTCCTGCTCGGTATTATCGCCATTGCGGGTGCAGCGGTTCTGATGCTTCCCGAACTCGCTATGGCGAGCCCCGAAGCGCTGGGCAGTCTGGTCTACGGAAGTGGGGCTGCGCTGGTGGCAGGATTGGCCGCCATCTGGGCCTTCGTTCGGATGCTCGAAGGCGGGCGGTTCTACCTATTCGCCGGGTACGTTTGGACGGTGGGCGGACTCTTCCTGCTCTGGACCCTGGGCCGGGGTTAGCTCCAAACAAGGGGCAGGGATTGGATGTCCCGAATGCCTGGGCTGTAGACGGGGACTTCACCTTCGCGAATCCTGTAGTCCGGAATGCGACGGTGCCACTCTTCCATCCCGACGCGGAGTTCCATCCGGGCCAGGTGGGAGCCCAGGCAGCGATGCGCGCCGGCACCGAAAGCAATGTGACGGTTACGAGCCCGTTCAAAATCGACGTCGTCGGGTGTTTCGAATTCGGAGGGATCAATATTAGCTGCGCCGAGTAGCAGCAAGACCATCTCGCCTTCCTTGATCGAGGTCCCCGCGATTTCTACATCCCGCTTGACCAGGCGAGGGATGGCTGAGACAGGCGTTTCCCAACGCAGCATTTCCTCGATGGCAGGCTCCAGGGAATTGGGCTCACGGGTGATCCTCTCGCGCTGGCTGAGGTTGGCGGCGAGGTAGGCGGTGCAACAGCTGAGGGTGGCCGTGACCGTGTCCAGTCCGGCGAGGATGAAGAGGAACGAAATGTCAAGAATTTCGTTTCGACTGAGTTTTTCCCCGTCGAGTTCAACACGGAGTAGGTAGCCCATGAGGTCATCCCGGGAAGCCTTCTCGCTATCACGAATCAAGTCCTCGAAATAAGCGTAAATCTGTTTTCCCGTTGAGGTCCGGATGGTATCGACCTCCTCCTCATCCAGCGGGTTCTTCGCTTGGGTCTGGGGCCGAATGATGCCGTCCTTGAGGTCTATTAGAAGAGAGAGATCGCTTATGGGCAGGCCAAAGAGGTGGAGAAAGGCCTGGCAAGGCAGAGGCACCGCATATTGCTTGCTGAAATCGCACGCTCCGTCCTGTGAAAAGGAGTCCAACAGTTCGTTGGCAGAGGCACGCAGTGCGGGCTCGAACTCGGCCATCCGCTTTCGAGAGAAGCGGGGGTCGAGGATCTTCCGGTAACGGGTCTGCTCAGGAGGGTCGATCTGCTGGGGAATCATCGGACGGTCGTTGCCCAGGGTCATTTGTTTCGCCATGTCCGAGGAGAAGATCAGCGGATTGCGCAAGCAGAACATGACGTCGTCGTAGCGCGAGATGACCGCCGCGTTGGTGAATGGCATGCGAAGCACCGGTCGCTCGTCGACCATACGCCGATAGGCAGCGTGGGGACAGGCAACGACTTCCGGGGAAAACAAGTTCGGAAAGTCATCCACTGGAAGGTCTGAGGGAGATTCGTCGGAAGCCATGGGCACTCATCCTCGAGAAGTGCGGCCAAGTAGGTGTCTCAGCAGCCGCACACCGATTCTAGTGCCTGGCCCGTGGATGCGAAAGCCCCGGAACTAGTCCCGTCGCAGGCCTCGGATCCCGACGAGCCCAAGGCCGAGGAGCAGGGCGGTGGAAGGCTCGGGAACGAGTACCCAGCCCGCGGCGACCGGATCGAAACCTGTCGTCTCACCATACAGAGAGGCGTCTGTGAAGTCTGTATAGATGTCGTACTTGACGTTGCTGCCCAGGAAAGCCATGAAACGGGTCGAATGAAAATTACTGCCCCTGACATCGAGGGTTGCGAGAGAAGCGAAGTTCGCGCCGAGGAGCAGCGCCCCCGCGAAGTTTGTCCCGAAGAGGTTGGTGTTCATGAGCTCTGTACCAGACATAGACGCGTTTTCGAAATTCGCGAATCGGAGGTTTCCGCCGCTGAGGTTCGCGCCGATGAGGTTCGCATTGCTGAAGTCAGCATGTGCGAGGATCGAGTTGGTGAGAGTCGATCCATTCAGAATCGCGTTGGAGAGGTCGGCCTGAAACAGGTTGCTTGAGGGGAGGTGGATACCCGAGGCGACGACTCCGGACTGGAGGTCTTGCCCCGAGTAGGCGTGAATTTCACCCGAGGTGGACAAGATGGCCCTGGCAGTAGGGCTATCGGTGAGCCGGTAGGTAGTCGCTTGGGCAGTCACGCCGGTGATCACCCAGACAGTGGCGGCCAATAGTGCACAGATAAAACGATTGAGATGTCGCATGAAATCTCCCTTTCCCAGTGAGAAGTAGCGCTCTGTAAGGGCCATTGGGAGCGGGAAGGTGACGAAAATATTCGCGATAAAGTTTTGATTTTGTTGTTTTTTTACTGTGATTGAAAATTTCCAGTGGGGCTGGAACCTTTCGATCTGTGTTGGAATTGTGTTCCAGTCCAATTGTATTTTTGACGCTAAAAATAAAACGAGCCCAGAAAGCATTCGCTTTCTGGGCTCGTTTTGTGAGATTTTTCGCCTAAAGCGAAGTTTCGACTCGGGTGCTCGGATTGGGCGTTTGGGCGCCCCGGTCTTTGGCCTTTGTCGGTCTTTGGCCTTTGTCGGGTTAGGGCTCGAGGATTGGATGCAGGCGCTGGGCCGGCTGGGTCTCGCGAAGCTTCTTGAGGGCCCGTGCTTCAAGCTGCCGAACGCGCTCACGGGAAAGTCCCAGGGATTGTCCAATTTGTTCCAGGGTGTGTTCTTCCTCCCCAGCAAGCCCGTAGCGAAGGCGCAGGATCAGTTGCTCGCGAGGGGTCAGTGCGCCAATCAAGGTTCCGACACCGGTCCGCATTCGGTCGTCATCGATTCCGCCATCCGGGAGTGATGCGCCCTGGTCGGGCACGAAGTCCTCCAGGCGCTTCTCGGTCCCGGCCACGTTCGATTCCAGGGAAATGGCTTCCCGGGAAAGTCGATCCAGGGCCTCGAGGGAATCGGTGTCCGACCCAAGGGCTGGCGCGAGTTCTGCTGGGGTCGGATCACGTCCGAGCTTACCCGTCAGTTCTGCGCGCACGCGTTGGCTCCGTTGCAGCCGATCGTGCACGTGCGACGGGAGCCGAATGGTTCGGGAATGATTCTGGATTGCTCGCACCAGCGCTTGGCGAATCCACCAGACCGCATAGGTGGAGAACTTGAAGCCGCGGCGGTGGTCGAATTTCTCCACCGCGCGGATCAAGCCCAGATTCCCCTCTTGGATCAGGTCGGGAAAAGAGAGTCCCAGATTGCGATAGTCCTTCGCGATGGCGACAACCAGTTTCAAGTTGTGCTCGATGAAGCGGTTCTTCACCGTGGTCATCTGGTCGTGGGCATCCTCGACCGCGTTGGCCAGTTCAAGCATGCGTTTACGCGGAACTCCGACCTCTCGCTCGAGTTCGGCAAGGCGCTTGGTTCGTTTGCGAGTGCGGCGCATCTCCTTGGATTGGGCGAGAACGGCATCCCGCAACTCCACGAGAATGGCGAGGGACAGCTGAGCGCCGTGCATTTCCTTGGAAATTTTCCCGTCCAGTTTTTCCAGGGGTGCGGTATATAGGTCGCCCGCTTTTTCGAATTTCTTAACGCGATCTTCGAGGAGGGTGCGAAGCCGCTTGACCGCCCGCTCGACACGGGCAGCGATCTCGCCAGTCTCTTCGTCGCCCGACGACTCGGAAAGTTTGGCGCCGGTATGCGAGAGGGCCCGCAGGGCGTCCCACCGTTCTACCACATGGCGGGAAGAACAGGGGATGGCGTAGAGCGACTCCCGCAAATCAGCGGTGGCCGCCTCAAGGTCTTTGGCGAGGTACACCTCTTCTTCGCGCTTCAGGGTGCGGGTTCCGCCGATTTCCTGAAAATACGATTCAAGGGGGCGGCGCTCTCGGCCGGGGTCGAGTTCATCCGCCGCGACGACGGGTGTTGCGCCCATGACGGCGGGTGCCGGTGCGGCATTGCTTGCTGCGGTTTTGGTCTGGTTCTCGGTGGTCACTTTCCTAACCTCTCGATACTCTGGTGCAATTCCAAGCCGATCGGATACCGCCCAGAGTGGAATGGTTTCAAGCCGTTGGTTCTATTGTCCCACTTATTCGAAAATTCGAAGTTCTTAGTGCCGCAGGACGCCGAAGATGATTTTCGAAGCCCCGGGCAGAGCCCCATCAAGAGCCAATCCCGAAATTGCCGAATTCGGAGATCCCTTGATTGCCTGCCTCAACATTGTCGGCCCCAATTGGCCGCTGGACTTCATTCAACGTCTCCGGTGGCCGCGCGTATGACTGCCACTTGGCCCTTGGGTCACTCGGCTCTGCAATTCAACCGTGGCTCGGCTTCTGCACGGTCTGATCAACCGTGAGGAGCTGACGGGTCTGATGCGCAACTTCACCCCTACGGGGAATCTGGTTTTAGCGTACTCGGTGCGGGGGGCCTAGTAGTTAGGATATTGAGCTTTATTGCGCTCTTTAGCCAGTGAATTCTGTACATGTGAGAAAAATTGCCGGTGATTGTCTCCAATTGAGCTGATTTTTTAGAATCTGTGGAGTAATGGCCCGGTTCGAGCGAAAGCTCTTGGTCGGGGTGTGAGTGTAAAAGGTTTGCCCCCCCTTGGGAAGACCGCTGGGAGGGCTAAGTGGGTGTAAGTGGGTGGTTGTTGTTTGGGTATCGGTCAATCGCCTCCAGATCCCAAGTAGGTTGTATTCTTTTGACCCCGTTTTTGGTCCGTGAGTTCTCACCCGTTTCGGTTCGGTCGAAGGTTTCGGTCGCTTTGAGGGGCACCGGCAAGTGATCGGCAGATTGACCAGGACGCCGGCGGGGAATTGGCGCGAAGCGGGGTCCCCCCAGTCGGCCAACCTTGATCCGCATTCCGGGGTGCCTGGCACCGGGACCGGTGGGGCTGTTAGAACGGCCAGATTTTGGGAATCGTATAGAGGGCGACTCCTGCGCAAATCAAGTTCAGCGGGACCCCCACGCGGATGAAGTCCTTGAAACGATAGTTGCCCGCCCCATACACAATCAGGTGGGTTTGATAGGCGATGGGCGAGACGAAGCAACATGTCGAGCCAATCGCCAGGGCAATGATGAAGGGCCGGGGGTCGGCGCCCACCTGCCCAGCCAGGGCGACGGCGATGGGGAACATGATGGCGACGGCTGCCGTGTGATGCAGGAGTTCGGCCATCACCATGCAGAGGCAGTAGATGATGATCAGGGCACCCAGGGGACCCAGCCCCTGGGCGACGCCGAGGATCGACTGGGCAATCCACTCGGCCGCGCCGGTCTTGGTCATGGCCTGGGCGATGCCCAGGCCTGCGGCGATCACCACGAGGATCGACCAGGGGACGCTCTCCCGAGCCTTGGCCGGGCTCACACAGCGGGTCGCGAGCATGATGCCGACGGCCACGAAGCCCGCCAGGGTGATGGGCACGAGCCCGGTACTGACGACAAGCACCATGGCGACCAGGACAGTCAGGGCCACGCCTGCCCGGTTGAAACGGGGTTTTTCGCTTCCCGGGAGTTCGCTGGCCAGATAGAAGTCGGGGCTGTTGCGGTTGTGTTGCATGAAATCCGGCGAGGACTGCATGAGCAGGGTGTCGCCGGGTTGGAGCACGATCTCGCCAATTTTGCCGGGAACGCGCTCGGCGTTTCGGTGCACCGCGATCACGGCTGCATCGTATGCCGAGCGAAAATTCGACTCGCGAATGCTCATGCCCACCAGGGGGGAGGAGGCGGAGACCACCGCCTCCACCAGACCATGGGAGTGGCCCGGCGAATCTTTTTCGTCGAGCTCTTCTTCGGCGAGAGGCACCAGGCCGCGGATCTTGTGCAGATCCACAATGGTGGCGACTACACCGGCAAAGACCAGACGATCCTCGGCCTCGATCACGACTTCCGGCCGAACGGGTGTGATGACTCGCCGTTGGCGTTCGATTTCGACCAGGAAGAGCCCGGGAAGATGACGTAGTCCGGCATTCTCCACCGAATCCCCAACAAGGGGGCAGTCCGCCTTGACCACCATGGTCGTCACGTATTCCCGGCGTCGGTCGCCCAGGGTGTCGCTGGGCAGCTGGCGGTTGGGGAGCAGCCGCGGTGCAACGAAAATCAAGTAAGCGCTACCCACGACGGCGATGGGCAGGCCCACGGGGAAGAGTTCGAAGAATCCCAGGGGTTGCATTTGGCTATCGCGAACCAGGCCGTCGACGACCAGATTGGTGCTGGTGCCGATGAGGGTCAGGGTGCTGCCCAGAATCGAAGCGTAGGATAAGGGGATCAGGAAATGGCTGGCCGAGAGTCGGTTGCGTCGTGCCCAGTCGATCACCGAAGGCGTCATCATGGCCACGATGGGCGAGTTGTTGAGAAAACCCGAGAGCGCCGCCACGGGCAGGGTGATTCGGCCGATGCCTTGGCGGACAGTCCGGGCCGACGCCAGCAGTCGCCCAACAGTGAGGTCCAGGGCACCGGTTTCTCGAACGGCGGCAGAGAGCATGAAGAGAACGCCCACCATGGCGACCGCAGGGTTCGAGAAGCCAGAGAAGGTCTCCCGGGGCGTCAGTATTCCGGTGACCCCCAGACTGATCAGAGCGGCCATCAAGACCAAATCCGGGGAGGCCACCTCCCGGACCAGAAGGCCCAGGGCAATCACCACCACCGCCAGGGTAAAACCGATCTGCCAATCCATCTGGTCCGCACGATAACTGCTTGCAGTCATTAGCGGCAAGGGTGGAGCCCACTCCCGGGCATTGGCGCCCGAATGCGGCACACTGGGCCCATGGTCGCAACGAGTTGGGCATTCAGCGAGCGGGAATTTTACCTGGCGGAATTTCGCGGTCGGACCTTGGGCATTGCCCTGGCCCAGGCACCTTCGGAATCGACGGAGAACCTGGCCTCGGTGATTTCCGAACTGGCGAAGAACGGCACGCGTTGCGTGGTCCTCTCGCCGGTTCGCGCGCTGCTGGATGAGGTGGCCGGCGTCGTGGTCGAGCTCGATGCCGAAAGTGGCTGGATTGGGGAAATTTGGCGCGGACTGCGCGACGGCATGTGCGTTGGCCTGTTCATCTCCGAGGGATCGACTGGGAACGAAGGCCCGGGGGCATTTGCGGCGCAATGCCGTGCAGCGGTCCTCGCGTTGAGGCTCGCCAAGTTGGTCTGGGTCGATGGCCGGGGCTCGCTCCGAGACGCCGCCGGCCAGCGGATTTCGCTGCTCGACCTTTCGGACCTGTCCGACCTCTCCGGGGAGGGCCGGTCTCCCGCGCTCGATTCCCAGATAGACAGGGCGCTGGTGGAGGAATTTCGCTGCCTCCTCGAGGGCGGGATTGCGTCGGTCAACATCTGTTCCCAGGCGGGATTGGCCGACGAGCTCTTTACCTACGCGGGTTCGGGGACGCTGCTGACCCAAAATCGTTATCTCGATGTTCGGCCGCTGGGCGTGGACGATTTTGATGCGGCCACGGACCTGATCGCTCGGGGAGTCGACGAGGGTTTTTTGGCTCCGCGCAGCGAGGCCGAGGTCGAAGCCGCGCTGGGGCGCGCGTTTGGTGTTTTCGTCGAAGGGCGATATTTGGCTGGAATCGGAGCGCTGATTGGCTATGAGACCGAGCGAGTGGCTGAAATCGTCAGTCTGTACACGGTGACGCGCTTTGCGGGAGAGGGCGTCGGTGGGCACTTGGTGAGCTTTGCGTTGGAACTCGGGCGCGCGGCCGGCTACGCCCAGGTCTTCGCCTGTACGACGTCTTCTCGGGTAGAGCGCTTCTTTCTTCGCCAGGGTTTCGAGAGCGTGGCCCAGGCGGATGTTCCTGAATCGAAGTGGGCGGATTATCCCCCCGAGCGCCGGGACCAGGCTCGCTGTCTCGTGCGGGCGCTCGACTAGGCCTCGACGGGGCCTTGATTGGGCAAGGGCCCGGGCCTGGGGGTGGGCGCGGGATGCCGGTCGGAGCATCCGGGGCGTGGCCGAAGCTTCTTCCCTTGGATGGCGACTCCGATAACGGAGCCGAGTGGACTGTAAGCCGGGTTCTGTCCCGATCCGGCGTTGCCGCCGATCCGGTGAAGATCATTCCTCTAGGCGCCGTGTTGCC
>LWDU01043049.1_pt1 | contig 56618 bp, 45 predicted proteins | sample 727161 | NCBI WGS metagenome assembly LWDU01 (sample SAMN04566230, study PRJNA314399) | hydrothermal vent metagenome | isolation source: deep sea hydrothermal plume seawater | place: Mexico: Gulf of California, Guaymas Basin | collected 2004-07-11
GGGAGCCCTGGCAAATAGCTCTTACAGAGTATATTCATTAATGCGCTCCGGTTATCACCCGATCGTTTCTTATGAAGAAGATCTAAAGAGAATGACTTCAACAGTCGGTGCAATGAACTCAGTTTCTGAAGCCACCAAGGCACTAGAAAATACATTCAAGCGATCAGGAAAGAAGAATCCAACCCAGGCAAATGAGAGTCTCGAATCGATCAAGAAGAGAATTATAGAAGGAGAAGAAAAACTGCTCCTGGACCGACATGAGAAACAAAAGAAACAGTACCTGCAGAGGCAACGCTCGATGCGATTTGAGTCAATCAGGTATGTGATCTACTCTTTCATATTCATTATCTTTTACTTTAATCTCACGCTCTTCTTCAATCGGTTGCAAAAGTCCAACTGATCCTTGATTTGTCACTTCTTCTGGAGCAAAAGAAAATCACGTGGAACTTTTTTTCCCTGTAAATTACATTAATAACTCAATTGTTTTATGTATTGTTAGCATTCCTAACATAAATGCCCCCAATTTTGTAATTGCGCAGGCTAGTCATCTAAAATAAAAATCATTACCTAAAATTAAAGTACCATGATCAAAAAACGACCCGTCCAATCATTGCCTCTTATTATTCCTTTCATTACTATACTTGGCATAGGCTCACTGAGCTCCTGCAAGACTGTCACTCAGGAACAGGGAAGCACAAAAGCCGGTTCAGATACCAAGGCAAATGAACTCTTGGGGGAATGGATCCAATACAGGAATGGTCAATTCCAGATCAAAACGATCAAGGGCGGTAAGGAGGTCAATGAATTTTACAATGAGTTCGGGGACCTCAGAGGCAGGAGAACGATGGACATCGCAATCGAATCATCAAAAAATACTGGTCCTGATAATAAAAGGGTCTTGGTAGGTCCTAAAGCTAGCTGGGATTACCTGGCAGGCGGCAAAAAACCTGAGGGGCTGAAATGGACCTCGTTAAACTTTGACTCAAAGAAGAACAATTGGAAGACCGGGAAGGCCGGTTTTGGTTATGCTGATGATGATGATGAAACCGTACTTGATGATATGATAAACAAGTACACATCAGTATACATCAGAAAAGAATTTGAAATCACAAAGAACACGGACCTCTCCCGTTTAGCGCTGGCCATTAACTATGATGATGGGTTCGTTCTTTACCTCAACGGTCGTTATGTTTTCTCAATCAATGTGGCTAACGAGGAGGGTAAACTGGCCGTTGGAAATCATGAAGCTAACGGGGTCGAGTATTTTATACTTGCTCCTTTCGCGGATGCTTTAACTAAGGGCAAAAACGTAATCGCCATTGAAGGGCACAATGCAAAACTGGACAGTAGTGATTTTACTTTGGATCCTCAGCTCATCGTCGGTGGCGGTTATACGAACTTTGTAAAGAGCAATATAAATGTAAAAAACTATGATTTGAAAGGAACCCTCACTGAAGAAAATAAAGTCGATGGAAAGCAAGAAGGTGGTTATATGATCACTGATGGGATTTTGAGGCAGTCTCAAGCTCCCAAGGACGGGACTGTTTCCGCTCCTAGCGGAGCATTTCACAAGGCAGATGAATCGGGCCAACAACTCCTCATTGCTGCAAGGAATGGAAACACATCCAAAATAACCTCACTCCTAAAGTCAGGAGTCTCAGTTGATTTTACTACTCCAGGATCCTACACCGCATTAGCCTATGCAGCTGCAAGGGATCACTTGAAAGCAGCATCTCTTTTGCTAAAGAATGGAGCAGACATCAATAAGCAGGCAAGATGGGACAAAAGCCCTCTGCTCCTTGTCGCTGGTACGAAGAACCTGAAATCAGCACAGTTTCTCTTGGACAAAGGCGCTGATCTTAATGCGGTTCAGTTCTGGAAAGCGACTTGCCTACACGAAGCTGTTTTCTGGAACCAGCCTGAAACTTTAAAGTATTTCATCAGCAAGGGCCTGAGCCCAAATACTGTTGCCGGTAACGGAGCATCTCCACTGCACTGGACAATCTGGAGAACGAATAAAGAAAAAGAAGAATCCATCAAGCAGACCACAGTATTAATTAATATTCTCCTAGAATCAGGAGTCGATAAGTCTCTGAAAGCTCAGAACGGGAAAACAGCTGCCGATCTTGCCAAAGATAAGGGCCTTGAAAAAATAGCGGCCCTGATCAAACCTTAAAAAGGGTAGGAAAATTATTACCTTTAGACCAGTTCCCGGATCGGATTCCCGGAACTGACAGCGTCTTGCACATCGCGAGGAAGATTCGCGAGGGTCCTGATTTTACCCAAGTCAAAGAGACTATGCATGATCGTACCCAGAAGATCATTACTTGTGATTGGATTGGTAATGGGTTCAGAACCTTTCTTGTCCGACTCTCCAATGATTTGTCCCATCTTCAAACCACCACCCACAAAGACAAGCGGGCACAGATTGCCCCAATGATCTCTGCCTCCTTTGTCATTAATTTTTGGAGTGCGTCCAAATTCTCCGGTAATAACCAGAAGGATTTTCTCTGAAAGCCCCCGCTCATTAATGTCATTAATAAATGCACTGACCGCCTTATCAACGGCAGGACCAAGGACAGGCATTCCATCAGTGATGGCGAATTCATGAGCCCCATGCATATCCCATCCGGGGCTACTCACGGTAATGAATCGGCAACCGGCCTCACAGAGACGCCGAGCAAGCAACATTTGTTTACCAAGAGAAATGGGCGAATGCCCACGAATCGCATCCTTGTTCTTGCGGCGATCTACCGCAGGCTTTGGAACATCAAAATTGCTCGTATCATAACGCTCTATGAGTCGAGGATCCTCCTTGGTAAAGTTAAATGCCTCACCAACTCCATTCATGAGAACATCAACTGCCTGCTGTTGAATGGATGAGGCCTGATGAATCGCATCCGATGAATCGAGCTGACGCTTCAGTTTGTCTAGACTAGACACCAAACTTAATTGATCAGTAATGCGGTCCTGAGGAACCTGTAACTTCATATCATCCAAAATTTCACCACCAGCGCTAGGATCAAATGCACTAAATACCTTCGAAAGATTACCGGTATTGGCGATTCGGCTAGGCACAGAATTGAACCGGCGAGCGTCCTTAGGTTCGACCGCGGCAGGAACGATAAGAGTGTTGGATGGCATTCCACTATGTGGGTTAGTGATCCCGGCAATGCGGCTATAAAGCGACCCCATACAAGCGCCAGTCGGATTACCACCCGCCGCCACATGCATGGCGGCCTTGGCATGGTCACTGATTCCGTGCCGATAGCTACGCACGACGGCCATGCGGTCAGCCATCTTTGCCAGCTTTTTGAAATGACTTCCAAAAGTAACACCGGGAAGATTCGTTTTAACTTCACCAAATACAGAACGGATCTCAGAAGGAGCTTCCATCTTCGGATCAAAAGTCTCAAATTGCGAAGGTCCCCCCTGCATATTGAGAATGACCACGGAACGATCCTTAACATAACCGGAATCTTCTAAACTAAGAGCATTGCTCAGAGTGAGCCCGCCAAGTCCCAGAGTTCCTATCCTAAGAATTTCACGCCTGCTAAAACCCTCACAATTGCGGGTTAAATCATCTGAAAAGAGCGACAGCATTGTATTTCAATTTAGAGAATTAACAATTCATGGCAACTCAAGACTGAGATTAGTCCGAGAAACAAATGAATCCCTAAGAGTTTTTCTTGATATAAACGGTAAAAATTACAAGCACTCCCAAGACTAGAGCACAACCAATCCCAATGAGCCTGTTGAAACTGCTCTGACCAATCTCTGAACCCAGAATAGAATCAATCTGATCGGATGTAATTTCGTCTTCCGAAATTGATTCCAGTGATCCGGGTCCTGCGGTGGATGATGAATCAGGCGGTGGAACCGTAGCAAAATCTGGGAACCGAGTGTCGGAACCGACAAGATCTCCTACACCCTCTAGTGGTGGCAGGATCTTGTCGACAATGATCTCGCTACCGACAAGAAATTTCGTCCAATTTGTATTCATTATCAGATCAATTCCTGGATTTTCACGTTTAACCTCACAGGAACAGGCCCCACAAAGATAAGAACAAGCCTCCAGCATCAGTTTCTCACTCATTATCGAGGCAGGGATCCCGTCGAATGTCCTACCCCGGCCAAAGATTGGAAATATTAAAGGTTGGTCAGGGCTCTCCTCTATCAGCTGCGGAACAAATGAAGTGAGCATCTTTAAGAAAATCTTTTCCTCCGGATCGTTTTGCTTGATACGTATGACATCAAAAGAAATCTTCAGAGGAATCGTTGACCGAAGAACATCCTCCACGTCCACCTCACCGGTCGCTACCTTGTCAAGTTCACCAGGACCTACGACCCCGTCAGGTATCTCAATGAACTTAATTACTTCGTTCAAATATTTCCAAAGCCTGGTTTCTGCGTCCTTATCTTTTGCCTCATCACCTGATTCAATGAGCGCCCATACTGCAGATTCCCCGGAAATTATCTTCTCCAGGATCGCTTTTCGTGCCGGAGAACTTATAATTCGATTCAAAGATTCCTTCGTTAAATTTCCATTCCATAAAGAATCATCCACGTTCAAGAACGGATTACCTTTCCCAACACTCCACGGATAATAAAGATGCCCAATAATGCTCCCTTCGGGAACGTTAACATTCCCGAACCTCGCATGATCCGATTCGGTCATTTTTCCAATATCAATGACCACAACTTCAAGATTCACATCATCCCCTATTTCATCAATCAAGGATTGTTGTGCCTCGGTAAGCTCTCCCTTAGAAAAGACAGCGAGTTCGTATTTATCTGCGGCCCAACGCTCAAGCGCATAACGGAAGACCGGGACCTGACAAGCTTCAAGTAAACTCAAGGCCAATAAATAACAGCAAAAAATAAGAACAGAAACTCTTGTAACTAAAGTCATTATCGTGAGGGAATGCCCCGGTTAATTATACATCATATAATTTATATTAAATTTCATTTCTTGGATACAATAAATCTTCCTGAAGAACATGTAAGTTAGTCTAGTTGATACGATGGACCTGAACCGCATTGATTAAAGGCATCCTTGAAAGATCTGAAGGTCCGGACCTGGAACTTAATTCAATGGTCAGGTCCTTTTCTATTTCGACTACAAATTCCTTCCATACAGCACGGTCAGATTGACCCGATTCATTTAAAATATCATATCCTTTCAGAACCTTATTACCGTTCAGTGTCATATCAAAAACACGCTGACCAAGCTCATCCCCTGGTAAGGCCGAGAATCCAACACGTATCCTATATGAAAACTTTCCTAGTTCCGGGGTCGTGACAGGTATCACGCAATTCTGCATGCCACGCAAACAGCTAGCAAAGACAAAGGGGGTCTTCGTGTTGGCAATGGGAGTATAGTTAGCGCTCCGCTGAACCGGACCACCGCCTTCCAAGAACGTCGGAATCGCTTCAAACTGCAGGAGCAATTGGTGCTGGCCCTTGCGGGGAATGACCCACAGATTTCCTTCATTGTCCCTCCTTTCACCGGTCCCACCCAAATCAAGGTTCAAGTGCCTGACCGGCAACAGAGGCCCGGGCTGGGCAAATGTCTGAGGAACTGCTGGCTGTTGAGGCACCTGCGCCAAAGCAATCGTAAAGGGCATGGAAACTTCGCACTTGCAACCAATGGCATGGGGCGGCTTTATCATCATGCCTCCACCACTAGAAGTATCTATCCAGCAACTAGCGCGGCTCTGCAAAAATGTATAAAGTCCATCATCCCCCAAAAGGTCATGATATCCTACGCCACGCGAACGTCCAAACATGAGATATCTGGAACCTGCAAACGTGCCGCACTGCTTATTGTAACGACAAAAGGCCCACTGAGCCTGCTCACCAGTGATAGGATGGATTCTTGTTTTAGGGTTCCCGGTCTTCAAATCAAATGCCCACGGTTCGGCAACGATCAGATCATCCGTCATAACAGGACGTGCACGGTAATTAGCGAACCGATACCAGAGTAATTTTCCGGTCCCTCCATCATGGACTGCAATTGCCCGTGCCTTATAGCCCCCGCTCGGCCAGACGGCCCATGATTTGTCAGCACCTGCAGCAGTCGCAAAGGCGACCACGTCTGCATGCGCAATGACAGCACCACCAAGAACAGGTTGGTAGGATCGTCTTCCACCAGTGACGACGGACCGCGTCCATCCACCACCTGCATTTGAAATATCAACACCATGCTCATAAAGTAATTCTCCGGTCCTTGCATCCACAGCCCTTAGAACACGAAAATCATGTTCATTAAGTTTACCGGCAAATTCCTTATATTCTTCTCCTGGCATTTTCTTTAGCCACTGGGCCATTTCAGAGATGGCCTCTTCCCGGCGCGCGCCTTCAGCCTTTTCCCCTAAAAAATATAGCCTTCCATCACTGATCGAATTCCACCTAGACCACTGTTTTTCTTTGCCTGGGCCTCCTAAAATCCACAGCACTTCCCCGGTACCAGTGTCCATCCCAAGAATGCATGACCAATCCTTTTCATTGGCATCTTTACCATTTGATGAAAGGTAAAGTGTCTTTCCATCACTGTCAGCGGCCATTCCGCTCCACTGACCATTCTTAAATGGTGGCAAATAACGCCTGATCTCTTTTCCTGTCCAAGGGTCAATCTGTACCAGAACCTCCAAGAACCGTTGAAATACACCACCAGGAGCAGCAATGGTATCGGTCATTGATTTTTCACGCCTCCACAATCTTCGGCCAGTGTACTGATCATAGCCTTCGGTATAGGTCTTCTCCTTGAAAATATAATCCTGAAACTGACAAACAAGGACCCCATCAACAATAATCGGAGGTGATATTCCTTTTGCTCCACGACTAGAATAGGGTGGCCCGTACCAGGCAACTCCTAACGGTGCCTTTAATACAGAATCATGACTGCACATGGTATTACCTGCATCCCCATAACCATGTGTCCAGCCGCCTCCACCAGCGAGCCTCGGAGCCTCATGACCTATCCAATGCATCTTGACATCTGGAGAATTAAAACTTTTCCAACCCTGAATGCCGGTCCCATTGATCCATTCCTGCATCGATTCGGGAGTCTGTTTCCCTCCAACAATTATTAAGCCACGGAGCGGCTTTTGAAGACGCTTAATCTCAGCAACATCAACTGGCATTTTGCCTCCATTTAATACTCGCTCGGAAAAAATAAAGTCTGCAAATCTGGACGGATACGGAACCTTATCCTTTTCTTTCACATGTAGGACAGTGATCCTAGAAATATGGACCCCCGCCTCATTGTAAGCGGCCCTGGCCTTCTCCGCTCTCTTCTCATCATCAAAAACAGCATACAAACGCAAGTTAGTTTTCTGCGAGATGGCATAAGCTAGGGCCCCACTTTCACAATCAAGCACGAGAGCCTCACCTACGAGCTTGGCCGGGTCCTGTACCTTAGTCTTTTCTCCTTCCGAATGATAAAATAATGCAACTTTCAGTATTTCATCAGCTGCCACACTGGTCATAGGATCTGAAGTTAATGAATCGGAAGTGATAGTTTCCTCTATTTTCTTAAATCCGGAACTGTTATTGTTAGCATAGGCATGAATTCTTCCGTCACGAGTGCTAACGAATAATCTTCCGCCAGCGGCAATCAGCTGATTGGGCCATTCTGGTATGTTTGTTGTCCACAGTTCTTTTCCGTCACTGGGATTACGTGCAAAAATCTTACCCGTTGCACCTTTCTCAATGTCTGTCTTTAGTGCCGCATTGAAAACTACTCCCCCGGCATAAATGACACTGCACATGTCGGGGTCATACCTAGTCACTGTGCCCCTCATCACTGGGACACCGCTGACTGAGTGAATATCAGTCTGAAATTCCGGCGTTTTAACCTGCCAAAGACGTTCTGTTTTTGTTTGTTTCTTTTTGGTTTTTTCATCGACAGTGATTTCTGCAAGGAAGGCCTCATTCCCGTGATACCGGTGATTGTCATGGAGAGCGCCGATGATCGGATAAAAAGGATCCCCATAACCTACCGGATTGTCTGAATCAGTGCCTGCCCAGGGATCAATTTGCCCCGTAGATTTCTTGTAACTATTGAAAACGGCCCAATGAAACTGCTTAAAGTCCATCGGCATATAAAGATTGCTCTGCGTTGCATATATGTATCCAACAGGAGCAAGGCTCCAACGGTTCAGTGTTTCACAATGCGTTCCATTCCTCCAAATTTTTTTGCCTGTCTTTGCATCCAGTGCATATACAAAGGTACCATCATGAGGGAAAACCCCCGCTCCAAAATATGCTATTCCATCATTAACAACAATGTCCGTGCGCACGGGCCAAGCTGATGTCATTTGTCCAAATGAAAACATCCACCGGTCAGCAGGCGCGGCCTTATATTTCCAGATCAAGTCTCCACTCTTCGCGTCCATACAGTAAGCATTACCATCATCACTTCCGATATAGATCTTTCCATCTGAATACGTAGCAGAACGCCCAACCGCGGAACCGGTAACAAATTCCCAAATCAATTCTCCTGTTTCAGCATTCAAGCAACCGACCCTTCCATCGCTGGCACTGGTAAAGAAAACAGACCCTTGCGCTGCTATCAGAGCGAGGGCATAACGATTAAATTCCGGGGTCACCTCAATATGTAGTTCACCTTTCTGACGAGGTGCATTCCTTGACTGCCTCGAAGAATATTCCCAGACCCGATGAAGGGGGAGATCTATCTGATCATTTGTTGCGGCTGTCCTGGAAAAATCGTGTCGATACGTTGGCCAGTCCTCACCAAAAGAAAGAAGAGGGGAAATCACAAAAAAGAATAGAAATACAAATGAGTGGATGCGCTGAACTTTATTCACTTGATCATTCTCTTTAAAAGATTGCCCCTAAGCAATACTTTTAAATGCCGTGACTCGTTAAACATCAACACTCAAGACTTTAAGTGTTTTTTAAAGAATGCCTTTGTTTTATGCCACATTTCGGGTGATAAAACATGCCCAGTATCTTTTTGAATGAAGGCACTGAATTGATCTTCGGCATTTAATTTCTGATAGGCTTTGGTTATTCTCTTAATGCCTTCCTCTGCGTGTTTGATTGGGCTCCCTGCATCATTCTCCCCTAAATTTAAATGCAAAGCTCTGGGCGCTATTAGTGAAACTATTTCAGGTGTGTCTCCGTACTCGAGCCAACCTGGAACGAAGTTAGGGAAACAGTGTAAGAGCCTAGTATCATGAATTGCAGAATAGGTTGGTAAACAGCAGTTTCCCACTAGTGCTTTAATGCGTGGTTCGTGTGGCCCCACGAGCCAGGTATGCGTCGAACCCATCGAATGGCCATAGCATCCGATTTTTTTCTCTTTGACCTCTGGCCTGCTCACCAGATAATCAATTGCACGACGCATATCGAGTATGTTTTTCCATGCCATTGATTTCCCCTCGACAACATAACGCAAAAATTCAAAGCGCTCAAAGCTCCCGCCTTTCAATTTATTTTCAGGATCCTGTCGTTCTTCAAAACAGAGTGCATCCGGACAAATCACTACATAACCTTCCTTGACTAAAGCAACTCCAGTATGATGCATTTCGGAACCAGAGAGTCCAGCAGGTTCAGTCTTTCCTAAATGATATTCTCCCCCATGCTGATGCCATATAGCAATGGCCGGAGAAGGATTATCTTCACTAGCCTCATCGGGTATCATTATTAATGCAGGAACTCGATCACCTGGTTCCACTTCATATGTAACGGATTCTATCCGATAACCTTCCTTTTTAATTGTCTCCCTATGATTGGGTTTAAGTGGACAGGGTTCAGGCCAGGGCCCACCAAGACAATCAATTAAATTCTGCATCATTTCTTTTTTTGATATCACAACATCATTTTCATTTTTAGCATTCAAAACCTTTGAAGAACCAAGCACTGCCCCCAAGGGAGCTGCCCGTAAAAAAGAACGCCTTGTGAAGGGGTTATTGTAAAAAAAATTCATGAAATTAAAGAGCTGTTATTTATAGAAAATAATAACAGGCAATGCATCCATCTTATTCACATTAATAAATCATTGCGCTGCTGTTACAGTCATTACGTCTTTCATTATGCGCCAGTGCCCCCGGAAAAGTGCATACATAAACATATTCACCAGGATCCTTGGGGGCAGTGAAATTAAGTACTTCCTTCTGCCCTGGGAAAAGCAATCCCATTGAGGCTATGATATTAGGCGTAGAAGGCACATGCCCACGCTCGAGAGCTGCACGGTCAGTGAGCATTTTATCAGCTGTAGCTCCTAGCCTCTCTAGTGATCCAGGTTTACCAATTCTTTTTGATTCATCTTTTGAATGAGAAAGAGAGAACCACGAACAAAAAAAGGTCAGAACGGTGCATGGAACCAATTTGATATATTGATATGTTTTCATTTTAATATTTTGCGAGCCTGCGAAATCATATCATTGGCATTATAAAGATATTTTTAGTTCTTCTTCTGAAAATTTTTATAGACTCAAAAAAGCTCCAGCAAAGAAACTCATACCTTAATAAAAACCGTACCTAATCGACCATATTGAGTCATTAAAATAATTAAACTAGGCTTGGCTGAGGAATATTATCTTAACCCATACTAAATACCGTAAAAAATAAGGAGATTTTCACCTAAGGACCGCTTGGCAGGCAAAGCATTAAAGGCTATACGTTCATAACATTTTATAATACCAATCTTTGTATTCTATCTAGGCAATAAATAATCAATGGTCACCCCTTCACAATTTAGACCCTTAGGTCTTCTCATCGTATCAATGAGTCTGGCGGTAATTTTTATTACGCAAAAAGCAGACGCTCAACTCATTGTGGAGATGAAGCTTCCTAAGACACATTACTTGTCTTATGAATCGATGGTCGCCAATGTGACTGTTTATAATCGAGCCGGAAACGATTTGATACTGGGTGGGCCAAAAGGTAAAGGATGGATGACCTTTAACGTTTATCGTGACGGACAATTACTATCACCGCGTAGTATCGGCGGAAAGTTTGAAACGATGCTGTTAAAATCAGGGCGCAGCATAACAAAAAAAATAGACCTCAATAAACTATACCCTGTCTCAGATTACGGTAGCTACGCCATTAATGCTTCGGTCTATTTTCCACCTCAAAGAACTTATTTCAGTTCTAAAAAAATTCGAGTTAATGTAGCTGACGCAAGGGCATTTTGGAAACAATCATTCGGTGTATCCCAAGGCCGTGACAAACTTGCCAGCTTTAGACAATTTTCTCTGCACGAGCACAGAGGAAATTCTTCAAATTCAGCTCTGTACGTAAGACTCCGAGAAACAAAAGGAACCAAAGTGTATTGTACTTTTTCACTTGGCAGATTTATCAATGTAAGAAAACCTCAAGCCACTATCGATTCTCAGAGCAGGCTCAATGTGATGCACATGATCAGTCCAAGACTTTATTCCCATGCAAGGGTCAGTTCGGAAGGAACATTCCTAGGAAACTATTATTATCGTGAAACCGCAGACACGAGACCTTCTTTAGTCATTGACTCTGCCGGAATAGTTAAAGTTGTAGGAGGCATTGCTTATGATCCAACCAAACCTCCGGAACAAAAAGAAAAACCTCGATCTGCTTCTGAATTGCCTCCTGGTTTGATATCAAATTAGAATCCGTCTTACCTTTACAATGCGAAGTGTCCAGCAGTGAGTAATTTTAGAATCTATAACACTTGCCGATTATTCAGTCTGTTCTTATCGCTGATAATCTTCAATTGCTCACAGAATGAAGCAAGATCGGTTCCTTTCACAAAAGTTATCCTAGACGCTGGTCATGGAGGCCATGACCTTGGAGGTACTTTCGGATTAACTTTCGAAAAACATCTTGCCCTTGATGTTGTACGAAGAGTCGATGTTTATCTGAGATCGCAAGGAATTAGTACAAAGCTGACTCGCTCCAATGATTCATTCATTTCCCTTCCAAGGAGAGCACGAATTGCAAACGCAGAATCGGGTACCATTTTTGTCAGCATTCATTTCAACCATGCACGCAGCAGAAAAGCTGCAGGCATTGAAACCTTTTATCATAGCAGGAATAAACAAAGCCTCAAACTTGCTCATATGGTGCAATCGGCTGCACTTTACAAGACAAGAGCAGGCAACCGCGGGGTCAAAAAAGCCAACTTCCTAGTCCTATCCAAAAATAATCGGCCAGCCGTTCTTTTGGAATGCGCATTCCTATCAAATTCTTCAGACCGATACCGGGCTCTGGATCCAGAGTACAGGCAACGGATTGCTGAAGCCGTTGCAATGGGCATAATAAAATTTCGCCAATCAAACTAAAATCTGAATGCAATCTTAGTGTTCTATTAACGCAATTAATAGCGTCTCATTATGATCCTCAATCCAGAAGAAATTGCTGAAGCCGAGAATCAACTCATTGCGGGAGGTGTAAACCCCGAGCCACTCATGGATGAAGCGGGTCTGGGAATAGCAAAAGCTGTATCCCAGTTCTTTCCTAATCCTGGCACTTTAATTGTATTTATTGGTAGTGGACACAATGGAGGAGATGCTCTGGTTGCTGCAAAACATCTCAAGAAAAACGGATGGATAACACAGTTACGGTTAGTCACTTCCCCTGATCAGCTGAAGCCACTCACTGCAAAAAAATTACACCAATTTGAGCGGGGAAAAATAAATCCAACATCAGAGATTTACGAACCTCAGCATCATCCACTGATACTTCTCGACGGGCTCTTGGGAATAGGAGCAGTTGGAGGGCTCCGTCCCGGATACCTTGAAGCCGCTAATGAGATGAATGAGTTGCGAAAAACTCATGCCGCTCACACCTTTGCTATCGACATTCCCTCGGGACTCGATGGTCTTTCTGGTGAACCTTATGAAGGAGCCGTGATTGCAGACTTCACACTGACCATTGCTCATCCAAAGACGGGCCTTCTAGCAGACCAAGCAATCAATAATGTGGGAAGACTTGCATTAATTGAGCTACCCTCAATTTGCCCATTACCCGGACAAGGAGACACGAGAGCCATGCTAATTACTGCAAGCAGTTTAGCAGGCAGGAACAGCAGGCAGGAACATGACGCGCATAAGGGAACGTGCGGCCGCATCGGAATCATAGGTGGTAACAATGGAATGAACGGAGCCGCAGTACTTGCATCTACTGGAGCTGCTAGGGGCGGAGCGGGACTGGTAACTATTATTGCTCGTGAAGACTCTTACCAGAGATTGGCAGCAATGACTCCTCCGGAAATTATGGTCCGGTGCGTCAAATCATATGCTCAAGTATCGGATATGGATTTTGATACTCTCGCCATTGGTCCTGGACTGGGTCAAGGTTCCTGGGACGATGAGATACTCGATTTGTTGGTTTCAGATATTAGACCAACTGTGGTCGATGCTGATGCTCTTAATCTGCTAGCAAGGAATAAACCCAGTGATCTTGTGAATGCTCCTGCTCCTAGACTATTGACACCGCACCCTGGAGAAATGCACAGACTATGCCCAGAAATTTCAGGGACTAGGCGTGAGAGAGCTGAAAAATTAGCAGGAATGACAGGTTCAACTGTACTCTTAAAAGGAGCCAGAACAGTTGTCGCATCAGAATCTGAGACGACACCGACGGGATTCAACTCAACTGGTAATAATGGAATGGCTACTGGAGGTGTAGGCGATACACTCACTGGACTCTGCTCAGCATTAATTGGCAGTGGAGTATCAGTCTATGATGCAGCATGCGTAGGCTCATGGATCAACGGAAGGGCCGCAGAGCATGCAATATTCAATGACAAAGAATCGAGAAGGTCCCTCCTTGCGAGTGATCTTCCCAAGCACTACGGTCAAGCATTCAAAGATCTTGAAAGATACTCTTTCTGATTGAATTCAACAGTATTAGCTTTAGTTCAACGTCATGGACCCTGTTAAAGCGCAAACATTATTTTATATAGCAACGCTCACCGTCTTGGGCATTGTTTTGGGACTGATTCTATTCTGGTCTATACGAACCTTTGCAACAATTAGCAAAGTCGAAAATGAAATAGAACCTATTCCTGGGAAAATCGATATGATCGATCTTCTCTTTGCCCTTACCATCATTTTTTTCTTTTATGGTAACACCGTAGTGCTTTTCCAGAATTCAATGAATCCAGGTGATTCCTCACCCATAGAAAAAAATGGCATGACTCTTTCTGGAGCCATCTTAAATAACATTATTTTTCTCATTATTGGAGCTTTCGTGTTTTCATTTGCATCCTTTATCCGCGGAAGAAATCCCAACCAGGTCTTCGGACTCAATAAAATCTCATTTGGTAGGATCTTAAAATGGGGGCTCGGGGCAATGATACCGGTATATATTATTATTGGATTAGGCAACTTCATAACACAGTTAATCATTCCATCAAAAGAACAGGTTCCGGAAATGCAGGAGATTGTTCAAACAATGATTTCCAGTGATGATGTCACGATCCGCATTACTCTTTTATTTTCAGCTATAATAGTAGCACCTATGGTCGAAGAAATCATTTTCCGTGGATACATTTACCCGATACTGAAACGATATTCTCATCGTCTCTTTGCTGGATTCATGACTTCGCTGCTCTTTGCAGTTGTGCACGGCCATATGGAAGGGCTCGTTCCTCTACTATTCTTGGCTATAATATTAACTCTCTGCTATGAAATAACAGGTTCCATCTTTGTCCCTATCCTAATCCATGCTCTATTCAACGGGATCAATTCTTGTTTTATTCTGACTCTATCCAATGGCTAATTCTTCCAAGAAGATCAGAGAGATTGGAGAAGATCTACTCATCAAACGCATCACCAAAAATCTACCCCTTGGAAAAGATGTTGTGGCCGGAGCAGGCGATGACTGTGCGGTAATAACGAGCAATGACCCTCAGTCATATGTATTGCTGAAAATCGATTGTGTCATTGAAGAAATCCATTACATGAAATCAACTCCTCCATCAGCTGTCGGCTACAAGGCTCTCTCACGGGCAATAAGTGACATCGCAGCTATGGGAGGAACACCCAAACATGCTATGATAAGTTTATCTCTAAGGCCTGAATGCAATGTGTCTTATGTGAATTCCCTTTACCATGGACTATCAAAGGCATCCTCACCTTATAATATCAGCATCGTAGGTGGAGAAACGGCTAGTTGTGGGGAAAATGGAACTCCTTCCGTCACGGTTTCTCTGACTGGTCAGGTAAGAAAAGATCGTTGCTGTTTCCGTTCAAAAGGTAAATCAGGACACATCCTTTTTGTTACTGGAAAACTGGGAAAATCTTTGAATGGACATCATTTAAGATTCACTCCCCGCATTGAAGAAGCTCAATGGCTCACAAAGAAATTTAAACTAAGCGCAATGATGGATCTGAGCGACGGACTTGCATCTGATTTGCCTCGCCTAGCAAAATCAAGCAATTGCGGATACTCTATTGAGAAGAATCAAATACCAAGGACAAGAGGAGCGAGCATTCAGGAAGCTCTTTGTGATGGGGAAGATTATGAGCTGCTATTTGCAATTTCTTCAAAGGATTGTAATAAACTTGAAGTGGCCTGGCAGAAAAAATTCCCAAGCCTCACATTAACTCGAATAGGAAAACTCAGCCCTAAAGGAAATGCGAACCCTGACTTAAAGGGAGGCTGGAAACATTTTTAGCCAAAGAATAATGAAAGATCTAATCATTGATACTGAAGAGGCAATGGTGGGAGCAGGAAAAAAGCTCGGATCCACGGCAAAGCCCAGTGACGTTTTTGCATTGATTGGAGATCTCGGTGCCGGGAAGACCCATTTTACTAAGGGTTTAGTTCACGGAGCAGGATGTGAAAGTTCAGTGACCAGTCCAACCTTCCCTCTGCTGCATGAATACCTGCAAGGCAAAGTTCCAATTTACCATTTTGATTTTTACAGAATCAATTCAGTTCATGAGTTAATTGATATCGGCTGGGAAGATTACGCCGAATCGGATGGAATCTGTGTAATAGAATGGGCTGACAAGTTTCCGGAAATTATACCAAAGATCGCAATATGGCTGCAGTTCAACATCAAAGATAATGGATCAAGAATCATTCAAGAAATTAACAATCCATGAATGCTACTCTAGCCATAGATACCTCCACTAAAGAAGGAAGGGTCAGTGTTCTTATAGAAAATAATATCATCTTTAATGAGGTGTTCACTTCTGAAAGGTCCCACAACTCACAAATATTTGCTCCTCTCGAAGAAGCTCTCATGTCCTGCAACCATGCACCTTCTCTTATCGTTGTCGGGACAGGTCCTGGATCCTACACAGGAATAAGGATTGGGATCGCTGCGGGTCTTGGTTTATCAATGGCATTGAAAGCGCCTATCATTGGGATCCCTTCCATTTGTAGTGCCGAATCTACAGATCCGAACTCCCTCTACCATGTTATAGGAGATGCCCGACGCGGGTCTTGGTACGTTGCCACCGTGAAAGGTCATCAGATCATTTCAGGTCCAGAACTATTCGAATCAGTCGAATCACTTAACGAAAAAATCAAAATTAAAAAAGAGCAATTCTTCTCTTTTGATGAAAACCTTTCATTCCCCGGCATCGAAAAAACAAATCCCTGCGCTCAGAAACTGGCTCGAATCGCTGCAGAACTCTCAAACGAAGAAATCAAAGAACTAAGATCCGTTCCCCCAGAACCAATATATCTTAGAGCTCCATTCATCACTCAACCTAAAAAATTGGGTAAGAATGTGCCTAAATTGGATAGCTAACACTAGAGCGACTTTAATGTTTTCGTAATTCCTACAAGCTTCTATCATACCCATTAAGTTAACAGGGAAAAGGACTTGGTATTCAGCTCCCATATTTTTATTTTTTATTTCTTGGCTCTTGTCTTAGGAGCCTACTACGTCGCACCCAAAAGAGGGCGTCATCTGGTTCTAACTGCCTGCAGTTATGTTTTTTATGCATGGTGGAACCCTTGGTTCGTGTTCCTGATGCTAATATCAACTGCGATTGATTTCTTCTGCGGCAAAAGAATCCATGCAAATAAATCCTCGGAAATAATACGTAAATCTTGGGTCATCGTATCAATAATTGTAAATCTTGGGATTCTTGCCTTCTTCAAATATGCAGGATTCTTTTCTCAAAATGTCTCAGTCCTAGCAAAAGCATTAGGCCTAGGAGAAGTGACGCTCCCACCAATTTTTAACGAGATCGTCCTCCCTGTAGGAATTTCGTTTTATACATTCCAATCAATGTCCTACACGATTGATATTTATAGAAGGCATGCAAAACCAGCCAATGATTTCTTAAGCTTCGCCTGTTACGTTTCCATGTTCCCACAACTCATTGCGGGTCCTATTGTTCGATACGGAAGCATCGCGGAGCAGATCCGTTCAAGGGTACATTCCGTTGATAATTTTATTTATGGGTTCACAAGATTTAATTTTGGTTTTGCTAAAAAAATTCTTCTGGCCAATCCAGTTGGAGAAATAGCTGACCTGTGCTTTGATGCTGGCGGTCAATCTCTTAGCACTCCCATTGCATGGATAGGGGTATGCTCTTACGCATTCCAGATATATTTTGATTTCTCTGCCTACTCTGACATGGCTATTGGACTCGGGAGAATGTTCGGATTCTCGTTCAAAGAAAATTTTAACTCCCCCTATAAATCTGAGTCGATCACCGAATTCTGGAAACGTTGGCACATTTCATTATCCGGTTTCCTTCGTGACTATCTATACATACCGTTAGGCGGGAATCGGAAAGGAACTAGAAGAACATACTGTAACCTGTTAATCGTAATGCTTATCGGAGGTCTTTGGCACGGTGCTCAGTGGACATTCATCGCGTGGGGTGGAATTCACGGATTTTTCCTAGTCATCGAAAGATTAACAGGTCCATCAAAGTATCTGAATAGCTGGCCAAGGATTTTAAAGATAGGAATTACTTTTACAGTAATATTATTTACCTGGGTATTCTTTCGTGCCGAAAACTTCGAAAGAGCATTCTTTTATCTAAAAGCGATGATTGGGTTAAGTGATGCGACTCCTGCAGCTTTAATTTTAATGAGCCAAGTAACGCGACCTATAGTCCTGTTCATAATACCAATCTCATTCGTCTGTACATTTGTTTTACCTAATACTGGACAGATCCTTCAACGATTAACCATTGGAAAAGTCATTACTGGACTCTTTCTACTGATCCTATCTCTATCAATGATGTTCACTCAGGAATTTAATCCTTTTCTATATTTTCAGTTCTAGAGAATCACATGCAAAACCCTTACAAAGAGATTAGTGCAGATGTCGAAGTTCATGTGAGCCGAAGGGCATCGGCAATTAGCATATTTATCTTTTTGTGCATCATTACATTGCCTCCTCTTTATCAGAATATCTTTGCACTTAACAAATCATTGAGCAGTGATGATAATAGTGCCTGGATACCTGCAATCGAAATCTTCAAGAAGGATTCAGGAAATACAATCGGAGAACATCTACAGGAATATGAAAAAAATTTAGAGTCTGCGGAATTCACTGAACCTCCTCGCCGTTTGGTACAAACAATATTGTCGAAGGGGCCACTACGTGAAGGGAACGGTAAAACTAGGATCGGAAAAGATGGTTGGCTCTTCTTAAAAACAGCATTGGATTCATTGACCGGTTACGGCCCAATCGAAAGTGAACCCACCTCCGCATCTAAAGATCCTATACGCGTCCATTGGCAATCTCCGTTAATCACTATTCAACGATTTGCAGAACAACTGAATAAGTTCGGAGTTGAGCTCGTCATCGTCAGCATTCCAGTGAAACCAATGATTTATCCAGAACATCTTAGCCAATCGGCAAAAGGTCCCATCATTCATCCTGATTCTGAAACTTTTTACTCATACTTAAGATCATTACCGAACGTTGATGTATTGGATCTTACCTTGCCCCTATTAAAACTCAAATCTAAGTCAAAAGTATTCCTTAAACAAGACACTCATTGGACTCCAGAAGGAATGGAAGAATCTGCAAAAATTATTGCCCACTATGTCAAATCTAGGAATTGGAATTATGGAAAAAGGGTTCTGAAAACTGGTCATAATGAAAATCGTAGCTCATTGGGTGATCTAGTCGAAAATCTCAATACTTACGGAAAGAAATTTGATATGGAAACGGTCATGGCCTCTCCGGTTAAAGGTAAAACCGTTGATCGAGAATCACCCATTATTCTTCTGGGCGATAGTTTCACAAATATTTACACAACAGATATAACGCTTAATTGGGGCAAACATGCTGGCCTAGCAGATCATATAGCATTGAACTTGGGGGAGCCACTTGATGTTATTGCAATCAATGGTGGGGGTGCCACTGAAGTGAGAAAAAAACTCGCCGCTAGAAGAGGAAGCGCAGCATTAATGAAAAAGAAAAAAGCTGTTATTTGGGCCATCACTGCGAGAGATCTCTTCCTCTCTTCGACACAAGCGCATAATGCACGTGTTCATTGGGAAGACGTCAATTTTGATACTCGTAAACCTAAAGAGAATCTCATTTCATCAACTGAAGTCCATGCAATAATGTTATCCAAACCTAAGTTGCCTAATCCAAAATTAACTACTTATAGCTCACTGTTATATGGTGCTGATTACGAAATACTCGAAACGATTTCTGGTAAAATTGAAACAGATGAAAATAAAATAGCAGTGCTTCATTGGGCCTACAAAAATCGCCAAATGCTCCCCAGCTCAAATTATAAGGTAGGGGAAGAAAGGCTCCTAAATCTAATTCCTTTTGATCAAATAAAAGAATTGAGAACACTCGAACAGCATTATGATGGTGATCTTTTCGATTTTTACTGGGATTTACCTGAGGCTAACAATGAAATAACTGAAAAATCCATAATACATCAAAAAAATGCATCAAATAGTCACCTCATCGCTTCTGCCAGCTGTAGCTTATTTGCTCTAATTCTAGTCTTTTTAATAAAATTAATCGTAAAACATAATGAGTAATGAAGTGTTTTAGATTTGACCAATGCACCTAAACAATGCACAATTCTCGCCCGCTCTGAAGCGGCAGATTTAAATAAAACCAGAACAAATTCCAATGAACGCACGCATCTATAAAGAAAAAAACGCTGACATGAAAACCTTGAAAGGGAAAACCTTTGCCGTAATCGGTTTCGGTTCTCAGGGACATGCCCACGCTCTAAATCTCAAAGAAAGTAAGGTCAATGTTATCATCGGCCTCTATAAAGGTTCAAAGTCTCGTGCAATAGCAAAAAAACTTGGATTCAAAGTCTATGATACTGCTGAAGCTGTGAAGCGAGCGGATATTATTTTCATTGCTGCGCCCGACACAAAAATTGGAGAAATTTACAAGAAAGACATAAAGAAAAATCTCACCAAAGGAAAAACACTCGGCTTCAGTCATGGTTTTGCAATCCATTACGGCACCGTGGTACCGCCTGAAGACGTAAACGTGATCATGGTCGCTCCAAAGGGTCCAGGGCACATTGTCCGTCGTCAGTTCACTGAAGGTAAAGGAGTTCCCGCTCTCATAGCAATACACCAGAACCCAGGAAAGGATGCTAAAAAAATTGCTCTTGCATGGGCTCATGGTATTGGAGGAACCCGAGGAGGAGTCATAGAAACAACTTTCAAAGAAGAAACTGAAACAGATCTCTTCGGAGAACAGACCGTTCTTTGCGGCGGCGTCAGTGCTCTAGTTACTACGGGATTTGAAGTTCTTGTCGAAGCCGGCTATCAACCTGAAATGGCATACTTTGAATGCCTTCATGAATTGAAACTTATTGTGGATCTAATGAATGAGTCTGGCATCGCAGGAATGAGATTTTCGATATCGGAAACAGCAGAATGGGGTGACGTTAGCGTCGGACCAACTATCATCGATAATGCTACCAAGAATAAAATGAAGAAAGCATTGAAAAGGATTCAGAATGGACAATTCGCTGAAGAGTGGATCAAGGAAAATAAGAAAGGGCAGAGAAAATTCAATAAGCTTCGCAAGGCTGGAGCAGAACATGAAATTGAAAAAGTGGGTAAACGTCTGCGCGGACTCATGCCATGGATCAAAAAGCGTTCTACAAAAGGAGCTCAAGCATCTTATTCATAGGCCAGTAAAACCTTCAGCTATTAATCATAAAAAAGTCGAGGCACTCCTCGGCTTTTTTTGTGTTATATTATAATGTACTATCCATTAGATACCTCACAAGTCATCCAAATATGAGCCTAAATAGAAAAGTTATTATCATACTCTTTTCTACTATCATTAGTGCAAATATGTTATTGGGAATTGCTCCTTTGAGCACAAATATCGGAAGATCAATCAGTAAGAGGTTAGATCCGATTCGGTGGACAATTGGTTTGGGTCAAAAGTGGGACATGTTTCACAGTATTCCAACTCATCATAGCCTACGAGTCTATCTGACAGCTAATGACGCCTCAGGAAAAGAATATCGATACGGGGCCGGGCTACCTTCTTTAAGAGAAATATCGCCAAGAAAACTGATCCGATACCACTACACTTTTTTAAGACTCTTTAATGATCCTCTCAATAAATCTTTTAAGGAATCGTATATCGAATCAATAAGCCAGACCTTACTGAAAACTGATCCAAGACTGCGGCAATTTACCATTCATTTTGATCATGGCCGAATAAATACTCTGGAAAGCATTCGTAAGGGTGCCAACATTGCCACAACAAGAGTTGAAAAGTTTGGACCCTATAAAGTTCAAGGGAAAATGAAAAGATAATGAATGCATTTTCCCTACTATGGTTAAAAAATATCGACCCGAGGCGCTACGCCATAGCTCGTATAGGGTTTGCATTATTATTATTATCTCACTTTGTTCACTTATTTCCATACAGAGACACCATTCTTAGTAACGCGGGAATGACCCATTCATCAGCCGCTAAAATTGGTTTCCACCAATTAACTGGCGGCACTTCGATTTCGCTCTTTAACTATTTTCAATCTTCCTTCGAAGTCACAATTATCTTTATTTTTGCAATCATTGCGTCTCTAATCTTAGCATGGGGAAAATGGGCAAGAACTACTCTATTTGTCTGTTTCTTTATACAGCTATCTTTCATTCATAGAGCTCCAGCCTCAACCACAGGATGGGATTCCATTTTAACAAACCTTGGATTCATCCTTCTCTTCAGCCCACTGGGTAAAGATTGGAACCCTTGGAATCTTTTTAGACAATGGAATAAAAAACAAATTAATCTTAAGGCACCTCAGTACGGATTAGTTTTGATTCAATTGCAGGTATTTATTATTTATTGGCAGACAGTTATACAAAAGTTGGGTGACCAATACTGGGCAAAGGGAGAATCTATTACCTATTTTCTACTATCACATCATGGAAGATTCCTAGGTTCTTGGCCAGTCGCTTGGCATGACTTACTCGATAAAATTAATTACCTAACTCTGATTATTGAATTAGCAATACCCATCTTATTATGGATACGAAATACAAGAAGATTAGGCTTGTGGATTGGAATAGGATTGCATCTAAGCATTGCCATTTTAGGAGTTAATCTAGCGCTTTTCAGCCTCACAATGATCGTATCTTATTTGGCTTTCATCGATCCATGGCCGACATCTTATAAGTTAAGGAGTTCTACTAAATGAGCATCTATTAGCCTAAGCATATCCTTCTATATGCATCTTCGTAATCGGTGAAATCTTTAAAAAGAACGTCCGGATCATAATTAGCAAGCTCCTGATGCGAAATTGATCCGCTAGAAACAGCAACGGCTTGAGCAGCCATTGCACGTGCACAATAAATATCTTTAGGCGTATCACCGATTACAGTTACTGGAGCTCTGGCCAGTTCAAGTTCATGGTAAGAACCTCCTCTTTTTAAAGCAATCGGACCAAGCTCATTACGGTCATGATGGTCATCTCCATAAGCACCAAAACAAAAATATTTATCCACTCGATGTTTTTTTAGCTTCAATGCTGCACCAGCAGCGATGTTACCCGTTAAGAGACCAAGTATCAGCTTACCGTTATTCGCTTCATAAGAAAGCCTCCCCAACAACTCTGTGATGCCGGGCATAAGAGAACCTATGTAACTTGGATCAGATAAGTTGTGTTCGAGGCAATGAAGATATTGTGCAAAAAAAGATTCACGTTCAGTGGCTGAATCTTCAATTCCAAGTGCTTCAAAAATCTCAATTACAAGTCCATAATCTGTGCTGCCAGCCATGTCCAAAGTTAAGGAACCGCCACATTTCTTTAATTGAGAAGGGTAATTATTCTCAATGGCACTGTAAAACGCCTTCATTCCTGCACCTCCTGTACTTAACAAGGTACCGTCAATATCAAAAAGAATGACCTGCGGAAGATCCGGCATTATGGACTCTTAATAGAATAAGTGCCTAGCCTCGCTTAAGTTTTGGTCGACCATCATCCCCTTCCAACATCGCAATTTCATCAACAACATCTAAGTGCTGATGATCTTCGTTTGGTCTTTCAAATTCTTCAATTTCTTCATTACTATCACCATCAACTTCAACTTCATCGTCATCGTCATCGTCATCGTCATCAACTTCATCGGGCAAATCACCATGATTTTTGAATTTGGGTTTTTGTAAATGTTTAGGTAGAGGAGAAAGCATCATAGTGATGTTTCTGCCAGTCAGTTTCGGCTCCATATCAATGTGCGCAACGCCAGAAAGATCCTCTTTAACTTCTTTCATCAATTCAAACCCAACTTCCTTATGCGCCATCTGACGACCACGAAACATTAATTGAATTCGCACCTTGTCTTCATCCATTAGAAATGACTCAGCACGAGTGACCTTCATATTATAATCATTTGCACCAATACCAGGTCTGAACTTAACTTCTTTAAGGCGGTGCGTCTTTTTGGGTTGTTCTTTTTTAAGCTTCGCCTGATCGTACTTGTACTTGCCGTAGTCAACAATTTTGCATACAGGCGGGCGGGCATTAGAGGAAACCTCTACAAGGTCAAGACCCACACTCTTTGCTTTCCTTACAGCTTCATGAGTATCCATGACACCTAACTGCTTCTCTCCATAAATGACTCGAACTTTGGGAACTCGGATACGATCATTGATCCTATCTCTGGGAGCCCATTTCCTGAAGTTTTTCTTTTTTGGCCTAGCGATAACTGTTCCTTCTTTTTAAATGTTAGTGAAACATATTAATTGTATGTCTCTTGGGATTTACCCAGGTACGAAATATTAAATAACAGCATTAGATGAATAATCAATCTCCTATATCAAAGTGAACGTGAACTGACTTCCTCCGTGAATTGAGATATAAACTTTTCGGGGCACAAGGCACCGAGATCTCCGCGTTTGCGGTGACGAACTGAGATAGTGTTGGTTTCAACTTCATTAGCACCAATAATTAACATATATGGAATCTTTTCGAGCTGGGCAAGTCTAATTTTCGCTCCAATTTTCTCAGCAGAGTTATCCATGGACGCTCTTGCACCCACCGCAAGTAGTTTATTTAGCTGTTCACGCGCCTGTTCAGAAAACTTTTCTGAAATAGGTAGAACTCTAACCTGCTCAGGTGAAAGCCAGGTCGGAAATGAACCTTCAAAATGTTCTATTAGTACCGCAACGAACCTTTCTAGTGACCCGAAAGGCGCTCGATGAATCATTACTGGCCGGTGCGGTTTATTGTCCTTACCTATGTAACTAAGGTCAAATCTTTCAGGTAAATTATAATCAACCTGGACAGTTCCTAATTGCCACTCGCGCCCAATAACATCCTTTACTACAAAATCAATTTTTGGACCATAAAATGCCGCTTCCCCTGATTCTTCAGTGAATGGAACCTCCAAAGAGCTGACAGCTTCGCGCAGAGCTGATTCAGCTCGATCCCAGTTATCCGGATCACCAACATATTTACTAGAATCTACATCTCTCAGCCCGACCCTGACACGATAATCAACGATTCCAAGCGTGTTCAACACTACTTTAACCAATTCAAGGCAACCCATTATCTCCTCCTGCACCTGATCATCAGTACAAAACAAATGTGCATCGTCTTGAGTAAATGATCTAACCCTAGTTAGACCTCCAAGCTCCCCTGACTTTTCCCAACGATACACTGTACCGAACTCAGCTAAACGAACGGGAAGATCTCGATAACTATGGTGCTCACTCGAATATATTTTTATATGGTGAGGGCAATTCATCGGCTTCAGCAAGAATCCTTCAGCCTCACCCGATTTAAGCCGATTAGTTAGTTCGCCACAGGAACAACCCTCGTCAGCCAATGCAGACATTGATTCTCGGCCAACGATAGGAGAAAACTGACTCTCTTCATAATAAGGAAAGTGCCCGCTTGTTCTATACAAATCTAATTTACCAATGTGCGGAGTATATACCTGGCTATAACCTTTTTTATCCAGCTCTTCGGTAATAAACTTTTGTAATTCATTCCGAATAATAGATCCTTTAGGCTTCCACAAAACGAGCCCCTGACCAACTGCTTCATCAAAATGAAATAAACCTAAATCACGACCCACTTTGCGATGATCACGTTTCTTAGCTTCTTCTAACTGTTCTAGATATTCATTAAGCTGAGTCTTATTCTTGAATGACGTTCCGTAAATGCGCTGAAGCTGAGGATTATTCGAATCACCTTTATAAAATGCGCTTGCTACTGACATCAGTTTAAACGCTTTACAATTACCAGTCCGCGGAACGTGTGGCCCAGCACAGAGATCCCAAAAATCCCCATTCTTGAAAATTGAAATTTCTTCTCCTTCAGGAATATCTTCTAATAAATCAATCTTAAAGGTCGAAGACTTGCTTCTTTCACTGAGGGCAGCTAACCGACCACTTTGAGCCAAATTGAGAGCCTCTTCCCTTGAAACAATCATTCGTTCAAAGGTCTGGTTCTCTTTGACAACCTTCAGCATTTCATCCTCAATCCTCGCAAAATCCTCCGGAGAGATCCTATGCTCTAATTCAACATCATAATAAAAGCCATTTTCAACTGGAGGACCTGCAGCAAACTGTGCATCTGGCCATATTTTGGCGATGGCAGTTGCTAGAATATGGGCTGTAGAATGCCTGAGTCGTTCTATATCTGACATTTGTGAGCGCTCTTCGGGTGTCTTTCTATCGTTACTTTCCGCCATAATGTAAAAGGTAACCCCTTAACCAATTGACAGACATTTACAACTTGAAACCCGCCCAGATATGAGGATTGTACTGTGGCTACGGGGTGTAGCTCAGCTTGGTCAGAGCGCCTGCTTTGGGAGCAGGAAGCCGTAGGTTCGAATCCTATCACCCCGACCATTTTCCATTAATATTGAATGTTTTAACTATTTTTTGCAAAATAGCTTAGAAAAGTTTCAATTCTGAAGTGCCTAACACCAAATCGCTGTTAATAAAAGTTAAGGAGTCTTTTGACTCTGCAAAATGGCAATTCAGAGAAGTCCCTGAAAAAAAAGTAATCGAATCTGAATTCGAGGCACATCACGCAAAAATTCCTCTCCATGTCCAAGCGTTTGAGGAATTGGGAGCTGTTTCAGTTGTTTCTAGGCTGTCTTTCACTGTGGATCCAGCCGCGCAGGCCTCTATTCATGACGCTCTAATGCGCACAAACATCGCTCTTACCATCGGAAACTTCGAAGCAAATCCAGAAAATGGCGAAGTTTATTTCCGAATCACTAATGTTTTTTCTGATGGGCAACGTGATGTTGAAATTATCACAAGCTTGGTACGCACTGCTATAGTAGAAATGGATCGCATCACTCCTTACCTTGCAGAAATCATGCGCGATCCAAACCAGTCCATTTCTAATCTACTTGCCCGAAAGGATCTTCTTCCAGAAATCAAATCTGATTTTGATTCTGAGGCAAAATAGATTCAATCTTCATTGAGAAAAATATCCGCATCTAATCAATGCTTTAATTTACTTCAAGCTCTAGCCAGAGACTGTCTTTTGAAAAAATAGCATATAAATTCCAACAGCTATTAGAAAAATCCCAAAAGCCACCCTTAAGTAATCAGAGGATAAGCTTTTCATAAGCTCTGAGCCTAATAAGGCTGCGACTACAGCTGCGATAGCAGCGAAGCCGGCGATCCTCCAATCAACTAAGCCCGCCTGTGCATAACGGAACGAAGAAACAGAGGCCGTCACGATCATAACTGCAAGTGACGTTGCGATAGCCTGTTTCATTGAAAGTCCAAGGAATCCCTTAAATGCTGGAACCATAATAATGCCACCCCCAACACCCAGAAGAGAACCTAACAAAGCAGCCAAAGCTCCTATGATAATTGCTGAAAAAATTAATTGCATTAATATGTTATATATAAAATATTATTGAGAGCCTGTAAGCAAACGAATCACAAGTCTTTCAAGAACAATTCGATGATCCAGTGCACTCGTGACCAAGGACCGGTTAGCTTGCAGGCAATCAGCTAAACCTTGGCGTAAATTAACTAAAGAAAAATTTCTGCTCTCTGATGAAGCAAGAAAAATAGGATAAACACTCAACCCTCCATCTTTTTTCCTTGGTAAATGAGCAGTTTCAGATGCGGGCAACCTAGACAACGCAGCTTCATAAGACCCATAATTACCGCCACCGCTGATCCCATGATGTTTAGCTAGACCTTTAGCAATCAATAATCTTCTAATGGTCGGCACCACTGCTGCAAGAAGAATGCCTATGGCATTCTCTCCCTGATATAACAAGTGATCTATAATCCTCAAAGCTCCAGACAAATTCTTTTTTGCTATACTATTACCCAACTCAAAAACAACTCCTGCTCTGGTAAGGGCTACCTGATTGCTAACATGTTCCACTGTAATGGTCCGGTCATCATGTGAAAGAAATAGATCAATTTTTTCTAGCTCATTCCCAATCTGAGAAAAATCAGTGCCAGCCAACATCACAAAAAGTTCCAACGCTTCATCCTCAAAAAACAAACCCCTCTCCTTAGCAAGCTTTCGAACATGCATTTTTATCTGATCCTGCCAACCATCTCTACTCATGTCAGGACGATCAAATATCTCAATCCTACCCAACTTTGAAATCTTCTTATAAAATGACCTACGTTTATCAATTGAAGGTGCACTAAGAATAAACGTGATGCCATCCGGTAACCCGTCTCCTAACACATTCGTCAATGATTCAGCAGCATCCAGAACTGATAATGCCTTACCTGTCTGTGAATCTGCAAATATGGTCGCACCTTTGAGCCAGACTACTTTTTCTCCACCAAAGAAAGGTAAGGTCTGAAGTGCTCCTATGGTTTGAGAGACAGCCTTCACTGCAGCCTCTGCATTTTCAGCTACCCCATCAATGACCTCTGCTCCAAACTCAGCCTCCTCGGGAGGAACAAGTTTTCCGAAACAATTGAGAGCAGCCTCCTTGAGACGCGCTTCATCAGTGCCGACAAAAGCTAATATATTAGTTGAAGCCTTCCCGGCAGCTTTTTTCTTTGCAACCACACTGCAATCTGGTCTGCGATTTCATTCAAGAAAAGCAAAAAGAGGAAAACAAAGCTAAAATCCTTTATACTTGATGAGTCCTCTGCTAGATACATTATTTGAAGGGTTAAATATCAATCAGCTCTAGCCTGGATATTCCAAATCAATTCCGTTGCTACAGTTTCAAAACCACTAAACATATTATGAAAAAATACAGTATTTTATTTTTAATCTTTGCCTTTGTCTGTGGGGCAATCAGCTGTGGCAAAAAAGAAGCCGACCCAACTACTCCTAATGAAAAACCTAAGGGATCATCTGAATTGACAAAAAAGCCTGAGCCTGAGCCTGAGCCTGAGCCTGAGCCAGAGCCAGAACCAGAACCAGAACCAGAACCAGAACCTGAATCGGAGCCTGAACCGGAGCCAGAAGAGAAACGAGTGTTGAGTCAAAAACACGTAAGGATCTGGCAACTAATTTAATGGGCATGATGTCATCTTTTGCTGATACAGTTTCAACGATCAGAGATAAAGAAAGTGCCGAAGCAGCAGCAGCTAAATTTGATAAGATAGCAACCGATTTCGAAGCTCTTGCCTCGAAGATGGAGAAGGTCGGAGCTCCGACCGGTAAACAGATAGAAGAATTCAGCGCATTGTTTTCAAAAACAGAAGAAGAACTCAAAGAAAAGATGCAACCTGTCCTTGGATTTTTACTTGGAGATGAAGAAGTAGGTGGGATCCTATCACCTGCGTTTCAATCATTCGGTGAGAGAATGGAAAAACTGAATCCTATAATTGAAAAATGGGGTGGTAATGGAGGTGAAGAAGAGGCAATCACAGTGGAAGAGGGAGAGATCCCCATTCCAATCCCAGAAGAGAATCCTTAAATTATAATTCTGTTTTATTAACTAATTCGATAGGATAAAAATATAAACTATATTCCTTTGAGAAACCCTCATCTTAAGGTGAGGGTTTCTCTTTGATCGGATTAGATATTTTGAATGGTCACTATGTACTGAATGGAAAGATTAATTCATCTCCTGATATTCCCATTAGTCATTGCTGCGGCAAATGCAGTTGAAATTCATCTTCCCGCTTCAGCTGAAATGCTGCAATCGATTGATTCAATACTCAATGAATCGGTCAATAAATCAAAAATCCCTGGTGGAGTTATTTGGCTAGAAAAGGAAGGTGATAAATATCACAAAGCCTACGGTAATCAGAGTCTCTTCCCAGTTAAAAGAAAGATGACAAAAACCAGCATCTTTGATGCCGCATCCTTGACCAAAGTCATGGCGACTGCCCCCTCCATCATGATCCTGATTGAACAGGGCCGCATTGCACTTGATGACCCGGTCCGGAAACACCTCCCAGAATTTAATGGAGGAAACAAAAACAAAGTCACTATCAAGCAACTCTTAACGCATACCTCAGGACTTCGCCCTGTCCTTCCAAAAAAGCCAGCGTGGAAGGGTTATGATAAGGCAATAAAGCTAGGAATTTCTCAAAAACTTGTTGAGTTGCCGGGTAAAAAATTTCGTTACAGCGACATTAACTTCATCTTGTTAGGAGAAATAGTAAGACGCGTCTCAGGTAAGAGACTGGATAGATTTTCCAAAGAAAAGATCTTTCAACCATTAAAAATGGTAGATACAAATTTTAAACCGTCCAGAGATCTACTTCCAAGAATCGCACCAACAACGCGGGAAGGAAATGTTCTTATTCATGGCGTTGTACACGACCCGGCCGCAAGGGCCATGGGAGGGGTCGCCGGTCATGCCGGACTATTCACAACCGCTCCTGATGTGGCTCTTTTTTGCCGAATGATCATTAGTGAGGGAAAACTTGGGAATGTAAGAATCCTAAAAAAAGAATCAGTAGCATTGATGTCCCGTAACCAAACTACCAAACTGAGTCAAAAGGTGAAACGTGGAATCGGATGGGACATTGATTCAATCTATTCCAGTCCGAGAGGAGAAGGGTTTCCAATGGGTGAATCATTTGGGCACACGGGATGGACCGGCGGCTCGGTCTGGATACATCCAAAAAGTAAGAGCTTTCTGATCTTCCTTAGTAATCGCAATCATCCCTACGAAAGACGGTCAATAAAACCTTTGCGCCGCGAATTAGGAACGTTAACGGGAAAAGCTTTGGGTTTATGAAAGTAATAAAAGATTCCTTTCCCTAACGCTGTTCCTCTAGTTGAGATTAAATCATTTATAATCTTAAAACAAAAATGATTGGTCACTTACCGTGGCTCAATCTATCAGCCAGCTTATCAGGTAAACCAGCATCGATGATCTTGCGTTGAGCTGATTTAATATCGTATTCTACTCTTCGGTTTAAAATGCGCTGCCCTCCAAGATCATAAATACAATATGAAGCTCTAGGGTCTCCATCACGCGGTTGCCCAACGCTCCCGACATTAATTAAATATTTTTTTCCATTCTCCATATCTAACACTCGTCCCCCTAATTCCTCCACACTGGAGGTTTTAATATAAAATGCAGGTACATGAGTATGCCCTATAAAACAGACAGGAGTGTACTGATATCCAAAACTCTCTAACGCATGAAACTTACTCGTTACGTATCCCCATCCTTCAGGCGAATCCAGCGTAGCATGTACGATAGTAAAATCTCTTACCTGACGAACCAGTTTAAGATTAATAAGATATGTCTTATCTTCTTGCGTTAAATTCTCCCGAGTCCAAGTCATGGACTGTTCGGCAAGAGGGTTTAGTCCAACAAGTTCGATATCCGATGCAACCATTTCATCATGATTGCCCTTAACAACGGGACAATCGAGTCCTTTGACAGCGACCAAGCATTCTTTGGGGTTTGCATTGTAACCTACAATATCACCTATGCAGACAAAATGGCTGCAATCGTTCTCATTTGCATCCTCTAATACAGCATTTAGTGCTTCAAGGTTAGCATGTATATCACCAAAAATTGCAAATTTCATTTACGTAATCTAAAAGATTAGGAGATTTAATTAGTGTTGTCGAGTTGCCCTAACTCACGTTAATGAGTATTTGTCTTTCAAACATCTGCATATCAGCTAAGAGATCATAAGCTATTATGCAATTCTTTAGTTAATGCAAATTCCACGAACTTGACTGGTTCTAAACAAGCAAGTAACACTTTTTTGCCTCATGATTGATTGCCGTTTCATTTATCAGACGAAATTATCGAAGCCGTTAAATTTTTTATTATTTCTCAGTATATTACTGCAATCGTTCTTGTCATCCATTCAAGGAGAACCGGATAGGAAAGTAATACAAAAACCAAACACAGCTCCATTAAATCCAAGCGATTCTATGAAGCTAATTAATCTTCCCGAGGGATTCTTCTTGGAACTCGTAGCGTCTGAGCCTCAAATAAGTGAACCAGTTGCTCTTACATGGGATGGGAACGGGAGAATGTACGTTGTAGAAATGCGCGGATATATGCAAAGTATGGATGGACCCGGTGCAAAAGACCCAGTTGGTCGGATTAGTCTTTTGGAGGATACCGATGGCGATGGTAATTTTGATAAGCATAGTGTTTTTCTTGATGGTTTAGTTGAACCAAGGGCAGTTCTTTATGTTGGTAATGGGTTGCTCGTTGGTGAGCCGTCAGATTTGTGGTATTGCCGAGATACCGATAATGACGGTAAATCTGATACTAAAGATAAAGTCTATGATAAGTTTTCTTTACGGGAGAGTAACGTCGAGCATAAGGCTAACGGGCTAATTCTTGGAATTGATAATTGGGTATATGTTTCTCAGCATGGCCGACGTTATCAATTTCAAGGTAGAAAATTCAGGCATGAAAAAGTACCAAGAATTGGGCAATGGGGATTGGCTCGCAATGATGAAGGACGTTTTTTGTTTTCAACGAACAGTATTCCTGCGATAGGATTTTTCATTTCACCCGAATACCTTGTTTCAGGAAGAAATAAAGGTCCTGAAAAGTTAATCACCGGGGCTGTACTAAAAGTGGGAAAATATAATGAAGTCTGGCCCGCGATGACGACTACTGATTTGCAGAGTGGAGTAGGCGCATCTCGGAGTAGCGATGGTACATTGCGCAGTTTTACCTCTGCCTGTGGGCAAAGTTTCTTCCGCGGTGATCGGCTCGGAGAAGATGTTAATGGTGATTATTTTGTTTGTGAGCCGGTAGGCCGCCTCGTAAGAAGATCAAAAGTTAAATATTTGGATTCCGGTCACCTAGAATTATCTAATCTATATGAAAATAGTATTGGTGAGTTTATCACTTCAAGTGATGGTAATTTTCGGCCTGTAAATACTTATACGGGCCCTGATGGTTGTCTTTATGTTGTGGATATGTATAGGGGTGTTATTCAGGAAAAAAGCTTTATGACGCCATACCTTAAGCAAGAGATTCTAAAATCTAAGTATGATGAAAATATTGGGCGAGGAAGGATTTATAGGGTTAAGAGAGATGGATTTTCGCCAGGGGAAAAGCCTAATCTTTTAGACGCCGATCCTGAGCGTCTAATGGCTTCTCTGAAACATCCTAATGGCTGGTGGAGAGATATGGCGCAAAGCATAATCGTAAACCGGAAACTGGTTAAATTAGTTCCTTTTCTAGAAAAAATAGTAATGAGTGATCCTGATCCTCTTGCCCGTCTTCATGCTTTATGGACATTGAAAGGATTATCTAGACTAGAGAACGAAGTTGCATTAGCAGCCTTGGAAGATGCAGATGAACGAGTAGTCTCAGCTTCTTTGCGTACAATCAATTGGTCGCCGTCTGAATATTCCTATATTGAAACTATTATTGATGAAGCTAGCCCTATAGTCATTGCACACATCATTTTGGCTGTCGGTCAGAATAAATCTCAAAAAAGTAAGGATTTGATTTTAAAATGCATTTCAAGATTTCCCATGAACGAAAGGGTTCTACGTTCTGTACTTGCCGTGACATCAAGAGAACATCTTAAAAGTTATAGGTCTGAAATTATCTCAAATCCTATTTTCCAAGGAGATACTAAAACCAAAAAGACTGATGAGTGGCTAAAACGATGGGATAAGTTTATTCTTAATGAATGAATTTTTTGCTATAAAAATATAAATATAGTTAATTTATGGAAGTTGGAATAATTATTTACTTTTCCCTGTTATTCTTAGAAGCACCCAAACTCGTCTCCAATTTTGTAAATTCAATTAAGTCCTGACGTCTAAATATTTCTGGAGATCTTTTCAGAAGTTTTTTTAATGCTTCATATGCCTGCTCTTGATTCGCAGGATTTCTTGCCAATAACATCAATAACTTACGACTATAAAAAAGAGGCGCGTTCTTATCATTAACAATTTCTCGGTAAACTGCTAAGGTCGCCTTTAAATCTTTTTTCACCTCAAGTAAATGCATTCCTAATTTAGCGTAATCCAAATAAGTCGACCCATTTGAAAGAGCTGCACTTTCGAGTTGTTCAAGTGACATTTTATTTGCTGCACTCAACGCAATATGATCCTCTAATCTCTCCATGTCTCTACGGACAGTTAATGTGAGTGCCCTTGTACCAAATCTTGTGCTACGGTACAATGATGAGGTTACCTCATAAGCTTTTTCTTCCTTACCTTCACACCTTGCTAGATGGGTTGCGTAAGCTCTAAAAACATAGGGAGGGGCATCATCGGCTTGGGAAGACTTAAGGTACCATTGAGAAGCGAGCTCCGGGTCATTATACTTTTGAGAATAAATGTCAGCAACAACCATGGACAACCGATAACTTTCTGGAACCCATTCTGCACCTTGCTTTGCAAACTCCAAGCCCTTCTCCAAATATCTGGGCATCATTATGTTTTTCATCTGCCAACTCTCAACCCCATCCTCAGCCCACTCAGATTTGTTTCTATAATAAGCATAAGCATTCCATGCCAAATCCCAAGCGGCCAGGTCCCAATGCTTTGCAAATCGTGGCTGTAAAGAAGTAGTAACTCCACGAAACTTTTCAACTGATGCCCAGTCCTTATCGCGAAATGCCTGATGAGCTCTCAAATCATAAATACTGGCAATAAGTGAACGGAAACCCCCAATCGAGCCAACAAAACTAGCCTGCGTTAGTTGTTCTCTAGCAGACATACTAGGAGACCAATCACGAAACCCTTGTTCTTTAAGCATTTTTTCAGTGTTCATTTCTATAGGAATACGAACAAAGCCAAACCCACCTAATATGATCAAAGACAGGAGAAGGCGCCGATAAGAATACGACTTTAATTTTGTAACAATACTCAAAGCTCTTTCTTTGCGAATAATATCCAACTGATCATGCTGTAAATGGTTAAGTAAAAACCAGTCAAACCAATTAGCCTAAACATAAGCGTAGTGGAAATGGATTGACCAGTTATGAGTCCATCAAAAATATTGAACATTTGCAAATTAGGAAACACAACGGCAACGATTCCGGCAATGAACCTTTGCAAGGCTCCATGTATCTGGCCCTCTGGAAAATAATACTCTAAGGCCAAGGACTGAGCATGCCCAATGAAATAAACCACTAAACTGACAATGATCGTGAAAAGCGTTGAACTAGCAAACGTAGACACAACGAGCGCAACGCCTGCTGCGACAGCCGCCTTTAAAAAAACCGCCAGCACTCCAAGAATGAGTTCGGGACGTACTCCTTGAGCAAAGATAGTCTCCTTCAAATATTCTTTCTGGGCATCAGTTGCTCCGCCCCTAATCATCTTTATTTCTTCGGCCAAAATTCCATGTTGCCTAAAGTATAGGACCGCAAAGAAAAGGAAAGACATGAGGACAAGGCTCACAGCAACGAGAAAAATAATTCCAATAAGTTTACCAACTAAATATTCAAACCTTGGCACGGGCTTTGTCAGTATCGTGTAAAGGGTCCGATCTTCTATATCTTTTGGGATAAGTAATGCAGTCCCAACAATGGAAAAGATACTCGCAAATAATGTCATTGCTCCAAATGAAACATCCTTCAAAATCTTAAGCTCCTGTTCAAAAGTAAAATTAAGAAAAAGGAAATTTGCACCTATAATCAATACGCTAAAAATGAGCATGAAATAAAATACCTTCATGCGCACTAGCTGAGTAAATGTATTAAATGCTATTGCCCAGACGCGAGATAATGAGAATAACTTGTGCTGTAAAACAAGATCATCCTTCACACTCTTAACTTTATCAGCACTCATGCGTCTTTTCTAACATCCTCTGATTCTGCTCTGGTCTCTTTTAGAAAGAGCCTTTCCAAAGTTGTTTTGGGTTTGCCTGAACGAAGCAATCTAGTTTCTTCACTAGCTTGAACCAACTTATTTATTTGATCTAAGATCTTAGGGTCTGCGTGTTCTAGGATTATCTCAGTCTGACTCTCAATTTCTATGAGTTCTTCTAACTTACCTTCCTTTACAAGTTTCCCCTGAAAAATAATACCAACCTTGTCACAAACTTCCTGGACCTGTTCAAGCAAGTGAGAAGAAAGGATAACCGAGATACCACGCTGTTTAAATTCTATTATAAGATCACGAATTTTGCGAGAGCCCGCAGGATCAACCCCAGCAGTCGGTTCATCAAGTACTACAAGCCTCGGATCCCCAACCAAGGCCTGTGCTAGACCTATTCTTTGAAGCATGCCCTTCGAATAACCTCCGAGACGTCGATCCCTTGCATTTTCTAAATCAACTAAAGAAAGTAATTCAGATGTTCTTTCTTTAATTTTTCGACGGGAGAGCCCACACAGCTTTCCATAAAAAGAAAGTGTCTCTGCTCCCGTCAAATATTTATAGAAGTAGGGATTTTCAGGAAGGAACCCAACCGAACCTCTACTAGCTGTCTCACTACTGGATAATCCAAATATTGCAGAACTCCCTGATGTCGCAGATATCAATCCGAGCAAAACTTTCATTGTAGTGCTCTTGCCAGATCCATTGGGTCCAATCAATCCATAAACTTCTCCAGCCTCAACCCGTAAGGACAAGTCCTCAACAGCGATTACCTTTTCTTTACGAAAAGGAACCGGAAAGATCTTGGTCAGATTATTAATCTGGACAGCTGGAATAATTTCTTCGGCCATCATTAATAAAAGATACCCACAACAATAAATTTTAGTGTAATTGGTTCAATAAACAACAATAAGAAAGTACCAATTTGAGGTTATTATTGATTTTTGACAGTATATTTATATTTATGCAGTCTACAAAAATTGCCCCGCACCAAGCAATTCACAGCTAGGTACGGGGCAAATCAATTTCGAATATCCTTAGTAAAAAATCTGATCTATGAAATCTCTACCTCAATTTGCTTTAGTTTAGATGACTCAGATTTAAAGATTAAAACACTCAGTACTCCATTTTTAAATCCAGCTTTAACAGAATCAGGATCCGCGTCATCTGGTATACGGAAATTTCTTAGAAAAGTTCCCTCCGAACACTCCAATCGATGAAGCGTCTCGTTTTCTGCAGAATTTTCAAATTTCCTATCACCTTGAATGGTCAATTTACCATGCTCAACTGTGACCTTAACATCCTCTCTATCCACTCCAGGAATTTCAGAATCAATCCTATATCCGGACTCGCTTTCGGTAATGTTAACGGCCGGAATCCAGTCCGCCACAGAGTTTTCGGTGCTCTCATTTTTATTTGCCAGTGAACGCCCACCATTGTAGACAAGGTCTGAAAGCTGATTGGTAACGTGATGAAATTCACGAAACGAATTCCAATTAATAAGATTTGTCATAATTATTTCTCCTTAGATTAGTTTGTATTTTTGTTATTTTTAAAACCACTTTGAGGGTTTGTTGTATTATATAGCTTAAAATATGCCAATTGGTGTATATAATGTCCCTATGCATTTACTACCAATAGGTTATAAATTATTCTAGGGAGTTTTTATCTTGTTTTTATTGCGTCATAATGTCTCTTATTAGATAATTTTCTCATTTGGTAGAGCCATTATGACCCTGTTAAATTTACAGGAACTGCCCTTGTTCAATCCACAAAAAACTCCAAACTTATTACATGCGCGCTCTGATCATACTCCTTTGTCTCAATCTGAAGATTACTGCCAAAGAAATTCCCTACATTGATTTAGCAAAAGAAACAGATCGTCAGGTGATCGTTGACAAGGAAAAAGGACAATACTTAGGCCATCCGACTACTGCACTACTCAGTGATGGGAAAACTGTTCTTTGTGTTTATCCGAAGGGTCATGGCAAAGGGCCCATCCTTTATAAAAGGAGTAATGATGCAGGAAAAACATGGGGCAAGCGTTTGCAGACCCCTACTAGTTGGGTCAGCTCAAAAGAAGTCCCAACATTATTCCAAGTCACTGATAAAGAGGGTAATGATCGTATCATCATGTTCTCAGGTCTTTACCCTATACGAATGGCGTATAGCAATGACGAAGGAAAGAACTGGAGCGAACTAAAATCTATCGGTGAATTCGGAGGAATCGTTGCAATGGGAACCATGATCTCAGTAAAAGGAAAACCCGGACATTACCGTGCCCTTTTTCATGATGATGGTCGCTTCATTTCAAATAAATCCAACCGAGAAACACCAGTAAAATTCACACTATACAGTTCACTCTCAGTGGACGGAGGAATGACATGGGAAAAACCGGAAACTATATATGCATCAACAAAAATTCACCTCTGTGAACCAGGCTCAATACGTTCTCCTGATGGCAAGCAAATCGCAGTCTTATTGCGTGAAAATTCTCGACGAGAAAATTCATATGTTATTTTTTCTAAAAATGAAGGAGAAAGCTGGACAGAACCGCGCGAACTACCAATTACACTGACCGGTGATCGTCACACAGCAAAATACCTTCCTGACGGAAGACTTTTCATTTCCTTCCGGTGCCGCACAGCGATCGGGTCTAAGTTAGGAGTCAGCAAAAGTCCAATTCCATATGAGGGAGACTGGGCAGCATGGATCGGAAAATATCAAAACATTGTTAACGGAAATCCGGGCCAATACGTAATTCGAATAGCAGATAATAAAAAGGGTTGGGACACAACCTATCCTGGTGTGGAAATACTTGAGGATGGAACCATCCTAACCACGACCTATGGCCATTGGCAAGAAGGCGAGCAACCGTACATTATCTCGGTTAGGTTAAAGGCCAATGAAATCGATCAATTGGCACAAAAATCACCTAAATTAAGCATTAAGTCAGATACGATGCACTTAGAGTAATGATGATTTACTAGCAATGTAATAAGCATGCAAAAGCCATAGTTTTCTTGACCTTCCAAGTCACAACCGCACAAAATATTGCACTAGCCGCTAAATGAAAAATTCTTTCACGCTCATCACATTTATCACAGCACTGATTTCATTTGCTGTGGGAAATGAATTAGATCATGCCTCTAAAATGGCTGCTAGTCAGAAAATCTTCAGTAATGAGATTAGAGGAATTCTGATCGATCGCTGTGTGAAATGTCATGGTGGTAAAAAGACACGTTCTGAATTCAATCTGACAACTCGGCAAGGGCTATTATTAGGCGGAGATCAGGGAGTTGCAGTCATTGCCGGAGAGCCCAATAAAAGCCCCATCATAACGTACTTGCGTCACACAGAGGAACCTTTCATGCCTCCGAAAGAATCTAGACTCCCTGATCCCTTAATAAAAAAAATCGAAAAATGGATAGCTTTGGGCGCCGCATATGACAAACCTCTTCTCGATAATGCTACAAACCAAGATGAAGGCCCGATGGAAGTCACTGAGGAGGACAGGTCATATTGGGCATTCGCACCACTGAAAAACGATTTCCCTTCCGGAGCCAAAATTGATGGTTTTGTAAAGAACGGTGAATCATCCTCACCTAGAACCCTAGCACGTCGACTATACTTTGATCTGACTGGACTCCCACCATCCCCAGAAGAAGTTAACCAGTTCGTAAACGACAATTCGCCAGAATCTCATAGGAAACTAGTCGATCAACTGCTCGAATCCAAACAGTTCGGGGAAAGATGGGCTCGGCATTGGCTGGACATCGCTCGTTTTGCTGAAAGTCACGGATTCGAGCAAGACTACGACCGTAAGTTTGCTTTCCATTACCGAGATTTTGTCATTCGGGCTTTTAATGAAAACATGCCTTATGACCAATTCGTTCGCTGGCAAATTGCCGGAGATGAACTCGCTCCAAACAATCCAATGGCAATGATGGCAACAGGATTTCTGGGAGCAGGTGTCTTTCCAACACAGATCACCATCAGCGAAGCTGAACGTGTACGCTATGATGCCATGGATGACATGTTAGCTACGATGGGCAGCGCGATGCTTGCCACAACTATAGGTTGCGCAAGATGTCATGATCATAAATATGACCCGATCCCTACCAAAGATTATTATAGAATGCTTTCGGCCTTTACGACCACGGTGCGTAGCGACATCAACATTGATATGGGTTCGCTCGATAATAAAGGCAACGACGAACTAACACAAAAAATCAAGAAAGCGAAAGATGCTCGTGATGATTACGTAAATAAGGGACTAATTACAGCATTCCGCAGCTGGAACAAGGGGAGACTGCAAACTAAGGCAGCCTCAAAAAAAGATCCTCAATGGAATATCCTTTCACCAAAATCGCTCCTCTCCAAGGGTGGCGCAACATTCTCTTCTCAACCCGACGGATCACATCTAGCCAGCGGTAAGAATCCTGCATTCGACACCTACACATTTATCACTTCAACACCAACTGACAACCTCAGAGCCTTTCGTCTAGAAGCCTTAGCACACAAGTCGATGAAAAGTGGAGGACCGGGCCGAGCAACTAACGGAAATATTGCCCTGAGTGATCTCAAGGTTACCTGCGGCGGGAAGCTAATTAAATTAGCCAATCCAAGGGCAACCTTTGAACAAAAGAACTTACCAGTAGCAGCAATAATTGATAATAATGCAAAGTCAGCTTGGGCGCTAGATCCACAGTTCGGTAAAGACCATGCAGCTATATTTGAAATCAATAATCCTGCAGACTGCAAGGCTGGAGAGGACCTAGTGTTTGTGCTAAAATTTGAGAACAATACCAGCCATAATATCGGCCGATTGCGTTTGTCATCCTCAGCGCATGATCCAGAAACACTAACATTTGGCAAAGGGAATGCCAGTCCTGAGGAAATAGCGACTGATCAGATTGATAAACTGATCAAGGCAGCAAAGGGACAATTCGACAATAAACTGCGCACCAGACTACTCGAAATATATAAACCGATCGATAAAAAATGGCGCGAACTCGACAGTAATTTTACTAAGATTGAATCTGAACAAAAAAAGACAATCACTAAAGTCATGGTTTGCAGTGACGGTAATAAAGTTAAACCCATGCGCCATCATACCAGCAGCGGTAGCATTCCAAACTTTTACAAGCAAACTCACTTCCTCAAACGAGGAGACACTGGGCAAAAAGGCGAAGTTGCTAAGCTAGGATTTCTCCAAGTTCTTACACGAGGCGGTGTCCCTAGGTCAGAAAAAAGCCGAAGCGCAATCGCAAACTGGATCACCGACAGTGAAAATGGTGCGGGGCACTTACTTGCCAGAGTAATTGTCAATCGCATCTGGCAACACTATCTTGGCCAAGGTATCGTCACTACCCCCAATGACTTCGGATTTCAGGGAGAAAGACCAAGTAATCCTGCACTACTTGACTGGCTAGCTCATGAGCTAATTAATAAAAAATGGAACCTCAAACACATTCATCGAACCATACTAAATAGTGATGCTTACCGTGCAAAGCGTATGCCACGCAGACTCGAAGCGGAAGCTATCCGTGACAATGCGCTTGCAGTAAGTGAGCTGATGGATAAGAAAATGTATGGGGCCGGAACGCTTAAGGAAGAAATGCTAAGACGCAGCATCTACTTCATGATCAAGCGTACTAAATTAGTGCCAATCATGCAGTCATTTGACTGGCCTGACTCGCTGACTAGCTTAGGAAAGAGGTCCGTGACCACAACTCCAAGCCAAGCTCTCATCTTCATCAACGATCCTAACATGCGACGTATGGCAGAAGGCTTCGCAAAAAGAATCTCCGGAAAATCTGATCCTATCAAAGAAGCTTACCAAATAGCATACGGAAGGCTCCCATTTGATAACGAGCTTACTGCAGCAGTAGCATTTATTGAAGGACAGCAAAAATCACACAGCAACGATAAACACAAGGCGCTTTCCGACTTTTGCGGTGCATTGATGAGCGCTAACGAATTCATCTATATCGAATGATTAAAGACAACCATTGCGGACGCATAGAAAAAGCCTTCAACCGACGCGAATTATTACAGCGTGCCGGGGGCGGTATCGGCATGCTAGCCCTCAATTCTTTACTAATTGGAAAAGGGGAAGCCAACACAAATATCGGACCAAATCCAATGGCTGCACGTCATCCACACGGCTTCGGTAACGCAAAACGCGTGATCTGGCTCTTTATTAACGGCGGCCCAAGTCATGTTGACACTTGGGACTACAAGCCAGGACTCGAAAAAGCAAACGGCAAAAAACTTGAGGGCTTTGATAATACCACAGGTTTCTTTGACAAGGCAGTCGGCCCCCTACTCAAGTCACCGTTCGAGTTCAAGCAATACGGCAACAGCGGAATGTGGGCATCTTCGATTTTTCCGCACCTCTCTCAGCACGTCGATAAGATGGCATTTATCAAATCATTTCACACTAAGTCCAATAACCACAGTCCAGCACTGTTCATGGCAAACACTGGAGTTCCACGCATGAGCAATCCTTGCGTGGGAAGTTGGGTCACTTATGGACTGGGAACAGAGAACCAGAACCTACCTGCCTTCGTGGTAATGTCAGACCCGCTCAATCGCGGATTGCCTAAGGGCCATGCAGCGAACTGGGGAAGTGGTTTCCTTCCAGGAGCGTTTCAGGGAACCTGGGTCCGCTCAAAGGGAGAACCAATTCCTAACCTTAAACGCATTGCTGGCCTAAGTGATCAGCAACAACGTGCACAACTTGATTTCTTAGGTAAGCTCAACGCAGCACACGAAAAACGTTACCCAGCTGAAACAGAGCTGACCGCACGCATCAAGAGCTTTGAACTGGCCTACCGTATGCAGCAAGAAGCGCCGGAATGCTTCGAAATCGACAATGAACCCGAACACATCAAGTCCCTTTACGGGATCGGTGAGAAACGATGCGCACACTTTGCCCGCCAGTGCCTCATGGCACGACGAATGGTCGAACGTGGGGTCCGCTTTGTACAGATTTACTCAGGAGGAATGGAAAATGCACGTAGCTGGGACGGTCATGGAGATATCAAGAAAAATCATACCCAGTTCGCCGGTGAAACCGATCAGCCCATTGCGGGACTCCTTGCGGATCTAGAACAACGCGGAATGCTTGATGAAACACTGGTAATTTGGGGAGGAGAATTTGGACGTCTCCCAGTTTCTCAACTCTCAGGAGGAAAGCCAACGGGACGCGACCACAACCCGCACGCAGGTTGCTATTGGTTTGCCGGAGGCGGTGCCCGCGGAGGCACATCTTACGGTGAAACCGATGAGGTTGGCCACAAGGCTGCAGTCGACACTGTGGAAATTCATGACATTCATGCGACAATCCTTCACTTGTTAGGAATGGATCATAAACGACTCACTTACCTTCATAGCGGCAGGCGTTTCAGATTAACTGATGTGGCCGGAAATGTTATTCATGATGTTGTTTCTTGATACCACTATTATTATAGTGTGAACAGCGACAAAGGTTCTCTATGGTGCTGAGAGGCACTGAGCGCCAGTAGTAACTTAGGATAGTAAGCCCAAAGGATGCTCCCCATCTTACTCCGCGGGCTGTTGGCACCGCCAATAGGCCACCGGCCGATCCGCCAGGATCAACTGCTCGTATTTGTCCGCGGCGGTTGCCATCCCTGGGAAAAGTTGTGCAACCAGCAAACAAGCGATGGATCCCACAAGAACGCCAAAGGATTTTCGATACGTGACGCTTAGTTGGTTCATCGGATTGAAACTCGGAGCTGTGCTCATCTGTAGCGGACTAGCGAAGCTGCATGCACCAAAGGCACCTTAGTCGGCTGCTTTCCCGCCAAGCGAGAACAGCCGCGACTGCGTACGGAAAAACATGACGCCGCCCGCCACGGCCGGCACGGAAAAGCACTTTTCTCCCAGTTGGATTCGAGCCAGTGGCTTGTAGGTCTTTTCCGCCGCGATGACGACCACCTCACCTCGCTTGCTGACACAGTACAGCCGGTTATCAACCCACACGGGTGAACTGTAGGACTCGCCTCCGATGCGCTCGCGCCAATGCATTTCTCCCGTGGGGGCGTCGACGCATGTCATAATGCCGCTGTCAGCCAATAGAAACAGCAACCCGTCCTTGACCACGAAGCTGGGCACCAGCGGAACGCTGCGCGTGATTTCGTAAGCCACCTCGGGCTTGATGATGTTACCGACTCGCTTCGGGCGCACCGCTACGAAACGTTGACCGGCCAGGCCGGCGCCGTGACTGGCGAAGACCAGCTCGCCGTGCAACTGAGGGGAGCCGACGGTGCGGCTGGCAAACACGTCGTCGATCTCCCAGTTTACCTTGCCCGTTGCCAGGTCCACGCTGGTGATGCCGTGCGCCGTGCCGGTGAAGATGACTTCCGACCGACCGCCGTCAACGCGCCGCACGCACGGCGTGGCATAACCGGCCAGTTCCGTGTGGCGCGGCACCTTCCACCGCGTCTTGCCCGTCATGCGGTCAACCGCAATGAGAAAACTCTTGCCCGGGACCATGGACGCGTTCTTTGGCAGGTATCGCGCCATGCGTTTAGGGTGCATCTGATCGTTAGCCAGGATGACCACGTCGTCGTCGATGATCGGCGAGCTGGCCGAGCCGTGTAGTCCCTTGTATGGCCCAAGGTCACGCTCCCACATCGGCTTGCCGTTCAGATCGAAGGCCAGCATGAGCAATTGATCCGGCGTCGACCAGACCACGACCACGCCGTCGGCATCCACCGTCGGAGTGGCGGACGCAACGTCGTTGTCCCGATGCATGCGATAATCCTTGTACGGAAAATCGCGGCGCCAGCGGATCTGACCGTTCCCCGTGTCGATGCACAGGACCGAACGCGTCGCCATTGCCTTGTTAACACATTTCAGGAACAGGCGATCCTTCCAAACGACAGGCGAACTGCTGCCTGTGCCCGGCAGATTCGCGATCCAGTTGTAGTCGGCGTTCGTCCATCGGGTGGGGATTGTCCTGGCATCGCTGATCCCCGTACCATTCGGCCCGCGGAACCGCGTCCATTGGTTCTCCTGCGCAACCGCCAATGTGCCCAGGCAGGTTGCTAACAGGAGACTTAGAATACAAAGCGTGATGTGTGATGGCAGGATGCTCATGATTGCTGAAAGGCTCAGTTGGAACTTCGTTTGGAAACACCTCGTGGGTTTAAAGTGCATAACAAGCCGGACATGGTGCATATCATACCCACCCGTCCGCCAAACAGCAAGCCCCCTGTGCCTTAGGGGTTTATGAGGTCTCTTGGCCAAGGGCTTCTTGTCTTCTGGGAGGTGGTCCCTGCGCCCTGCACCATTTATCACGAATCATGGGAAATCGAATAACGGATGCCCTAAGTGATTGGGAAACGGGGGCAGACAGGCCAGTAAAGCTGATCAGCGATAAGCCTTAGGGATCCCCAATCACGCGACCTGCATCGTGGGGAGTGAGTAGTCACCCTGAACCCTGACTCATGATTCATGGTCAGTTGTTCGGGGATCGTGAGCCACCAGCCACTGTTCCCGTTATAATCTTCGGTGGATTTTGTAATTGGTCGGTTCGTGGTGCGGTGTTAGGGTTTTAAGCCATGAATTCAAGTGAAGATCCTCTTGTTCAGAAGCAGGAACATTCACTGAGAACAACTATAACCTCAAGTGTTCTAGGAGTTATTTCTATCATCTTGGCATTAATTGCACTGAGCATAACAAGTCAAAATGTGGGGCATTATTTGGGTGGTATCGCAATTGTTCTTGGAGCAATTCCTTTAATGCTTATCAGCTTGATTATATCAATCATTGGACTCCGTCTCAGCAGTGGAACGCTCGCAGGAAAAAGACTCAGTACCATTGGATTAATCCTTACCTTCTCTCCAATCTTAATGTTGCAGCGTCCCAGTATTGAGACATGGATTGAGAATAAGCGACATTACACCTATGTGGATGGGGTTCAGTTCAATAAAGAGAAGACGGTCCTGATAAAGTATCCAAGTTCCAAAACGGGCACTAATTACACCATCCCTGACAGCGTCACCAGCATCGGGAATTACGCATTTTTTAGCTGCGCAAGCCTGACGAGCGTCACCATCCCTGACAGCGTCACCAGTATCGGGAATAATGTCTTCAAGAATTGCATTAACCTGACGAGTATCACAATTCCCGACAGTGTCATCAGCATCGGCGGTCAGGCCTTCTCTTTTTGCAACAGCCTGACGAGCGTCACCATTCCAGATAGCGTCACAAGCATCGGGGAATCTGCCTTCGCGGCATGCGCCAATCTGACGAGCATCACGATCCCCGACAGCGTCACAAGCATCGGTGATTGGACCTTCAGTGGTTGCCGCAGCCTGACGAGCATCACGATTGGTGATGGCGTTACCAGTATCGGGAGTAGTGCCTTCAGTCATTGCAGCAGCCTGACTAGCATCACGATTCCTGATGGCGTTACAAGCATCGGGAATGTGGCCTTTGAAAACTGCACCAGCCTGACCGCAGTGACATTTCTTGGGGATGCTCCTACGGTTGGGACAATAAGAGTTTTCGCAAAATCCACCCCCACCATCTACCGCAAACCCGAAGCAAAGGGCTGGGGTGAGACTTTTGGGGAGCGACCTGTAAAGTTGATTAGTGAGAAGCCTTAACCCCTTACCCTGACCAACGACCCCTGATTCATGGTCCGTTGTTCGGGGATCGAAAGAAAAGAGCCACTGTTCCCGTTATAATCTTCGGTGGATTTTGTAATTGGCCGGTTAGTTGTGGGGTGTTAGGGTTGGACAAGGATTCAATGCATTTTCAGGTAATTATTCTCATTTTATTCAGTTGTGGGGTGTTATCGGCATCGCCTCATGCACGGAAGAGTGGTTACTGGTCCTTGAAACCGATAGTCCGACCCTCCGTGCCAACCAAATTCGATGAGGCAGGTAAGGCTATCAATCCAATTGATGCTCTGATTCAACAATCTCTCGACCGAATGAACCTTGCTCCATCAGCGGAAGCTGATCGGCGCACATTGATTCGTCGCCTGCATTTCGATTTGCTTGGCCTGCCACCCAAGCCCGAGGTGGTGGAGGCGTTCGTTACGAGCAAAAATCCCAAGGCCTACGATAAACTGGTCGACCAACTGCTCGCCTCGCCCCACTATGGCGAGCGCTTCGCCCGACATTGGTTGGACATCGCGCATTACGCGGACACCCACGGCTTCGAGCGCGACAAATTGCGGCCCCATGCCTGGCCCTATCGCGATTACGTCATCAGCGCCTTCAACGAGGACAAACCGTATATGGAGTTCCTGCGGGAGCAAATCGCCGGGGACGTCCTGCGCCCTGACGACGAGGATGCTGTCATTGCCACGGGCTTCCTCGCTGCCGGTCCTTGGGATTTCGTGGGGCAGGTGGAAACCCGCAGCGGTGTGTTGAGACGTTCGGCCCGGACGCTCGATCTGGACGACATGGTCACACAGGTGTTCACCTCCGCCTTAGGTGTAACCCTGAACTGTGCCCGCTGCCATGATCACAAGCTCGACCCAATATCGCAGGAGGAATACTACCGGATCACGGCCGTCTTTGCCGGAGTAAAACGCGCAGACCGATCCGTTTCCGACGCTTTGAAGGACAAGCTGGTGAAGGAACGGCTTCAATTGCTCGAGGCAATCAACCGCATCGCCCCCGGCGTGGACCTCGCCGACGTGGTGGGCGGCGGCGATGGCCTAGGTTCCGGCGCCTTCAAGGACGGCATCGATCCGCGAACGGGCAGGATCGAGCGTAAGCCGATGGGCTTCCTCACGGACATAAAACCCAACCGGTTCAGCCCCTCGCCCAACCGATTCGTGGACGGCGTTTTTATCCCGCAAGCCGGCAAGGACAAGCCGGATATCCCCATCAGCTCCACCGGCCTCACGATTCCATCCGTACGCGGCGCCGACGGCAAGGCGTGGGATGTCATTCGGAACGGCCCCGTCGACCGCACCCACTCGACGGTGTTGGGCGGCGTGGACTTCACCAAGGAGGGCAACGCGCTGCTGGGACTCCACGCCAACGCTGGCATCACCTTCGACCTCGCCGAACTCCGCAGGACCGTGGGGCGCGACACCCTGCGCTTCACCTCTCAGGTCGGCTACTTCGGCACCCGCGGAGACAACTCCTTCGCCGACGCACGGGTGTACGTCGATGGCCGCGAAGTGGTCAAGTTCCTCAAGCTGAAACGCTCGGACAGCCTGCAGGACATGGACATCCCCCTGCCCGCCTCCGTCCGTTTCCTCACCCTGATTGCCACCGCTTCCGGGAACGGCATCGGTATGGACCAAGTAGGCTTCGGTAACCCCAAGCTGAAAGCTCCCGAAACCGAATTGCCGGAAAAACAACGCCGACTCCTCGCCGACCTGCACAAACGAAAAAAGACTCTCGACGAAAAAATCGGCGCGCTCGGCACCGGGAAGGTTCATGCCGTCGTCCCCGAAACGAAGATGCCCGAGGTACGCATCCTGGAACGCGGCAACCCAGAAGCCCCGACCGGCGTGCCGCTCGCGCCCGGCGCACTATCCGCCCTGCAAATGCTCGACCCCGACCTCGGCAGCGTGGCGTCGACCGAAGCCGAACGTCGACTCGCCCTCGCTCACTGGATCACCCACGAGGACAACCCCCTCGTCTACCGCGTGATGGCCAATCGCCTTTGGCAATGGACTTTTGGAAACGGGATCGTCGAAACCTCCAGCGACTTCGGCCGTGGCGGACAGAAGCCCACGCACCCTGAGTTGCTCGATTGGCTTGCCGAGGAACTCCGCACCCGCAATGGCTCGATCAAGGCCATCACCCGTCTCATCGTCACCAGCGTCACCTACCGTCAGGTGTCCCACACCGCCCACGGCATGGCGGCCGATGCCGACAACCGTTTCCTTTGGCGGCAAACCCCCCGCCGACTGCAGGCTGAGGAGATGCGCGATGCCGTGTTGGCGACCAGCGGCAAGCTCAACCTCAAGGCCGGCGGTCCGGGTTATCGCGACTTTAAATACACCGAGGCCTACGCACCCATTTACCGTTATATCACGCCGGACACTCCCGATCTCTGGCGACGCAGCATTTATCGCTTCGTCGTCCGCACCACACCTCACGAGTTTCTCACCACGCTGGATTGCCCGGATCCCTCCAACCTTACACCCAAGCGGCTCACCACCACCACGCCGCTGCAGGCGCTCACGCTCAGCAACAATCCTTTCATGCTCAAGCAGGTCGGTTATTTCGCTGCGCGCCTGAAACAGGATGCCGGCGCAAAGGCGGCAGACCAAGTCGACCGTGCCTTCCGCCTGGCGCTTGGCCGTCCACCGGAACCCGCCGAATCCAAGGTCGCTCTCCAAACTGTCCGCGACAAGGGCTTGTTCGCCCTGTGCCACGCACTGCTCAACGCCAATGAATTCGCCTATGTCGATTAGATCGCGCAGAGAATTCCTGAAGACTTTCGGTGGTGGCTTCGGCCTGATGGCGCTTGACGGTCTGCTCGCGCGTGAACCACGGCCAATCGCTCATCATCCGGCCAAGGCAAAGTCGGTCATCCAGATTTTTTGTCCGGGTGGCATTAGCCAAGTCGATACGTGGGATTACAAACCCGAACTGACCCGGCGCAACGGCATGCAGTTCGATCCTAGTGGAAATCTGCAGTTCTTTGCTTCGAAGCCCGGTAACTGCCAAGGCAGTTATTGGGCTTTTCAAAGACACGGAGAATGCGGTCGTCCGATGAGTGCGCTCTTCCCGCGGTTGGCCACTTGCGTGGATGACATGGCTTTCGTGCATTCGATGCACTGTAAATCCGCTCTGCACGGTCCGGCGATGTTTATGATGAACAGCGGCTTTATCTTGCCCGGATTTCCTTCGATGGGTGCCTGGGTTACCTATGGTCTGGGCAGCGAGACCGATAACCTTCCAGGTTACGTTGTTTTACCCGATCTGCGTGGCCTGCCTCCCGGGGGTGTAATCAATTGGGGTGCTGGTTTTCTTCCCGCCAAACAGCAAGGTACACCAATGAGAACTACTGCGGAGAAGGCCCCGTTGGCTGATCTGTTTCCCCCTGACGAATTCAAAGATTATCTTCGTGACGATCAACTTCTCACGTTGCTCAACCGCAACCATGCCGCCGATCGTCCGGAAAATTCCGAGCTCGAGGCTCGTATTAAGGCTTACGAAATGGCAGCAAAGCTTCAATTAAGTGCGCCGGAAGCCACAAGTATCAAGGGAGAGAGCCCTGCCACAAGAAAACTCTATCAGCTTGAAGATGGTGATGTTGGACCATTTGGCCGGCAATGCTTGCTTGCACGCCGTTTGATCGAGCGCGGTGTGCGGTTTGTGCAGATCTTTTGTGGTGCGGAAAACACAGTTGCCCGAAAGATTCGACCCAACTGGGACAGCCACGAAGATCTACCGCGTGATCATGGCTACTGGGGGCGAGTGCTCGATGGCGGTGCCGCGGCGTTGCTCAAGGATCTCAAGGGGCGCGGGCTGCTGGATGAAACGCTGGTGATCTGCACTACCGAATTTGGACGCCAACCAGCCGCCCAAGGTAAGGATGGCAAGGGGCGGGATCATAATGCGGATGCCTTCACCGCGTGGCTGGCCGGTGGTGGTATAAAGGGAGGCATCAGTTATGGTGAAACGGATGAATTGGGCTGGAAGGCGTCAGTCAATCCGACTTACTCCTATGATTTCCATGCCACTGCGCTGCACCTGCTCGGGATCGATCACGAACGGTTGACGTTCTACCATAACGGCATTGAACGTCGCCTGACAGATGTTCATGGACATGTTATTTCAGAGTTGCTATCCTAGGGGGCACTGTGTTTGAAGAAATGTTTAATTTGATTGCGTGCGTTACCACCGAGGTAAGCGGGGAAGGGGCGTGGCGGTGCATTTTTTGATCTTGGTGAAACCAAGAAGTGGCTGCGTCTGACCATGCCGGAATAGCGTTACCCTCAATCAGAATGTTGCCTTCGACGATTTCACGCGCTGGCAGCTCGCCGGGGACCTGTTGCCCGATCCGACCCGCGACCAGTTGATTGCCTCCGGATTCAATCGCTGCAATGTCACCACCAGCGAAGGTGGCAGCATCAATGAAGAGTGGATCCACCGCTATGCCGTCGACCGCACGTCGACCGCGGTCGAGGTCTGGATGGGGCTGACCGCGGGGTGCGCCGTCTGCCACGATCACAAGTTCGATCCGCTCTCCATGAAGGACTACTACTCGCTCTACGCCTTCTTCCACAGTGCGGCCGATCCGGCGATGGATGGAAACAAGATCGACACGCCGCCGATCCTGAAGCTGACTTCTCCTGAGGACAGAGACCGGATCAAGGCACTGGATGCCCAGCTCGCGACTGTGGATGAGAAGATTCGCAAGGCCATTGCAGATTTCGATTACGCTGATCCGGCCCAGGTTGTGGAAACCATCTGGTTCGAGGATGACTTCCAGCCGAAGGGGAAACAGCACGTTACCGGGCGACCCAAGAAACTGATCACGAAAGCGGAAGGACCGGTCTTCAGCGGGAAGCAGGCTCTGACCCGATCCGGAGAGGGAATCGCAGGGCTTCCTCTTTGGATATATCCGAAGCACCGGACAGGATACCAGCCGTTAGTCGGGCTCGGTCGGTATCAGATTTTTGTGTAGCAATAACATCATCAATTATAAAGAATCATACATGCAGTTTCTGCAGATGCAGATGCAGATACAGATACAATTTAAAGTTTAACTGCAAGTGGTTCAATAATATCACTAGATTTAACCCCCTTTTCCCCCTCTCCGATCCCTTCAACGGCGCCCTCAAGCGCCTCACGCAAAAAGCAAATTCCTAGCAATCATCGGCGTGCCATTGTTGACGAGGAATTTTTAGTATAGGATAACAGAATGACGAGTCGCCTCCTTGCTTTCCTGTTCCCGATGTGGTTGGCTGGCGTATCGATCATGCATCGGATCCGCCATACGGCCTCTACTTGTAGTGCCGCGATTCTTTTCCTGGCGGTCTTTTTTCCCGCAACTCCTGTTCGCGGAGAGGACTGGCCGACCTACCGGCATGACCGACTTCGCAGCGGTGTCACGGGCGAACAGTTGGCGCTGCCACTCAAAGGAGGATGGACGTTTCGCTCCAGGCAAAGTCGCCGCGCGCCAACACCAAAGCTAGGGCCGCAGCAGGATGGGTTTCCCGAATGCAGCGCGTTCACATTGCCGATGATCGCTGTGGGTGATGCGGTGTTTTTCACCAGCGCATCCGATGGACGCGTCGTCTGCCTCGACGCTGCAACAGGCCAGACCCGATGGGAATTCTTCGCGGGCGCGGCGGTGAATCGCGCGCCGATGTTCTGGAAGGGGCGAATTTATGCAGGCAGCGACGATGGTCATGCGTATTGCCTCGACGCCGCGAGCGGAGATCTGGTGTGGAAATTTCGCGCCGCGCCGGCCGAGCGCTCGCTCCTCGCCTATGGCAAGATGATCTCCGTCTGGCCTGTGCGTACTGACGTTCTGGTCGATGATGGAGTCGCGTATTTTTCGGTCGGGATCTTTCCGCACGAGGGGACTTTCGTCTACGCGATCGACGCGGAAACCGGGAAGCTGCTGTGGCGCAATGGCACGCAGAGCGAAGACGGCGGCCAGCTGAGCCTCGCTCCCGGCGGCCACCTGTTTCTCACCGGCAAGGACATCTGGATCCCCAAAGATTTTCGGGGCTTCAGCCGGCCCTACTACGGATCACCGACACCGTTCTTGCGTGCTGATGGCCGATTTGTGAACGGTTTTGGAAGCAGCGTCGAACAAGATCCGGAGCGTCCGAAGATCGAGGGCGGTACGTGGCACAAGTTTTTCTGGCCGATGATCGGTGTCGAGAAAGATGGTGTCCGCTTCGCTGGATCTCACGCGTGGCAGGTCGAGGGCGAGGAGAAGTCGCGCAAGGTCGTCTGGCAACACAAGATCCCCGGCCGCTGGGTCGATTTCGAGTCGGGAGCCGGCACCCGAGTCAAGGGTGAGCCGGTAGTCTTCCGCTACGATCCAGATCTCTGCTCTGTCATCTGCGCGGGCGACACGCTGTTCCATTCGGCATTCGACCTCGATCCTGCGAAGGGGGTGGGTTCCGGTGTCTACGCGCGGGATCCGAAGGACGGAAAAGTGCTCTGGTCCACCGAGATTGCCACGCGCGCAAATCAACTCGTCGTAGCGAACGGCCGCCTGTTTGTCGGGACCCGCAGCGGGACGATACACTGTTTTACTTCTGCGGCGGCCGGCACCAAGGCGGTCGGCGAGATCGTCGAGCCCGTCACCGACAAAGATTTTGCTGGTGGGAATGAATTGGTCTTCGCGGCGGCCGAGGCGATTATCGCCGAGACTGGCGTGGTCGAGGGCTACGCGGTGGTGTTGGACTGCGACAGCGGCCAGCTGGCGTTCGAACTGGCCAAACGATCGAAGCTCACAATCTGTTCGATCTTTTCGGATGAAGAGAAAGCTGCCGAGGCGCGGCGGAAATATGCGGGCGCAGATCAGCACGTCACGCGCATCGTCGCGCTGGCTTGCGAACCCGGTGAGCCCCTGCCGCTTCCATCTTTCTTTGCTGACCTTGTAGTCTCAGAGGCAGGGTTACCGGAAGGTGAGCTGGAGCGCTGGTCGCGTTTGCAGAAACCTGTCCGCGGCGTCGCCTTCTTCGGAGGAGAAGGCACCGCCGACTGGATCGGCCGCAGTGGACAGGAAGGTTGGAGCACCGTTAGTGCGGGCGGAGGGACTTGGGCGAAACGTACGCGGCCGCGCCTCGAGGATGGAGGTGCCTGGACCCACATGCACGGCGATGCGGGCAACACTGGCTGCAGTCATGATGGAGTCCTGAAGCCGCCCTTGGGCGTGGTTTGGTTCGGCCCACCAAATGTCAAACAACCGGGCGGGCACACGGCGCTGCTCGTCGATGGCATCATGATCCTCCCCGAGCCGAATGCGCTGAAGGCCTGCGATCAATATACCGGTCGGGCGCTCTGGCAGATCGATGCCGGGAGCATCGGTGTTAGCATCGCCGCGAGTCGGACACATGTTTACTCGAAGGTCGCGCACGTCCTGGCGCAGATTGATATCCTCACCGGAAAAGAGCGCGCTTCCTACCTCACCGCGTTCGGCAAAGAACATCCTTGGGGTTGGTTCGCGCTGAGCGATGACGGAAAAACCGTCTACGGTGCGGCCGGCGGAGGTATTTTTGCCAGTGAGATGGAGTCGGGAAAGGGCGATGTGCGCTGGTCGATCGGTGGTCCGGATGTGGAAGAGAAGGATCGCATCGGCGGAACGATCGCGATGAGTGGAGGTCGCATTTTTGTGCTCGGTGGTGAAGCAGACGAGGAGCAGCGGGCGGATTCGGTCGCGCAGATGCGCGCGTGGATGAAAACACAGCCGGTGGCATTGCGCGATGAATACGAGTCCCAGATCAAAGAGCGCGACATTCGCGAACTGATCGCCATCGAGGCCGCTTCGGGAAAAATTCTCTACCGGCGCGGCGTCGATGTCAGCAACTGCGGGGGCAAATGGCTGCGGCCTCAGGGCTACGGTAGCAAACGCCACTACAACCCCCACGTGGGCATGGGAATGTATTCGCACAACGGGGTCGTCGTGATCGCTTCAGAAAGTCGCGCCGACAAAGGCTGGGGCGTCTGGGGGAGCGACGGCTACATGGCGCGGGGCATGACTGGCTACGACGCGGAGAGCGGGGGATTGCTCTGGTACCAGTTCAGCAACCATCGTACTCGCCCGGTGATCATCGACAACACAGTGCATGCCGAACCATGGGCATTCGACCTGCAGACCGGTATGAAGAAGACCCGCACGCACCCGATCACCGGCGTGTCCGCGGATTGGGCGTGGTGCCGCCCGGACAAGCAGTGCGGCATCTTCTCCGCCAGCAAATATTTCCTGTTCGGGCGCAACAAGGGTTTCGGCTATCAGGACTTGATCAACGACGAGGGGCTCTACACATTTTGGCACAGCCGCTCGAACTGCTACGTCGATCACGTCAGCGGCGGCGGGTTGATGATCAAGCCGCCACAGGCGATCTACTGCAGCTGCGAGTGGTCGCTGCCGTTCACCGTCGCGATGGGGCAGGTGTCAACCAGGCCGGCGGCAGCTCCGCGATTTGCGCAACCAGGCGCGTCCCTTCCGGTCAGGCACCTGTATCTCGATTTCGGAGCGAGCGGGGACCGGCGTGATGAATCCGGCAGGCTGTGGTTGGCTTCCAACCGTCCGGCGAACCACAAGTTGTTGCTCGGATACGACCTCAAGATGATCACCCACGAGGGCGGTGGCGAAGTGCGCCGCAGCGCGCATTTTACGGCGATCGAAAACGCTGATGCGCCGTTTGTTTTCGCCACGGCGCTGGTAGGAATGAAGCGCTGCATCTTGCCGCTCGCGCGCCCTGGAGATCGCTCGCCAAACTGCAAAGTGCGCCTCGGTTTCGCCGCCCCGCCCGGTGATCGCCCAGGGCAGCGGGTGTTCGACGTCGTGCTCAACGGCGCGGTCGTGCTCGAGAATTTCGATATCGTGGCAGAAGCCGGCGGTGTCGATCGCGCCCTGTGGAAGGAATTTCCGATCCCGAATGTGGAGAATCTGGTGATCGACATGCGCCCGAAATCAGCGGCCCTGCCGACGATCAATGCCCTCGAGATCAACCGTCAACCAGATCCTGTAGCGATGGGGATTGCTGTGACGCCGACCACAGAAGGAGTTTGGCTTAGCCAATCGGCGGCGCAGAAATCGATCTCTTTCCAAATTTTCAACCGGGGGGACCAAACGTTCACCGGGAGTATCGAGATTGAATATCCACCCGGGATTTCGGCGAAGCTCGAAGGTGCGGCGGAATGCTCGCTCGCGGCGGGCGCCAGGGAGACCCGGTCGCTCGTGGTCGAGCCTCGTGAGGGAGTCGCGATCGGTGTCCACCGTGTGGCGATCAGTATTTTGGATGCCGATGGGAACTCGGCGGAGTCTGAAGAATTGCCGGTGGAATGGCTAGGCGAGGCTGAACGCCGCGTGCTGACTGGAGGTTCGGCCTGCCTTACCCAGGATGTGTTGAAGGAGTCTTGGCCGAAACTCGTGAAACCCAACCATGCTTGGGAAAGATTGTTCGTGTCGGGTGGTTTTGCAAAGCAGGGTGACGGCGGTGCCGCGGCCAGCTACTTGTGGTTTCATATCCCGGCGGAAATCCGTGGCAAGACGATCCGCAGCGCGCGCGTTCAGCTTCACGCGGCGACCGGTACGAGTCGGCTCTTCGAGACGATGCGGACTGCGTCTTCGGGAGGGGCTGAAGCCCGTCATTGGGGAAGGTTGAGACGGCTCGAGGGACCGCCGTGGCCGGATTTCAACAAGCTGGACTTTGCCAACCGCCCGCAGCCGACCGGTGAAGCGGTCGCCCTCTCGGCGGATCCACGGGGAGGTGGAATCGTGGCGGCTACATTGCCGGGAACAATTGAAGCGAGCAACGAAAAGCCGGACATCTATCTGGCAATCGAAAGCGACGCACCGTGCGCCGCGGTCTACTCGGGTCACGGAGCGCCAGCAGGCGAGTTGCGGAGACCAAGCTTGATCCTCGATTTTCTTCCGGAGTGACGCTGCCGTTCTCCGGTCACTTTTCGAATAAGACGCGAATGTTTTTTTCATAGGTTCACGCGTTGCTCTATGCCCGATTAGCGCTGTTCACAGATCGAAAGCCAGCAGCCACTGTTCCCGTTATAATCTTCGGTGGATTTTGTAATTGGTCGGTTAGTTGTGGGGTGTTAGGGTTTTAACCCATGAACCCCGTACCCTTTATCCTGCTCGCTCTATCACTGCCCCTGCTTCTTGGGGGGTGTGTGGGGAAAAACGAGGGGATTAATTGGGATGAATTGGATTTTCGTGAAGGTTATACCATCGCTTATCTTAAAGGTTCAGATACTCTTTATACAGGCAAGGCCGTGTTGTGGCATGATAACGGACAGAAGCAGGTGGAAGTAAACTTCAAGGACGGCAAGCGGAATGGACTATATGTGTCTTGGCATGAAAACGGTGAGA
>LWDU01042429.1_pt1 | contig 56524 bp, 58 predicted proteins | sample 727161 | NCBI WGS metagenome assembly LWDU01 (sample SAMN04566230, study PRJNA314399) | hydrothermal vent metagenome | isolation source: deep sea hydrothermal plume seawater | place: Mexico: Gulf of California, Guaymas Basin | collected 2004-07-11
CCAATTGCGTTGTGTGTTGCTGACATAAACACTTTAATTGGTTCTGTAATATCCTTATGGTTAACAGTCATCGAGGTGCTATGCGCCTCCCAATCAGCATGCCAATCGTAACCAATCAAGCTTTTAACTCTATTGTAATTGCGAGAAGAATTAAATTTTGGAGTGCCTGCCATTGCAGGGCAAGATTCAATTTCATTTGTATAAAAGTTACCTGGAAAGTTAATGTCGCTGGCTTTAACACTTCCTTCACAGTTGTATACAAAATAAGTACCATCGGCAGAAAGACCCTTTACTGGATCACTGCCATCAGGACACGACCCCGCATAACTTTGAGCTGATAAGAAGGATAATGCTAGGAGCAAGAATAGTTTCTTCATACTATGATTGTATATCAAATTGGGCTGAAGTCCAAATTGCGTTTGATGTGTGAGGGAGAGTATAACAATAGTAGTGGAGATGCTTATGAGCCTCCCCCACACACCTTATTCCTGGAGATGCGGTTTAGTTGCTAATCGTAAGCGCTTTTCCAATATGCTTTGATTGCTCCAATTCCTTTAGGATCAAGTCCGTGACGTCAGCGCGGGCGATCTTGGAAGTTTTGGCTGGGATATTATCCCCAAAATCATAAACGCCAGTTCGAGGGGTGTCAACCAGTCCACTAGGTCTTATGATGGTCCAGTCCAACCCGCTTTCTTTAACAGCAGCTTCCTGGGCTTCGTGGTCTACACGGGAGCTTTTCAGCAGCGTGGCAAAGAAGAATTTATTAAACATGGATAAAGTATCCCAGCTTTCCCCGACTCCCATTGCTGTGATAACCATAAGTCGTTTGACGTTATTTTGCTGCATGCCAGCAATAATATTGATCGTGCCAATCGTGCGGACTGTAGTTTTCTTTAGGTCACTACCGGCCCCCAAAGTACAAACAGCTGCATCCTGGCCCCTGATGGCCTGGGCGACACTGGCAGGGTCAAAAACATCACCGGTAATTACGTTCAAATTTATATTTTCAATGGCGAGTCGGGCAGGATCACGCACGAATGCAGTGACCTCATGCCCGCCCTCAAGGGCTTGTTTTACAATTTCGAGGCCTGTTTTGCCTGTGGCGCCAAATACTACGATATTCATTTGATATTCTCCTGATGTAAATTAGTGAAACGATTAAGAAATTGGAGTTTACGCAAACACCGAAGTGCTGAGCAGTAGAAACAAAGATAGTAGTATGGTTTTAAGTTTCATGAACGACAATAGATTACATTGAACTATATCGTAAGACTATACATAACTGACACAAGATATGCTGTTAATTGGAATTGAAAGTTGGTTTCTTGTGTGAGGAGGGTACAACAATAGTATCAGAGGTGTTGGTGCCCCCCCTAGGTCTAAAGAGTCTGGGTAAATATGAGAGGGGCAGATGTGAAAGGATTTCACGAGACTCACACCAAAAAATCTTATTTATTTTCAAGAGAACGAGTCTCACTCAAGTCAATTGTTGAGTTGTCATCTAGGGCTCTAAGTATTTCAAAATTATTTCTTTGTATAGCAGCCATTACAGCATATATACCCAATTCCGCAAGCTTTGACTTGTTATCATCCAGTTCCCAGTCCCCTATACAACTGCTTGAAGGCATAATTTTCTTTAAGCCACCCCAGTCTTTGTTGCCAAAACTAGTTCTAGTGGCCATAAATGTATATTGGGAGTAGTACTCAAAGCAAATCCCAACTGAAAAATCAATATTGCCGTATTTGATGTGTGTACGTACGTTTACTTTTTTATCATTAAGTACTTTTAAGTTTTTAAAGCCAACCAATAAAGCACCTGAGGTAGTAAGCGGAACCCCTACATCAAATTTAGTGAATTTATCAGCTCCTTCAAAGACTACTTTGCCATTCTTTTTGATACTTGATTCAAACTTTATTGAAGTTTTAGTTTCTTTAGTTTTGGCTCTACTAGTTAAAACTTTTTTAGGTATTACTACACTGCTATTATCTAATTTTTTATATAGCCCATCTGCTTTAGACGGCTTAATTAAGGAGAAATTAAAATTACCTTTATTTATAACAACAGTGCCGTTAGTCTTTTGTGACCCAGAAGATAAATATATATCGTTATCCCCGTCTTTATCTAGGTCTCTAAATCTAATCATTTCAATAAAGTCATTCCATTCATTGCCTTCGTGGATAGGCATGTAGTCATCCGGCGCCTCAACTAAAGGAAATATTCCGTGGTCTTTAAACTTTTTGTTACCCAAGTTTTCTATGATTTGTATTGCTGTGCCCACATACAAAATACCCGCTCTACTGTAAACAATATCTAGGTCACCATCATTGTCTAGGTCTGATGCTGATACTTCGGGTATTGTGCCCCATTTCTTTTTATGTTGTGGAAGAGGTGTTACGTTGTAATTAGGGAAATTACCATTACCATCATTCCAAACAATGCCAGTAAAGTCAATACTCCTTTCATGTTCGTGTGCACCCACTAATGCATCCAAATCACCATCACCATCCATATCGGCGAGCTCTAGTCCAAAGGCAAAAATTCCGCCACAGTTGCGTCTTGTTAAGTACCCACTACCATTATTCATCAAGCACCAAAATTTTGTTCCTACTTTCCAGTTTAACTCAGTGATAACAATATCCATATCACCATCATTATCAATATCGCCTGTCGCAGCACCATGATCAAAGACGACGAAGCTTGAATGACTTAAATGTGTTTCTGATGACTCCACCCAAGTACCATTCGGTTGGCTTAAAAAGTAGCTATCCCTAACGCCGTTGTGAGTGCCAATTCCGTGGTCAGCAACATAAAAATCAAGAATATTGTCGTTATTATAATCAGCAACAAGAAGCTGTCTTCCTAGTGACATTCCATCGTCTTTACGATTGTCAATAAGGAGTTCTGGTGCGTAAGTAAGCTTGCCTTTTGCATCACCCAAGTAAAGTGATGGTAATGGTTTGTTTCCTTTGCAAGCTCCACCGCCGCAACTTCCGCCAGTATCCTCCCCAATAGAATCAACATTATTTGGATTCATAGTGCCTATGTAAAGTACATCACTATAGCCATCGTTGTTGAAATCTGCCATCTGCCACATCCGTCCAAACCAATACAACTGACCTGTTGGATATGGCTTGACTGGTGGTTTGAAAAAGTCAATATTAGGGTCATTCTCAATATCAATACCAGCTACTGCTTTTGTGTTTGAATCGGCACTAGATGAAGATGCTTGTTCATTATTAGTATTGCCACAGTTATATAAGTAATAGGTACCATCCTCAGAAACACTCTTAACTGGCTCACTACCATCAGGACACGACCCCGCAAAACTTTGAGCTGATAAGAAGGATAATGCTAGGAGCAAGAATAGTTTCTTCATACTATGATTGTATATCAACTTGGGCTGAAGTCCAAATTCCGTTTTTTGTGTGAGGGAGGTTAATTACTGACCAAGTCTACTGTCCAGCCATCACGACTCCCACCAAGGTAACCGACGCCGATGTTTAAGCCGCTATAGAATTGATTAGAGTCGGCATCGTGCCATCTGAGCCTATCGTCTTAATAATAGAGGGCGTAATTGAAACTCGATCTCATGTGCTAGAAGTGATAAAAAGCCCCCATACCGACAAAAAGATTAGTTGAAGAGCCACTACCTTTGATTGACCCCTCCACAGCAGTTGCTCCAGAAGTTAAGACAAGGTCAACAGTCCCGGTACTTGTGTGAGAAATTCCAATTTCGGTGACAAAAGATAAATTAGGCAAGCCTTGCAGTTTGAATTCAACACCAGCTACGCCGCTGTATTCCATTGATCCACCGCTCATTTTAAGCAACAAATGAGTATTGTTCTTATTCCTTAGACAGTTCTTATTGAGCTATAATTAAATTTATTAATAATAAGGAGTAATAAAACCAATGAACTTTAAAACTTATAGCGACTTATGGATAAAGGCAGTCAACGATAAAGAAACTAAAGGCTTGTCTGACGCATTATCTGATGACTTCGTATGGTGTAACGATAGATTTAATTGGGTAGTAAACAAACAAGAAACAATCGATTGGTGCTCGAGCACTGAACTTATTGGTATTGATTTTACTGCGTACTATGAAAATGATGAAGTTATGGTTGGAATACACACTGCCATAGAGCCTGATGTTGCTGAATCAAGCGTAATGTTTATAGCCAAAATGAAAGGTGGCCAGGTTATCTCACATCACTACATTCGTGAATACGATAGATAAAATTCCAAATTTCGTTTGATGTGTGAGGGAGGGAATAACAAGAGTAGTAGAATGCTTGTGAGCCTCCGACAACCACAAGGAAGCTTACACCGCGTCTTAGTCTAGCTGACTATCTGTAGCAAATGTGTCACAACACGGTTTAGACTTTAAGATATGTAGAATTTCTTTGTTGGCAGCAATGAATGAGAGTCCTATAACAAGAGCGCCGGCTATGAGAAAAAATTTATCTCCACCTGAGCCAGGCAAAGTGAAGGCGACGATACATCCTCCAACGATAGCTAGCCAACCAATACATGAGACTAATATGGCAATACCACTGGCGGTTCCATAATCTTCTTTATATTCACTGCTCATAAGTCACACTCCTTATTTCTGATATGTAGTTTGTTTTGGTGTGTAAGACACTATACCGAAAGCTGGTTTCTTGTGTAAGGGAGAGTATAACAATAGTAACAGAGGTATTGGTGAGCCTCCCCCCGGGGTCTATCGAATGATGGGTGTTTTACTCATATGATTCAACATATTTAAGCCATTTCGCCTCAACCACGCTTAAGTTTTCTTTCAAAATGGATTCAACAGTCAGTGACAAGTTTTTAGTTTTACCAATATCTTCAAAAAAAGTATAAAGCACCTCTTCTCCATAATGATCAATGACAAAATATACAAAGCTTGCACCAACATCATAGGATTCAAAATCCAAACTATTGTATCCAGCTCTAGGGTCGCCAAAAAACTTTTTCCAGTCTTGAATTTTGGCAAAACTAACCTTTCCATCTCGGATATATTCCGCCGCAATTCTCATCGAGTTTTGTTTAAATGGCACTTGGTCTTCGTAGATTTTTGAACCCATTATTTGAGCAAAACCTTCATCAAAAAATCTGAACTTGTCTTGGTTGCTTGCACCACCTGTTAGTTTAAATAATGCCAAATGTGAACTCTCATGTACTACAGTGTCACTAAACTTATCTCCTTTTGCGTGGTTTGCAGATATGAATATTTGCATATCAAACCAATCAAAAGACGATGTATTATTGTATGAAATGGTTATGGGAATATACGAAGGCGTGCTTTCTTTGAAAAAGTCATAAACCAACTCCCACAAAGGATCTAAGTCTTTATGTTCGTCGCCAAAATGGGCATTGTCTCTTGATTCGATACCATCATGAACGGTCTTCATTATTGCAATACAGTCAAGTTCTTTACCTTCGACATAATATTTAAAATATGAATCAGTCGGGCTATATAAATAATTCTTGCACATTTCAGTATCGGAAGCGAATACCTTTGAGCCAAAAATCATTGCTAAAAATAGAAATACTGCGTATTTTTTCATTGTTCGCTCTCAGTTAATATATAGTCCAAAATGCATTATACATATTTAATATCTTAAAAAATAAATAATGATAAAGAACTGCAAATAAGGCAAATTTACAAGTTTAATTTGATCTAAAGTCCAAACCCCTTCTCATGTGTGAGGGAGAGTATAACAATAATCTCAAACACGGCTGGATGGGTCCCCCATGTACTTCCAAAGCCACCCAAAACAAGGGCTTGTTAACGGGTAGAAACAGGCTCAAACCATGCCATAAGAGTTAGTACGACTGCGTTTAAAGCGTTTTTATTGCTAAGGAATAGTAGGTGTTGCCTTCGGTCTAATAGTGTAAATAAATATGTGAGGGGTAGTAGATTTTTCTACCTATATCGATTTAGTAGAATATTCTTCTAGTAATATCAAGGACTTACATTGTGTTTGGCTATTAATTAGTTAGTATGTAAGTAATTGCTAGTGGTATCCCTATGGGAGCCTGAGCATTAATTGTGTACAAGTGAAATGGCGTAAAGCCATGTGGGAGATGGTGGTTATGGGTGGACTTGAACCACCGACCCCGGCATTATGAATGCCGTGCTCTAACCAGCTGAGCTACATAACCAAAAGAGCGGATATTATCGAAAGATTTGCGTCAAATGTCAAGTGAAATCGAGCATTTATAGCAAGTCATTGGTGTATTGTCTGATTATCCACCCGCATTCATTATAAAATTTGGGTATTCAGGTCAAATCTTGTATTGAACAAATGTCAACATCCAATCTAAAAGTCGCACTCACTGGCGGCATCGCCTCCGGCAAAAGCCAAGTCAGTAGCTTGCTCGAAGCCCACGGCAACCCCGTTGTTGATTTGGACATTCTCGCTAGAGAGGTGGTTAAGCCCGGAACTGAGGGTTTGAGTGAACTCATCGCCGCCTTTGGTAATGAAATACTAAACGAAGATGGCACACTTAATCGTACCCATCTAAGAGACAAGCTTTATAAAAAAGGGCGCAATCGCGCGCTGATTGAGAAAATATTGCATCCAAAAATATTGGAAAAAATGCAAATGGCGATGGAAGAGCACGAAAACGGGGTAATAATCGTCGTTGTGCCGCTTTTGGTGGAAAAAAACCTCTGGCAACCCTTCGATAGAGCGATTGTTGTCGACACTTCGGTCGAAAATCAGCTAAATCGCCTTAAAAATCGCGAAAACATCGACCAAAGCAAGGCAGAAGCGATGTTATTGGCGCAAACAAGCCGTGAGCAACGCCTAAAACTGGGTGAAAGCCTACCGACCGATATTATCGAAAATAATTCGGAAATTATTGATTTAGACAAAAAAGTAGCCGCACTTCACCAAAAACTCAGCAACCTTCTATAAACACTCTATTCGTTTCTGATGAGCGGATAAACCGCAGGGTTGAACATGTTTTTATTCGCCAGCAGAATCAGCGCGAAAGTGACAATGCCTGTAGAAGCAGTGAGCATCAGTGTTAAACCCCAATCCAGCTGCCACTGCAGAGTGAAAATGTTCTCGACAACGTAATAAGACGCAAACGCTGCCGCACTGATTGAGAAGGATATTAAGGTTAGATAAATAATCGCAAACTCCAAAGTCATTGCCTTAAGAATGGTGGCAAAGTCAACGCCCAGTATTTTGTAAATCAGATTATTGTATTTGCGCAGACTGGTTTGCACCATCACGGCGCTGACAATGACGATCATACCAATGACAATAACGATCAGTGAAATACTGGTCACAGCAATAAAAATCTTATTCATAATTTGCCCGACCTTGGACAAGATCCGATCAATTTTAATTGCTGAAATATTAGGAAATTGGCGCAAAACTTGCGATTGAATTTCACCACTCGGATGCTCGGATTTCAGTGTGCCCACATATTCAAAGGGGAGTTGCTGCGCAAAGGCAGTGTTAATAATAATGGCAAAGTTAGTACCCATACCGCGATAGTCCACTTGGCGCAGGTTCTTGATAATGCCAACAACCTCTCTGCCCAAAATGCTCAGCGTTATTTCATCATCAACATTGATGCCGAGATCTTCGGCCACTCTGCTGTCCATCGACACCAGCATTTGTTCGCTATTGCCCGGTTTCCACCACTCGCCTTTGATGATGAGATTGTCTTCTGGCGGCTCTACTGACCAAGAGATACGCCTATCGCCCTGTATTGCCCAATGAGAGCGATTATCTCGGGAGACAAGGCTTTCTATGGGTTTGGCATTAAGTGCTACAAATGTCGCGCTCACCATCGGATTAAACTCCATAATCGCGTCAGAGTCTAGTGTTCTAATAAAAACCTCTAGCGGTTCTTTTTCGTCTTTGTTAACACTGATAAAAAATAGGTCCGGCGCCATCGACGGAATGCTTTGCACAATCTCCCTTTTTAAGTTGTCGGCAACAAAACTGAGTGTGAGTAGTAGGGTCAATCCAATGCCCAGAGAAATGGTGATAATGGGCGCCAAGGATTTTTTACTGGCAATGTTTCGATAGCAGCTGCCTTAAAACAAATATAAGGAATTTCGCCACGCCGTAAAAAACAAACATGCTGACGAAAAACGCGAAAAAATAGGACAGCGTTAACGTTTGTTGTCGCGTTTGCAAAACAAAATAAGCGACTAAGATGGCGGCCAAGATTAGCAAATAGAGAATGTTTTTCGCCGAGAAATGCAAGTTAACACTCTGAAAAGTGTTGCGGAACAATGCCGCAGCCTCAATGGATGGAATGGAATACAAAGAGGGAATGGAGAAAATTAACACCACCAGCAAGCCAATAAAAGCGACGTTTGCGTAATCAAGCAAACTAAAACTCGGCTGCAAGGAGATACCAAAAGACGCAGGTATAACCAGGTTCGCCACCAACGGACTTAACACCCCCACCGCATAAGCCACAATTGAAGCACTGAGTAACACAACCAATATTTCATAGAAATAAATCAACTGAATGGTTTGTGACGAAAAACCCAGGGATTTCTTAATGGCAATACTGGTGTTTCTTTGGTTGATGAAAGACAACAAAGTGTTGCTGATGCCAATGCCGGCAATAATCATTGCACTGACGGACACCAAGTTTAAAAAATTGGAAAAATTATCAATAATACGGCGCAGGCTCTGCGCGCTGTCGCTCGGCAACTTCATTCTGATGTTGTTGTCGTCAGCCAGTAGCGATTGAACCGCATCAACTATGCTGTCGTAATCGTTGGACTTTGGAATTTTCAGCCGCGTGTCGTGGTGCAGAAAACTACCGGCGGTTCTTAAATCAAATTTGTCGTATTCATTTTTACTAATGATGGCAAACTCACCGAAAGCAGCGCTGTTAGTCAAATCGGGCACAGAGACAATCACACCGCCAACGACAAAAATGGTGCTCATAATTTTCAACTCGTCGCCAACCTTAAGTTGCAATTGGTTTTGAATATTTTCATTAATCAGTACGGCTGGTGCGCCCGTCTCGACAAGCAATTTTTCCCTCGCGCCCGCTGGCTCTGTTTGTACAACACCGTAGAGGGGGTAATGCTCATCAACCGATCTAAGGTCGGTAAAAACCGCGCCTTCGCCAGGTTTCGATAACATCGTGAAAAAATTAACCGTTTGACTGACTTTGGCTAGCTTGGAAAGTTGCAATAAGCGCTCGTCTGAGAGTGGAGTGATGCCGCTATTGATTTGCACGTCGCCGCCCAACAACTCCACTGAGTTGGACTTTATCTCGTCGTTTAGAGACTGCTTGATCGAAAAAGTTAAGGACAAAAGCAGCAGGCTGATAAACAGGGTAATGGCGATCACCCAGAGTTTTTTATAACTACGGCGTATATCCCTAATGGCATAGCGATGGATAAAAAGCCATTGCTGATAATTAAACAATATTGCCGTCCTTGAGCTCAATAATGCGATCGCATTGTTGTGCAAGATCATTATCGTGAGTAACCAACACAAGCGATGTTTGCTGCGCTCGGGTGTAGTCAAACAGCAGTTGCATCATGTTCTTGGAAGTGGTCTCATCCAAGTTGCCGGTTGGCTCATCGGCCAATATAATGGCCGGCTTGTTGATCAAAGCTCTAGCGATAGCCACGCGTTGCTGCTCGCCACCTGACAGCTCGCTAGGCAAGTGATGAATGCGGTGGGCTAGGCCGAACTCGGTTAATAGGGAGATTGCCTCCTCGTCCTTATTATATTTTTGATTGGCCTCGAGAGAGAGCAGCACATTCTCCAGAGCCGTGAGGTTTGGAATCAAATAAAAGGACTGAAAGACAATGCCGACATGTTGTCGTCTGACTGCTGAGAGTGCGTTTTCATTGAGGTTTGTAATATCCTCATTGTTGATTTTAATGGCGCCTGAAGAGGTCTTTTCTAGGCCGGCGGCAAGCATGATGATTGATGTTTTTCCCGAGCCACTGGGGCCAACAATGGAAACGATTTCATCTGCGTTTATCGAAAAGCTGATACCCTTTAACACCTCAACACGGTTGTCGCTCGTACCGTAGCTCAACGAAACATCACTAAATTGTATGGCTGATTTATTCATTGTCATATCATATAATAGCCCAATATGTTTATTTCACTAATTAAGCCACTAAAGGCACTTTCTTGTTTGTTGCTTCTTGTCGTTTCGAGCGCAAGCTTTGGCGAGGACCCTATAAAGATTATGTTGTTTGGTGATAGTCTAATAGCTGGTTACGGCTTGACTCAAAGCGAAAATATAACCTCAGTGCTGCGTGCTAAGTTTGATAAAGACGACATAACAGTTAAGATAATTAATGCTAGCGTCTCTGGCAACACGTCTAATAATGGCCAGGCTAGACTTGATTGGTCGCTTGGCGATAATCCAGATGTGGTGGTATTGTGCCTCGGTGCTAATGATATGTTGCGTGGCATAGATCCCGCTCTCACCAAAAACAACCTCAACACAATGATTATCAAAATCAAAAAAAGTGGCGCGACACTGGTATTTGCAGGCATGCGCTCACCCGAGAGTATGGGGCGGGATTATCAGCAACAGTTTGACCAGCTATACTTTGATCTCGCTGAACAGTACAACTTAATTTTTATGCCATTTTTGCTCGAAGGTGTCGCCCTTGAAACGAAGTATTTACAGCATGACTTTAAACACCCAAATGCATTAGGTATTACAATCATTGCCGATAATTTATACCCTTACCTTGTAGTAAGTTTAAATGGCTTTTAAAGCCCGTCTATTGACATGAGGGGGGGGTGAGGTTTATAGTGTTCATTTCGAACCATAATAAATCTTAACTACGAGAGGAGTCTAGTGATGAATATAATGATGCACATAAAAATAAATAACGGTACTTTTGAAGACTACAGCGAGTACGTATCTAGCCAGTCTGATGCAATGAGTGCGTTTTGTAGGGATACAGTCTTAACAAAGGTAGATGATCACACGGCTATCGCAACATCCGAGCTTTTTGACCCTGAAGGAATGAAGGCAATGTTATCGTCAGATGTTGCTAAAGAGTACGCTGAAAAACTTGGCCTGGAACGCACTTTATACAGTCTCCAGCAATATCAATAAAAAAACAGTCTGACGTGCGAGCTATTTGATCTGAAGGCGTTCAACCACATGACCGCCTTCAAGGTGCGACTCGAGAATCTCGTCGATATCTTCCTCATCGATGTATTGGTACCAAACATTATCGGGGTAGACAACAGCCACAGGGCCGTGCTCACAGCGACCGAGACAACGTGACTCACTAACACCAAACCGCCCTTCGCCCAACATGGCGGTTTCGCGACATTTGTCTTTGGCATAGCGATAAATCTCTTTTGCGCCATTTTCGGAGCAGCATTGTTTGCCGTCTTTGCGAATATTGTTGCAAAAGAAAATATGGTGTCGGTAAAAATTACTCATAGATCGATCGCCCTTTGATAACAATGTTTTTTGTCAATGCCTGTTATTTTAGCAGCAAGTTTGGCCGCTTTCGACGCACCCATTTCCGCGCAAAGAATTGGCAAAAGGGTATCCAGTTTTGCTTCTGCTGCAATTGTGTCGGTTTTAGCGACGCCAGAAATCAAAATCACAAACTCGCCTTTTTGGTGATTTGGGTCAACTGTCAAATACTCGATCAAACTGGGGATTGTGCCGGTATTAATGGTCTCAAATGCTTTGGTTAATTCTTTCGCCAAACAGACTTCTCGACTCCCACCTAAAACTAAGAGCATGTCGGTCATCGTTGCCAGAATGCGCTTGGGGGACTCATAGTAAATACTTGTTTCTGTGCGGCTGACAAGCGCTTGCAAAACCTTGATACGCGCCGCTTGCTTGCTCGGCAAAAATCCAAAGAAAGTAAAATTGTCGCTCGCCAATCCAGCGCCAGACAATGCTGTTATGAGAGCACTTGGTCCTGGAATTGGCACCACCTTGCAATTGGCTTTTTTTGCCTCAGAAACCAAGATATAACCGGGATCGCTAATGAGTGGCGTGCCCGCGTCACTGATTAATGCAATGGATTTTCCAGTACTCAACTCATCAATAACAAATTGGGTTTTTTCACGCTCATTGTGATCATGAAAAGCGCGCAATGGCGTTGAGACGTCAAGATGGTTCAAGAGTTTTTTGCTGTGGCGCGTGTCTTCCGCGAGAATGAGTTCAACACTTTTAAGGACAGAAACCGCCCTAAAGGTGATATCATCCAAATTACCGATGGGGGTTGCAACAATAAAAAGTGTACCTGACATAGATGTTTAGTTTCAAACGTAGAATTGGCAACAAGGCGGAAGCTTTGGCGCTGGATCATCTGAAACAACAAGGCTTATCGCTGATTGAACAAAATTACCTAACCAAGTTAGGTGAAATAGACATTATTATGCTTGATAAAATCACGGACACGTTGGTTTTTGTTGAGGTTCGCTATCGAAAAAACACCTCGCATGGCACTTCTATCGAAACGGTTACTCATTCAAAACAACAAAAATTAATACGAGCCGCACAACAATATTTACAGAAACACCCAACATATCAACATTTTCTCTGTCGCTTTGACGTTGTTGGCGTAGAATCTGATTTAAAATATCCTACAATTACATGGATACAGAGCGCCTTTGAGCGCTAGGAGTGATAGTGAAAAAAGCCATACTACTGAGCACCTTGTTAATCTTATCCACACTGCTCTCTGCATGCTCAACAATAGTCCAAGGTGTTGCAGCCGTTACTTCAGTTGCCACCATGTCTAACGATCGACGCAGTGCCGGCACCATTCTCGACGACAAAACACTCTACCTCAGGATTAATAATATTGTTGAAGAAGATGTGATGCTTGACGATGCTCATATCAACTTTATGATTTACGATGGCGTTGTTTTAATGACAGGCGAGGCGCCAAGTCAAGACGCAAAAACGCGTCTCGTTGCCCAGTTAAAAGCAAAAGCACTGAACATGAAGCAACTGGTTAACGAAGTTGTGGTAATGCCCTCCAGCAGCTACCTCTCAAGAGCCAAGGACAATCTTATCAGCCTTCAGGTTGAGGTGCTTTTCCAAGACCAAGAGGTGTTTCATCCAACGCATATCAGAGTGTTGACTGAGCGAAAAACCGTATACTTGATGGGCGCTGTGACCAAACGAGAGGCAGAAAATGCTACCAATCAAGCGGCAAAAGCAAAGAATGTTGGAAAAGTGGTTAGGCTCTTCAGCTATCTCAGCAAAAGGCCAGCTAGTGAAATCGAGCGCGACAACTTGAAACTGGCTGAGGACGAAAAAAGGGCGGCACTTGAAGCTAAAAAAGCCGAGCTTGCGGCTGCCCAAGCGGCGCTTCAAGAGCAAATCGACACACTCAACTAGTCACACAAACTAACGAATCGCCCTACATACAGGCCCAAAAGAATAGCGATGTACGCCTACTATCGGTCCGTATTCCGTCAAAGCCTCCATATGCACCTTGGTGCCATAACCCTTGTGTTTAGCAAAGCCGTATTGAGGGTAGAGGGTATCTAATGCCACCATCTGCCTGTCCCGAGTGACTTTTGCAATAATAGAGGCAGCAGAGATTGCTGGCTCAGTCAAATCACCCTTAATAATCGCTCGACAGCTTTTAACATCGGGGCAGCGATTGCCATCAACAAGCACCTCATAATCGGTAACGGTTGTTTTTTCTGTATGACTACTCTGTAAATTCAAAATAGCTCGACGCATCGCCACAAGTGTCGCTTGCAAGATGTTTATTTGGTCAATTTCAGCGCAACTCGCCTCGCCAACTGCCCAATCGCAACTCTGAGTTATTTGCTGATAGAGTGTCTCGCGTTTTTTTGCGCTAAGCTTTTTTGAGTCTGTGAGGTCAGGAAGTTCAAATTCAGGAGGAAGAATGACAGCTGCAGCAATAACGTTTCCTGCCAGTGGGCCTCGGCCCGCTTCGTCAACGCCAATGATAATCACTGGCTAGCAATCCTAAATTGCTTTAAAGCCAATGTCGGTTCGGTAGTAGGAGCCCTGCCAATCAACTTGCTCCAACAGAGCATAGGCATTAGCTTGCGCCTGCTTGATGTCTTCACCCAATGCAGTTGCGCACAATACGCGCCCGCCATTACTAAAGACCTGATCTTTGTAGAGCTTGGTGCCAGCATGGAAAACTTTAGCATCTGCTGTGCTTTCTGGCAAATTGATAAGTTCGCTTTTGTGATAAACATCTGGATAACCTTTGGCCGCTAAAACCACGCCCAAACAAGCGCGCGCATCCCAATCGATCGTGGCCTCGTCAAGCTTGCCATCGGACGCCATCAAACAAAGCCCGGCTAAGTTTGATTGTAAGCGCATCATAATTGGTTGCGTTTCAGGGTCGCCAAAACGACAATTGTATTCTAAGACTTTAGTCTTACCATCGGCGTCAATCATCAAGCCGGCATAAAGAAAGCCTGTGTATGGCATACCTTCAGCGGCCATGCCGTCCACCGTTTTGCGAATCACAGTTTCCATCACATCGTCGAATATTTCCTGACTGACAATTGGTGCAGGTGAGTAAGCGCCCATGCCGCCGGTGTTTGGCCCTTTGTCGCCATTGTCTCTCGCCTTATGATCTTGCGAGGTAGCCATTGGTAGAATATTTTTGCCATCAACCATGACAATAAAGCTGGCTTCTTCGCCAAGTAAAAATTCTTCGATGACAACACGCGAGCCGGCATCACCAAAGCGATTTCCTTGGAGCATGTCATGGATGGCATCGTAAGCCTCTTGCTCAGTATTAGCAATAATTACGCCCTTTCCAGCGGCCAAGCCGTCTGCCTTAATAACAATCGGTGCGCCTTTTTCTTTAACATACATTATGGCCGCAGCCTCTTCAGTAAAAACCTGATAATAAGCGGTTGGGATATTGTTGCGCTGAAGAAAGTCTTTACAAAAAGCTTTTGAGCCCTCTAATTGAGCGGCAGCCTGAGTTGGGCCAAAAATGGCCAAGTCAACTTTTCTGAATTCATCCACTATACCTAAAACCAAGGGTGCCTCAGGGCCAACAATGGTGATATCGATGGAATGCTCTCTAGCAAAAGCTATAAGACCGGCAATGTCTTCGGAGTCAATTTCAATATTTGAAATTTTATCCTCCAAAGCGCTGCCCGCATTACCTGGGGCAACAAATACTGCCTCAACTTCGTCAAAACTTGCACACTGCCACGCTAGTGCGTGCTCACGACCACCAGAGCCAATAACCAGTACTTTCATGTACTTCCTTTTGTAATCACTATAATACAACGTGCGAGCGGCCTCGCAAGTCTAACGCTTATTATAGTCTAGAGAGAAAGAGCTGCCAACAAAGTCATTAAACTCGAAATCGGAAACGGTTGAACTCTGTTATAAGCAAACCCTTTGCAGAAAAACTTATCAATGAATGTCGCAAAGAGCTTTGCTAAAAGCATTCAATATTTCTTCTTTATTGGTGTGGTGGCCAGATTTTACAACCCACTTGCCACTGCTAATTTGTCCATTAATTGCGCCAATATCCAGCCCATAAATAATCGTTGCTAATCTGCCTTCGTCGCTTGCACGACCCATTAACGGCGAATTTGCATCAACAATCACCGCGTCTAAATCAGAGCCAACTTCAAAATAATCTTGCGTCTGTTTGCCTGCAGCCATTCTACCATTATCAATCACCGCTTCAAACGCAAGTGCGGCACTGTCACCAGCCTTGGCATTAAGAAAAACATTGCGTTGTTGCTTTGCCATACGCTGTCCGTAATCGAGTAGTCGAACCTCTTCAAATGGATTGAGAGTGATGTGTGAATCAGAGCCAATACACCAGCGACCGCCGTTGTTAATATATTCCGCAATAGGAAAAAAACCATCGCCCAAATTGCCTTCGGTAGTGGGGCAAACCACAACGTTTGCATTTGCCTTAATAATCGCACTCATTTCCGATTCGGTTATGTGTGTACTGTGCACCAAGTGGCAGTTGGACCCAACTTCTGTTTCGTTTGTGAGCCATTCCACGGGTCTCGCACCAAAGTGCTCTACACAGGCATTGACTTCCTGCATTTGTTCTGAAATATGTAAGTGGCATGGCAGTTCTTTATTGTAGGCAATAATTTCTTTAATCTCCTCTGATGATGCCGCCCTCATCGAGTGTAAGCCAAGGCCGATGTCAACACCTGTATCGTCCTTATATTGTGATTTAAGTGACTCAATGTGCTTAAAATAATCCTCTGTTGAAGAAAATTGAAAACGTCGTTGTGCGTATGACGGGCCTTTTCCAAAACCTGAACAGCGATAGTAAACCGGTACAAGAGTGATCTTTATGCCTGCTTTTTTTGCAGCAGAAATAAGCCTGTCGGACATTTCATTAGGATTATCGTAGTATTTTCCAGATTGATCATTTCGCAAGTAGTGAAACTCAACCACATGACCATAGCCAACACGAGTCATTTCAGCATAAAGCATTGTAGCAATTGCCTCTGTCTGCTCAGGCGTTATTTGATCTGCTATACGATACATTCTATCGCGCCAGCTCCAAAAATTATCACCACCCTGACCTTTTGGTATATTTTCAGTCAACCCCACCATGCCGTACTGAAAAGCATGCGAATGAGCATTGGTTATTGATGCAATTGCATAACCATTCACAACCTCATCGAGCACTGCTGGAGATTCATTGGAAATCGCTATGATCTTGCCACTCTCATCAGTTGAGATATAGGCCGGCGAAACCCACCCTTTTTTCAAATAGATACCTTTAAATTTCCAATTTTTCATTTCAAATCCTTTTCTACGCCTTAAAGACAGTGTTTCCATTAATAACTGTTAATCGATTTGCATTCTCGGTAAAGTGATACATCCAGTGGTCGATACTCGGAGTATCAATTAACACAAAATCCGCTTTTTTGCCAACCTCAATCGAACCTATCGTGTCGATTTTGCCAAGCGCTTTTGCGGCCTTAATCGTCACAGCCTTAAGCACTTCTGCAGGGCTCATGCGATTTAATGTGCAACCAAGCATCATGGCGAGTGGCAAATGGTAGCTTGGCGCTGAACCGGGATTAAAGTCTGTTGCAATCGCCACATCAACGCCGGCATCAATTAGCGCTCTTGCATCAAGCGGCTTTTGAAAAGTGTACAGCGTCGCCAAAGGCAAGCTAACAGCTACCGTTCCTGAGCGCTTCATTGCCTGAATACCGTCTTCTGAAATATACTCCAAGTGATCGGCAGAAGTTGCGCCACACTCAGCTGCAAACTCGGCGCCTTTGCCGTTTGAAAGCTGGTCAACATGGAGTTTAATTTGTAGCCCGCACTCTTTTGCCTTAGCAACAATGAGTGTCGCCTCTTCTACAGAAAAAGCATGGTCGTCAACAAACACATCGCAAAATTCTGCCAAGGCATTTTTCGCAACCTCTGGAATCATTTTATCAACAACCAGTTTGCAGTATTCTTCCCTAGTTGTGCCTTGTGGAACAAGGTGAGCGCCAAGAAAGGTTGGAACAATTCTAAGCGGTTGGCTTTCACCAAGTCGCCGATAGACTCGCAAGAGCTTCATCTCATCATCTAGGGACAGGCCATAGCCACTTTTACACTCGACAGTGGTGACTCCAAGCGCTCTCATTTTTTCTAAGAAATCATAGCTTCGTGAATACAAGTCATCCTCTGTTGCTGCACGAGTTGCCTTCACCGTCGAGGAAATACCGCCGCCACGCGCGGTAATTTCAGCATATGGAACGCCAGCTACTCTTTCGCCAAATTCATCGCTTCGCCATCCGCCAAAAGCCAAATGAGTATGGCAATCAATCAAGCCTGGTAACAAAAGAGCTTTTTGGCCATCAACCGTTTGAATGTTCTTGTATTTCTTGGGCAACTCGCTTTTACTGCCCACCCATTCTATCAAATTACCATCCCAAACAACAACGGCGTCTTTCATAAGATGGATTTCACTCTGGGTACCGCTATCTAAACACTGAGCTAAGTTGATATTGTCAATCTTTATCATTGCAAAGCGCCAATTGAGGATTCAACAGTTGAAAGGATTGAATTGGATCTAAGTAGCTCAATACAAGCATCGATATCTTTTCTAAAAAAGTCATCCGCCTCCTTATGGGAGACGTGCTTTCTTATTTCTGCATGGGCCGCCTCAACCCCCACTCCTGCGATCGTAGGGTGCCTAAAATCAAGCGCTTGTGCTGAAGTAAATGCTTCGATTGCCATAACCTGCTCTACATTTTTCAGCACTTCCAGTAGTTTAATGGCAGAAATACTGCCCATGCTTACGTGATCTTCTTGGCCCAAGCAGGAAGGAATAGAGTCAACGGATGCAGGATGACATAGTATCTTATTGTGAGAAACTAAAGACGCAGCCGTATATTGCGGGATCATAAATCCAGAATTAACTCCACTGTCATTCACCAGAACTGTCGGCAGGCCGTCTAACCCTTGTAATAACAAATAAATTCGACGCTCGGAAATACTAGCAATTTCAGCAAGCGCCATGGCTGCAGAATCCATTGCTAGAGCCAAAGGTTGGCCATGAAAATTGCCACCACTGATAATATCACCATCATCAAACACGAGCGGGTTATCCGTTACCGAGTTAAGCTCATTCTCAAAAACTGTATTGGCGTAGTCCAATAAGTCTCGTGTTGCGCCATGCACTTGGGGTACGCACCTTAAAGAGTAAGGGTCTTGGACTTTCTCGCAATGCTTGTGGCTTTCAAGGATATCAGAGCCCTGCAGTAAAGCCCTTACATTATAAGCAACTTTTTTTTGACCGGGCTGAAGCCTAACTGTCTGGATTTTCTCATCAAATGGCTTAATACTCCCCTTTAATGCTTCAAGCGAAATTGCAGCCAAGATGTCGGCATTTTTTACTAAACTTTGAGCCCTTTGAAGAATATGGGCGCCATACGCAGTCATAAGCTGTGTTCCATTGATTAGCGCTAGACCATCCTTTGCTTTTAATGTAACCGGCTGTAGGCCCGCCTTTTCTAAAACAGATTTTGCAGAAACCATCTGGTTTTTATTATCAGCCCAAAACTCCCCTTTGCCAATCAGAGGCAAACATAAGTGCGCCAACGGCGCCAAATCTCCAGATGCACCGAGACTACCCTTGCTAGGAACAACTGAAATCCAGTCATTTTCTATGAACATCAGCAGGCGATCAAAAGTCTCAAGGGATACGCCGGAATAACCCAAACTCAAACTGTAAACTTTAAGCTTAAGCATCAGCCTTGTAATGTCTTTGGGCACAAAATCCCCAAGACCCACCGCATGGCTTAATAGCAAGTTTTTCTGCAATTTTTCCAGTTTGTCAGCATCAATCCTCTTATTTGCCAAGAAGCCAAAGCCGGTATTAATGCCGTAGTAAGTCTTACCATCACTAAGTGCCGCGTCAACAACTTTTCTCGATTTTATTACAGCACTTCTATCTTTAACAACAAGAGCGATGGCTTTATCAAGATCAGCGTGTAAATCTTTCAGGCTAATCATTGTTTAGTCCTCCAACATAGGCAAATCAACACCTTTATTCTTTGCAGTATTTTTGGCGATATCATAACCCGCATCAGCGTGTCTCATAACGCCCGTTCCCGGATCAGCTGTAAGTACTCTAGAAAGGCGGTTATCAGCCATATTTGTGCCATCGGCAACACTAACCATGCCTGAGTGTATTGAATAGCCAATACCTACGCCACCGCCGTGATGGATAGAGACCCAGCTTGCGCCGCACGCCGTATTTAACATGGCATTTAGCAATGGCCAGTCCGCAATAGCATCCGAGCCATCCATCATTCCTTCGGTTTCACGATTAGGCGATGCGACCGAGCCGCAATCCAAGTGATCCCTTCCGATAACAATCGGTGCTTTGACCTTGCCTTTTTTAACAAGCCAATTAAATTTAAGGCCCATTTCTTCACGCTCTCCATATTTGAGCCAGCAAATTCGCGCCGGTAAACCCTGAAATTGAATCTGATTTTGCGCTTTATGAATCCACTTAGCTAGAGGCTCATTGTGAGGAAATGTCTCCAATATCATCTTATCTGTTGTGTAAATATCTTCAGGGTCTCCTGATAGTGCCACCCACCTAAACGGTCCAGAACCCTCGCAAAATAGGGGTCGAATGTAAAGCGGCACAAACCCCTTAATGTTAAACGCCTCTTTCATGCCTCGAAGGTCCGCCACTTGGCCGCGAATATTATTGCCATAGTCGAATGTAATGGCGCCTTGTTTTTGCATTTCAAGCATTGTTTCCATATGCACTTGCATCGAGTCAAGTACAGCCTGTTGATACCCTTGAGGGTCCTTATTTCGAAAATTTTCTGAGGCCTGGACATCATAGCCGGACGGCAAATAACCGAGCTGTAAATCGTGTGCTGACGTTTGGTCAGTGAGGACGTCTGGAATAATGCCTCTTTTTAGCATTTCAGGCAACACATCGGCAATATTTGCAACAAGTCCAACAGATAAAGACTCTTTGTTTTCCTTGGCCTTAAGCACTCTCTCCAAAGCCTCGTCGAGATCGTATGAAATTTCGTCCAAGTAGGCCGTTTCCAGTCTTTTTTGTGCGCGAGACTCGTCCACCTCAACAACCAAGCATACACCGCCGTTCATAGTGGCTGCCAATGGTTGCGCGCCCCCCATTCCACCTAAGCCCGCAGTAACGACCAGCCGGCCAGAAAGATCGCCACCAAAGTTTTGCTTAGCACACTCGGCAAAAGTTTCATAAGTACCTTGCAAGATCCCCTGTGAACCAATATAAATCCACGACCCTGCAGTCATTTGGCCATACATTGTCAACCCAGCTTGCTCATACTCTCTAAATTTATCCCAATTACCCCATCTTGGAACGAGGTGAGAATTTGCTAATATCACTCTTGGCGCCTCCTCGTGCGTTCTAAAAACACCCACAGGCTTTCCTGATTGGATCAACAAGGTTTCGTCATTATTCAAACGCTTCAAAGTTGAAATGATCTTATGGTAGCACTCCCAGTTTCTAGCAGCTTTACCGTTGCCGCCATAAACAATCAATTCGTCCGGTTTTTCAGCAACTGCTGGATCAAGGTTGTTCATTAACATACGCATTGCTGCCTCTTGGTGCCAACCTTTGCAACTTAGCTTTGTTCCGTGCGGAGCTTTAATCATTTTCTTCTCAAATTCGTTAACAAGTTATTGTTGATTATACTTGTATATACAAGTATAATCAACAATAAGTCGTAGATACTCCGTATAATAGACCCCCCTATGAGAAATACAAAACCCATATATCAAGTTGTAAAACAACATATTATTGACGGAATCCATAACAAACGATGGCTGGAGCACACAAAAGTACCTTCTGAAAATAGCCTTTGTCAAGAGTTTTCCGTGAGCAGAATGACGGCCAACCGAGCACTAAAAGAGTTAACAGAAGAAAGTATTCTTTACCGTGTTCAGGGTCTCGGTACCTTTGTTAGTGAAAGCTTGCCCGTTAAATCAGTCTTGCAAATTAAAGATATATCCGAGGAAGTTGAGGCTCGAGGTAATCGCTTTTTCTCCCAAGTCATTTCACATAAACAAATTGATGCGCCACCACAAGCAAGTCGATTTCTTGACCTTGGAAGTGCCACACAGTTGTTTTACTCTTTGGTCTTGCATTTCGAAAATGATGAGCCAATTCAACTGGAAGAGCGCTTCATAAGTAAAAAACAAGTGCCCAACTATCTAGAAGTTGATTTGGCGACAGAAACAGCAAATCATTATCTCAAACAGACAACTCCCCTTTCTGACGCAAAACATATTATTGAAGCAATAGCTGCAGATAGCGGTGTTGCCGAGCTGCTCAAAATTGACAAAGACTCGCCCTGTATTATGATTACCCGTATTACATGGAGCGGCAATACGCCCGCCACTTATAGCAAACTCACTCATCCTGGCTCTCGTTACAGTCTTGAAACCTAGATAACAAAAGCACTGTGATAGAAGTTATTAAGCCGTCTGAATTCAAAGTTATCCCCTGGAAAAATGGCAAGGGCGAAACAATAGAGCTTGCCATTAGTGCAGGCGGCACAATCACTGACTTTGATTGGCGGCTCAGTATTGCAAGCGTTGATGAAAATGGTGCGTTTTCAAACTTCTCAGGCTATTTTCGACACCTGGCTCTGATAAAAGGCGCTGGAATTGAACTTGTTCATAATAATATGACTTGTGACTCATTAAGTGCTCTGCTTAGTATTGCCAAATTTGACGGCAGCTGCAAAACTTACGCCACACTGCACGCAGGTCCAATTTCCGATTTTAATTTAATGACAAAAAATCATTATTTTGACGGAAAACTTAAGACGTTTAAGGCTTGCAAGAAGACTTCTTTAGATAGTAAAGAATTAGTCTTTATATATGGTTTATCAAACTCAACGGTGCTTGTCGAGAAGGATAAAAAAACGCTTTGTAAACTTCCCGCAGGTCATTTATTAAAGCTATTCGGTGAAACCGGTCAGAGCTTAAAAATCACTGGAAAAAATATAATTTATGCCACTGTCGAACGTCTTTAGTCGGTATTCATCAAATGCCGGTGAAAGCTCTTAAACAAATAAGCGTTTTGGCAAAACTTCGCCCTCAAGACTGCTCTCGCCAATACCCAAAAACCGTTGATTTTCATCAAACAATTTCAACTTTTTCACTTCAGTATAATCGCCGTATTGGATCTTTCTACCGAGCTTAACATCATTCGTTTGCTCAGCATTTAAGAGTACAGAGTCAAAGTTTGGCAGCATGGTATCAGCACCAAGAATCAACGCGTCTAGCGCCTCAAAATCATCGTCTTTGAGTGCCTCCAGTTGCTCAAAAGAAATGCTATCAGTCAAATCAAAATGAGCAAAACCTGTGCGCCTTAACTCAATAACGTGGGCGCCACAGCCAAGAACTTTGCCGATGTCTTCAACCAAAGTTCTGATGTAAGTGCCTTTTGAGCAGGCAACATCCAGGCTCAAAACATCGTCCTCAAGATCTAAAAAATTAATCTCATGAATTGTTACTGGTCGCGCTTCACGCTCAACCTCGATACCTTGACGTGCCAGCTCGTAGAGTGGCCTTCCATCACGCTTCAGAGCTGAATACATCGGCGGCACTTGTTTGATGTTGCCAAGGAACCCTAGCAAAACGCTTGTAATGCTTGACTCATTAATGCCTTCAGGTGAGCCAAAATCTGTAATTTCTCCTTCGGCGTCCCCAGTATCACTGACCTGTCCTAATTTTCCGCGTACGAAATAACGCTTATCATCATCTAAAAGAAATTGAGCAACTTTGGTGGCTTGACCCAGACAAATTGGCAATAGCCCGCTTGCTAACGGATCAAGGCTGCCGGTGTGGCCGGCTTTTTTTGCAAAAAAGAGACGTTTAACTTGTTGTAAGACGAAGTTGGAACTGTTACCACTGGCTTTATCTAATAATATAACACCGTTGATTTCTCGCCCTTTTCTATTACGTCTAGACATGTTTCTTAGAGGTCTTAGAGCTTACTTAGTAAGTCTTCAATTTTAGCGCCAGTATTCGGCGCAGTATCGTAAATAAAACTCAGGGTGGGTGTGTGTCGCAAATCAAGCACCTTTGATAGGCGCGTGCGGAAAAAACCGCTCGCCTTATATAATAGGACGCTTACTTTTTTTTGCTCATCTTCTGCACAAGAGAAAAACACTCTGGCGCTACTTAGATCACGACTGGTAATTACGTCAGTAATAACAACATCTTGCAGACGTGGGTCGTTAACCTCTTTCCTAAGCAGCATAACGAGCTCTCTTTTGACAAGCTCGTTAACCCTCTCTGTTCTGTAGCTAGGCTGTTGCGCCATTAAAGCGTACGAGCACGTTCAACACGCTCAAAGACCTCGATTTGATCGCCAGGCTGAACGTCTTTGTAGTTAAGAATACCAATGCCACACTCGGTACCTGATTTAACGGATTTAACGTCGTCTTTAAAGCGCCTTAACGACTCTAACTCACCTTCGTAGATAACAACACTGTCTCTAAGAACGCGAATTGGACTGTCTTTTCTAACAACACCTTCGTCAACCATACAGCCCGCAATATCGCCAAACTTAGGCGATCTAAAGACGTCTTTCACGGAAGCAATACCAATAATGTTCTCGCTCAATTCAGGTGAAAGCATGCCGCTCATGATGCCTTTAATGTCATCAATAAGGTTATAGATAATGCTGTAATACTCAATTCTAACACCTTCGGTGTCGGCTGTTTTTCTAGCAACTGCGTCGGCACGAACATTAAAGCCAAGCACGATTGCATCCGACGCGCTGGCCAGTGCTACGTCTGTATTATTGATACCACCAACACCTGAAGAGACCACCTTAACGCGTACCTCGTCGGTTGATAACTCTTCCAATGCTTCAACCAATGCCTGCGCCGAACCACGAACATCAGACTTAAGTAATACGTTAACAGTGGAAACATCGCCTTCTTCCATTTTGGAGAAGAAGTTGTCCATTTTCTCTGCTTGTTGCTTTTGCAGTTTAGCTTCACGATCTTTAGTTTTTCTGAACTCGGCAACTTCACGCGCCTTACGCTCATTTTCTACTGCCAAAACTTCGGCGCCGGAATCTGGCACACCCGAAAGACCTAAAATTTCTACTGGCATTGAAGGGCCAGCCTCTTTAATCGGCTTGCCTGTGTCGTCAACAATTTGCTTGACCTTACCATACTCTAAACCAGCAATTACTGTGTCGCCTTTTCTCAAAGTACCCGATTGCACAAGAATCGTTGTTACCTTGCCGCGGCCTTTATCTAGCCTTGCTTCTAGCACAATACCGCTGGCCGGCTTGGTAACATCAGCCTTAAATTCAGATATTTCAGCTGTCAGAGTAATGGCATTAAGAAGCTCGTCAACGCCTTCACCAGTATGTGCTGAAACGCCAATCATCATCACATCGCCACCCCAGTCCTCTGAGATAACGTCATATGTTGACAATACTTGCTTGATTTTGTCTGGCTGAGCACCTTCTTTGTCCATTTTATTAATGGCAACAATGATTGGCACGCCAGACGCTTTCGCATGTTTAATGGACTCAATCGTTTGTGGCATAACACCGTCGTCAGCAGCAACAACCAAAATCACAATATCGGTTGCGCCAGCACCACGAGATCTCATCTTGGAGAATGCTGCGTGTCCAGGTGTGTCAATAAAGGTAATGGTATTGCCGTTCGGACTCACTTGGTAAGCGCCAATATGCTGGGTAATGCCGCCCGCTTCGCCAGCGGTGACTTTGGTGTTTCTAATGTAGTCTAGAAGCGATGTTTTGCCGTGATCAACGTGGCCCATGATGGTAACCACCGGTGGCCTTGTTGTAGTATTTACATCATCACCCGTATCTTGTACAAGCGTGTCTTCAACAGTCTCTTCTTTACTGGCAACAGGATTATGACCCATTTCTTCAACAACCAACATCGCGGTGTCTTGATCGATAACGTCGTTCAGTGTAGCCATTACACCCATACCCATCATCACTTTTAATACTTCGCCAGCCTTAGTGGCCATTTTTAATGCCAAGTCTGAAATTTTAATATTTTCAGGGATGGCGACTTCGTGAATGATTTTATCAACAGGTTTATGGAAGCCGTGCTGTGCTTGTTCGTCTTGAACTTTTTGTGACAGGCGAGTGCGGTCCTTCTTCTTTAATTTACGACCTGGATTATGGCGAGCAACATGCAGCTGCTTACGTTTAGGTGGCGTTGAAGGTTTGGCTGCATTGCGTAATCTTTGAGGCGGTTTTGCTTCTTTCGCTTTTGGTGCGTCAGCCTTCACTTTGGCGCTTTTTTCTACCTCTGTCGCTGCTACGGCCTGAGCTTTAGCTTCAATCTCTTGTTGTTCTTTCTGAGTTTGACGCGCTTCGGCTTGGTCTTTTTTATCTTTGATTGCGCCATGGCGTTTAGCGTCTTGCTCTTGATGCTTTTCTTCTGCAATTCTGCCAGCCTCTAAGGCCTCTTGTGCTTTTTGCGCGGCCTCTTCATTACTCTCATCAACAACAGCAACAACTGGTGCTTGGCGTTTTTTCTTTATCTGAATCTTAACACCGCCTGACGTCGAAGTCGCTTTCGGTGTTTTACGTGAAACAGAAATACTTGACTTAGTGCCCGAGCGTTTGCTCAAATTCGCCATTAAGACTTTTCTTTCGTCACCTGAAATATCAGAGCTCTGTGTCTTACCCTCGATGCCGGCGGCTGCCAAAATCGATATCACCTCATCGGGTGTTTTTTTGAGTAATTTAGATAAGCTTTCTACCGTATGTGCCATTTTTGATTGCCTCTATTTATTGTTGAATGGGTTCGTAATTGCTCTTACCAACCAATCAGTCAAACCAGCCTTCATTTTCTCTGGCAGTCATAATAACAGCCGAAGCGTTATCGTTGCCAATATCTTGTATCTCTAACAGTTCAACGATTGAGAGCTCCGCCACAGCATCCACTGTGTCGATCTCCGCATAAACCAAAGCGGCAGCTAGTGCTTCGTCAACACCTTCAATCGTTAACAAAACCTCTGTTGCTTCGGCATCGCCAAGGGCTTTTACAAGCTGGGCGTCTTGCGCTCTGTCTTGTAACTCCTCAACCATGTCTTCGTCAAACTCTTCAATTTTTGAAAGAATGTCAGAGTCAGCCTCTGCAATTTCATCAAGACTTGTGTAGCCTTCGTCGATCAAAACGCCAGCAACTTCGGCGTCTACGCCTAATTTTTCTGCAAGCTTCTCACCTGTTTTCTGTGCTTCTTTAGCTTGCACCTCATCGGCGTCAGCCAACGACATAACGTTAAGCCTCCAGCCCGTTAAGCGACTTGCTAGCTTAATATTCTGACCACCACGACCAATTGCCAAAGCCAATTGCTCTTCAGCAACAGCGATGTCCATAACGCCCTTTTCTTCATCGACAACGATAGAACTAACTTCAGCTGGCGCCATTGCATTAATGACAAACTGAGCAGGTTCTTCGTCCCAAAGAATAATATCAACACGCTCGCCATTCAGTTCGTTGGAGACCGCTTGCACACGTGCACCACGCATACCAATGCATGAACCGATTGGATCTAGGCGCTTGTCTTTCGCTTTAACCGCTAACTTTGCGCGCAGACCAGGATCTCTTGCACCAGCCATAATCTCAATAACGCCTTCGCTGATTTCTGGAACTTCCATTGCAAAAAGTTCGGTCATCATTTCATTAACCGTACGGCTTAAGAAGATTTGTGCACCTCTTGGCGTTGACTTAACTTCTTTAATATAGGCTCTTAAGCGGTCATTTTTTCTTACAGACTCGTTAGGAATTAAGTCAAATCTTGAAATCATGCCATCAACGCCGCCCATGTCAACGTAAACGTTGCCACGATCAACGCGCTTCACTGTAACCGATACCACCTCGCCAACACGACGAGTGAAGTTTTCAACAATTACGCCTCTTTCTGCTTCGCGCACCTTTTGAATAATAACTTGCTTAACAATTTGCGCTGCGATTCTACCAAATTCGACAGACTCCATCGGCTCTTCAACAAAAGCGTCAATCTCATAACCCTTTGCGTCCGCCTGATAAATATGCAGTTCAGAATCAAATTCCGTGCCTTCGTCGTCAACACATTGAGCGCCGTCTTCGATCACCATCCAGCGTCTAAATGTATTGAATTCACCGCTTTGACGATCAACCGAAACACGTACTTCAATATTGTTGCGTTTTTTTGTCGCAACCGCCATGGCTTCTTCTAATGCTTCAATGACATCCTCTTGAGTGATGTCTTTCTCGTTAGAGATTGCTTCAACCATTAAAAATAGTTCTTTGCCTTCCATGCGCTTCTCCTAAAAATGAGCAACCAAATTTGCTTTATCTATTAAATTTAAATCTATTGTCACTGGCCCCAACTCGGTCACCAGTTCCATTGTTTCGTTTACTTCGCTAATACTGCCGATACTGCCAGTAAATTTACGTCTTCCTTCAATTGGTCTAAACAACCTAAGACTAATGTCGTGCCCTAAAAAACGCTGGTAATGCGCAAGTGTAAAAAGCGGGCGCTCGATGCCTGGCGAAGATACTTCCAGGCTGTACTGACCAGTAATTGGGTCTTCAACGTCCATTATGGCGCTCACTTGTCGTGAGACAGCTTCGCAGTCGTCCACGCCAATACCGTTCTCTGAGTCAATGAAGAGTCTTAAAATTGAATGCTTGCCACTGGCGACGTATTCCACACCCAGAAGCTCATAACCCATGTCTTCAATAACAGGGTTAATCAACGCAACAATCTTATCAGCAGTTTTGGCCATACTAAAAAAATCCTAATAAAAACCCCCAAAAGAGGGGGTAATAATCTTCCTATTATAACACTTAAGGAAATTTGGTAGCGGGGATAGGATTTGAACCTATGACCTTCGGGTTATGAGCCCGACGAGCTACCATGCTGCTCCACCCCGCACTAAAGAGGGGCAATTATACGCTTAAAAGAACCCTCCAATCAAAAACTTTTAGGCGCAACAATATTGATCAATAAATCATTCACTTTACGCAAGAGTTATATAATATCCACATGAAGAAAATCGCTCTGGCTGTGCTTATGGATGACATCGCTGGCATCAACCCAATAAAGGATTCCTCCTTTGCAATGATGCTGGAAGCGCAAAGCCGTAGCTGGGATATATATACTTTCGATAGCAATGATATGTATCACCAAGACGGTTCAGTTTTTGCCAACGCTCGTAAAACTTTTATACAAGATTCGGATACCAATTGGCATTGTCGTGAAGACGCCAAAACAATTGCACTGAGTAATGTCGATGTCATTTTCATGCGCAAAGATCCGCCCTTTGACATGAACTACATTTACGCCACCTACCTTCTTGAGCAGGCCGAAAACAGCGGTGTTTTGGTGATCAACAAGCCAAGCTCATTGCGCGATGCCAATGAAAAATTATTTGCCCTAAACTTTCCTCACTGCATCCCGAAAACGCTGGTGAGCGCAGATATTGAGCAACTATACCGTTTTATTGAGCGTATGGGCGTGGGTGTTGTTAAACCGCTAGACGGCATGGGCGGAACGGACATTTACAAACTGCACAAGGGCGATGACAACATCACCGAGATCGTCTCAAAGCTGACCAATCAAGGGCAAAGATTTATCATGGCGCAAGAGTTTTTGAGCGAAATCAAAGATGGCGACAAGCGCATTTTGCTCATTAATGGCAAGCCAGTTGACTATGCCTTAGCGCGCATTCCTGCCGAAGGCAATTTCAAAGGCAACTTAGCTGCAGGTGCTACAGGGCGGGGTCAGCCACTCAGCGAACGAGATCGATATTTGTGTGAACAAATCGCGCCGATGCTGATTGAAAAAGGATTGTTGTTCGTGGGTCTCGACGTCATCGGTGACTACATCACTGAAATCAACGTCACCAGCCCAACTTGCATTCGTGAGCTAGACAAACAGTTTAATCTCAATATTTCTTCACTTCTGCTAGACGAAGTCGAGAAAAAACTAGCCTTGCACTAAGTCAAGGCCGTACTTTGCCAGCATCACACCAAGTGCTGCAGCAAGTAACGAAAGACCAACATTGAGCAAGATGTTTAATAGGGCTTGCGAATAATGACCGCTACTGAGCATTTCCACCGACTCAAAAGACAAAGTCGACATTGTCGTCAGCGAGCCGGTCAAGCCCACCAAAAGCATTAAGCGATACGTTTCGTTTAGCAGCGCTTTCTCTAGAATCACTACCACCAAAATACCGGCAATCAACGAACCCAAAACATTCGAGATTAGCGTGCCATAAGGCAGCGCCCTGCCCAACCACTGCAGCGACAAAACACCCAAATAGTAGCGACTACTAGCGCCGATAGTTGCGCCTATACCAATTGCTAAAACTGTACCCACAGCGCTCATAAATTCTACCTAAGTTGTTTTAATTTTTCCCCAATTTTAATCTCTAGACCGCGGTCAGTGGGCTGATAATAAACTTGCTCTCCCATTGCTTCGGGAAAATACGTTTGTCCGGCGCTAAAGCCACTGGGCTCGTTATGCGCATAGCGATAACCCTCACCATAACCCAGCTCTTCCATCAATTGGGTGCTGGCATTGCATAGGTGTACGGGTACTTCTAGATCACCAGTTTCTCGTGCAGCTTGCATCGCCTCATTAAAGGCCTTATACACAGCATTGGATTTCGGAGCACAAGCACAAAAAACTGCGGCTTGTGCAATCGCCCTATTGCCTTCTTTGTCGCCAACACGCTCGTAGACATCCCAAGCGTTAAGAGTGATTTGCAACGCTCTTGGGTCGGCATTACCAATATCTTCTGAGGCAATCGCAAGCAATCGTCTGACAATCACTTTTGCATCACAACCAGAAACCAGCATTCTTGCCATCCAGTACAAAGCGCCGTCTGGCGAAGAGCCACGTACCGACTTATGAAAGGCAGAAAGTTGCTGATAATAAATATCGCCGCCTTTGTCAAAGGCACTAATTTTTCCTTGCAAGATTTTACTGACGTCTTCTTTATTCAGCGACTTGCCATCGCTTTGTGAGAGCTGCTCAATGATGTTGATCAATCTTCTGGCGTCACCGTCGCTTGCGGCAATAACGCTGTCCAGCGAGCCGTCGTCTTCAAGCGAAAGCTTCCTGTGCTCGATTGCCCTTGTGGCAACTATACTGAGCTCTTCATCATTCAACGAATTAAGGACATAAACCCTAAGCCTAGATAACAAGGCTCGATTAAGTTCAAACGAAGGATTCTCGGTGGTTGCACCGATAAGCGTAATCAAGCCAGATTCAATGTGAGGCAAAAACGCGTCTTGCTGAGACTTATTAAAACGATGAATCTCATCAACAAATAGTACAGTGCTTTTGCCGTGTTGTTGATAACGACCTGCATGATCCAAGACAACTCTCAGCTCTTTGACGCCATCCAAAACCGCCGACATCTGCTCAAAATGCGCACCTACTTGTTTGCAAATAATGCGCGCCAAAGTGGTTTTCCCCGTGCCAGAAGGGCCCCATAAAACCATGGAGTGCAACTGCCCTTCATTGAGCGACTTGCCAAGCGGCTGATCCGCACCAAGCAGGTGTTTTTGCCCGACAAAATTCGTCAACGAATCTGGGCGCATAATCTCTGCTAGTGGCTGATAAATGGACATTATTTTTCTTAATTTATTCTGATGATTTGGTAATTATCGTCTTTTATCGCCATCAACAAAGCAGATAATCCTAATTCGTTCGCCAGCTCTATCGCCTTCTCGCTACCCATGGCCATCATTGCTGTAGCGTAGGCGTCAGCAAGGGCGCTTCGAGGGTGAATAACGCTCACCGAAGCCAGGTCATTATTGGCTGGCAAGCCGCTTTTGGGGTCGAAAATATGCATGTACTTCTCGCCCTCCCAAATAAAGTAATTGCGATAATTGCCGGAGGTGGCCACCGACGCGTTATTAAGCGCAATTGGAATGGGCGCCTTATTGTCGGGCCGCTCCACGCCAACGGTCCACTCATCGCCGTCGTTTGTACCGGAAGCGTAAACTTCACCGCCAATTTCAACTAAGAAATCCTTCACGCCGGCCGCCTCAATAAGGCGCGACACTTCATCCACGGCATAACCTTTGGCAATCGCTGAAAGATTCAAGTGAATGTCTCTGGTTTTTTTAACTCGGCCCTCGCCAAACTCTACATACTTTATTGAGGAATTTTCGAAAGCAGCGTTAACATCATCACTCTGTGGCACGCTCGTGCGCCCGCCCTCTGCACCAAACCCCCAAAGATCAACCAAGCGCCCAATGCCCGGATCGAAAAAACCGCTTGTTTGAAGATAGATTGTCTCAGAGGTACGCAATAACTGGAAAAACTCGTCGGAAGCCTTGAGCCACTCGTCAACTGGCGCGTTGTTCAATCGTGAAATTTCCGAATCCGGCCGCCAAGTCGAAAAAAGTGCATTTATTTCTAATAGACGCCGCTCAATTGCCTCTTGTTGTACGCGCTCATCGCCCAAAACATTGATGCTATAGGTCGTGCCCATGCTTTCGCCAAGTATGTACTTTGCCTTGTCCGTTTCGAGGCAACCACTAAGAAGAAAAAATATCAGAATGAGACAGGTTTTACGCATTATAATTTGCCCATGTTTTTACGCCTTATTTGCCTAGTTTTACTCTCTTCGAGCGTTTTAGCTAACTCTCACACCTTTGACGATTTTCTAAACAATATTCATCAACTCGCTACTGAGCAAGGCGTCTCAAAAGCAACTGTTGATCGGGCATTTTATCAGCTCACACCCAATCTTGATATATTGGAATCCGATCGCTCTCAAGCGGAATTCAGCCAAAACTTTTGGAATTACCTTGGCAAAAGAATCAGTCAATATCGTCTGGATAATGGTTATGATACATTAAAACAAAACCGCTCATTACTTAACAAAACCTATCAACAGTACGGTGTTCCGGCGCACGTTCTGGTGTCTTTTTTAGGGCTGGAAAGCAACTACGGAAACAACACCGGTAGCTACAGTTTGGTGCGCTCTTTGGCGACGCTTGCTTACGACCCCAGACGTTCTGATTTGTTTACCTCCGAGCTAATCGCACTGTTAAAGCTGATTGACGATGGCAAGGTGCCGCTGGAGGCAACCGGCTCTTGGGCAGGCGCAATGGGTGCCGTGCAATTTATGCCAAGCAATGTTATCGCCTACGGTGTTGATGCGGATAATGATGGCAAAATTGATTTGTGGAATAATCAGGCCGACATTTTGGCCAGTGCTGCTAATTTCCTTGAGCATCTCGACTGGAGTCGCGGCGAGAAATGGGGTCGGGAAGTCACAATTTCTGAGGATTTTGACTATGACTTTGTCGGGTTAAAAACTAAGAAGCAACTTGATGAGTGGCAGACGCAAGGCGTTCGCAGCGCCAATGGCTCTGATTTGCCAAAGTCGAGCATGGACGCTTCGCTCATATTACCGATGGGCTACAAAGGGCCTGCTTTTCTTGTTTACCAAAACTTCCGCTCAATACTGCGCTGGAACCACTCTACCTTATACGCGCTAGCGGTTGGGCATTTGGCTGATCGATTAAGTGGCGCTGGACCGTTATTAGCGACACCAATTGATGAACCACTACTCAAAAGAGATGATGTAATGGCTATCCAGCAAACGCTAAGCCTGCTCGGCTATGATGCGGGTGAAGCCGATGGCATTGCAGGCCCAAAAACACGCGCTGCAGCTAAAGACTTTCAAAAAGATATCGGCATGATTGCTGACGGCTACGTCGGCTACGAACTGTTTCAAAGATTGCAATGAGCATTCAAACCTATCTTGGTTTTGACGTGGGCACAAAACGCACCGGCGTAGCCATTGCCAACAGCCTAACAGCTCAGGCAAGAGGTATTGATACGGTAAGGCACAATAAAGACGGCTCCACCAACTGGGATGCAATTGAGCAAATTATCGCCAAACACCCCGCAAACTTATTTGTTGTTGGTATGCCTTACGACAAAGAGGGCAAAGAACAAGAAATGACCTTTATTGCGCGCTCGTTTGGCAAAAAAATGAGTGAGCGATTCGACACAGAAGTTGCCTTCGTAGACGAATATTTATCTTCTTCAGAAGCAAAAAACCAATTAAAATGGCACTACGCGCACAGTAACGCCGATAGGGGCGATGTTGATATGCGCTCTGCTCAACTCATATTACAAACTTGGCTCAATGAATCCTGAATCGATTAGCAACGACCCACAGCTCGACGCCTCCGGAAAACTCATTCACCTATTGGGCTTAAAAGGCCTTCCAAAAACAGAACTCGAGCACATTCTTGATGTTGCCAATGACCTGTTGGATAGTAAAGGCAATCTAAAAAAATCAAAAGCACTCGATGACATGTCGGTGGCGAATTTATTCTTCGAGCCCTCAACTCGAACTCGAAACACTTTTGAAATTGCCGCAAAACGCACCAGTGCCAACACAATCAACGTTGACCTCGCCAACTCGGCTACCAAGAAAAACGAAACATTGATGGACACCATGCAGACGCTTAAGGCGATGCAAATTGACATGTTTGTCATTCGCCACAAAGAAAGTGGCTTGCCGCACCGTATTGCCAGCAACATCGATGGCGTTTCCATCATTAACGCCGGTGACGGCACTAACGCCCACCCGACACAGGCGCTGCTGGACATGCTGACCATTCGTCAACACAAGGGCTCGTTTGATGATTTGTCGGTGGCAATTATTGGCGATATTCGCCATTCACGTGTAGCACACTCAGACATTCAGGCATTAAGCACATTGGGCGTTAAAGACATTCGCTTGGTTGCCCCTGAAAACCTACAATTTAACGGTGAAGCGCCCGAAGGCGTGCGCTGTTTTGATAACTTGCACGAAGGCATTAACGGCGTTGACGTAATGATGACACTTCGACTGCAAAAAGAAAGAATGATGTCTGCTGACATCCCAAATGAGCAAGTCTACTTTGAGACTTTCGGACTAACAGACAAAAAACTAAAGCTTGCCAAGCCAGATGCCATTGTTATGCATCCCGGCCCTGTCAATCGTGGCATTGAGCTTGACTCGGGTGTTGCAGATGGACCTCAATCGGTTATCCTGCAGCAGGTAACTAACGGTATTGCCGTTAGAATGGCGGTAATGGTTGTATTGGCGGGCAAGGCGTAACTTATGAGTGAAACAATTGACTACGATATTTTTAAAGACGTATTGCACGGCCTTAATACAGACGACACGATCAGCTCTGCGCATGGTATTTTGTGTGGTTTTGCTTGTGTCAAACCCGATGTCACTATCGATAACTGGCTGAGCGAAGTCTTAGTTAATATCGACCTTAACAACCTCAGCGAAAAAGAAGCCTTTGGGCGCCTTGCTGAGATTTTTAACAACACCAACGAACAGCTTGCCGATCCAACGCTGAACTTTTCACTGTTGATTGCCGATGATTCACACACACTTCGTGAGCAAGCGCACACCTTGGTTGAATGGTGTCAAGGTTTCTTGGTCGGTCTCGGCCTGAGTGAAGTACAGGCCAGCGATGAAGAGGTGCTGGAAATGATAAAGGACATTAGTGAAATTTCTCAGCTGGATGCCGAACTGCTAGAAAACGAAGACAATGCCGAAGACCTTAATGAAATCGTTGAATTTGTGAGAATGGCGGTGTTGCTGATTCAGGAAACACTACAACCCTCAAAGCAAGACTACATTAGCCCTGACTTACTTCACTAGTTCCACCAGTCACCAAAGCAAGGCTCACTCGTGTATTCAATACAGCCAAGCTCGTTGCTTGCTGTGCATCTAACACTTTGTCCGCCAAAAGGGCCCTCTATACAGCGACCGTATTCATAATTTTCGCCTAAAAACTGTTCCGCCCAGTACCAACCGGGAGAGATTTCTTTGCCGCTATAGGACGTGCAAGATTGCAGCAGAACACAGCACAGAATCAATGGCAGATTAAAAATCTTCAAAATACTCCCTTTACTGGTCGTTCTTGCGCAACAAGCGCTCAAGAGTATCGATAAACAAATAAACATCCTCAAATGAATTATAAAGCGGGACCGCCGCAACTCGTATGACGCCTGGATAACGCCAATCACAAATCACCCCGTTTCGCTGTAACTCGTCAAATAATTGTTTGCCGTCAGTCGTCAACATCTTGAGAGAAAGCTGGCAGCCCCTTTCTTCGGGGTTTTCGGGGGTTATCACCTCCACCTTCCCAAGCAAGCGTTCTTTAATCAAATACATCATATAAGACGACAGCTCTCGTGATTTTTGCCTTAGAACGCTCATGCCACCGGCGCGCTCAAACAACTCCAGGGAGGCTACGATGGGTGCCATAGCAAGGATAGGCGGACAGCTTACTTGCCAGCCCTGTGCTGTTAGCATGGGGTCAAATTGCGATCCCATTTCAAAGCGAGTGTCTTTATTGTGACCCCACCAGCCCGCAAGTCGATGTATAGAAGGGTTTGAGGTATGCGTCTCATGCACAAAACAAGCACCAATGGATCCCGGGCCGGCATTTAAATACTTGTAAGTACACCAACAAGCAAAATCAACACCCCACTGATGGAGCTCTAACTCGATGTTGCCAACCGCATGCGCCAAGTCAAAGCCCACGGTGCAACCATGCTGATGCCCAAGCTGGGTGATTGCCCGCATGTCCAGAACTTGGCCGGTGTAATACTGCACACCAGGAAGAAGTATTAAAGCTATTTCATTGCCGTGTTCGGCAATACTGGCCTCTATATCTTCCATTCTAAGCAAGTCTTCACCAGAACGAGGCGAAACTTTTATCAGCGAATTCTCCACACAAAGACCGTGCTGCTTAATCTGAGACTCGACAGCAAAATGATCTGAAGGAAAAGCATGCTCTTCAATCAAAATTTTAAAACGACTCGTTGTGGGCTTATAAAAACTGGCCATCATAAAATGCAAGTTTGCCGTCAGCGTATTCATAACAACAACCTCTTTACTCAATGCGCCAACCAAGTCAGCCATTGGCTGTGCCAAACGCTCTTGGAAGGCAAGCCAAGGATGGCTCCCCTCAAAATAGCCACGAATAGCGCCCTCTTGCCATTTTTTTAGTTCTTCTTGAATACAGCTCTCGGTTTTGACCGGCTGCAAACCCAATGAGTTGCCGAGCAAGTACAAGTCTTTCTTGCCGTTCGACTGTTCTGGAAAGTGAAACTCGCACCTCAAATGAGCAAGTGCATCTTCCCTGTCAAGCTTTTGTGCGTAAGCGATGCCGTCTTTATGCGTCATTTTTTGTCATTGGGTAAATTACCGGTCGAGAGGGTGCTGCGTCACTCATAAACGCAGGAATTTGTATGCTTAATAAATAACTGCCATCATCAATTTCATCTTCCACAAAGATCATTTCCGTAATTGTCTTGTGTGGTTGCGACAAGGTCGTTAAAGTGTTTGTGCCCTCGTCAACATTCCAAAACAAACGATGGTTAGCCAACAGACCTTCGTCGTACATTTTGTCAACGGATGGAAAGTCAACCAAAATATGCTCAACACCTCTTGTAACCAAATACTCCATTGCCTCTACAGAAAAGAAAGGCGGCTGATTTTCGGCATTATAAATGGCTTCTTTTTTTGACTCGGGGTTGTCGAGTGTTCTAATTATGACGGCCTGCAATAATGAGCTATCTATATTCTCTAACTTATCTTTTAAGGACGCCCGAGTTATTAACTTATCCTCATTTTCAGTGTTGGGTCGATAGCTGTCAACGCTGTCTTTCGCCCTCTCCCAGCCTAAAGTGATAAGCTGACTGGCAATAAGTTCGCCCGTCAAAACGCTGGCAACAGCAATGTCATCATTAACGATATGGCCAACGGACTCGGTATGAGTGCCATTACAATGCGGCGTCAACGTAATTGCTTCAACGTTGCAACTGCCGCCCCTGTGGGTGTCACCAATAAACCCCTCGACCTCAACTGTTTTGGAAAGGGCTTTTGGTGCACCAAAATGATTGGGCTGAGCGCCATTAAAATTAAGCGGGATAGCCAAACAATGGGGTTGAGACAAGTCCGCTTGATAGTTTTCTTGGTTTATCGCAACAGTTATCAACATTGCTTTAGATGAAGGCGGGCAATTATTAGCTTCATTGAGTTGTGGACTTGAGATGATGACACGGCATCATACCAAAAAAAAACCGTGTTAAAGCAATAGAGCTCTAACTCGGTTTAGAAGATGGTGGCCAAACCTGGAATTGAACCAGGGACACAGGGATTTTCAATCCCTTGCTCTACCAACTGAGCTATTTGGCCAAAAACGTGAAATTATACACAAAATACAATCGAACTTTTCTCTCGATAGTGCTTTGTTATCTATAAATTATCCAAGAAACGCTCGGCGTCTAAGGCTGCCATACAGCCCGAACCGGCAGAGGTTACCGCTTGACGGTAAATGTGGTCTGCAACGTCACCCGCAGCATAAACACCTTCTACACTTGTCTGCGTTGCATTGCCTTTAATACCACTTTTGACTTGAATATAGCCGCTCTCAATATCTATTTGTCCTTCGAAAACGCCGGTATTTGGCTTATGGCCAATGGCAATAAAAACGCCGTGCACATCGATTTCTTTAGTGCTGCCATCATTGCCTTTGAGGCGCAAACCAGTCACACCCATCTCATCGCCAAGAACCTCGTCAAGATTTTGATTCCATTCAATAGAAATGTTGCCATTTTTGGCTTTTTCCATGAGCTGGTCCGCAAGAATTTTCTCAGAGCGGAACTGATCACGACGATGGATAATAGTGACGTGGTCAGCGATATTAGATAAGTACAGGGCCTCTTCGACCGCTGTATTGCCACCACCGACAACGGCAACTTTTTGGCCGCGATAAAAAAATCCATCGCAAGTTGCGCAAGCGGATACACCTTTACCCTTAAATGCTTCTTCAGACTCAAGGCCAAGATACATCGCTGTTGCGCCTGTGGCAATAATCACCGCGTCCGCAGTGTATGTTCTTTCGCCGCCTTGAAGTGTGAAAGGGCGCTTGGAAAAATCAACTTCCGTAATATAGTCGCTAATGATTTCAGTGTTAAAGCGCTCGGCATGATCTTTCATGCGCGCCATCAAGTCTGGCCCTTGAACGCCGTCATTATCACCTGGCCAGTTATCAACATCCGTTGTTGTCATTAATTGGCCGCCTTGTTCAAGGCCGCTGACCATCACTGGATTTAAATTTGCGCGTGCTGCATAGACAGCTGCAGAATAGCCGGCAGGGCCTGATCCAACAATCAAAACTCGACAATGCTTAATATCACTCATTTGAAATACTTTATACTGTTTAACGAACAGAATATTATAAACTATTCACACAAAAATCTCTAAACCACCTTGAAAAAAAATAACAAACGGTCAGTCTCGCCAAAAAGCAAAAATAGCCGTTCACGAGTGACCAACGAAGTCATTTTTATTTTGCTGGTGATGCTTGGCGTGGTTTACTTCATTGCCCTTGTTACCCACTCACCCTCAGAAGACCCATGGACAGGTGATGTTGTCTTAGCGCAACCAGTGACTAATGCCGCAGGCGTTGTTGGCGCTTGGTTAAGCGATATCTCTTTTGCCGTTCTAGGCTATGTTGCCTATGTCATTCCAGTCTCTATTTTATGGCTGGGCTACAATTTTCATCGAGACGCAGCAATAGAAGACAAAAGTCAGGCTATTTTTGTTGTTCGCCTGCTGTCATATTTGGCGATGTTGATTTTTACCACCGCGCTATTTAATCAATACATGCCAAGGCCTGGTATTGGAGGTGGTTGGATTGGTGAGATGACGCATGAGATGCTCTTCAAGGAGCTTTTTGGCAATGTCTCCGCCGTTATCTACGTCGGCATTATTATGGTTGGCTTTAGTATTGCCACCAAAGCCTCTTGGGTCAAAATTGCAAGCGTTGTGTTTGGCGGGGTAAAAAACCAGCATACTAAATCTAAAGATCGTCGCCAACAAGCCAGTCAAAAGCGCGCTGCCAAACAAGCACTCAGACCCGCTCGACCGCCAAAGCCGATAAAAGTCAAAGCGCCAAGACCGGTTAAAGAGAAAGTGATAGCTGCCGCCAAGGTAAAAAAATCTAAGACTGTTGAAACCAGCAACTTGTACAAAGCCAGCACCACAAGTGGCCTGCCAGATATTGCGCTACTCAACGAAGTCGATAATAGCGACATAGGCTACAGCAACAGCGAACTGGAATCGATGTCGGGGCAAGTCGAACTCAAACTTAAAGATTTTGGTTTTGATGTTGCCATAACGGCAGTCACCCCAGGGCCGGTTGTGACTCAATTTGAAATCTCGCTAGCGCCTGGCATCAAGGTCAGTCAAATAATGAATCTGAACAAAGACCTTGCTCGAGCGTTGCTGGTTGAAAGTGTGCGAATTGTTGACGTCATTCCTGGCAAGCCCGTCATTGGCCTTGAAATTCCAAATAACGAACGCGAAATGATCGGCCTCAAAGAAATCTTATCGGCCGACGCCTTTACTAAATCTAAATCCATACTTTCTATGGGGCTTGGTAAAGACATTAATGGCAATCCTGTTGTTGCCGATTTGTCCAAAATGCCGCACTTACTTGTGGCGGGCGCTACCGGCATGGGCAAGTCCGTTGGCCTTAATGCAATAATTTTAAGTATTTTATATAAGGCCAAGCCCGAACAAGTTCGACTCATTATGATCGACCCAAAAATCGTTGAGCTGGCGTGTTACGCGGGCATTCCTCATTTATTGGCGCCAGTAGTCACCGACATGAACGAAGCGGCCAGCGCACTGTGGTGGTGCGTCAACGAAATGGAGCGTCGCTACACTTTGCTGGCAAAATTCGGCGTTAGAAACATTGAGTCCTTTAACGACAAACTAGTCAAAGCCAAAAAGACCAACAAGCCGTTGTTGGATCCGTCTTTCAATCCAAACACGGCAGCTGAGGGAGAAAAAGCCCCAGAGCTAGATGAGCTGCCATTGATTGTTATCGTCATCGACGAATACGCCGACATGTTAGGCGCACTCGCGCAAGAAGACCGTAACAAATCGAAACGCGTTGAGGGGTTAATTGTCCGAATTGCGCAAAAAGCGCGAGCCGCTGGTATTCATTTAATCATCGCAACACAACGTCCAAGTGTTGACGTCATTACGGGATTGATTAAATCTAACGTGCCAACGCGTATTTCGTTTAAAGTCTCATCGAAAACCGACTCGCGCACAATTCTTGACCAGTCTGGCGCAGAACAATTACTCGGCATGGGCGATATGCTTTATATGGCGCCGGGTGTTTCGCATTTAAACCGCGTTCACGGTGCGTTTGTCGACGACGCTGAAATTTCTCGAGTCGTCAAATACCTTAAAGCAAACTCCGAAACAAACTATATTTCTGGCGTTCTTAATCCACAAGAAGGCATGGCAAGCTCAAGTGGAGATGGTGCGTCAACGTCGGGCGAATTAGACCCGCTTTACGACGAAGCCGTACAAATTGTCACCTCAACTAGAAGGGCGTCAATTTCGAGCCTACAGCGCCGCATGCGCATCGGCTATAACCGTGCCGCACGCATTATCGAGGACATGGAAGCCAGTGGTGTTGTTAGCACAATGAACAGCGCTGGCAACCGCCAGGTATTGGCCCCAGAGCCAATTGATCCTGATTAAGCCAATTTGGCCGAGATAGGCTCGAACCCCTCTTTCGACTCTTTAGGTCTTGTGCTTTTTTGATCGCTTAACTATCAAAGCAATAAGTCCAGCAAGCACAAAGACTAGCGCGTAATCAATCACTGGAATTCTGATGATTTCGTGTATTTGAGCCCAGCCCCTTTCAGAGTAAACAGCAAGTAGTAGTGCGATAAATAGTAGAGCAATACACCAACGTACAAATTTAGACAGCCCCAATCCATGCATTTGTGTAACTATGAACATGATCAAGAATCCAAATAAAAACATCGGCCAAAACTCTTGTCCGGCAACAATAGCAACCACAGCCCCATGAAACAACACCAATACCTCCAAGCACACCGTCCAATATTTATTAGTATGCACTCTGGTAAACACAAAGCTTGCCTGGATCAGCAATAAGAACGTGTAGAAAAATCCGAATAAATGACCCAACGTAGTCTCCATCGGATGAAACCAATAAGTAAACACAACTGCCCATGAAAAGTAATAGCCATGGTAACGAATTAAAAATGGACGAACACCAATAAAGCGACTGCCGCCTTCTCCAAAGAAAAGCCCCCTTCTGGGGGCTTCAATAACCAGCACAACCACCAATAGTAGAACAACAGATGCCTGAGAAGAAAAGACCGGGGTGTTTTGCGCTAGGCCGTCATACCAAACTGCGGTCTGAACGAAGTGCAGTACAACAAAAATAGCCGTTCCTCCCAGTCCAATCCAATTGATTGGATGCATGCGATTTCTGTCTTGAAGTCTGTCTCTATTGTTTTGACACCAGGCAATAACGCCCCAGATAAACAACTGATGGAAAAGATACCCCCCCCAGGCGCTGGCCTGCGAAGCAAAGTCGGGGTCCGATCTTTTCCAGTAATACCATGAAGCACCCTGGTCTGGCAAAAGGACTATTTGCTGAAGCTGGGTTTCAAGCAAAAGAATACACGCGGTTACAAGCGCTGCAACAATGACGGCGGCAGACCAAACTCTGGTCATGGTGTTATAAAAAAGTGGTGACTTGACGTATCGAAACTTGGCATTATTTAAACATTTTACAAAATCTACTTTCTGTTAGTTAGTAATTTTTACCCCATAACCAATTTAACTTGATGTATATTTCGCACACGAGTGAAGTGGCTTATTATGTTGGGGGAAGAATGCAGAAAGTTAACTCTATAAGACAACAAGTCAAACAGTTTCAAAAGGATGGCTTTGTTGTCATTGAAAACGCGTTGAGCGACTCTCAACTGTCACTCATAAAAAGCGACCTAGCCGAATGGGTAGAGGAAAGCGCTCAGCATAACCAGCCTTTTGGTCAAATTATGGATGGTAGATCTCGATTTGATATAGAGCCAATCACACATACATCTGAAAACCCGGCCCTGAGAAGAATTACCTCGCCCGCTGAAATCTCTAGCGCATGCTTAGATGTGGTTAAAAACAACCGAGCTCTAGACCTTGTGACGCAGTTTTTCGGTCCAAACATTAAGCACTGGACAAACAAAATTAACCTCAAGCTCCCAGGCTCCGGCACGGAAGTAAAATTCCACCAAGACTTTCCATTTGAGCCGCATTCGAATGAAGACATAGTGACAGTTTTGTTTTTCCTCGATGATGTGACACTTGAAAACGGACCTTTAGAAGTAGTACCAGGCACGCATAAAGGCCCACTGCACACGCTCTGGCATAATGGCGTGTTTACCGGTGCGGTCTCGCCCGAAGTTGAGGCGAAAAACAAAAGTAATGCAGTAAGTTGTTTTGGCAAGGCTGGCTCAGCATGCTTAATGCACTCTAAATTATTGCACGGTTCCGCCGCCAATAATTCCGATTTTGCGCGTTGCCTATATATTGTTTCCTATTCCGCAGAAGACGCGATCACTTTGGTGCCTAACCCGCTGCCTAGTGAGCTTGATGGCATGATAGTACGTGGTAAGCTAACAGGAAAAGTTCGATGCATAAATTACAGCGTCGAGCTGCCAGAGTACCCTAAAGAGGTGTCATTCTTTGGCCAGCAAGACAAAGCAAAAAATATGTGATGGGTTTTCGAGAAACGCACCTCAACAAAAAACCACCTCAGCCTTTCAAACAATTCATAAATTTTCACATGGGCGTATAGTTATCATTTTTGGGATAAAAATGAGTTTTCATGCTTGCCATTAAACCAACAACAGTATTGCTATGTTTGTTGCTTTCATTCATCACAGCCACTCCTTCCCGTGCAGATACTCACGCCTTGTTTCTTAAAGGTGTTAAGGACGTAGTAAAACTACACCTTTCTGGTGGTAGAATCTACGAAGGGCAAGTTGTACCGTGCATCATTAATGGCAAACAAGATGCCTGTTTCGAGGGAAAAGGTGTATTCACCCTCCCAAATGGCTACCGCTACGAGGGAGAATTTAAAAACAGCAAGCCCAACGGCAAAGGCAAGTTTAAATCACGTGGTAACGCACGCTATGTGGGGGGGTTTAAGAACGGCATGCTAGATGGCCAAGGCGTTATGCTTTATGCTGATGGCAGGCATTATAAAGGCCGCTATAAAGACAACCAACGGCACGGATTTGGCGTGATGACTTATCAAGATGACTCTCAATATATCGGCGAATTCAAAAATGATAAGCGTGATGGTCAGGGCACTATGACCCATCCAGACGGCAGGCGCTACGAGGGTGGCTATAAAAACAATATGCGTGACGGGTATGGCATTATGACCTACCAAGACATGGGGCTTTATCAGGAGGGCTCGCGCTATGAAGGCGAATTCAAAAACGATCAGCGACACGGTCAAGGTGTAATGATCTATCTAGATGACGGTAGGCGCTTGGTGGGCGAGTTTAAAGAGAATGTATTTATTGGCATGCAATAAAAAAGGCTCGCAAAGCGAACCTTTTTTATTAAATATGGTGCCGACACGAGGATTTGAACCACGGACCTACTGATTACAAATCAGTTGCACTACCAGCTGTGCTATGTCGGCATAAGGGCGAAATTATACAGCAAAGGGTTTTTTGTCAGTAAACATTTTTTTGCTTAAAAAACAATCAGCTTTTTCGATATTTTAAACCCAAGCGAATACCAATAAAGGCCAACACCAGCGCCATTAAAAACCACTGAATTGCATAACCAATATGCTTGCCTATACTGCCTGTATAGGGCTTCCATTGTCTAACGAAGCCGTTTTCACTCTCGGGACTTAATAAGCCGAGCACAGGGGCAAAATCTAGCCCTGAAAGGCCGCTCATTTCCACCAAGTCAAGAGACTGCACTAATATTGGAAATTCTGTGTCTATTTCGCTCTCACCAAGCTCCATGCGCTTTACAGGAAGGGATATTTGTACTTTAATTTCTGTCGTGCTTGTTGACAGCTCGATGTCGGCCAATTTGTCGCGTTGGCCATTCCACGGCATAAAGCCACGATTGATGAGAATCGCCTTATTCGAGTCGGCAATAACAAACGGAGTGATGACGTAATAACCGGAAGTTTGTTGAACAATCTGGTTGTCATAGATAAATTGCTTTTCTGGCAAATAATGGCCGTTTAGGCGCAATTGGTAATACTCTTTTGCCTCAAGCCCATCAAGTTCAGTGACAATCTCAACGGTCCCTGTATTGGCGACTTCTATCGCTTTCTCAATAGCGCGTTTTTCGTCCGCACGATCCAGCTGCCAAAAGCCTAATGACGTTAAAAAGACAACCATGATAGTAATCAGGGCTGCAGGCAGTAGAAACTTGAAACTCATTACTGCGTTGGCAACATGGTTGTGTTCGGCTCAATCCATCCCATAAAGCCGGAAAACATCAAAAGCGCAAACAAAAACACCGACAGACCGATGCGAATTCGAAGAGATTTAAACATTTTCTCAGAGCCCTCTTTGCCGCCCTTCACCATACCAATCAATGCCGAGCCAAGGCTAAACAAAATAACAACAATGATTGCAATAACTATATAACCCATAATTTTCTCTGCTAAATTAAAAAGGCCCCAGAAAAGGGGCCTTTTATTGATCCACTAACTAAATATTATAGCCAGTATACAAAAATGAATAGACCTAACCAAACAACGTCTACAAAGTGCCAGTACCAAGCAACGCCTTCAAAAGCGAAGTGGTTGTCGGAATCAAAATGACCTTTTTGGATTCTATATAGAATCACAGTCAACATAATGACACCGATCGTAACGTGGAATCCGTGGAAACCAGTCAATAGATAGAACGTAGAACCGTAGATACCAGAAGTTAGCTTTAAGCCGTCGTGGTATGCATGGCCGTATTCCGCGATTTGGAAGCCAAGAAATGCAACACCCAAAGCGATCGTAGCAATCATCCAGAATACCAATGCATTTCGGTGACCTTTGCGAAGTGCATGGTGTGCGTAAGTTAGTGTTACGCCCGAAGTGAGCAGAAGACCTGTATTTAATGCAGGCAGTCCCCAAGTATCAACAAGTTTGAAACCAGAAGAGAACTCAACACCGGATTGAGCAACAGCGCCTGGCGTGTTAATTAAAGGCCAAGTTGCTTGGAAGCCCTCCCAAATGTATTTTGATGTTTCTAGCGCTTCAGTTGCACCACTAAACATGTTGTTGTCTGCGCCACCTAACCATGGAACACTCAAAATTCTTGCATAAAACAACGCACCAAAGAAGGCTGCGAAGAACATCACTTCAGAGAAGATAAACCAGCTCATGCCCCAGCGGAATGATTTGTCTACTTGTCTGTTGTACATGCCGTTAACACTCTCGTTAACAACCGTTCCCAACCAGCCGAATAGCATAAAGACAATAATTGCCATGCCTAGACCCATTACTGAACCGCCCCACTCAACACCGTGCATTTGGTTAGCAAAACCAATGAATAACGTAGAAACGCCGATTGAACCAATAATTGGCCAGTAAGTGCCATGAGGTACATAATAATCTTGATTGCTCATTTTTCTTCCTCTCTTTTAACTGTCTAACTTAAAAAAATTGTAGGACAAACTTACGTCTTGTATGTTTGCGTCCATCTCTGGCTCAATCACAAAGCGAAGTGTCATTTCGACTTCTTCGTGTGGTTTGAACACTTGCCTAGTAAAACAAAAACACTCTAGTTTCTTAAAGTAAAGTGCGGCATCCGTAGGTGCAACACTAGGTACCGCTTGGCCAATAACTTCAAAGTCCGTGTTGTTTTTGGCAATATAACTTGTTGTATAAAACTTGCCAGGAACAACGTCCATCGATGTTACCTTTGGTCCAAACTGTACCGGGAACCCCGGCATGGTCGATGCAAAAAAACTTACCTCAACCAAACGCTCCTCATCCACCTCGTATTGCTGCTCGCTGTCTACTTTGCCTGTTGTGCCGTTAAATCCTGTGATGTCACACAAGACCTCGTAAAGAGGGGGCATTACAAACACCGCAAAAAGGAGCATCAAAATAGGCGCTGAAACCAGCGTAATCCAAAACCTTTTTGTTATCTTCTTTCTTTCTAACTCGGCCATTAAGCGTTAAGCCAAATGGTCGCTGTATATATTCCTATGACAACAACGCCGACCAACACTGCGGTCAAGACGGCGCCGTTATTTTTCTTATCTGCCATTAGCTGTGCTGTGACTCTTCAAGAATAACTGCACGAGATGGTGGCGTATTAAAGCTGTGGTATTCAGCCGGTGAGCCCAATGTCCACTCAAGGCCTTTTGCACTATCCCAAGGACGGGCATCTGCAGGCTTGCCGTTACGAATACAATCAATCACAATGTAAGTTAACAAAATGAACGACAGACCAAAGCCGAACGCGCCAATTGAAGAAATCCAGTTAAAGTCCGCAAACTGTAGCGCATAGTCAGGAATACGACGAGGCATGCCCGCAAGACCCAAGAAGTGCTGTGGGAAAAACAATACGTTGACTGAAATCATCGCCCACCAGAAATGGAACTTCGATAATTTCTCGTTATACATTTTACCCGTCCATTTTGGCAACCAGTAGAACGTCGCTGCAATGATTGACCACAAGGCGCCTGTTACTAATACGTAATGGAAGTGCGCTACAACGAAGTATGTGTCGTGGTACTGAATATCCGCAGGAGCAATACCCAGCATCAGGCCAGAGAATCCACCGATTGTAAACAAGAACACAAAAGAAAGCGCCCATAGCATTGGTGTTTCGAATGTCATTGAGCCTTTCCACATTGTCGCAACCCAGTTAAAGACCTTTACGCCTGTCGGCACGGCAATCAACATCGTTGCATACATAAAGTACAATTCACCCGCTACCGGCATGCCTGTTAAGAACATGTGGTGCGCCCATACAATGTATGACAAGAAAGCAATTGATGCTGTCGCGTATACCATTGACGAATAACCAAATAAAGGCTTACGCGCAAAGGTTGGAATGATGTGAGAGATCACACCAAAGGCTGGCAGAATCATAATATAAACTTCAGGGTGACCAAAGAACCAGAAGATGTGTTGAAACATCACAGGGTCGCCGCCACCAGTTGCGTCAAAGAACGCAGTGCCGAAGTTACGGTCAGTCAGCATCATTGTTACTGCTCCCGCCAATACTGGCATCGCACCGATTAGAAGGAATGATGTAATCAACCAAGTCCATACGAAAAGAGGCATGTCCATCATTTTCATTTCAGGTGCACGCATGTTTAACACGGTTGCGATAATATTAATCGCACCCATAATTGATGAGAAGCCCAACAGGTGAACCGCAAAAATGAAAAAGTCTGTTGAGTCTGGGGCAAACGTTGTAGACAACGGCGCGTAAAACGTCCAGCCAAATGCCGGTGCGCCACCATCCATAAAGAACGTGCTCATCAAAATACCGCCAGCGAATGGCAGAATCCAAAAACTCCAGTTATTCATACGCGGAAGCGCCATATCGGGCGCGCCTACCATCATAGGAATTAGCCAGTTACCCAGGCCAACGAAGGCCGGCATAATTGCGCCAAACACCATGATCAAACCGTGCATCGTTGTTAGCTGATTAAAGAACTGTGGGTCCATTAATTGTAGGCCAGGCTGTAATAGCTCAGCACGAATGCCCATCGCAAGCGCGCCACCTACAAGTAGCATCGTAAATGCGAACCACATGTAAAGTGAACCAATGTCTTTATGATTCGTTGTCTTAACCCATCTTAGCAGACCTTTTTCAGGACCGTGGTGATCGTCGTGTGCTGCAGTATAACTCATATGTTTCTCCTTAGATTAGCGTGCAGATGTAACATCTGATGGTTGAACAACCGAGCCTGTGTTGCCAAAAGCTCTTCTTTCGTAGGTAATAACAGCAGCAAGATCGGCGTCACCAAGCATCTTAAATGCTGGCATGCCGTTTTTACCGTTGATTACAATATTAAGGTGTTCAGCAGCATCGCCAATTGCAATTTTTGAGCCCTTAATAGCAGGGCCGTATCCACCGCTACCGTCAGTCATATGACAACCAGCGCAGTTGGTGTTATACAAAGTCTCGCCTTGTGCCATAAGGTCGTCTTCAGACCACTGTTGTGTTGCGGCCTCGGCTGCAGCAGCTGCCACACCTTGTTGCTCAGCAACCCAAGTCGCATAGTCCGCCTTAGAAACTACGTCAACCACAATTGGCATAAAGCCATGGTCTTTACCGCAAAGCTCTGCGCATTGGCCCCTATAAGTACCAATTTCTGTCACCTTAGCCCACGAATCATTAATAAAGCCGGGGTTGGCGTCTTGCTTAACCGCTAGCGCTGGAACCCACCAGTCGTGGATTACGTCGTTTGAAGTAATCAGGAAGCGGATTGTTGTGTCAACTGGGATAACCAAGTGGTTGTCAACTGACAACAGGTAATCATCGTTAGCTGCGTCAAGTGCTTCACGCTTCGCAACCGATCCTTTTTCACGATCATCGATCGCATCTTTTGAAGATTGTGAAAGGCTAGAAATAAAACCAATACCTTCCTCAGGGTAGTCGTATTGCCATTTCCACTGATGGCCGGTAATCTTAATGGTCATGTCAGCCTTGTCAAGCGTTTCAATATCAATTAACACTTTTGATGCCGGAATGGCCATGCCGATAAGTATAAGAATCGGAATACCTGTCCAGATAAATTCAACTAACGTGCTTTCATGAAAATGCGCCGCTTTATGTCCTGCCGATTTTCTATGGGCAAAAATTGAATAAATCATTACACCAAAAACAACGGCGCCAATGACTACGCACACCCAGAATACCATCATGTGTAAGTCGTAAATATCCTGGCTCACATCAGTAACACCCTGTGTCATGTTTAGTCCGTACTCTGCTAACGCAGCCTTAGAACTCACCAGTGCAACCAATGCACTTGTCAGCGTCAATAATCTCTTCATAGATCCTCCAAAAATAATCTAGCTTGCTGTTTCAATCAAAAAATGTGTTAAATGATACCTGTTTATTGTCGTTTTACCAAGCCTTAATTCACTTTTTATACCAATACCAAGTGAAGTTTTTTCATCGGCAGTTGATTTTTTGAGGGCGCAAGCCCAATGCGAGGGATTTTTATAAATAGCCCTTGCATAAAAGTCTTGCTCCATTAAAATAATTCTTATCCGATAATTTAAATTTCGTATGTATATAAAAACACTCTCAATCGCACTTGTTTTGGCTCTCATTGTTGTTGTTCTTGGTGCTTACACCCGTCTAGCCGATGCCGGTTTGGGCTGCCCTGACTGGCCGGGCTGTTATGGCCAGTTAATTGTCCCAGACGTCCTCGACGGCACAACCATTGAAGGCTATGATCGCCCGGTCGAAGCCGCCAAGGGCTGGAAAGAAATGGTTCATCGCTACGCAGCTTCAACACTAGGATTGCTTATTGTTGTGCTGTTCTTTTTTGCCACTTTTCGCAAATCGAAGAGACCTCAGTCAGCGGGACTGCCGGCGTTTTTAGTGCTGCTGGTTGCTTTTCAAGGGGCACTCGGAATGTGGACAGTAACCGAGTTGGTACACCCTGGTATCGTTTCCATGCACCTCATTGGTGGTTATTCTACTACTTGCTTGCTGCTTTGGTTGCTACTCAACCAACAACCCGCGAGTCGACACCATCAACACATCTTAAAACGACACAAGCTTATTTTGATTACAACTTTTGCCCTGCTTTGTCTGCAAATATTTCTTGGCGGCTGGACCAGCACCAACTATGCGGCACTTTCTTGCGGCGAGTTTTTTCCGACATGCTTGGGCGAATGGTGGCCGGGAGGCATGAACTTTGCCGATGCCTTCTTTTGGGGCCCACTGGGAATTGACTATGAGTTTGGTGTTCTTGATCACGATAGCCGAAGCGCCATTCAAATGCTGCATAGAGTTGGCGCGCTTGTTGTCACCACAGCCAGCGTAATTCTAATTGTGAGCATGAAAAACTACCCAAGACTAAAGGGCGGCCTGATGTTGGTAATGCTGATGCTGTTATTGCAGGTAACGCTCGGCATACTTAACGTTATGCTTTCGTTGCCGATGCTTATTGCGGTGCTGCACAACGCTGTTGCGCTGGGGCTGTTGTTGAGCTTTGTAGCGCTTATGCATAAAGTTTTTAGAAAAACAATTAACTAACCAAGACAACCAATGAGAGAGAAAATAATACTACTTGCGACTATCGCAGCAATTGCCTTACTAGCGTTTGTCGCTTTTTTCTTAACAAGCCCAAAAAGTATTGACGAGTTAAAGCGCTCGGTTGCGCCGACAGCCTCGCTTTACCCCGAGGCAAAAGCTGTTTCAGATGTGCTGAATTTTGTCGACGACAGCTCAAACGCCGTCCACCTCTCAGAAGTGTCGGACAGCAAATGGGTGTTGATGTATTTTGGCTACGCCTCTTGCCCCGATGTTTGCCCGATGGATTTAGGAAAAATCAGCCAGACTCTGCATAAAATGAAACAAAAGAATGACTTGCAGGTTGTTTTTGTGTCTGTCGACCCAGATAGAGATATCGGCAAAATGAATGCATTTGCCAAAGGGTTTAATGGGGGCTTTGTAGGGCTTAGTGCTTTTGAAGACGAGCTTAGAACAATAAGCAAAAAACTGGGGGTTTATCATCAAGTGGTTGCGGCACAGGAAAAAGCCAAGTCGCATTCACACGACGAACACTCAAGCGCAGAACACAAGCATTACGAGGTGGATCACACCACCAGTTACCTGCTTCTTAATCCTCAGCTGGCACTAACCGCAATTCTTTCTAGCCCACACGAGCCCGCTGCAATGGCAAAGGCGCTCGACGAGATCATAACAACGCTACGATAGGGCGAAACGGACGGCGGTGATAATAACGCCGATAAAGATTGACACCATAATTAAGGCGACGACAATATAGGTCCAGGGTCCTTGTTTTTCTGTTTTTTCGAAGTCTTTAGCCAGGCTTTCTTTTTTGCCAACACCTACCATAGCTGACGCCACTGCTTTAAACACCTGAAGAATGTCTTTCATCTCAAGAGCTCTTTAGAAACTAAAAAGCAAGTAGTGATCAACCAGTAGCGCCACAAACAAAATCATTAGGTAATTAACCGAATACATAAAAGTGCTAAAAGCAATTTTAGGGTTTTCTGGCTCGCGATAAATCTTGATTGCGTAGCCCAAAAAGATAAGCCCCAACACTACGGCTGATGCCAAGTAAATAAGGCCGCTCATACCAGTCAAATATGGCAACAGGGTCACAACAAACAGCAAGGCTGTGTAGAGCAATATTTGCACTCTTGTGTATTCAAGGCCGTGTGTTACTGGCAACATTGGCACCTCAACTTTTCTGTACTCTTCAACTCGGTGAATCGCCAACGCCCAAAAGTGTGGTGGCGTCCAAATAAAAACGATCAAAAACAACAACAGAGCGTATTCGATACCGGCCGATCCCGCCACTGCTGTCCAGCCCAATACCGGCGGCGCAGCACCAGCGGCACCACCAATGACAATATTTTGTGGTGTGGCGCGTTTCAGATACATGGTGTAGATTACCGCATAGCCAATAAGGGAAATAAAAGTCAGCACGGCCGTCAATGGGTTGACATACACAAGCAAAAGCCCAAGGCCCACAACGCCTAAAAATATTGCCCAGATTAACGCCTGGGTGCGGGTTACTTTGCCTTGTGGTAAAGGGCGTTGGTCGGTGCGAGACATCTGCAGGTCAATTTTCTCATCGACGATATGATTAAACACCGCGGCTGAGGCGGCTGACAGACCAATGCCCGCAGAGGCAATAATAACCAGCGTTAGGCTCGGCAAATATGGCACGGCAAGCAACATACCGACAACCGCCGTTAACAAGATTAAGGCAACAACTTTTAATTTGCATAATCCTAGTAAGTCGTTTAAAGATGGCACAGGGTTATCCTATTCTTGAGTATTTAAATAAGCGCTTTAAGTCTTTAATAACGCGCTTAATATCAAAACCATCCGGCTGATAATGAAGCATGATGTTTCCAAGTGGGTCAATTAAGAAAATCGACCTTTGTGGATAGGTTTGCAATTTGGCCCTTACAGCGTCACTGGTAATCTTTGCGCCGATCAAGCCCTCGTCGATCTCGCTAGGACCAGAGCCGTCCGCAATAATGGCAATTCTTTGCACGCGACGCATATCGGCATTCATTAAGATGCGCGTATCTTTGATATTTTTAATACTTGTGTCACAAGCAGCGTCACAACTCTGGTCAACATAAGCCAAAGTCCACAACCCTTGAAGCGTGTTTTCACCATCTAGGTCAATGTCGCTTTGTTCGGTAGTAATGATGGGCTGCACAAGCTCGCCATAATTAACCGTACTGTCAACGCCTTCGTCAACAACATAGTAATAGGCCATAGTGCCGAACACAATAGGCAACACAAACATCGCCAACAATACCCACAGTTCTTTTCTTGCTGTCATTAGTTACCCTGAGATCGTTAATTCAAAAAGAGCAGCATGATACGCTAAATAGGCTTAAAACTCAAACGCTTAGAGCCTAACCTCAATGCCGTAATCGCGCATCGCCTGCTTGGCCTCGGCCACTGTATATTCGCCAAAATGAAAAATACTTGCCGCCAAAACTGCGTCTGCGCCGCCTTTTAAAACGCCTTCAGCAAGGTGCTCCAAGTTGCCAACACCGCCCGAGGCGATAACTGGCACATCTACGGCGGCGGATATTGCGCGCGTCAACAGCAAATCAAAACCATCTTTGGTGCCGTCTCTGTCCATCGAAGTTAGCAACACCTCCCCTGCGCCACAATCGCCTTCGGTCATTTTCACAGCCCACTCAATGGCATCAATGCCGGTTGTGTTGCGCCCTCCGTGGGTAAAAATTTCCCATTTTGGCGGATTGTCTGAGACGCGCTTAGCATCAATAGCGATCACAATACACTGTGAACCAAATCGTTCGCTTAATTCGTTAATAAGTCCGGGGTTGAATATGGCCGCAGAATTAACCGCAACTTTGTCAGCACCGGCGTTAAGCATCGCGCGAACGTCCTCAGCTTTGCGTATGCCGCCGCCTACCGTCAAAGGGATGAACACTTGTTCAGCGATTTTTTCAACCATGTGCACCGTGGTATCGCGGCCTTCGTGTGAAGCGGTAATATCTAGAAAAGTAATCTCGTCAGCGCCCTCGCCATCGTAACGCTTAGCAACCTCGGTAGGGTCGCCTGCGTCTTTGATGTCAACGAATTGCACGCCTTTGACAACGCGGCCATCACGTACATCTAAACAAGGAATAATGCGCTTTGCTAAACTCATGTGGCAACATTATACCCACGGAGGTGAGAAAACGGCATGGCGTCGTAGCAAAACCCAGCTAATAGGTATAATTGCGCACCATGAGCTCAGAAGACCAGACACCTCTGAATACCAATTCAGCGCCAAAGCATATTGCCATCATCATGGACGGCAACGGCCGTTGGGCAAAAGCAAAACATTTGCCGCGAGCGAGTGGCCACCAAAAAGGCGTGCAAACAGTGCGTGAAATTGTCAAACATTGCGCCAAAATCGGCGTTGACAGTTTGACTTTATTTGCCTTTAGCAGCGAAAACATGAAGCGCTCATCAGAAGAGGTGGGGTTATTATTTAAACTGTTTCTTGCTGTGTTAAAACAGGAAACAAAAAAACTAAACGACAACAATATTCGCTTAAAAATTATTGGCGACATGTCTGTCTTCACCACAGAAATTCAAGCACTCGCTAATGATTCGGAGCAACTTCTAGGGCACAATACCGGTCTAAACCTTGTCATTGCCGCCAATTACGGCGGCCAATGGGATATTGCCCAAGCGGCCAAAAAAATTGCCAAACTAGTCTCTGAAGGCCAATTACAGGTTGAAGATATTGATGCCGACGTTTTTGGAAAACACGTCGCTCTTGCCGACCTGCCAAAGGTTGACCTATTAATTCGCACCAGTGGCGAGGTCAGAATTAGCAACTTCTTGCTTTGGGATATTGCCTATAGCGAATTGTTTTTTACCAATACACTATGGCCAGACTTCGGTCCCGACGAACTTGACGAGGCGATTCTAAGTTTTCATTCGCGTGATCGTCGCTTTGGCGCGCGAAAGGAAGAAAACTAATGCTCATTAAACGTTTTGCAACAGCTGCCGTGTTGGTGCCTTTGGTTGTATTGGGCACACTAAGGCTTGACAACAGCTTGTTCAATTTTGCTTTGGCGCTCGTTGTGGCGCTTGGCGCTTGGGAATACTCACAACTCATCCAAATTAAACGACCACCTTTAAAAACACTTTATAGTGCGGCAGTTGCTTTGGCAGCACTTTCTAGCACTTTTTGTGGGCCACTGTTAATGCCTTTACTGTTCGTCTCGGCAATATGGTGGTTGTTCAATATTATCTGGATTTTGTTCTACCCAAAATACTCTTGCTGTTGGTATTCGAGCTGGACCGTTCGCTTAGCAAACGGTTTTTTCGTTTTTGTACCAATGCTCGCTGCGCTTGCTGCGCTTCACAAACAAAACCCTGATTTAGTGCTCTTACTGCTGGTACTTATTTGGTCGGCAGACAGTGGCGCCTACTTTATCGGCAAAGCCGCCGGCAAACACAAACTATGTATCCGAGTCAGTCCGGGAAAAACTGTTGAAGGCGCCGCCGGTGGCATCATCACAACGATTGGTGTGATGATGCTCTATGCAGGCTTTCTGCTAAAAAACACATCAAGCGAGCAGTATGTAATTTTCGCTATTTTGGCACTCCTTGTGGCTATCGCATCTATTGTCGGTGATTTGTTTGAAAGCCTATACAAGCGAATTTCAAATATCAAAGACAGTGGCAACTTGCTGCCGGGACACGGCGGTATTTTCGACAGAATTGACAGTTTGACCGCTGCAGCGCCAATCTTTTACCTGGCCCAAGAGCTGATTATATGAAAAATATTACCATCCTGGGGGCCACCGGCTCAATTGGCCTTAGTACGCTAAATGTTGTCAGCCTTCACCCTGATAAATACCAAATTTTCGCATTAAGCGCCAATACAAATTGGCAAAAAATGCTGGAGCTTTGTCACGCTCACAAGCCACACTTCGCAATAATGGTCGACGTTGCTGCTGCCGAGCAATTACAAAATGCCCTAAATTCGGAAACAATTGTTTTAAGTGGTGAGGCCGCCTTGTCGGAACTGGCCGCCCACGAACAAACCGACTACCTAATGGCCGCCATTGTTGGTGCTGCAGGCATGGCTTCCACGCTCGCCGCCGCCCAAGCCGGAAAAAGAATTATGTTGGCCAATAAAGAATCGCTAGTATTGGCTGGCGACATACTTATGGATGCAGTCAGGCACTCTGGCGCCGAACTCATTCCTGTTGACTCTGAACACAGCGCTATTTTTCAATGCCTACAAGGCGGCACAAAGGGGCTTAGTAAAATTCAGCTGACCGCATCTGGCGGACCTTTCTTAGGTGTGCCACTGACAAAACTGGCGACCGTAACACCGGACGAAGCCTGCGCTCACCCCAACTGGGTGATGGGTCGAAAAATTTCTGTCGATTCGGCAACAATGATGAACAAGGGGCTTGAAGTGATTGAGGCGCATTTTTTATTCGGCCTTTCACACGAAAACATAGATGTGGTGGTACACCCACAAAGCATTATTCATTCATTTGCCTATTTTGATGATGGCAGCGTACTCTCACAACTAGGCCTTCCCGATATGCGAACAGCAATATCGTACGCACTCTCACATCCCGAACGACACAACTCCGGCGTGGGTATGCTTGACCTTACCCAACAAAAATCATTGGAATTTTATCCGCCGGACTTGGATGCATTCTCCTGTTTGCGCCTCGCTTACGACGCACTCAAAGCAGGAAAAAGCGCTGCAGGTACATTAAGTGCCGCCAATGAAATAGCGGTCGATGCTTTCTTAAATAACAAAATCGGTTTTTTAGAGATTAACAGCATTCTTGAAAAAACACTTGAAGCGGTGTCAGTTGTCTCGCTTGACACGCTTGACGACGTTATGGAAAATGACCAACTTTCAAGACAGGTGGC
>LWDU01032578.1_pt1 | contig 56476 bp, 69 predicted proteins | sample 727161 | NCBI WGS metagenome assembly LWDU01 (sample SAMN04566230, study PRJNA314399) | hydrothermal vent metagenome | isolation source: deep sea hydrothermal plume seawater | place: Mexico: Gulf of California, Guaymas Basin | collected 2004-07-11
TCAAAATATTCGGTAAGTACAGGTAAAAAAGTAGAACTATCGGCTTTACCTGCATATCCATCTCCAAAAAGAAGGTTATTGATAGAGAAGATAACTCCAATAATTACAGGAACCACAAACATTCCTACAGTTACTTTGTCTTTGACTTGAATTCCCTTGACTTCAAAAGTTAGACCTTCATCAACTCCTTCTTCTTTTAAGAAAAAGTAAGCGCCACCATATGCTGCAGTAACTAAAATAGTTGCAATCAATGGATTGTTATTAGGTAACTCATCTTTCCCCATTATCATAACTATAGACATAGTTACAAGGCCTGCAAAGATAGGTAGCATCAAGCTCCATTTCCCTTTAGCACCTTCATTTAGAATCAAAAGATTGGACATTGCCAATCCTAACATTAGTGCACCCATAAGTTGAAGTGTTTCAACACCTCTACCAAAATTTTCACTATCTAAAGCTGCACCACTAGTCAAGATACTGGTACAAGATTCACCTGCGGTCCAGTCTCCTGTTGCCATATCTACAGTGGCATCAGTACCATCTGTGGTGTAACAGTTTGCAAAGAGTATAAAATTCATTGCATAAACTAACATTATCAATGCTGAAAGGCCAAGACAAACTTTGGCCGGCATTCCCTTCACGCCATCGAACATAAGCACAAATTAAGAATCTCATACTTAAATATGCCGCATACTGAATTTATAGAAATATTTATTCTAATATTTGCATAAAAATATCATCTTAATCAAAAAAATATAAGGGCCCCCCCAAGTGACATGCCATAACTGTTAATTATTTTTTGTCTAAGCTAAAATTTTGCGATTCTTAAAAGACTTTTTGATGAAGGACTCTAGGCGGGCAACCCTAACTTCCAACTCTTCAAGTCTAATATCATATGGGTGCCTCATGTAAATATATAATTGCCTTACAGGCATAATAAACCTTGGTATGACTTTATTCCAATTTATGCATCGAAACTAGTGCCAACTCAATAATCTTTAATTCGTCTGGAACGGCATGTCCTGATACTGGGGCTGCTAAGGAGATCCCTGCATCCTTTTTGGCCTTCCAAACTGCCGAATTGAAATCGACCAATGAATCTGTTATCTTTGTCCATTCTTTGGTTCCTGATATTGGAGATTCAGGGAAAACATCTACGTCTACTGCAGATTTATCATACAAGGTCGTTGATAGATGATGAGTAAAGAAAGGACATACGGGAGATAAAATAGATAATAAATCTCTAAAAATACGATGTAAAGTCCAAGTGGCAGATGGATCGTCGTTGTATAATCTAGTTTTTGCCATCTCAAGCCAATGTGAAGCGAAAACACCTGTGCTAAAAGTTTTGATTCCTTGAGCTGCAGTATAAATGTCTAAATCTGAATATCCTGTTTTAGCATTTTCAAGTAATTCAGTAAATTCAGCTAGAATCCATTTGTCTTCATTCTCGATATCATCAGGTATTGTGTCTAAATCTCCATCAAAATCAAACTGTGAAGCAAATCTACCTACATTGAATATTTTCGTTAAAACGCCAAAATATCGTAATTCAATTTGTTCTGGATTTATCTGAAAATCATCGCCTACTTGCGCATCTGCAGCTTTCCAGAATCTAAAACATTCTGAACCTATTTTCTTAGCTTGTAATGCCACCTGTTTACCTTCAGGTCCTTTGATTTTCCAAGAGCCAGTTCGCCCTCCAGCTCCACATTCTAGAACTGAACCTGCATCTATGCCATTGCCAAGAGATTTTGACATTTTACGCCCCCAAGGATCCATTCCAAGTCCATCAATCCAAACATTTGCAAATCCTGGTTTGTCTAAAAGTAATGTTGATTTCAAAAGAGTATAATACAACCAAGTTCGAACTATTTCTTTACCTTGAGGCCTAATGCCTGTTGGAAATGCTTTTTCAAATAATTCGGGATTTGATAAATATCCTGAAACATATAAATTTGAATTTGATGAATCCATCCAAGTATCGAATACCTTTTCTTCGCCTTCTAAATTACCTAATTCACTTTTTAAATCTGAATAATTACCTAATTCCTTACGTGTTTCTCTATCCATTACAATCGAATCCATAGGAGGGCCTTCTTGCCATGGCTGAACATAAGTTCCATGAGGTGGAGTGACTACTTTGGTTCTATCTTCTGAATACCAAATTGGAATTTCAGTATGATACCAACGACGTCTACTTACTGGCCAATCAATTGTAATATTTTCCATCCAGTCTAACAAAAATTGTTTATTTCTTTTAGGTACAAAATTAATTTCATCAGATAATTCCTTGATTCGCTCTTGAATATGTGTTTGTCTAACATACCATTCTTTCAATAAAATAATTTCAATCGGATTCTTACCACGTTCAGAAACTGGAATTTCTTGATCTCTTTCCACTATATTTTCGATTCTATCAGATGCTTCTAACATTTCAATGGCTTGTTTTCGTGCATCCCGAACTGACAAACCAGTTAATGGCCCTCCGAGTTCAGTTATATTTCCATCTAAATCAATAGCTTGGAAAGGAGTAAGGCCTAACTCTCTGAAAACAGAAACGTCATTCTGATCTCCAAAAGAACAAACCATCAAAACCCCAGAACCAAATTCCATATTGACGCTTAGATGAGCTTGTACTTCAACTGTTTTAGAACGACCTGAGGTCTCCATAGGCAAATCTAATGTTTTACCAACAAGTTGTTCATATCGAGAATCTTCAGGATGAACAAGAACTATTCCACATGCACAAATTAGTTCGGGTCTTGTTGTAGATATGACAATTGGAGTATGATTTGAATCATCAGTCACTGACCAGCGTACATCTACTAATTTAGTTTTACGAGATAACCGTTCAACTTCAGCTTCTGCAATAGTAGTGCCTTCAACCGGATCATACAAATTTGGCCTTAGTTCTTCAACGATATCGCCGCGTTTGAATAAATCAATAAATATTGACTGAGTAACAGCTCTGTAATCGGGAGCATCTGTCAAATATTCATTATCATAAGCACAAGAAAGCCCAACTCTTTTAGCAATATTCCGCATTTCCTGGGTATATTTTTCTATTTCATTTCTACAAATATCTAAAAATTCAGCTCTATCGTAAGTTTTCATCTTACGGCCCGTTTTCTTTTCAACTGTAAATTCTATATTAATTCCGTTACGATCTACCCCCCATGGAAAGTAAACTTCCTTTCCGAGCAACCTTTGACTACGAGCAATGACATCTATCATTGAATATTGAGCTACAGCTCCAATGTGCCAAGTTCCTGAAGGATAGGGAGGTGGCGTGTCTATTACAAAAATTTCCTTCTCGGAATTAGGATTAAACGTATATCTCTGTCCTTTGGAGAAATGTTCTTCCTGTATCTTTTTCTCTAAATCTACAGTCCAGCGTTTCTCCTTAATTTTGGGGTCGGCCATGTTTTCTGCTACTTGTCCCTAGTATAGGTTTTCTTAATACTTGCGAAGCTATTTTACTTAGGCGCTATATGAGGAAAAACCAATGGAATATGCTAGAGATGTTGTGATTGTCGGAGGTGTTAGGACGGCCCAAGGAAAATTCAAAGGAGCTCTTTTCGATACCTCGGCAGTAGATTTAGGAGCATTAGCAATCAAAGCTACATTAGAACAAACTAAAATCAATCCTGAAATGATTGACGAGGTCATAATGGGCAATGTTCTATCGGCAGGCATAGGGCAGCATCCTGCTCGGCAAGCCGCCTTGAAAGCTGGCATTCCGGAAAGAATTCCGGCACTAACTATAAACAAAATGTGTGGTTCTAGTATGAAAGCGATTATGTTGGCTGCAACTTCTATCCGTTCTGGAGAATCTGATATTATGATGGTTGGCGGAATGGAATCTATGTCACAAGCGCCTTTTACTGTGGCTAGAGCTAAAGATGGAAAAGTCAGCATGGAGAAACCCATGGACAGTATGATGATTGATGGTTTGATTGATCCTATCAATGGAATGGTAATGGCTCAAACTGGGAATCGAATTGCTGAAAAATTTAATATTACTCGAGATGAAGCTGATTTATTTGCTATTGAATCCCATATTCGAGCACAAAAAGCTTACAAAAAAGGTGCGTTTGAAAACTACCATATTCCTGTTAAATATGAAGAAGGCGTATTAAGCAAAGACGAAGGTATCCGACCAAATTCTAGTTTGGAAATTTTAGGGAAATTAAATCCTGTATTTGATGAAAATGGAGTTGTAACTGCTGGAAATGCAAGTCAAATCTCAGATGGGGCGGCCGCTTGCTTAGTAATGTCGCGCGAAAAAGCTAATGAATTAGGGCTGGAATGCTTAGCTACAATTACCAATTATTGTGCAGTAGGCGTACCTTCAGAAGATGTGATGTCTGCGCCAATACCTGCAGTTCAAAAATTATGGAAGATGCAAGGTCGAAAGGGTGAACAAGATTATGATCTTTATGAACACAATGAAGCTTTTGCATCGGCTTGTTTGGGGGTGATGCAAGGCTTAGGATTAAGGCATGAAAAATTGAATGTTCATGGCGGAGCTATAGCTATGGGGCATCCTTTAGGTGCTTCAGGTTGCAGAATTGTATTGACTTTAATCCATGCATTAAGAGCGCGAAAAGGTAAACGTGGTTTTGCTACTGCCTGCCTAGGTGGAGGAATGGCTACCGCAATTGAAATTGAAACATGAATGCTGAACTTAATGGGAAAATAGTTCTAGTAAGTGGCGGTGCTGGAGGCATTGGAAGCGCTATCTCTAAATCTTTTGCAAAACAGGGAGCGAAAGTTATTGTTCATTACCATACGTCTGAAAACGAAGCTAAAGTATTGGCAAAAGAAATTGAAGGTTTAGCAATTAATGCAGATTTAACCAAATCTGAAGATACGACTAAACTTTTCAATCAAATTATAGAAGAAGAAGGGCGTCTGGATATCTGTATTGCTAACGCCGGAAATTATCCTAAAGAAAGTGTGCCTTTATGGAATATTGATGATAAACGATGGAATGAAACCATTTCTACAAATTTATCTATAACTTTCAATACTTCACGAGAATTTTTAAAACACGTTTCACAAACAAAAAAAGGCTCACTCGTTCTTGTTGGATCTACTGCAGGAATCTATGGAGAATCAGGACACTCAGATTATGCTGCCGCTAAAGGTGCAATCACTTCAGGACTCTTAAAAACATTAAAGAATGAAGCTGCTCAAATTGGAGATGGAGTTAGGATAAATGCCGTAGCTCCAGGATGGACCGCAACGCAGAAAAAAATATATGAAGGATTGAATCAAAATCATGTTGATAAAGTTGTATCCACTATGGCTTTGAAAAAATTAGCAACTCCGGAAGATGTTGCTAACACTATCGTAATATTAGCCTCTGATTCACTTTCAGGACATACTACTGGACAAGTAGTAGAAATCGCAGGAGGGATGGAAGGACGTCTGATAACTGGGACCAAGTAGGATTTAGAAACCTGCTAATTGGAAGCATTGTTTTCTCACTAATTATTTCTTGGATTGTAACTATTATTTATGATATTCACTTCAATTTTGTAATTTTTGTTGTTGTTCAATTGTTTGTTATAATTGCCACTACCATGATATGGCCTGCTCTCAATTCAAAATAGTTTTTTGAAAAGATATTAAATAGTAATGATTCTACTTCAAATACTGTGGAAGAATCATTAAAAAAAGTCCGACGCTACGATATTGATTGGCTTAGAGTCATTTTATTTGCACTGCTAATTCCATTTCATGTCGCCATCGGTGTTTACTGGAATCTTTATGGTGAAAATGTTAATCCCGACCTAGATGGAATAAATGAAAGGTGGGAAATTGCCGAAGAAGGTAATGACTATACGACTGACTCTGTAAATTTACCAAGTATGTTATTGCATTGGATACATCAATGGAGACTTGCCGGGTTGTTTATGATTTCAGGAATGGGGACTGCATTTGCCTTTAGGGGCCGGACATGGAAAACATTCCTAGTGGAAAGAACGAAACGACTTCTTGTTCCTATGTTCTTTGGAGCTTGGACAATGGGATTTATTGGGTCTGTTCTTACTGAAAATGGAAATTTGACTATATGGGCATTTCTAATTGGAATAATATGGAGAAGCCTAATTTTCTGGGTGCCGTTTATTGGAAAACTTATAGCTCTCGGCCATTTATGGTTTCTATGGAATCTGTTCCAGTACTCTCTCTTTATGATTCCTATTTTTACTATTGTAAAAAATAATCCAGATGGGAAAATAGCTAGATTCATTAGATCATTTTTTACTATGCCTGGTGGAATTGGAATATTCTTTTTACTTCCGTTTTTTCTAGTTTTTATGGAAATCCTATTCAAGCCTTGGTTTCCAGGATATATTGGTATTGGATATGAATGGTTCTGGTTTTTTGGTTTTTTTGCATTCGGCTACATGTGTATAAATGCCAAGGATGAATATTATGAATTTATAGAAACGCGTAGAATTATGATTACGTTACTCACTGTAATATGGACTATTGCCTTTGTTTGGATTCGGTTAGAACAACATAAATCAGGTATTCCGTACATAGATGGAGGTTGGCTCAAAAAGGACATCATTCATAATAAAATGACTATCCTTGGTTGCGTAATCCATAGTTTTCATGCTTGGTTTTGGTGTCTAACCATTTTCTCTTGGGGTGCACACTTTCTAAACAAACCCAGCAAAAATCTGACATATATGAATCAAGGAGTTTATCCATTCTATATTGTCCATATGCCGCTTACTTTTGCGGGACTTATATTTGCTGGCAATTTAGGGCTTAAGGGCATTCCTGCCGTTATTCTAGCCACTCTATTTGTAGGACTAACTTGTTGGATTTTCTTTGAATGTGTAAAACAAACTAGAGTCACACGTTTTTTATTTGGCATCAAAGAGGCCTCAAACGGTAAGGATAAACCTTCTGAAAGTAATGCATTTATCGAGGGTAGATAATGCCAGTCCTTATATAGAGTCTGTTTGTGCGAGCGACCCTACATTCACGCAACCAGACGCTTTGGGCAATTATCCCAATACCTCTCGAGGCACTTGTTCTCGTCGAGAAACGGCGTCACGGTACGATGTGTAACATGTGGGAGATTACGCCTGATTTCGTTTCCGTTAGCAACGGTTAGCGCAATTATGGAAGAGTAAACAAAAATGCCAAAGCACAATAAACCAAACCGCGGATCCATGGCCTTCAGCCCTCGTAAGAGAGCACGCTCTGAAACGCCACATATCTCGAGTTGGGCTGCCGTGGATAGTGATGTTCCTAAAATTCTCGGATTTGCAGGGTACAAGGTTGGTATGAGTCATGTTATGGCTATAGATTACAGAAAGAAATCTGTTACTGCAGGACAAGAAATTAGAATGCCAGTAACCGTTGTAGAATTGCCTTCCATGAAAGTTATTGGAGCTCGAGGTTATATTCGAGACACTTATGGTTTAAGAACACTCACTGAAGCATGGGATCCAAAGTTAGATGCTGACTTAGAACGTAAATTACCATTACCGAAAGATCAAGATAGCAAAGCTTCTTGGAAAAGTATGAAAGAAAATGATTTGGAAGAAGTGCGATTATTAGTTCGAACCCAACCTAAACTGGTTACTGGAATACCAAAGAAGAGACCGGAAGTTATGGAAATGGCTGTTGGAGGCGGAACAATTGAAGCTCAGATTGATTTTTCAAAAGACATGTTAGGAAAAGAATTCACAATTGGTGATTTTGCTGCAGATGGTGAAATGTTGGATGCTATAGCTGTTACTACAGGATATGGATTCCAAGGTCACGTTAAACGCTGGGGAGTAAAATTACTAACTCACAAAAACTCAAAGCACCGCAGAATGATTGGAAACTTAGGTCCTTTCAGCCCTGGTTATGTTGTTTCGACAGTTCCACAAGCTGGACAAACAGGCTACCATCAAAGAACTGAATACAATAAAAGATTATTAAAAATTGGAGATAACCCGGATGAAATTAATCCTAAAGGTGGTTTCCTAAATTACGGACTTGTTCGTGGAACTTATGCACTATTGCACGGTTCCTTGCCAGGTCCAACCAAACGTCTAATTAGATTTAGAAAAGCTGTACGATTCCATGGATCTGCCGCTAATGCAACTGTTGCACCTAAAATAACAATGGTCTCACAAGAGAGCCAGCAGGGTGTCTAGAATGAAAGTTCCAGTCTACTCAATGAAAGGTAAAGCTTCGAAAAGCTCGGCAACTTTGCCTCCGGCATTTGAAGAACCTATAAGATTAGATTTAATACGTAGAGCTGTCCGAGCCACTAGAGCAAATCGTCGGCAAGCTTACGGAGCATCGAAAGAGGCTGGTTATCGTCATTCTGTATCTTGGCCTGGTAAAGGCAGAGGTATGGCACGTACTCCACGTAAAAATGGAGGCGGTGGAAGAGGGGCTGAAGCTCCAAATACCGTTGGTGGAAGAAGAGCCCATCCTCCTAAAGTTGAAAAAGAATGGGACCTAAAAATAAATTCTAAAGAAAGGAAAAAAGCTTTCCGTTCTGCACTAGCTGCAACTACACAAGAATATTATGTAAGTGCAAGAGGTCATGTTATACCTGAAAAAGTAACACTACCTTATGTTGTAGATAATAAAATTGAAAAGATATCTGATAAACATGACGGCGAATCAATTACCAAGAGAGCCTTGTCTCTACTAGATGGACTCGGATTGAGTGAAGATATTGATAGATCAACTAATGGAAAAGGCATCAGGGCAGGAAAGGGAAAGAGAAGAGGACGAAAATATAGAACTCCAAGATCTATACTAGTTGTGCTTTCTGAAAATAATGGCTCCGAAAATGCTTTCCGTAATTTATCAGGAGTGGATGTTACTACTTCTAAAGATCTTAATACTGAACTATTGGCACCCGGTGGAGATCCAGGAAGATTAGTTGTATTCAGTGAAGCAGCTGTCTCTGCTTTGGAGAAAAGATTATGAGTGAACACAAAATAATCCTAAGTCCACGTTCTAAAGAGAGAGCTCTTTACATGCTTGAACAAAATAAATTAGAATTCTATGTTGCTCGAACAGCTTCAAAACACGACATTAAAGGAGCAATCAAAGCTCTTTTCCAAGTTGAAGTGAGCAAAGTTAATACGAGAATTACCAAAGAAGGTAAACTAGCTATAGTCAAATTGGCAGAAGGAAGCTCTGCTGAAGACTTGAGTAATAGATTAGGAATATTGTGATAATATGGGCAAGCGAATAATACCTAGAAGACGCGGTCGAGGACATCGTTGGAAAGCTCCAGACAACCGTTTCAAAGGAGATGCAAGACATCCAAGATCTAAATCTTCAAATGGTAAAGTTACTGAACTTCTACACGACCCCGGTAGAACGGCACCTATTGCCAAAATTTCTGACCAAGATGGAATTTATACTATGATTGCGCATGATGGTATGCATGTAGGGCAAGATATTGCTGCAGGCCATGGTGCGGAGATTGATATTGGAAACACCGCATATGTAGGTTCAATACCTGAAGGAACTAAAGTTTATAATGTAGAAATGCAACCTGGAGATGGAGGGAAAATGGCTAGAGCTGCTGGCGAAGCCGCAATTGTTATTTCTCACGGTAAACAGACTACTACTATCCGATTGCCTTCTAAAGCTCAGAAGAAATTAGATCGCATGTGTCGAGCAACTATTGGATCTGTAGCTGGTTCTGGAAGAGGTGAAAAACCCATTGCAAAAGCTGGAAAGAATTTCTATCGTACTCGATCCCGACCTAAGGTTTGGCCAAAGGTAAGAGGAGTTGCTATGAATGCTGTAGATCACTGTCGGTGTTCAATCCTCAGTTTCCAGAAATGCCCCACCTGGACGTAAAGTTGGTAACATTGCACCTAAGAGAACTGGAGGCAAGCGTTAATGGCACGAAGAACTAAAGGACTGGCAACGCCTAAGGCTGCACGAAGGAGAGAGAGAAAGAGGAAGGCAGGTATTCAAGTACGCCGTAAGAAGGAATTTACTTACCGCGGATTGGCTATTGATAAGCTTAAAGAGCTCACTTTCGAAGATTTTATGACTATGGTTCCTTCGAGACAAAGACGAACTTTCAGACGTGGTTTAAGTCTACAACAAGCCAAATTAATTACTGATTCTAATAATAAACCGGATAAAGTTATCCGAACTCACCGTCGTGAAATGATAATTGTTCCTCAATTCGTTGGAAGGACTTTTGCCGTACACAACGGAAGAGAATTCGTAAGCATAGAAATTATGCCCGAAATGATTGGATTGTACTTTGGAGAATTAGCTCCTACAAGAACATCCCCTACCCACACAGGACCTGGAGTCGGTGCTACCAAGTCGTCTAAATTTATGCCGTTGAAGTGATGTTATGAAAGGTTTCTCGTTCCCATATAATCCTGAAATTCATGCTGCGGCTCGCGGTGTTGGAGTTAACATCTCACCTAAAGCTGCTAGAGAAGTCTGTCATGCCTTGAAAGGTATGGAGCTTGAAAAAGCTAAAAGTTACTTAGAAAGAGTAATGGATTTAGATCAAGCAGTTCCATTCAAACGTCATGATGGTAAAGTAGGTCACAGAAAAGGTAAAGGAATATCCTCAGGAAGATATCCTGTAAAAACTGCTGCAGCTATTCTCAAAATAATTGAATCTGCAGGAAATAATGGAGAAGCAATCCATATTGATATTGAAAATTGGAGAATTGTTCATATTGCAACATCTCGGGGAGTTTCTTTTGAAGGTAGATTCCCAAGAGCTAGAGGCAGAGCTACTCCAAAAATGCGTGAAAGCGCAAATATTGAAGTTGTATTGGAGGAAATTAAATGACTATAGTCAGAGAACTGCTCAAAGAACGAGTACGTAGAGTACAAGTTCATGATCATGTACAAAAAAGAACAACTAGAGCCGGTTTTGGTGGTATTTCAATACAAAGAACGCCACTAGGTACGCATGTTAGAATTGCTGCTGAAAGACCTGGTTTGGTAATCGGAAGAAAAGGTAGCGATATACAGAGATTAACTGAAGAATTGGAAAGAAAATTCGGATATGAAAATCTACAAGTTGAAGCTGGAGAAGTAACCCGCTTCGCCTTAAATCCTCTAATTATGGCTGCAAAAGTAGCAAATGCTTTGGAACGAGGGTGGAATTACAGACGAGCTGGTAATTCTATGTTGCAAAGAGTAATGGATGCTGGCGCTAGAGGGTGCCAAATTACAATTGCTGGTAAATTAACAGGTCTCAGACATAGAACTGAAAAATTCTTATCAGGACATATAAAATTCTGTGGAGAACCTGCACTCGAGTTAATGGACATTGGTATTGCTCAAGCTAAACTCAAACCTGGAACCATCGGTGTAAAAGTTGCAATAATGAAACCAGATGCAGTCTTGCCTGCGGAAATTACTGTCGTTAAACCAGTAGAAGCAGTTGTGGAAACTCCGGAAGATAAAGAAGAAGATACTGAAGATAAAGAAGTTGTTGAAACTCCAAAAGCTAAAGAAGAAAAATCTGAAACTAAGGATGCGAAGAAAGAAGTATCTGAGAAAAAGGAGAAACCTAAGAAATGAGTCTTAAGAAACCTAATGAACTCAGAGAAATGCAACCTGAAGAACGCGATGTAAGATTGAGAGAACTTCGCTCAGAATTAATGAATGAAAGAGGTATTGCCTCTATGGGTGGACAACCTACTTCACCTGGTAGAATGAGAGCATTGAAGAAACAAATTGCAAGATTAACAACCATTATGAGAGAAATTGAATTGGAGAGTGGAAAATAATGGTAGATATTGATCCCTTGACTGGCCTTCCGAAAGAACTTCTTGCTATGGAAGAGATTGTTAGAGAACAACAATCAATTAAAGTCCATATAGAAAAACGCAGATACGGAAAATTAGTTACACTAATTAATGGAATGGGGAAGGGTGTGGACATTAGTGATCTTGCCAAACAATTGAAAACAAAATGTGCAACTGGCGGAACTTCAAAAGGTGGAGTAATTGAACTTCAAGGCAACCATACAAAAAAAGTCAAAGAAGTTTTATCAGATATGGGTTTTCCAGTGGAGGTTCAATAATGGATGGACGAATAGAATTCATTGGTGAAAATGTAACTGTTTCAGAGCATAGTGACCCTAGTTTACGTGGAGTCTCTGGTAAAATTATCGGAGAAAGTCGTGAAACTATTACTATTGAAAGTAATGGAGTACAAAAAATGATTAGTAAACGCCCTGCTAAATTTATGTTTGAAAGTGGAGAACTTATAGGTAATAAGATTGCATACAGGCCACAAGACCGAATTAAGAAGGTGAAAGCATGAGTGACAATAAACCAAGAGACATAGGTATTGACGTTGAAGCGCCGGCAAACCCATGGGATGGGGATCCGAATGATCCGTTCTTTGGAAGTTTATCGGTTCGTGGACAAATACTCCGTGGAAAAGTTGTAAAGGCAAAAGCACAAAGAACGGTTGTTGTGCAAATAAATAAAATGAAATATGATTCTAAATACGAGCGATATGCACGTAGTTCTTCAAAAATAAGTGCTCATAGCCCGGCCAGTGTCGGGGCGTCTGAAGGTGACCGTGTAACACTTATGGAATGTAGGCCATTATCAAAGACAAAATCATTTGTAGTTATTGAAAGGAGAGATGAATGAGAGCTGTTGCAGGACGTCAAATGAGAGGCTTACCACAAGGTGCTAGACTTAATTGCGTAGACAATAGTGGTGCAAAGCTAATTGAAATTGTTACTGTTTTAAATTATAAAGGTGTTCATCGTAGATCGCCTGCTGCAGGAGTTGGAGATATGATTGTAGCTTCTGTAAAAAAGGGAAATCCTGAAATGCGCAGACAATTGGTCCGTGCAGTTGTTGTGAGATCCCGTAGAGCATTCCGCAGGGCAGATGGAACTATGGTCCAGTTCGAAGATAATGCAGCTGTATTAACTAATGAACTAGGAGAAACAAAAGGATCGTCGATTAAAGGTCCAGTATGTAGAGAGGCTGCTGAAAGATGGCCCCGTATTGCTGCTGCAGCAACCACAATAGTATGAGTATAATATGAGTTCAATTCAACCACGAAAACAGAGACTTGCCAGGTATACGGCACCTTATCACCGTAGACATCGTGAAATGTCTGCACCGGTAGACAAAGGTCTCCGTGAAAAACAATTAGCTCGTGGATTTATGTATCCAAGATCTATGCCTGTACGAAAAGGTGACCGCGTTCTAGTTGTCAGAGGTGAAGGGAAATCTAAATCTGTAACTAAAGTTGCTAAAGTAGATAGAAAAGCTCGTAAAGTATATGTTGAAGGTTTTACTTATTTTAAATCCGATGGAACTGAACTTCAACGACCTATTGATCCTTCTAATTTAGTAATAATAAACCCAGACTGGTCTGACATTTATAGAAGGAAATTATTAACTCGTGTTAACGAATCGGTAGAATGGACTGAGTCTATTATTTCTGATTTTGAAGCTGCAGAAGATGAATATGAAGAAGAAACGGTAGGCCCTATTGTAGAAGAGACTGATGAAGAATCGAACGAAGAGTCTGATGAAATTGCCGAAGAAGACAATACCTCTAAAGAAGTAAATTATGATGATATGAAAGTTCCTGATTTGAAAGCTGCCCTTAAGGAAAAAGGCTTACCTGTTAGTGGTAAAAAATCTGAACTTATTGATAGATTAAAAGGAGAATCAAAATGAGTAGTGACCACCTAAAGAGGCTTGTCGCACCCCGATCATGGAATATTGCTAGAAAGCAAAATGTTTGGACTACTAGACCGATGCCTGGTAAACACTCACTTGAAGGTGCAATCCCTATTTCAACAATTTTAAGAGATTACTTACATGTTTGTGACAATCATCGTGAAGCTAAATTTATTCTAAATAGTGGAGCTATTTTAATTGACCAAAGAGTCGTTCGTAAGCCAAAATATCCTGTTGGATTAATGGATGTTATTTCGCTACCTAGTATGAAAAAACATTACCGAACAATGATAGATGATCACGGTAGACTACAATTTGTAGAGATTAAGGCTGCTGAAGCTCAGTGGAAATTATTACGTGTCGAAAACAAAACTATTGTTAAAGACGGTAAAGTTCAACTTAATTTACATGATGGGACAAATACAATTACAGATAAGAAAATCAAAACTGGAGATGTTCTTCAACTTTCATTACCCGATATGAAAGTAAAAAAGGTAATCGAATTTAAAGAAGGTGCTCAAGCATTTATTACGGGAGGAACTCATGTTGGTTCTTTTTCTGAGATTAAAGGAATCGAAATAACTCGCAGTACAAAACCAAACTTGGTTATGTATGATGATTTTCAAACTATTAAGCCATATTCTTTTGTTGTCGGTGATAAAAAAGCTCTAGTTACTCTCCCGGAGGTTAAACTATGAATCCAATGAGAGAATTAAAAATAGCTAAAGTTGTTCTAAATATTGGAGTTGGAGAAGCTGGTCAAAGACTTGCAAAAGCTGAAAATGTTCTTAAGAAATTAAGTGGATGTACACCTACACGTACTCTTTCAAAGTCTACAAACCGAGACCTTGGAATTCGATTAGGGATGCCTATTGGATGTAAAGTCACTTTGAGAGGAGAACATGCCTTGAAATTTATTAAAAAATCACTATGGGTTCGTGAAAATCGATTACCCATTTATTGTTTTTCTAAAACTGGTGGTTTAAGTTTTGGAATACCTGATTATACTGGATACAAAGATGAAAGCTATGATCCTGATATTGGGATTTTTGGACTTGATATTGCAATTGCTTTTGAAAGACCTGGTTTTAGAGTATCTCGAAGGAAAATTAGGAGTAATAGAGTTGGCAAGAGTCACAGAATTAATGCAGACGAATGTCAAGAATACATGCAAAAGAAATTCGCATTGGAGGTTTTTAAAGTATGAATATAGATAAAGTTAAAATCAAAGAACGCGAAGTTTACCGTGGCCGAATAGTTGGTTGCGTTTTGTGTGATAGAAAGCGCGGACTAGTACGCCGTTATGGACTGAACTTGTGCAGACAATGTTTCAGGGACAAAGCTCCAGAGCTAGGGTTCAAAAAATACGATTGAGGTAAAAAAATATGAAACACGATGCACTATCAGATGCCCTTGTTCTTATCAAAAACGCAGACCATGTTGGAAAGGAGTCTGCTGTAGTTCCAGCTTCACGCCTTATTGGGGAGGTACTGAAATTATTAACAGAAAAAGGATACTTAAATAATTACGAATTCCGAGACAATGGAAGAGGGGGAGAATTCGATATTTCGCTTAACGGAAGAATTAATGGCTGTGGAGCTATCAAACCTCGTTTCTCTATTAAATTAAGAGACATGGATAGGCACGAAGCTCGTTACTTGCCTGCAAAAGATTTCGGACTTTTAATTCTAACAACGCCACATGGTGTAATGAATAATGACCAAGCCAAAGAGGCTTCAACTGGAGGAAAGCTGCTAGCTTACGTTTATTAATGTTTCTCAAACAAATAGTCCATGTTTTAGAAGTCCCTGAAGGTGTTTCTGTAGATAGTAGTACTTCTGATGTGAAAATCACAGGTCCGCGTGGAGATTTATCCCGACATTTCAAACACGCATCTATGAAATTTGAACAAGAAGATAATAAACTGAAAATTATTGGAAGTAAAATAAGAAAGAAAGAGAAAGCTTTGATAGGCACATGGAAAGCTCATCTTGCTAATATGATTAAAGGAGTGAATCAAGGATTCAAATATGAAATGAAAATAGTATTTGCTCACTTTCCTATGAAAGTTGTTGTAAAGGGAAATATTGTGGCTATAGATAATTTCTTAGGTGAAAAAGACACTCGGAAGTCCGCTATTGTTGGAGCCACTAAAGTTAAAATCAAAGGCGATATTATTACTATTGAAGGCAATAATATTGAAGAGGTGGGCCAAACTGCCGGTAATTTAGAAAAGAACACTATTGTAAAAGGTAGAGATACCCGTGTATTCCAAGATGGAATTTATACTATTTCCAAAGGAGTCGCTCAATGAGTGATGAAGAATATAAACCAAGGCAAAAGCCGGTCTTAGATTCAGAAACAAAAGTTGCATTGTCAAAGCGTAACAGAATGTCTAACAAACGTCCAGCCTTTAAGCGTCAAAATTGGTTTAGATACAAACGTCTTGGAGATAAATGGAGACGCCCAAGAGGTATACACTCCAAAATGAGACGCCATTTCAAGTACCGAATTACTGTTGTTCAACCTGGTTTCAGAGGGCCTGCAAGTGTAAGAGGGTTACATCCTTCTGGATTTGAAGAAGTTATGATTCATAACGCAAAAGAAGTTGATAATGTTGATCCTAAAACTCAAGCAATCCGTATTTCCAGTAAAGTAGGAGATAAAAAGAGAGAAATTATTGTCAAAAAAGCTGATGAATTAAAAATACGTATTTTCAATAGGAGAGATCTATGAATTTATCCTATCAAAAACGCGTCGCTGCAGCTTTGTTAAAATGTGGAGTTCACAGAGTATGGGTTGATGACCGTCCTGAGGTTCAAGAACGAATTACTGAAGCAGTTACTCGTGATGATATTCGTCTTTTAATTGTTCAAAAATTCATTCGTAAGCACCAGAAAAAAGGTATTTCGAGAGGTCGAGCAAAAGTTATGGCCATTCAAAAAGCTAAAGGAAGACGCAGAGGTCATGGTTCAAGAAAAGGAGCCGGCGGAGCTCGGACACCAAAGAAAGAAGCTTGGATGAATCGAGTGCGTGCATTAAGAAAAGAATTAGTAATGTTGAGAGCTGGTGGAACTATTGATCCTACTCAATATAGACTTTATTATCGTCGTGTAAAGGGTGGCGTTTACAATTCAAGAAACCATTTAAGATATAATATGGAAATTGATGGAGTTGAATTGGGAGGTTCGAAATAATGCCTAGAGGAATGCACTTTTCAAGAAGAAATAAAGGAATTACTAATTATCGAAAAAGATTAGCTTTGCTGAAGTCGGGCATCCCTCGAGCGGTTGTCCGTTTTAGTAATGCTAAGGTTACTGTTCAGATTATTGAATTCTCAATTAAAGGTGATAATGTTTTAGCGTCTGCAAGCTCAGTTGATGTTGCAGGAATGGGATGGAAGGGATCTAAAACAAATGTACCTGCTGCTTACTTATCGGGAATGCTAGCGGCCAAAAAAGCATTGAAAGCAGGCATTGATTCTGCCGTTCTTGATATTGGTCGAATTACTCCAACAGCTGGAGGAAGGGCATTTGCAACTCTGAAAGGATTGGTTGATGGGGGGTTGAATATACCTCACTCTGATAATTTATTCCCCAGTGATGACCGAATTAATGGAAGTCATATTTCTGATAAAATAGCTGCGGAATTTGAAAAAGTATCCAAGAAAATTGGAGGCAGTAAATAATGGCTGAAGAAACATCTAAACCACAATCAAATTATAAAGGTAGTAGACCTTATCAAGGTGGTAAACCACCTCAAAAAGGCGGCAAACCGCAACACGGTGGAAGGCCACAACGAGGGCCTCCTCTCTCTCCAGCTCAACAACGCCGGCGTGCTGCTGAAGAAAGAATTACTAAATGGGTTGCTAAAACTGAATTAGGAAGAATGGTTGTTTCGGGTGAAATTACTACTATTCAAGATGCTTTGGCTACCGGATTGCCTTTACGTGAACCTCCAATTATTGATTTATTAGTTCCTGATTTATTAGAAGAAGTTATCGATATTCATATGGTTCAAAGAATGTCTGATTCTGGAAGAAGGGTTCGATTTGCAGTTACCACTATCGTTGGAAACGGAAATGGTATTGTTGGGTTAGGGCGTGTTTCAGGTAAATTAGTAAGACCTACTATTACAAAAGCTTTCGATCGTGCAAAAATGAATATTATTGAAATTAGAAGAGGAAGCGGTTCATGGGAATGTTCAACGGCCGTTCCAAATTCATTGCCATTTGAGGTATCTGGAAGAACTGGTTCAACTCGTATAACAATTAAGCCTGCACCACCTGGTGTCGGTCTTGTTACAAATCAAGTTGGAAAAATTATGTTGAAATTAGCTGGCATAGAAGATGCTTGGTCATTTACCAAAGGTCAAACCCAAACTATCTATAATTTTGCAAATGCGATGTTTAATGCACTTCAAAAAACAACCACTACGAAATTATTACCAGGTCAGGGCGACTTTCATAACATGATAAAAGGAGTAAAACAAGAATGAGCTGGGTGATTGTTAGAGTTAGAGGTTCTGTAAATGTTATGCCTAAGATTAAGGAAACTATGCGAATCATGCGTTTAAATCGCGTAAATCATTGTATTATTGTTCCTGAAAACGATGTTTACAAAGGTATGTTGAATATTATCAAAGATTATGTAACTTGGGGAGAAGTCGATATAGATACTACTCAATTAATGCTTGAAAGTTCAGGTAAGACTAGTGGAAATAATAGCTATACTAAAGCTGAATTAAAAGAATCTTCTTTCAAGACAATTAAGGCTTTGGCAAAATCCCTTACAGAAGGAAAAACTGTGATGAGAGATGTTCCTGCATTAAAACCACTTTTTAGATTACATCCACCTCGTAAAGGATACGAAGGAATAAAACGCAGTTTTAAGGAAGGTGGAGCTCTCGGTTATCGTGGAGATAAAATTAATATATTGATTAGGAGAATGCAATATGCCAAGGCGTAAGGCACTAAAGCCCAGTCGCACACGTGGAAGAGGACACAAGAAAGGCCGAGGGGCTGGACTTAGAGGTGGTCGTGGAAATGCAGGATGTCACAAAACTAAGCGTATAATGTATGAGCGTGTTGGACGTGTTTGGGGCGCTCATGGTTTCAAAAGGCCACAATCTGTAGTTCATGCAAATAATTCAATTAATTTAAAAACTATAGAAGAAATGCGTGATGCTTGGATTGCTGACGGCATTGCGACAAAAAAAGGGAAAGTTGTTTCGCTTAATTTACAAAGTATGGGGTATGATAAATTACTCGGTACTGGTTCTACCAAACAATCATATAAACTTACGATTAATGCAGCTTCTGCAAAGGCCGTAGAAAAAATTGAGGCCGCTGGTGGAGAGATTCTGAATGGCTGAAAACGATATTCCTAGAAACCCAAGACAAGCTCTCGGCCCTTGTCTTTTTATGATTCTTCTTTTTGTCCTTTGGTATAATTGGAAAAGTCCTGAAACTGTAGCAGGTGCATTGATGGGGCTTGGTTTTGTGGTGCTAACTTGGTTAGTATACATGGGTGCTTCTTACTCTGGAGAAGGATCTAAATTACACGGACTTAAACCCATAATAGGCCGAATGCCTACCATAAAGAAACCAGATGGTCACGTCCATTTTAGAACCAAAATGACGTGGACTTTGATTATCTTAATTGTTTATTTTGCAATGACAAATGTAGCAATATATGGTCTTGGAGGAGAAACTATTGATCTTTTCAGCCAATATCGAGCAATTCTAGCTGGAGCTAGTGGTAGTTTGATGCATTTGGGTATTGGTCCTATTGTTACTGGCAGTATTATTATGCAACTTTTTACAGGTGCAAAAATCATAAATTTAAATTTACAAAGTCCAAAAGATAAGGAGATCTATCAAGGAACTCAGAAAGTTCTAGTTATCGTAATGATTATAGTAGAATCTGTACCTCAAGTCTTTGGTTTCCTCGAACCTAGTGCAGCCATCGTTAGCGATGTTGGACTTACTTGGGCCCGTATGACTATTATTACTCAATTGGCAATCGGATCTTACTTAGTTTTTCTAATGGATGAAAGTGTATCTAAATGGGGTATTGGTTCAGGTATTTCATTATTCATCGCAGCTGGTGTTTCACAAGCCATATTCACTGGAACTTTAAACTGGGAGCCTGCACCTGGAAGTCAAACTGATACGCCTTCTGGAACTTTCCCAATGATTTTATGGTATCTTAAAAATTCATCAACTTCTGAGTTAAGTCGGACTGGATATGAGGCTATGTTGTTGGCACCTCCAAATCCAGTTGTTGCATTACTTGGTACTTTAGTTGTTTTCTTCATAGTTGTATATGTTGAATCTTCAAGAATTGAATTACCTTTGGCCCATGGAAAAGTAAGAGGAGCTAGGGGAAGATACCCTATCCGCTTAATTTATGCAAGTAATATTCCTGTTATTTTGATGGCGGCTTTATTGGCAAATGTTAACATGTTTGCACTTCTTTTTTGGTCACACCCAACAATGTCTACGTGGCCTATATTTGGCCATAATTGGAGACTTGGGGCTTTTGATACAACGGATGGGAGTAATCCGGTGCCTACGATGGGGCTGGCCTACTATGTCAATCGCCTAGCGGGTCTGCAAGACTGGTTCCTACCACTTGTAAGCCCGGAAAAATATGGCCAATATATGGGAGGCCATGAGCCATGGCAATTGGTTGCCCACATCATAGTTTATATGGGAATTATGGTTTTCGGATCTATTGTATTTGCTAAGTTCTGGATTGAAACGACTAACATGGGGCCTGCTGACGTAGCTAAACAAATACAAGGTTCAGGAATGCAAATACCTGGATTCCGTAGAGATCCTCGAATTGTTGAAAAGGTTTTAGAACGTTATATTCCCACAGTAACTGTATTCAGTGGAGCAATGGTAGGATTCTTAGCTGCAGGAGCTGATATGATTGGAACTGTAGGGCAATCCTCAGGTACTGGTGTGCTACTTACTGTCGGAATTATGATTAGAATGTATGAACAGATTGGAAAAGAACAAATGATGGAAATGCATCCAGTTCTTCGAAGCTTCTTTGGCGAGGAGTAATGCCAATTTTCGGTAATTCTAAAATCGGTAATTCCTGTTTTATTGATTCTGATGCATTAATTGGTTATCCTCATAATGCCGAATTAGATTTCTTGAAAACTAATCCTGAGAATATAACGGGATGTGAAATTGGAGATAATTCCAAGATTCGGCCTGGGTCAATTTACTCAACTGCAAAAGTTGGAAATAATACTAGAACGGGGCATAATTTTCTAATTAGGGAAAATACAGTCATTGGTAATAACTGTTTAATTGGTACTAACGTTGTTATTGATAATAACTGCTTGATTGGAGATAATTGCAGTTTTCAAACAGGAGCCTATATTCCAACTGGAAGTGAAATTGGAGATCGTGTCTTTTTGGGACCAAATGCTACACTTACAAATGATAAGACTCCGCTTAGAACTGAATACTTATTAGAAAAAATAACTATTGAAGATGATGTTACTGTGGGGGCAAATGCAACCATAATGCCCGGAATAACTCTTGGTCAAGGTTCATTTGTAGCTGGAGGTTCTGTTGTAACAAAGGATATTCCGGCTTGGCATCTAGCTAAAGGATGTCCTGCGATATTTGTAGAATTACCAGAAAGCCTAAAAAAACCCAATCGATTAGGCAAATAGAGATGGGAGTTGTAATAGTTACAGGAGTGCCTGGCGTGGGTAAGAGTACCGTTATGAAGGCAGCCCAAGATTATGGATATAAAATTGTGAATTTTGGTAGTACTATGTTTGAAGAAGCACAAAAAGAGGGCGTAAAGAATCGAGATGATATGAGAAAATTACCTATTGAAAAACAACAATCTTTACAAAGACAAGCTGGAGAGAGAATCGCTCTAATGGGGGATGTTGTGGTAGATACACATGCTTCTATCCTTACTCCTTCCGGATACTTGCCTGGCTTACCTGAATGGACTATTGGAGCTCTAAAGCCAAGTATTATTGTTTTAGTAGAAGCTACAGCGCAGGAAATTACAGGAAGAAGATCTAAAGATCCATCTAGAATAAGAGATGCTGATGATATTGATATGCATCAAAAAGTAAATCGTGATTATGCAAAGACGGCTGCTTCTATTGTGGGAGCTACTGTTTCTATAGTTGAAAATCATGACAACAAAGTTGAGATTGCCGTGGAACAATTTAGGAAGGTTTTGGGTAAGTGAGTGAAGAAAATAATTCCGAAGAAGAAGTACAGCCTCCAGCTATGGGGGGCATGTTACTCACAATGATTTTCATGATTTATATTTTAATAAATCCTGAAATGAGAGTTGGAATGGGTAATTTTGCCGCAAACATTCTAGAACCTCAGATAGGTTTTGAACATAAATATCCTGTGCTAACATTTCTATTTGCTGGAGTTTTAATGATTTCTTTGACAACAATTATTCGACACATACTAATTGACTGGGAGAAAGTAGCTGAAATTCAAACTAAAATGGCTGCCTATAACAAAGAGATGAGTGAAGCTCGTCGCAGTGGGAATAATGCTCGTTTGAATAAATTAATGACTATGCAACCTCAAGTAATGGTTCTTCAAAGTGAAATGATGTCTAATCAAATGCGCCCTATGATGTTTACTATGCTGATAGCTATGCCAATTATATTCTGGTTATGTTTTGGGGAAAATAATTTTGTTGATAGAATGGATCTAAAAGTTATGTCCTTACCGTGGGAACCTAATTACAGTTTAACGGACAGATTATGGATTCTTCCACATTCCATCCTAGTTTATTCAGCTCTTTCATTGCCTTTTGGACAGATTTTAATGAGGGTGCTAAAGTTATCTTCTCTTAGAAAATCAGAAAAAGTGAAACAAGTTTAATCTTTCAAAAAAATATTTTTCTTGCTTAACAATTTTTCTTTGCCAATCCACTTCAAATTCTTTCATTCGACTTGATAATATCATATATATGGATCCATTGGGATTTAGATACTTTTTAGCTTGAGTAAGAAGATTTATTGTAAATTCAGAACCAGTAGGCCCTCCTTCTACTGCTAATGCTAATTCAGGATCACTATATTCGTCTGTAGGTGGAAGATATGGAGGGTTGGAAACGATTATGTCAAATTTCCGATTTTTAACCGGATTAAACAAATCCCCTTCTAAAACTTCAATATTTACATTATTATTTTTAGCATTAAATATAGTAGCTTGAATAGCTTTTGGATTCAAATCTATTGCTGTGACTTGGTGGCCTCTTTGAGCTAAATGAATCGAAATAATGCCAGTGCCACAGCCAATTTCTAAGACATTTCCTTCGAATTTAGGAATATGTCTTGAGATTAACCAAGAATCTTCGGCTGGCTCATAAACGCCTTCAAAATTAGTGATGACTACCTCTTCCACAAAAGACCAAAGGAAAGGTTATATAACCCTATATCTAAACATATATAACTTATGGTTTGGAAGAAAGGTCAGAAACCTGAGCAATACTTGTTCACAATTACTGAAGAATTTGCAAACGATTGGAATATTTTAAAACAAAGAGCTAAGAAGAACAAACAAAATATTAGCAAAGCTTTGAGGAATACAGTTCATTCCAAAAATGAAGAATCGCGTAAGAAAAAAGCCCTTATTCTAAGCCCTCACACTGATGATGCCGAATTAGGATGTGGAGGCACTATTGCTAAAATGGTAGAAGAAGGATGGGATGTTCACATTATTTATTTTAGTGCGGTCGCTGAAAGATATCCAAACCTTGTTGAAGAAGCTGCCAAATCAAGTGAGATAATGGGAGTAACGCACGAAATTCTAGATTTTTACACTCGTTTCTTTCCCAGAGATCGTCAAGATATCTTGCAAGCTCTTTACGATCATTCAAAATCTGTCCAATATGATGTTGTTTTTACACCAACAACTACAGACATTCATCAGGATCATGGTGTTGTAACTGAAGAAGCTAAAAGAGCTTTCAGAAATTGCACACTTCTAGGTTATGAATTGCCATGGAACAATTTAACCGTGTCTCTGAATTGCTTTATTCCACTTAAAGAACGACATGTCAAAAAGAAGATTTTAGCATTGGACTGCTATGAGAGTCAAAAGCACAACCCCTATTTTAATGAGAAGTTCTTTAGGTCCGTTGTTAAGATGAGAGGAATACAACTAGCAAGTGATTTTGCTGAAGGGTTTGAAACAATTAAAGTGAGGTTAGATCAAATCATATGAAACGCATAGCAATGATTCTGGGACATGATCTTCTGATACCAAATGAAGATACTCGTGTCTATCGTGAGGCGACGAGTCTTGTAAATTTTGGATTTGAAGTTACTGTATTTTGCTGGGCTCGCCGTATGGATAAATATGAAACAAAATGGGAAGATGAAAGGAATGGAATTAAGGTTGTTAGAATATTCGAAAATTTAGAAGGCGGGTTTTTATCAAAAGTGAGAAGCTTTAAAAGAGCTATGAAACAACTCGAAGTCAAAATCGAAGAGTATAAACCAGACATTATCCACGCTCATGACTTAGAAGTATTAGATGTAGCAGTAAACGTGAAAAGAATTACAAATGCAAAAGTTATCTTTGATTCTCATGAAGATTGGCCAAATATGGAAATTGTACAAAATTGGCTCATTGGTAAATATTATGAAAGAAAACAAAGAAAACTAATTGGTGAGGTAGACGCTGTTTTAACCGTCTCAGATGAATTGGCTATAAGATTGGGTGGAGGTACCGTCCTATACAATTCAGAGCCGTTAGAAGTGGTTCAACAGCCAGTAGAAAACCATAGGTTTGGTTTAGATGGAATTATAGCCGGATATATTGGGGGACTAAGAAAGCCCATCTTAGAAGAAATTATAGATTCTGCATCTAAAGTTAATGCCCTTAGCTTACTGATTGTTGGAGGGCCACCTAAAGGAAGAGGAGGGTACAATGAAATGATTGAAGAATTAGAAAAAGTAGCTGAAGAGAAAGGTGCAAATGCAAAATTCACTGGGCCTCTTCCATATAGTATGATGAATGAGTGTTATGCAGCTTGTGATATCCTTATTGTTGGACATTATGTTGATAGAAGATTAAGAGATTATGCACTTCCTAAAAAATTATTAGACGCAATGGGATACAAGGTACCTGCTATTGTTGGACCTTATGATGCGAGAAGAAAGATTGTTGAAAGATATAATTGTGGGTTGGTATCTGAAGAATGGACTGATACACTTACAACGCTCTCAAATGATAAGGGTCTTAGAAAGAAAATGGGTGAAAATGGATTCAAAGCTTTCAAAATGAATTATGCATGGGAATTGCAAGAAAAAAAGTTACTAAAAGTCTACAAAAACTTGTTAGAAGGCGAGGCTGGTGACGAAACATGAGAATTCTACTAACTGGAGTTGGATGTCCGGGCGCACATGCACTTATTACAAATCTTAAAAAACAAGAACCTGACATGTTTATTCTAGGCACAAATGCTACTGAACAGGCTATTGGAAAATGGATTTGTGATGATTTTGCAATAGTTCCCTGGGCCTATGAAAAAGGATATGTGGATTCGATTATAGATCTTGTTAAGCAACACAATATTGATATTGTATTTCCCCAAACTTCATGGGAAATGTTTCATCTATCAAAAGCATCTGCAACTATAGAAAAACATTGTAAACTTCTGGCATCTAAACATGAATTTGTCAATATTTGTGAAAATAAATTTTTGATGTATGAACATTTTAAAGAAAAAATAGAAGTCCCGGAATATTATCTAGTTCAGACATTTGAAGAATTGGAAAATGCTGCTTTAACACTTGGATATCCTGACAAAGATATTGTATTCAAACCACCTGAAGGAAAAGGTGCAAGAGGAGTAAGGGTGATGACTGAAAAATCAGATAGATATGATTTATTATTCAATGGCCGCCCTTTTGCTAAATTTATATCCATGGATGAATTAAAAAATACTGTCTCTGGAAAAGAAATCCCAGAATTAATGATAATGGAATATTTAGAAGGTGAAGAACTCAAAATAGACCCAGTAGTCAAAAAAGGTGAAATGTTAGTTTGTTCAGTTAAGCTTAGAATGAATTTTGCATCGGGGCTCGGAATGAATTACGAATTTGTTGATGATAAAAAAGCTATTGAATATGCTGAAAAAGTAATGAAATATTTACCTATGGATTATTGTGTTGATATCAGTACTCGAGGAGGAGTACTAATGGAGATAAACCCTAGAATTTCTACCTATATTTATTCGGATAATTATTGCCCTCCTTATCTTTCATTAAAACTAGCCATGGATGAAATGGGAAAAGATGAAATTCAAAAATATCAAAATAATATTCCTATCGGAAAAAGATTATTTCGTTATTACGGACAAGTTGATTACTAAAACTATCTAGCCCAAAAAGGTTGGTCTTTTCTCTTGATTTTCTGCATTTCTGTAATTATATCTTCTTCAATAAAACTCAATTTCACACCAGCTTCACGGATTTTCAAAATGGCGCGTTCATCCATTTCGATATACAAGGCATCGCCTTCTGATATTTGTCTACCTACTGTTACATTATTAATTGCAACTGCAACTTCATCTCCTTGAATTGCTTCTTTAAGAACTTGATCTCCCGATCTTAATGATTTAATATGGCCAACTACTACATTATCATTACGCAAGACTCCTTGATTTAATGCAATTCGCCCACCCAGAACTCTTACTCCAACAACGGCTGGATCTCGGGTCCTGAAAGTATGACCTTCCAATATTTCAAACTTACCAGGGTGGGCAAAATCGTCCCTCAAATGTTGAGCTTGTTTGTCTTTAATCTTTTCTTTCCATTCTTGGTAATCTTCTAAAAGTCTGTAAACAATATCTGATTCGAATAATGTTACTCCTGTCTCATATAACTCATTCTTTGCATCAGGATGTACCTTAACATTGAAAGCTAAAATTGATCTGTATTCTTCATCTGAAGGATCTGCAGTTACAACATCCCTTCGTGATACATCACCCACTGAAGCTTTCACAATCGGGACTCCTGCAGCAGATAGTTCATAGGCTAAAGCTTCTAACGAACCAATTGCATCTGCTCTAATTACTACACCTTCATCTGTACACTTTACATTTAATTTCATTGAATCAGTAAGCTTGTCTAAAGCTTCATCTATTTCTTCATCGGTTTCTGCACTGTAAAATGGAGCTCCAGCAACAACTCCTTCAATATTAGGTGCTACAACTTTCAACCCAGCTGCCGCACAAACAACTTTTACATTATCAAATTGCTGCCTCGGATCTCTTATCTCGTCCAGAGGTTTGGGTTGGAGCAAACTTCGTACTCTTGTAACTATTGATTCGGGCTGTGCCCCAATTATCAACGTATCTGATGATTTTAAAATTCCATTATAAATTATAACGCCTAATGTTTTGCCTAGCCCCTTTTCTTCTTTGATTTCGATGACAGTCCCTTCTGAAGAACCATTATTCAATAATAATTTACCTCGTAGATATCTTTGTGCAAGACCCATAAGAATCATGAATAATTCTGGAACGCCCTCTCCAGTTTCTTTGACAGATGTTGGAACTAAGGCAATTGTTTTTTGAAAATCTTCTATTTCTGAGAAAAGAGCTGAATCGAATCCGTAAGAACCAAGAGCACCTATAATTTCATACATTCTATTTTGAAAAGTCTGTTTTGCTGTTGAACTTTGATTTGCATTGTTGGCTAAGAATGAGCCTGTCTGTGTACGCCATCCTGGTAATTTATCTACTTTGTTTAGTGCTAAAATAAAAGGTGTTTGTTGTTGTTTCAAAATGTTTAAAGATTCTATAGTTTGTGGTTTGAAACCTTCGGTTATATCTACTACCAATATTGCTAAATCTGCTAAAGCTCCACCTCTTGATCGTAATGTTGTAAAAGAATGATGGCCTGGTGTATCTATGAAAAGTAAACCAGGTAATGTTGTTGTTCCTCTCTTTAATAAAGGACCGCAAATCTTAGAAACAGTATCATAAGGAACTTCGGTTGCCCCTATATGTTGTGTTATAGAACCTGCCTCTCGTTTTACGACAGTTGTACCTCTTATATAATCAAGAAGTGAGGTTTTTCCATGATCTACATGTCCTAATACGGCAACAATTGGTTGACGTAATGGCGCATCTGGATCAATCTCATTACCTTCTATTTCTTCAGATTCCTCGTCGTCAGATTCCGCTTCCAGCAAATCATCAAATTCTTCTTCATCTAAAGTCATAGATATTATATGCAAATTGGCCAGTTTTAAAAGTGTCCGGTCAAATCTCTTTTTTCAATATTTCTGCTAAATATCTATATTCTTCCAATGAATTGTAAAGATAAGATGCCGTGCGAAGATATCTTCTATTGTGGCGCGGCCATCCAAAAACAGGTACTTGAATATTATATTTTTCAAAAAGTAGAGTGTGAAGTGGATCTGGTACTAACACTGATTTTGCAATAAATCCATCTCCAGGCAATGCTACTGCAGATAAGCCCACTATCATTGAATCTGGGCATAATTTTGGGGTTCCTATAGCTTCATGAATAATCTCTCGTGCCGCTATTGCTAATTTCTGGTTATACTCCATTATTGCTGGCCAACCTCCTTCGAGTAAATTTCCGAGATAGTCTATACATTTAGGAATGCATAGACATGGAGTTATGTCTTGGGTACCTGTCCAATCAAATTCTAATCTTATTTTTTCATTAATATTCCCAGCTACTGAAGCTCCATGACTAATTGAAAGTGGTCTAACTTGAGATCTCTTATCTTCTCTAATATGAAGAAATGCAGCTCCTTTTGGTGCACATAACCATTTGTGCGCATTACCGGCCACATAGGCTGGTTTTAATTTTTTCAAATCTAATGAAACTATCCCTGGGCCGTGTGCAGCATCCAATAGGACGTCAATACCTCTGGATTGAAGTTCGGATACTATTTGCTCAAATGGTAATCTAATTCCTGTTGGGCTTGTTACTGTATCAATCAAAGCTAATTTAGTTTTTTCAGTAACGTGGCTTAAGATAGTTTGAATTATTTGTTCTGAACTTTCTATGGGGAGTGGAATTGGAACAACTACTGTTTTTGCACCGTTTCTTTTAGTTACAAAATCTACAGTATTCCAACATGCTTGATATGTGTGGTCTAGAATTATTATTTCATCGCCAGAATTAAATGATAAAGAACGTAAAATGGTGTTAACGCCTGAAGTGGTATTCGACAAAAAGACTATTCCTTCTTTATCAGCATTAATAAAATCTGCAAAAAATTCTATTGAATCTGCCCACAATTGTTTAGAAGTTACATCAAAAAAATGAACTGGATCGCTTTCTAATTCTGTTCTTAACTTAAATTGGTAATCTAGAATTTCTTGTGGACATGCGCCAAAAGAACCATGATTAAGAAAAACTGTTTCGGGATTTAAATTCCAGTGTTTTGATAGTTGGCTTCTATTAGGAAGTGCCATATCAACGAATTTTTGTAAATCTTCTCATTACCTTTCTAATTGGATCTCTATATTCTTCTGAAATAAATCCTTCTTCAATTTTAGAATCTAAGAATTCCATTGCATTATTTACAGATTCTCTAGCACCTTTCGCCGCTAAAGAAGCCATAAACGGTTCTGCCAATTTTTCAGAAACACCGGCTTCTATAACTATTTCACGCATGAAATACAATAACTCAGTTCGACGGCCTTCATTCAACATTGGCTTTGGCTTATTTCTTTTTTGAACTTTTTTATCTTTTCGTTGAGGGGGCTGGGCTTTGGTTGGTCCTCGGCGCCGATGTCTCCCTCTTCTTGCCAGAGTTACTCGCCTCCCATTTCCTTAATGGCGGCTTCGATTTGTTCTTCAGACATCTCATCTCGATTGAAAAATTTTCTATTTCCTGTATCTCTTTTTAATTTCATTAGAATGCCCCAGCGACTTGGCGGTCCTCGAGATCCTCCCCGGGATCCTCCTCGCGGCCCACCTCGGCCACCTCCATCTCTTCCAAATCTCGGCATTTCATATTCTAAATCAGAAAGATTAATACTTTCCTTTATTGATTCAAGTGAAGTTTCAGATACATTCATACTTCCTTTTTTACCTAAACTAAGTCGCATGAACCCTCTTACTAAGTTTGCTCTAGCATCTTTAAGATTAATAGTCATTCCGTTTTCTACAGTTTCACACTCATCATTCCAAAAACTCATAATCACTGTGCCTGTTTCATCTCCCACTAAACCTTCACAAATTACAGTACCGTTATCCATTGAACGGGGTTCTTCTAAACTCAAAACTTTAACCGGCATATTAACGCGACCAGTTCTTGGCGTTAGCTCATCTATTTTCAAATTATCACCTATCTTTGCGACGAGAGGGTCCATTATAATGCTTCGCTGCCACCTAAAAACCCATTAAAGGAGTTTACCCTTTTAGGGGGAAAAGGATAAAACCCAAAAGTATATATACCCATAGTAGTAGTAATGGATAGATTCGAATTTGTCAACGAATCGAAACAAGAAGGACAACAAAAATGCAAACAAACGAAGCAGATTTTGAAACACATGTCGACGATATTGTTAAAGCAATCGGCGATAAGCTAGAAAGAAACGTAATCATAACTGAGTTAAAGAGATACGTAGATGAATATGGAATTGATTTAGCAACGGCCAAAGAATCAATTGTAAGAAAACATTATGGGAATCCGAATGTTTTACAAGTAGATGCGCAAAAATTATTAGCGCAAATTAAACCAGGTGAAAATAATCTTCAGTTTAAAGCTAAACTTGTATCAGTATTTAGAAAAGAAATTACTACCAAAGAAGGATCTCAGAAAGTTCTCTTCGAAGGTGAAGTAGGAGATGCAACCATGCGTATGAGATACTCTTACTGGAGTGATAATTTCGATTTCGAAAGTGGAGATGTTATAGAAGTTCTAAATGCATATTCAAAGAGTTGGAATGATATTATTACTTTAAACATAAATGAAGGCAGTATCAAGAAAATAAAAGATAAAGACTTAGAAAGTTTGGACTTAGGCGTTGTAAAAAGTAGGATATCACAACCAGGTCAAGAATTTGAATTAATAGATCTAAAACCGGGAATGAGTAATGTCTCTGTTAAATTACGCATAATAGATGTTGAAACGCGAAAAATTACTGTAAAGAATGAACCTAAAACTATCTTTGGAGGGACTGTGGGAGACAGTACTGGAACCTGCAGGTTTACTTCTTGGGAAGATCATAATATCATTGCTGGAAAAACATATAAAATTGAAAATGCATATGTAAAAGAATTCAATGGACCTGATTTGCAATTTGGAGAATATACTAAATTTACCGATATTGAAGATAATTCATTACCATCTTTACAAGAATATGAAAATGGAGTTATGTACTCTTTATCTCAGTTGGATGAACGCAACGGCGCCTCGGATGCTGTTGTCGAAGGCCATGTTTTCAACATACGTGAAGGGAGTGGATTGATATTCAGAGATAAAGAAACTAACCGATTAATTAGAAATGGAGATGATCGTAAAAATGCAACACCTGATCTTCGAATAAAAATGATTTTCGATGATGGTTCGGGATCTTGTACTGCATATTTAAATCGAGAGATAACTGAAAAATTATTAGGTAGAGATCTTGATTCCTGTCTTGATTTTGTTAAAGAAAATTTCGGACCTGAAGCTTTAGTTGAAGAAATTGAAGATGCATTACTTCTCAAGCCCTTGAAATTAAGAGGATTTGCAAGATCTGATGAATATGGTCTATCTTTCTTTGCAAGAAGTTGTGAACCTGCAACCGAAATAGATGTTCCTAGTGTTGCTCGTCAATTCTTAGCTGCTTTGGAGGGTTAAATGGCTCAAAGAAGAGAACCTGGAGTTTTAGTGCTGGCTCAAGAACTATCTTCATCAATTGAAAAACATGTAGAAGATCGCGAGTATTCCCCAACTTATCTAATTTCTGAAATCGGAGGAAAACTTTCGCGAGTTTTAATTGCTGGTGTATTAGACCAAATTGAAAATCGAGGAAGTGAAGAAGATCCTTTCTATACTGCAAGAGTAATCGATCCTAATAATGACTATTACTATCTTCAAGCTGGACAATACAATCCTGAAGGGGCCGTAGCTTTATCAAAACTTGAAGTTGGCGTTCCCGTCCTTTGTGTAGGTAAAGTTCGAGCACGTACTCCTGAAGACAGTGAAAGAACATATGTAAGTGTTCAGCCTGAAAGCATTCGTGCAGTAACAATGAATGAAGTAAATCACTGGGCTATACGGGCCTGTGACGGACTTATGCTTCGAATAAAGGCAACTAAAACATTTGATGATGAAGATGCATTCGGAAAACTAAAACTTAATGACCGTGAAATAGATGGGATGAAACTTTCAAAGGACTTTTACCAAACTGTAGCTCTTGAGAATTATCAAGCCCTATTGTATAATTGTTTAACGCGTTTGGCTGGTGGAGAAATCGAATCGCCTGAAGGTGATTTTACTGCTGAATTTAAACCAGCTGGGGATGGTGTAGAGACTACTCCTGAAGTAGAAACCCCTAAGAAAGATAAACCAAAAACTGAAGTTAAAACAAAAGAAGTAACTGAAACTAAAAAATCAGAGGACAATGAATCAAAAGTCATAGCTTTGATTCGGAAAATGGATGAAGGTGATGGGATTTACTATGATGATCTAAGCATTGCAATCTCAATGGAGGGTGTAGATGGCCCTATGTTAGATGAAGTTCTTGATTCTTTAACCGATCAAGGCTTGATTTATCAACCTAGATTTAACCACTATAAGGAGGCATAAAATGAGTGAAGTAAAAATAAAAATTGTAGAAGATCTTCCTGGTGTCGGTCCTGCTATCGCAGATAAACTTAGAGAAGCAGGATATGACACCTTAGAAGCAATAGGAACGCAAGCGCCAGGAACCCTTTCTGACGCGACAGGCATTGGAAAAGAATCCTGTGCTAAATTTATACTAGAAGCCCGAAAAGCGGCAGATATTGGTTCTTTCCTTACAGGAGTAGAATTGATGGAAAAAAGAGCTACAGTGGGTAAGCTTACAACATCGTCTAGTACCTTTAATGAATTGTTAGGTGGAGGTGTTGAAACTCAATCAATCACGGAGTTTTATGGACAATATGGTTCTGGAAAAACTCAATTCATTTTGCAATTGGCTGTGAATGCTACTTTGCCTCTAGAACAGGGAGGATTAGATGGGGAAGTTGCAATTATTGACACTGAAAATACATTCAGACCTGAAAGAATAATTTCTATGTCAAAGGCTCTTGACTTAGATCCTGATGAAGTTTTAAGCAAAATACATGTTGGACGTGCATATAACTCTCATCAGCAGATGTTGATGGTAGAGAAAGTAAATGAGATAGCTAAAACAAGGCCAATCAAAGTATTAGCTGTAGATTCTTTGACTGGTGCATTTCGTGCAGAATATATTGGAAGGGGAACTCTTTCAGAGAGGCAAGGTAAAATCAGCGCCCACATGAAAGAGCTCGCTCGATTTGGAGATTTGTATAATGCTGCAGTCATAGTAACCAATCAAGTTTCGTCTAATCCGGCTGCCTTTTTTGGAGATCCCACCAAACCGATTGGTGGAAATATTGTAGGCCACACTTCAAAATTTAGAATATACCTAAGAAGAGGAAAAGCGGGCAAGCGCGTATGCAGACTTGTAGATTCTCCGCATTTACCTGAAAATGAAGCTTTGGTATCTATTACTGAGGATGGAATTAGAAATGGCTAATGAATTTAAAAAGTTTCTAGCCGCTCTAGACCCTGTGTGGGAAGACGTGCATGAATTCGACTGGTTGAAATCTGAAGATATCGTAATGAGAGAAGAAAAAATAAATCTACTTGAACTCAATAGATTCCCTGGATTAAAAATATTGTTGGAAGCTAAGCAATACCGTTTCTAACTTTCTTTCTTTGGAAAGAACGACATAATGTAACCTTTTAAGCCAAACCAGTTATTGATTGCGAGAGAGAGGATACTCTCATTTTCTCTTTCAACCCAGGCTTGCTCTTTGGCACTATCTTCTTTCATAAACTGATCCATTGTAGCATAACCGCCACTACCTCCATCATTAACCTTATGCAAAACCTCATCAGGAACATTATTGGTCATTGCGTTACCTACCTTGAAAGGCCAATGTTTGAAATCTTTAGTTTCGGCATAGCGACCTACGGTTGAAGCTTCGATATCTTCATCGTCTATCTTTTGATAATGTGTACCCCGAGGCATTTCCTCTTCATCTTTGTACTCATAAAAAGTTTCGTTGGCTGGTTTATATCCACGTATATCCATTTCAGAATTCATCATCTTCCTCCCATTCAAAGTCAGTAACTGTCTTATTACGATTAATAAATATAATGGCCAAGATAATGGATGTTACCGATATTAACAATAACATTGAAGTTGTTCCTCCACCAGTAATATTGTCTATTATGGACTGGAGTATATCTTCTTTTTCAGGCTCATCTACGATTAATAAATATTCAGCAACATTATTATCTTCAGCATTCCCTTCTTTATTAGATTCTACAACTACATTATTTCTATCGATTATAACTTTGATTAGGTATTCTCCATTTTCTTCAAAAGTATGCCTGTACGATATTGTCGCAGATGCGCCAGGTTTTGCAAAAACTGCAGTTTCATACAAAACAATCTCATTTGTTCCCGAAACCCAAACAACTGATACTGGAATTGGATTATACGAAATCAATGGATCTCCTTGTGCAGACACTGTAATGTCTACTGTAAAGGAATTTCCTGCTCTAATTTTAGAAATGCCAGTTTGATTATTAATTTGGATATCTCCAATGCCTATGTAATTATCAATTTCATATCCGTGAATAACTAAGTACAAATCTTCATTGGATTCAACTTCCCATGTATTGCCCTGAATATCAGTTATTTGAATGAAAAAATGATAAGTGTCGCTTATGGCTAAATCTTGATTATAATACCAATAAAATGAAACTTCATGGGTGTCATTGTCTATAGACTTCATATTGAAATCTGCAGTTAAACCTTGATTACCTGATGAAAGTCCATATACTCCTAACGTCCAATCGTTTGAATTAATATCTGAAGAACCAAATGCACTTTGAACTTGTGTTTTAACAAATACGCGCTCTGAAGACTCTTGTACGCTTATTTCTGGAAACGAAGCCTTGTAATGATTTATTGTAAGATTGCCGATTCCTGCAGAATGTTCAACACTAGATGTTAAAATTACTATTTGCTCTGTTGATGATCCTCCAGTAAGAGGATTTACGCCAGGATCTCCTCCTGAATATTCTAAATCAATAGTAATGTAGTTATTAGAATCAAAACTAGCATTGGATATGTCAAAGTTGATGTCGAAGCGAGTTGCAGCTTCGCTCGAATCTGTAACCGTCTTAGACTGTGATGTTTCCATGACGCCATCAGCCTCACCAATGTAAATTGTTATTCTAAACTGAACATCTTCAACTGTACCTTGAGTTGAATTTGCCCATATTGTAAAGGTATAATCTCCTGATGCTACTTCACCTGGTGTTTGCATCTTAGTTAACCAACTACCTACGTCTTCCCACTGCCTATTCTGGCCTGGCCAGCTTAATCTATTGCTGTCTTGAGGACAATCGCTTTGTGTATCTATGTCTGTTGTGGGCCTGAGTGTAGAAATGTTACCATCGCCATTATCTAAATCTCCATAAAAATATAAATCTAAACTATTAAAGTCATCAGATTCTTCAGCTTCAGCTGATTGGGAGAGTATAATTACCGCAAAAAAAACGACGGCAAGTATGCTCCTCGAGAGTATCTGCATCTACTTTTGAACTTGTGACCATTCTTTAAAGGTTCCTACTGTAAATTTATACGCAATATTGTATTATACCCTATGGGCTTCGTTTACTTGTCTCAGATGAGTAAAGTTCGTACCTCAGCATATCGCCAAACTCCTACTCCTGAAGGTTTAAAAGCTATCGAAAAAGGTACATTAGATTACTTTGATACTGAGATGTATGCAAATTTTAATACTGAAGTTTTAGAAGAATATTTAGAAGAAAAAAATAAACGCGATGGATTTGGAACCACTAAGTGGAAATGGAACCAAATGCTTCTAGGATTAGTAATTGGTATTCTATTTGCAATAATTAACCAATATGTAGGATTAAAAGTTGGAATGATTGTCTCTGGTTCTTGGTATGTAGCTTATCTTTCTGCAATGGCCCTAAGGTGGTCCCCTGGCGAAGTTAATCTGTCTGCATCTGCTTCAACTGGAGCATCTATGGTTTGTACTGGATTTGTTTTCACTTATCCTGCAATTTATCTATTAGCCTATTCACCTAAATATGAAATGAATGGTAGCTATCTTGTTGATTCTTCTTTACTATTGCCTGACTCTTGGGCTCTAGCTGGAGTTGCTATGGTTGCTTCTATTCTTGGCGGTTTTTTGGGCTGTCTTTATTTTATTATTTTTAGAAGAGTTTGGTTAGTAGAAGATCCGTTACCTCTTCCTGGCTTTGAAGCAAATATTAAGTTAATGGATATTGCGGGAGAAACTTCCAAAGAAGGCGGTATGGAAGGTGCTATGCACTCTATCCGGCTTGTAGGAATTTCAACAGCCGTAGTTATGTTCTTTACTTTCTTAAGAGACTGGCCTATCTTAGGAACTGGCACTTATGATGCTGCAGGGGCTGAAATTAAAGATTCTGTTTTAACTTCGGCTTCTAAAAATACTGAATGGTATGATGGTGCAGATTTGATGGTGCCTATGAGCAATCCAATTACTAACTATACCTGGTTAGGATTTGAATTAACTCCTATGATGGGGGCAATCGGTTGGTTCATGAGATTCCGTGTTGCGTTGCTAGTTAGTTTAGGGACCTTTTTTACCTGGTTTATCGTAACGCCATTGGCATACCATTATGATTATCCTTTCTACTATCCACTTGATGGAAATTATCATTCAGTGAGTCAATTTTCTCCAATCGGCTCAATTATGTCATATAGTTATGTAGCTAGACCGATGGCTATTGGAGCTATTTTAGGCGGAGGAATTACAGGGTTATTGAAAATGGCACCTGTTTTCAAAACTACTGCTTCAGACGTTATAGATATTTTCAAAGGTGAAAGTGATGATGCTGCAAGAAAAGATTACATTGAAGGAAAGGGATGGTATGAATGGCCAATTAGTCATATCCCTATTCTATTACTTGTTTCCTTAATTGGAATTACACTTACCTTTGCTACTCAATTTGGTTTCTTTGCCTCTTTTATTTTCTCGTTAGTTTTATGTTTGACAACTTTTGCATTAGGTGCAATCGCAGTAAAAGTCATGGGTGAAACCAGTATTGAGCCGGTTTCTGGAACTAGTTTTATTGTTCTTCTAATGCTCGTTTTAATTTTCAAAGCAATCGGTTTAAGTGAAAGTGACACTGCCGTTTTAGCTTTAGTTGGAACTACTGTTTTTGGAGGTGCGATATCTATGTCAGGTACCGTTATTGGAGATTATAAGCCAGGATTGTATGTGGGTAACCGTCCAATGCACATTATGAAAACCGAATTGCTTGGCATTATTCCCGGGACTATTGTTGCTGCATTATTTGCAGGGTTGTTGTCCTTAGCTTTAGCTCGTGGAGATCTGATCTTATACGCCCCTCAAGCTAATGCGTTTGCTGCGTTTGCCCAGATTATGCTTGGCGGTCAAACTCCTTGGAGTCTATTAATCGTTGGAGTAGTAATTGGCGTCTTCATGGAATTGCTAACAGGAATGGGGACGGCTTTTGGATTGGGCATGTACTTGCCTATGGTTGTAACGTTACCAATGGTTGTTGGAGGGGGTTTACGTGATTATTGGGAAAGTCGTTTCCTTGATGTGGAAGTTGAAAAGAAGGGGTTAAGTGAAAAAGAACGTACCATGAAATTGCTTAACACATATATGATTGCCACAGGTTGTATTGTCGGTGAAGCTTTACTCGGAACTTTTTTGGCCATTTACTATGTACTTCCACTTATTACGGGGTAATTCTATTCGGGCTAAGTATCTTATAAGGCCACATTTTGAAAGATTAGGGACAATTAATGGCAAAAGAAGAATATGAAACTCCGCTTATTGACGTTTACAACCGTACTCATATGGATGCTCTCCACGAAGATGGGAGTTGGTATCACCGATTTTTACCTGACGGTGTTTTTCTAGAAGACTTAGGACAAATTGTTGAGGAAGAATTAATTAAAGCCTACAGTGAAGTCGAGAGAGAAGCTGATAAATATTTTGAGGATAAGGTTAAAGAACGATTCGCAGAAATTTTTGCTCAAGCTAATCCAAGAGATCTTAGAGGATTATTACCAAAGAAGCCCCCTGTAGCGTGGGCTGAATTGCCTGTTGAAATTCAAAGAGAGATACAAGTGATGCACGATTCTGCAGAAGGTGAGAAGATTACAGAGAGAACATTGAAAAAGAGGGTGCGACAGTACCTAGTTGATCAGTTTATAATTGATGAGTAATTAAAATGGCAAAAAAAGAAGTAACAAAACCAATTACGCTGGACCCGCGCGGCGGCCGCCCTAGAGATAAATGTGTAACTTATATTGAGGGGATTGACCGTATTTTAAACGGCGGAATTCCTATTGGGAATATAACTCTTCTAGCTGGGACTGTTGGTTCTGGAAAGACTACTTTGGCCATGGAATTTCTTATTAATGGAGCCAAAGCAGGAGAAACCTGCTGTTATATCTCTGTAACTGAACCTTCATCAAAAATGTTGTCTAATTTACAGACTTATGGATTTTTTGATGATGCTCTTGTTAAAGAAGGGAAACTAAATATTTTTGATTTAACAGTAATTAACGATCGCTTAGGTGTTGAAAGACTAGATGGAACTTATACTGCCAAAGATATGGAAGCCCTATTGGGAGCATTTGAAGATATTGTTGATGAACTGGGCGTAACTAGGTTAGTTATTGACTCTATTACTGCAGTTTGTTATCAACTTCCAGATAAAGGAAGTATTCGTAACTTTATTTTTAGATTAAGTCAATTCTTGAGTACGTTTGGATGTACCACTATGTTGATTTCAGAAACTGTTGTTGACTCTAACGTTCAAACATATTCTATTTTTGGTGTTGAAGAAGCTGTTGCAGATGGGGTCGTTCTTATGGGTAACATAATTCGACAAGGAGATTTGTTAAGAAGTTTACAAGTTGTAAAAATGCGAGGAACTAAACATTCTCGAGCAAGGCATCTAATTGAATTAACTCCAATCGGTTTGGCGGTTGTCCCTCTCCTTAAATGGGGACAAGATGGAGGACAAGCTTTCACATGAATGTCAAGGATATTGCAACTGCAATCATCAAAAGTATTAACGATGGTGACACGCTAACAACTGTTCGCATTGGGGCTGATTCATTTCATTCGGATACTGTGAAAATTGCATCTGTTTTACTTAGTAAAAAATTAGGTGGAATATATATTACAACTTCAAGGCCATCGTCCCATATTGTGGATGAATTAGAAGAAACTAAAGTAGATTTGTCTGATCTTTATTTTATAGATTTAGTATCAATGACTGTTGGAGGAAAAACTGACGATCCTAGAACACTTTATGTTGAATCTCCAACTATGCTTGAATCTATTTTACTGAACATTTCTCTTTTAGAAATGCGACTAAAAGCTAAGAAAAGATTTGTATTGTTCGATTCTGTTAATGGATTGAGTATCTATTCTGAAGCTCGTGTTCTAAAAGAATTTATTAATGTACTTGGAAATTCTATGCGTATTAAGGAAATTTACAGTATGTTAATGACTGTTAAAGAACAAACTGGCGAAGAACTTGCATCTGCATTGCAATTGTTATCAGATAAAGTAATAGGTGAATAAAATGGCAGAAATAATCTCAACGGGAATTGAAAGACTGGATGAAGCTTTAATTGATGGTAAAGGCATTGTAATGGGTACTTCAATGTTGATTGTAGGTAGCGCCGGTTCAGGAAAAGAATTGCTAGCTAAACAATACGCATCGGCGGGTATTGGATCTGAAAATGTTGTTTATTTTTCAACTGATGAAACTTCAGATGAGTTGATTGATACTTTTGAACAATACAATTGGCCTACTGATTTTAGAATTGTAAATGTTGGAACTCAATATTTTGAAAAAGTATTATCTCGTGAATTACAAGCATCGCGTTTTAAACAAGAAGGACTTTCTGTTGCTGAATTGAGAAACTTAGGGTCGTATGGTTCTACATCTGATCAAATTAATTTTGTTGCAGATATGACTTATGAAATTTCTAAACTCAAAGCTCCTTTCAGAGTTGTTGTTGATTCCTTGGATTTCTTCATGCAATATTATAATCCAATTGAAGTTTTATCAGCTATGAGAACAATAAAAGAATACGCTCAAGCAAACGGTGGAACTGTAATGTATACTATGTCGGAAGGTTCTCATGAAGCAAGAATCCATAGTCAGATTGAAGCCATCTGTGACGTTGTAATTGAACTCGAAGTCGGACGTATGGCTGCTGAGTTTGAAAATAGATTAATTATTAAGAAAATCCGTAATCATCCTGAAAAAGCGGCTGTAATGATTTATGCTGTAACTGAGCATGGAATTACACCAGAGATGATTACTCGTGTCAGCTGAAGGCGTTGCGGGTTTTGGCATAAAAGAACTGGACTGGGAATTTGGATAATTCTAGTTATTATCTGGAATTTTAGATACCCTGGTGCAACTCCTACTTTGGACGTCTTGGTTGCTCTAGGGCTATTCTTTGTTAGCAAATTTCTTAAAACTATAAGATAACTATTCGCCAGGTAAACGGTACTTTCCTAATTTTACTTTCACCATTTCATCCATTTCTTCTACTGTTATTAATGGAGTTAAATTTCCTGTAAAAGTTCCAGATGCTGCGATATTGAGGACTAGTCCAGTTACGGTGGTATGGTCTGGAAAATCCATTATTGATACGAAATCATCTTTGCCATAACACCAATAATAAGCTTCAACTGTTCCACCGAGAGATTCGACCATCCGTATAGTTTCATCACGGCGTGCGGTCCCGCCTTCTTTTAACAATCCTTTAACGCCCTTTTTGGTATAACTACCTGAATACATGAATTTCGACATATTATCCTAATACTATGGACATATAATAGTTAATACGAAATTGTCTAATAAGGCACCGAACATCCAGTATAATGAAAGAGATCGTGATGAGCTCGATGGCTCCGAAACCGATCGGTCCTTACTCACAAGGTGTCGTGTCTGGAAATTATATTTTCCTAAGTGGTCAAGTTGGCCGTAAGCATGATGCTACTGAATTGGAAAAGGGAGTGGCTGCTCAAACGCGCCAAACAATTCTAAACATAAAGGCCGTATTAGCTAAAAAAAATCTAAACTTAGATAACGTAGTAAAAACATCTGTTTTTCTTGCAGACATGAATGATTTTGCAGAAATGAATGGAGTTTATTCTGAATTCTTTGACGAAAATACTGCGCCAGCAAGAACTACAATACAAGCTGCAGCATTGCCATTAGCTGCCGATGTTGAAATTGAGGCCATGGCTTCTTTGGACTGAAATGTACGTTATTAGTGGATCAACCCATCAGCGACTTGGTGCCTCTTTAGCTGAAGAAATGAAAGCTGAATTTTGTGGTGTTGTAAATCGACATTTTCCCGACGGAGAAAGATATATTCGGATATTAATGGATATTGAAAATCAAGATGTTGTTATTGTACAGAACACGTTTCCGGATAAAAAAATTGTTGAACTGTTACTAATGCTTCAAGCTGTTAAAGATGCAGGAGCAAAAACAATTACTTGTGTTATACCCTATATGGGATATTCAAGACAAGAAAGAGTTTTTCAAAGTGGAGAAGCAATTTCAGCAAAAGCCATTGCTGGAGCCATTGGAAGTATGTGTGATCGTGTTTTCACCATAAATGTTCATACTCCTTCTATTCTCAACTTTTTTGACTGTGAAGCTAAAGATATCAATGGATCTAGGGAAGTTGTCCGTTATTTAAAAGGATTCAAACCACAAATGGTTGTTGCTCCTGATGAGGGATCTAGAGATCGATGTGCGCTTGCTGCAGAACTATTGAAAGTCCCAATCCATGTTATGAAAAAAGTTAGAATCGACGGGCGAACTGTTGAAACTACTTCTGGACAAATTGATGTTAAAGGTGTAACGGCTGTTATCTTAGATGATATAATTTCAACAGGGGGAACTATTGCGACCGCCGCCAATATCTTGCGAGATGGAGGGGCTGAACGTGTGTTTGCTGCCTGTACTCATGGATTATTTATTGAAGATGCTGCGAATCGCCTAAGGGTTTGTGATGATATTCTTAGTTCGGACACTTTAGAAGGAGTTTACACTAGATTCTCTGTAGCTCCCGCTATTGCTGATGCTCTGTAATGTTTTGGAAAGGGCCTGTATTTACTAGGAATGGATTTGTAGGAAAAGGAATAGATTTAGAAAATTGTAATATCATCAGTGATATTGATGGAGGTGAAAATGGAATTATTATTCCTCTCTTCCGTAATTGCCACACACATCTAGGAGATACTTTGGCACGAAAAGAAATTCCTAAGGATTTGAGTTTAAGTGAACTAGTAGGGCCAAACGGTTGGAAGCATAAATGGTTAGAGAATAATGATCAAAGAACTTCAGCTATCGCAGGTTTGAAAGAAATTATCAATTCAGGTACAGGATTAGTAATGGATTTTAGGGAGGGTGGAAAAGCTGGCCTAAATGTATTTGATAATATTGAATATCCGGGCAAATTAATTCTATTAGGAAGGCCTGTAAACAATGAAGGCTTACCTGGATCTAATGCAGGAATCAGTAGTTTAGTGGATGTCGATAATGCTACTGAGATTGTTTCATCGGCTCGTAGTAATAACGGACTTGTTGGAATTCATCATTCTGAAAATGAAAGAGAAGAAATTCAACCGCTTCTTGATTTAAAACCTGATTTTGCAGTTCATATGTGTCATGCTACTGAATCTGATTTAAAGGAAATTAAAGCTAAAAATATTTCTATAGTAGTTTGCCCAAGAAGTAATCATTATTTTGGAAATAAGCCACCTTTAGAGAAAATGATTGAACTGGGAATAGATATTGGATTTGGTACTGATAATGGAATGTTGTGTACTGTAAATATGATGGATGAAATTCATTTTATTAGAACTGAATATGATTCATTAGAATTGAAAATCATACTCTCTATTGCTTGTTTTGGGCTTAATGATATGTTTAATAAGGACGGAACTTCAACTTATTCTAATCTAGAACAAAGTGGTTGGATTCTGCTCTCGAGAGTTGAAGAGGACAATTATGAGTCTATCTTTAATCCAACTACTAAAATTCTAGGCATTCGCTGGAGAAACTAAAATGGACTTTCAAAAAGTTATTGCCGTCGCAACCCGTCGTGGGATTTTTCAGCCTGCTTACGAGGCTTACGGAGGATTAGCTGGATTCATGGATTATGGGCCTGTTGGTGTAAGAATGCGTAGACGTATTCTTGAAGTTTGGAGAAAACATTACGTTATTGACGCAGGATGCCTAGAATTAGATGGTGCTTTGATTGGCCCAGAGAGTTTGTTTCAGGCATCTGGCCATTTGGGAGAATTCGATGACGCTCTTGTTGATTGTAAAAATTGTGGAAAGCAATTCAGAGCGGATCACTTAGTAAAGAACGGCGAGGAAATGTCCAGAAAAGAATTGTCTAATGCAATTACGGAAACGAACTGCCCTGGATGTAGTGAAGAACTATCTGAAATGAGTTCGTTCAATCTCATGTTTTCAACAGGTGTTGGTGCTGGAAAGGGAGCTCCGGGATATTTAAGACCTGAAACTGCTCAAAGCATTTTCTTAGCATTTCCATGGCTTCTTAGACAAAATAGAGGGAAATTACCTATGGCTGGAGCTCAAATTGGCAGATCTTTTAGAAACGAGATCTCGCCACGCCAAGGGCCTTTACGGATGCGAGAGTTTACTCAAATGGAAGTGGAGCATTTCTTTTTGCCAACTGATGAGCCTAAACTTTCGAATGAATTAAGAAAAATCACAATTAATCTTCTTGCTGCAAATGGAAATGAAACTAATTCAACTGTTGGTGAAGCTTTTGATTCTGGGGGAATTAGTTCATCTTTAGTTGCTTGCCATTTAGCAAGAGCTCAGCATTTCTTAATCACTATCGGAGTCCCTGTTAACAAATTACGTTTCAGGCAACATGGATCTAATGAAATGGCACACTATTCCAGTGATTGCTGGGATGGTGAGATCAATACCTCCTTGGGTTGGATAGAGACTGTTGGTGTGGCCCATCGAGGTGATTATGACCTCTCTGCACATGGTAATGCCTCCTCCAAAGAATTTAGAGTTGCAGTACCAGGTACAGAAAAAGAAATCGAAGTGTGGATGCCTGACGTTGGTAAATTAGGAAAAGAGTTCAAAGGAGATGCGAAAATAATTTTGGAGGCTATCAAAGATATTGATCTTGAACCTGGAGTTTCTGTCAATGTAAACGGAAAGTCAATTGAATTGAGTGCTGAATATATGTCTCTGAAAACAGAAAGAAGAAGTGAAATGGTTTATCCTAATGTAGTAGAGCCTTCTTTTGGTTTAGACCGTATTCTTTACTGTTTATTGGAGAGCTCTTGGAAAAGTGATGGGGAAAGAGAGTGGATTTCGCTTCCTCAAGAAACATCTCCTTATGATTTGTTAGTTGCTCCTTTAATGACAAAAGATGGTTTAGATGAAAAGGCTCAGGAAATATTAAAATCTGCTGTAAATGTTGGAATTGACGCTTACTATGATGAGGCGGGATCAATTGGTAGAAGGTATGCTAGAGCTGATGAAATTGGTATCTTCTTCTCAATGACAATCGACCATCAAACTTTAGAAGATGGAACTGTTACTTTACGAGAAAGGGATTCTAAAAATCAAAAAAGAATTTCTATTGAAAACGCAATAAACAAAGTAAGGAGATAGATTGAATTCTATAATAGTACATCTCCTAGCTCTAGGATATGGAATCCCATTTATTTTAGTTGGAATTGACCATTTTCGTTCTCCTCAAAAATTTGTAGATATTGTTCCTAATTATTTACCATTTGCATTATTCTTAGTTTATCTGACTGGAATAATGGAGGTAGCTGGAGGTTTGGGAATTATTTATCCTGAAACAAGGGAAATTACTGGAAGATTTATGGTGTTATTCTTGCTAGCAGTTTATCCTGCAAATTTCCACATGTGGATTAATGATGTTCCATTCAACGGCACTAAACTTACCACAAATGGACATCTTGTGAGATTGTTTGTTCAATTTCTATTGATTATCACTGCGCTAGGATTTTCTGGAGATTTAGAAAAATTAAGAAACTTTAAAAAGTAGATGGCTTTGCAATACGGAGAATAAATGTGTAGAAAGGTAACCTGTAGAACATGTCAAAAAGCCAATTGGAAGGGCTGCACATCGAAATGGTACTCAAGGGCATATCAAAAAATCAACGATGCGGCTGTGAAAAGCCAAATACGGGTAGTTTCCTTTCTTGGATTTTTGGCAAATAGATGTGTTGAATTACTAACAACAGATGCTAATATCTGTTTCTATGCTGGATTAATCTAAAAAATATAAATTGAATTAATTTAATTTCACCCCCCCTGTATTCGTTTAATGTGACCTTACCTAAAAATCATCCAAGATACAAATCCTTGATGGCAAGAGAAAAATTGGTAAATGCTTCAGATATGGTGGCTAAACAAGGACTAATTGCTCATGGTAGAGGTGAAGCTTTTGATTATTTGTTAGGAGAGCAAACATGTCTACCTGCTTTGAGTGCCATAAAGGCCGCAGCTTCAGCTTTAATTGAAGCTAAAAATCCAGTTATTTCCGTAAATGGAAATGTTGTTGCCCTAGCTGCGAGGGAGGTTGTCAGATTAGCTGAAGTAAGTGGAGCTAAAGTTGAAGTTAATTTATTTCATCGAACTCCTGAAAGAGTTGCTGGATTAATTAAAATGATGAAGAAGGGAGGTATTGATGCTCTTGGTGAAAATGCTGACGATAGTATTCCTGGATTAAGTTCTGAACGTGCTAAATGTTGTTCCGATGGAATTGGGGGTGCCGACGTTGTTCTTGTTCCTTTAGAAGATGGGGATCGTTGTCAAGCCTTGGTAGATATGGGGAAAAAAGTAATTACTATTGATTTGAATCCTCTCTCGAGAACTGCTCAAACTGCCCACATAACAATCGTAGATGAATTAACTAGATGTTTGCCTCTGCTATCTGATTTTGTTGAAGAAAAAAAGGGCATTGATTCCTTCGACAATAAAGAATGTTTAAGAGATGTTTTAAACTATATGGCTGAGAGAATAAGCTCATGAGTGTGCTAAATATTCTGTTTGTAGGAAGTGATGAAGTTGCTCGTTCTATTGCTAAAAAATCTGATTCGCGCGATGTCGATAATTATATCTATAAAGATTTGAAAGAAGACAGTTCATTCTCTACTATTTCTATTCTTAGACCAATGAATTATCCGGATAAACCAAAACCATTTTTTGCTTCTTTGACTGTTTCTGATTTTGGGATTATTGAAATAAATAATATTGATGCTGCTTTCGGTGAAACTATTGTATCGATGGCCTGCGCTGGAATCAAAGAGGGGTTTGTAATTGTTAATCCTGCTAAAGGGGGATGGGTTGATGATTCTCAAGTAAAAAGTTTACTGAATCAAGCTGGCCTTGAAAACTGGGTATTTATTGAAAATGATGGGATTGTTATTAGAGAGAAATTGATTACTATTTTAAATAAAATAAAACCTCAAAATGAACCTGGATTTGTTGTTGCTGTAGATCAAGCTTTTACTGTGAAAGGAGTTGGATTGGTGGCGATAGGGCATGTTCAATCTGGAACATTAAACAAACATAATGAGGTGGTTTTTGCAGGTTCTGAGGGAAGTGCAGTTGCTCGTTCATTACAAGTCATGGACTTAGATGTTGATGTTGCTAATGTGGGAGATCGTGTTGGTCTGGCATTAAGAGCAAATGGCTCTTTCAGAGATGATTTACTTGGTAGGGGATCCATATTAGCAGATAGTACTGATCGTTTTGAAATACAAATGAAATCTAGTTTTAAGCTAGAAAAAGCAACTTTTCAAAAACATGAACTCGTGGATGGTGACGTTATTCATTTGTGTGCAGATTTTCAATTTATAGTAGGTAGAGTCACTAATATTGGAAATGTTATTGATGTTGAATGGGATTCTCCTATCGTGATAAATAAATCTTCAAAAAGAAATTCACTAATTATTCAATTGGAATCAAATCCTAGAATCATGGGTTCCGCAAAAATAAATACCACTTGAATTTCTCAAATTTAAGCGGAGCTAACTCTTTTTTGAGATTTTAAATTGTGGGCCGTATTGCAAAAAATATATGTTTCTTGCTTGGAACTATGCTTTGGAATCATTTTTGTGGATCCTTGTAGGAGCAATTCTTCTAGTTTCACTGACAATTCTTTTGGCTGGGTCTCCGTTTCGTTCAAAAAAACCTAAAACTTCAGAAGAGGTGTTGTCGTTAATTGGTAAAAGTGTTGATTCGCTAAGAGAAAATATTCTAGATCGAGATGGGGTATCTGGCAGAATTGAAGGAGAATTAGATATTCTTGAGGATATTGAGAAGGAAGAAACCGAACAGGATGATTTGCCTCTTTCTATGAGAATGAAGGCTTATGCTGTTGTTTTTGCCTATGTCTTGTATTCTCTTTTTGTTTCCATCATTGGGGTTTCAATTTCAATGGTAATAAACCCTTATTTTTATGTCATCTCCTCTGAAGGACCTTTAGACAAGGCTGGTAGCGAAGAAGCTCAGAGCATCATTGCCGACAATCTATTCGAATTAAGTCTTGGTATTGCAATCTTCTTTTCTGGGTTGTTTTCGCTTTACGGTTTTGTGATTGATAATAAAAAGTGGTTCAGGGATTCTTGCAGAGTGACTGCTGCTCTTTTTTTACCTGTAGCAATATTCAATATAGACCCGGTTCAAGATGATTTCATTGGTTTCGTGATTATTCCTCTGTTATTTTCCGGAGATTTGAAACAGCTCTGGAAATGGATACTTTCCAATGAAAGAGTAAAACAACTTATGGAAAAAGGGGAATCTCTTGGTATAGATCCTAGATTATTATTTTTTATAGGAGTGATAGCGCTCGCTTTTGGAATAATTCCGGCTGCTTTTATTATTGTTTTTATATTAGTTTATAAAAAGTGGGATAATGAAGATGGAACTCAGTTTGAAAGATGGGTTGGAAATATTCTTAAATTGCTTCGTAAAAAATGGATGACCATTAATACCTATACTGGCATTCGATCTCTATTGTATATACTTGCCTTTCTCTCAGTAATTCTATTCTTGGCGGTATTTATTTTTCAATTCTTTTGAATGCTTCTACTTTTTTCTTGTTGGGTCTCTTGGCTCTTTTGGTTTCCGGAGATCTGTATCACATATGGAATTACTATAAGGATAGAGTAACCAATTTACCGAAAAATAAGGGTAATTGATGGTCTCAACGCACCTGCAAATTATATATAGTCAAAAATTGCTATCATTTGAGGTGTATTTTGTTAAATCGACGTAATTTTAGAATTGTGGCTTTTGGCTTAACTCTTTATTTTTTCATAACTAATATAATTTTAGGGTTTTATGTTCTAAAAGCTGGAAGTTGGGGCGAGGGTCTAAAATTCCTCACGAATTGGAATTTATTATTAAATTTTATAATTGCTGGTTGTGCACTTCTTAATGAAAAGGATTCAAAATTTATTTCTTATTATTTCCTATTACCGGCTTCAATGGTTCTCAACATTCTTGTTTTCTTACTATATTGGGTCATCAAACTCTTTGGAGGATTTGGTGCCACTGAAAGTGGATGGTCTATATTTGATGTTCTCAAAGATTATTATATGCATTTTGGAACTTCGGTCTTTTTATTTGTAGAAGTTCTGTTTTATTCAAAGAGCTTCCAGGATTTTAAAAGAGAATTCTCTGTTTTTGGTATGATTTTTGTTGGATATATTACTTGGATGGAATTTTTTATTCAAGTCTATAATGATTTTCCATGTGGCTCTGTTTCATGCGGTTATCCTTATCTTTTCCTAAACGATTTGGATGTTGTAGGGCGGTTAATCTTCTACGTTATTGTTTTAGTCTTGGGTACTGTTTCTTGGATTGGTTGTAGGAAATTGGTTAAGGGTCCTGGATTTTCGATGTTTTAGGTGTGTTTATAGTGAGTATTGCACCACTAATTACTATGAATAAAGTTCCGACTAAATCGCTAATTACTATTTCTTGATCAAATAAGAGCCAACTATAGACTCCCCCCACGATTACAGTTGCATAAGAAAACGCTCCGACATATGCCGCTCGTGCTGCATGATAAGCTCTAGTCATCCCAGTTTGTCCAATGCCTGCACAAACACCTACGCCTATTACTGCTAAAATATCTATAAATTCTAATTTTAGGAGTTTCGTTATGGCAAATGGAAAAGTGAGGGCCGTACAAAAAACTGCAAACCAGAAAACTATCCCGTCTGGGGAAGAACTATCTTTTAATCCTCTTACTGCAAGATAAGCAAATGCTGAAAGGACTCCCGATAACAATGCAATAAAAGCTCCCGTCTCAATCGATTTTAATGATGGGGAAACAATTAAAATAACACCGATAAACGAAAATATAATACAGCTATAAATCAAAGGAGAAACTCTTTCGCTAAGCATTATTCCTGAGAATAAAGCTACGAAAATAGGAGAAGAATATTGTAAAGTAACGGCATTAGAAAGAGGTATTTCTTGTACTGAATAGAAATAACAGAGCATTGCTGAAAGTCCTACAACACACCTCCACAGTAAACGAGAATGGTTGCCTACTTTCAACGAAGCTCCCGAAATATAAGACCAAAAAAGAATAGCAATTGTTATTACTAAACTCCTACCAAAAACGACCGTCCAAACATCTACGTTACCAGCTGTCCATTTTACTAAAGCACTTCCTGAAGCAAAGGCTAAGCTAGCTAACAGCATCCAACTAATTGCAAGCTGAGGCGAATCTTTTATTTCCTCACCCATTGAGATTTTCTTCTATTATCTGTTGCCAATTATCTGGTTTTGGTGGCCATCCTTCTGTCATGTATGTGTAAAAATCATCTTTATTTTTAACACCAAGGGCTTCATTGATTTTCTTTTCATTACCAATTGTAGAAAAGGTATCCTCTGAATCAATAGCATGAGCAGCTCCTACATGATTAGGATAAACTCGTACATGGTCTTCTAATTTTTCTAATTTCCGTAAACTATCAAAGAGCATATCTGATTTTTCTCTATAATTGCCACCCAAATCAATACGCCCCACATCGCCTATGAAAAGACAATCACCACTAAGAAGTATTTCATCAATTAAATAACAATTATGATCATATGTATGGCCTGGGGTAAAAATGATTTGAATCTCAGCATTCCCTATTTTTAAAACATCATTATCCTTTGTTCCTCTTATTTTACCTTTATATTTGGTTAAAGAGCTTTTTACAATTCCATTTGTATTATATTTATTTGAAAAATACAAAGATGCGGATTTCCGATCAGCATGGGTATGTGTGTCTATTATATATTTTACAGTAAAGTTTCCTATCTTTTCTAATTCTTCTTCTATTACTTTTTCGTAATCTTTGAATGCATCAACAATAGCTACTTCTTTTTTATTATTGCAATATATTAAATAAGAAACGCAACCCGTTTCTCCTAGAATTAGTTGCGATATTTTAGCCATATATAATATAATAAAAGAATAGTACTTATAAGACACACACACCTCTTCTTCCATTGGAAATCCTATTTTATTCGGCGGCTTATTTTTATTATTTTTTTCTTAGATATTTTTTTGAAGACTTATCTCGAGTGGAAGAGAAGGTGTCTGACAAGTTTCTTTTATCTATTCCTTAATGAAGCTCACAATGGAAGAAAAGAAAGATACTTTTGAGGAATGTTGCCAATTTGTGACAGACAATACTGAAAAGATAGATCAAACAATCCTTTTGAAATTATATTCATATTACAAACAAGTAACAAAAGGAGACGCATCAGGAGGAAGACCTGGCGTTTTTAATATGAGAGCTAGAGCGAAATATGAAGAATGGGAAAGTCTTTCAGGGATCACAAAAGAAGAAGCAAAACAAAAGTACATTGATTTAGTTCAAAATTTAACGTTTACGCATATTAACACTTCGTTTGAAGACAAGCATAGCCTAGCAAAGGAAATGTTGAATAAAGAATTAAATTTAGAAGAATATGAAGAAATAAAGAACCTTTGGAAAGCCCATTCAATCGCTGAAGACAATCGTGATATTAATGGGCTGATGGCAACTCTTACCGAAGATTGCAGATATGAAATTCCTCAAATTGGTAAAGTGTATTATGATAAAGAAGGTGCAGCACAATTCTATAATGATCTTTTAGGCGCTTTTCCAGATATTGATTTTAGATTAATGCAGATTTACATTGGACCCCAAGGCGTAGTCGAGGAAGCGAAAGTTAAAGCAACACACGAAAAAGACTGGTTAGTTTTACCTGCAACAGGGAAAGAAGTAGAATTTGAAACTGCAATTTTTTTTCCTTGGGATTCTAAAGTTAAGAAATTCAAAGGAGAACGAGTGTACTTTAATTTTGATCGAAAATTCTATAGAAAATATGGGATGGCCCCTCCTTTTCCAGAACTGAAAGATTGAAAAATCTCCCGATTAAAATAAAACCCCCGCCCAATAGGGAGCTATGGCGACAGCCGTACATGAGTTAGAACAGATAGCTGAACAAATTTACAAACAGTTGAGCGCCGGTAAAATACCGGAGATGAAAATTCCTACAAGGAGTAAGAATAACATAATTTTTGATGAAAAATCTAAAGTTTGGAAATACGGAAAATCAGAAACAACAAGAACCGCTAAAAAATTAGATGGGGCTTATATGCTTCTTAGAACAACTTATCTCTTAGATTTTATTAGGGAGATGTCAAGTCAAAGCAAGTCTTCAACTTTAAGAGAATTATATTATATTTCGGAAGGCTGGGATTTAGGAAAGTTTCATGCACAAGACGAATCAAATAAATTAATTGAAGATTTAGAGATAATAACACATTTCCAAAGAGAAGATTTCAAAATAAGACCAGAAGATGATGGGGCTAAAGTTTTGGGGGATGTTACAATTACAGAAATTAATCGTAAAGGAAAGCCCATGAAAATAAATTGCCGTAATGATGTAGGTGACACTGGGTACAATATACCCTACAACGTCGAAGAGACTAAGATAACATTTAATGATTTTGGAAATTCGAAGTGCATCATTGCTATAGAAACGGGAGGAATGTTTGATCGTTTAGTAGAAAATGGTTTTGATGAAACGCACGATGCAATTTTAGTCCATATCAAAGGACAACCTGCACGTTCAACTCGCCGTTTCTTACAACGGATGCATGGGGCCTCAGGACTTCCATTACTCTTGTTTACAGACGCCGATCCCTGGTCTTATCGAATTTATAGTTCGGTAGCCTATGGCGCTATCAAAACAGCACATATTTCTCACATTTTAGCGACACCAAGTGCAAGATACCTAGGAGTGACCCCCTCAGACATAATAAATTATGAATTGCCTTCTGATGATCTCACCGATAGAGATATTAGTGCATTGAAATCAATTTTAACCGATCCTCGTTTCCAAAGTAAATATTGGAAAGGCGAAATAGAATTACAATTAGAGATAAAACAGAAATCGGAACAACAAGCTTTAGCCAAATATGGCCTTGATTTCGTTACCAAGACTTACTTACCTACTAAGCTAAAGGAAATGGGAATTTAGAATTAAGAGCCTTAGCCATAAGGCCTTTGACTTCTTCAACATGTTCATTAATAGTTTCTTTACTCCAACCATTTGTTTGAATAGGGTCCAAAACTTCAACTCTAACTTCACCAGGATAAAATTGCATAGTTTTTGCAGGCCATATTTTGTGCGCACCATGAAGAACAACGGGCACAATCGGCAATCCGGTTGCCAATGCAAGATGTACAAATCCTTTCTTGAAAGTAATTAATTGTCCGTCGATACTTCTTGTTCCTTCTGGCCAGATCCATATACTCAAATCCTTGGTCTTAACAAAGTCAGACATTTTTTTCATTGATGCAACTGCCTTAGAATTATTTCCTCGATCAATTAGTAAGTGCCCAGCAAGCCAATAAGCCAGTCCAAAGAATGGAATCTTCAAGATTTCCTTCTTACCAACACCACATCCACCATAAGGACAAAGTGCCATTCCAATAAAAATATCTAAAGCAGAAGTATGATTACTAACAAAAATAGCGGGCTTGGAAGCATTTAATTTATCAGAATCCGGATTTACAATTTTAGCCCCCACTAGTCTACTTACAATAGGGCCTATCATTTTTCCACAAAAATTACCGATTCTAACTCTAAGAGAACGAAAAGGAAGTACTAACAGCATCAAACATATGGTCGTTAAAGACCAAAAGGTTAACCAAATAAATCCAATTGTAAATCGAAGCGTAATAGAAATAGGGCCGATTTTTTTTCGTTCGGCCATTTTTGTAATTTCAGTCGTAACCTTCTAAAATTTCTTCGAAACCTTGGGCCAATCGAATATCATTATCAGTAATTCCACCAGCATCGTGAGTAGTGGTCGTTACAATAACTCGATTATACTCACACAAAGTTATGTCGGGATGGTGATTGAGTTGCTCAGCAATTTCAGCCAATTTATTTAAAAATCCCATACCTTCCATAAAATCTTTGAACATAGTTTCTCGAATCAGTATTTTATCTTCTGAGTCGTAATCCCAAGGGCCAATCATTCGAATGCGGTTAGTAATATCCTCATCTTTCAATAAGTCCATATTAAATACGAGAAATCGACTCTATTTAGGCCTAACTCAGAAACATATTTTAACACCCCTTCTCAAATACAGCTTATGAGTCAACAAGAAACAAATTTTTCGGAAAGGATGTCTGCAATGTTGCCATTTGGAATGGCTAGCTCAGGACTCTTACTTACTGGCATGGGAATTTATTTTTATTTATTTCCTGAAAATGAACAATCTGTTACTGCCCTTATTCCAGCAATAATTGGTTTGGGGTTAATGATTCCAGGAATAATTACTATTGCAACGCCTCATAACAAAAAACATGCTATGCACGCAGGTGCAATGTTTGCACTAATAGGCTTTTTGGGGGGCCTTATGGGAGTTCCAGAGTTTATTAGTTGGATTACAGATGGCGGAGATATCGAAAGGCCAACAATAGCTAGAATGGCAATGGTATTGTTTTGTGGAGAGAATTTAGTCGGAAGTATACTTTCATTTAGATTAGCAAGAATTAAGAGAGAGCAAGAAGCACAAAATTAATGAAAAACATACCTAAAAACCAATATATTCCCGGTATAGCTATAGCATTATTTTTAGCAGTTTGGTTAATTCCTCAAGTAAATGATTTTTGGAATGAGTTTTTTGTAAATCCAATAATGGCCGATTCAAAAGGTGAAGCTGGCGCCAAATATAATATTTACAATACCGTTGCATATGGTTTAGGATTTTTTGTTTTGTTTATGGCAATAAATGAATTACTTACACGGTGGAAGATCGAACTTAGTGAAAAGTTTGTATTTTCTTGTATACCTTTACTTATTCTTGGAGGCGTCGCCAGAGTCCTTGAAGATGCAGATACATTTGAACCGCCAATTCAATATTTTTTCATATCGCCTTTAATTTATGGGATTTTAGTATTATACAGTTTGTTGGTAATCGCACTTGGAGTTTGGTTATCAAAAAGTGATTTACCTTCATTAACAAAAGGATTAGGATTAGTTTCATTTACAATTGGAGGGTATGGATTATGGTGGTATTTTGCACCAGGAGATTGGATTCATCCTTCTTCTTGGGCTTTAATAGTATTTTCATTTACAGCTTTAACGGCAGAATTCTATAAAGGAAAACCACTAAGAGATCCGATTCTTTTCTTTGGAATTTCATCGACATTAACATTAATCTTAGCATATTCTACTTTAGCTAAAAATGAAATATTAAATCCAGAAATATTATGGAACACATTAATTATAGCTTCAATTTTAACATTTGTAGTATGGTTTTTTTCATGGTTTATTATGCCTCTAAAACCAATTTATCTGTTACTTTATTTTGGACATTTCATAGATGGTGGAGCAACTTTCTTAGGAATAGATACATATGGATATACTGAGAAACACGTTCTTCCTGATTTATTTATAGACTATTTTGGAAGCGCAATAGTAATGCTTCCATTAAAATTCTTAGTAGTTACTGGAGTAATTACTGCCCTTGAAGTGGAAAAAAAGAAGGGTGAAGATCCAGGAATGGTCGCTCTTTTGCTTATGTTCCTTTTAGCCTTAGGTTTAGGCCCAGGCACTAGAGATATTTTGAGAATAATGTTTGGAACTTAAGTAAGTTCATAATATATTTTTTCTATTTTAGAAAGACCTTTATCCCAATCTGCATTTTTTGATACTAGTTTAGGTCCTTCAACCAGTGCATTTTTTAACAAAGAATTGTTATTTAGAACATTTACTAAAACATTTCCTAAATTTTCAGGATTGCCAGTTTCAAACAACAATCCGGTTTTATTTTTAATTGTCCAAAAATGATTAGCAGGAATATCGCTAGTTACCAAGGCACAGCCACAAGCCAACCCCTCCAACAGAGAAACAGGAGTGCCATCAGATAAAGACGGAGAAACCATAACTAATGAAGTTCCAGTAATGGTTGAAATATCCTTATTAGAAATATAACCTAGAAACTCTACAGAGTCCATCATCCCACTTTCATTTAAGTATAACATACATTGTTCACGTAAAGGACCTTCACCACAAAGAACAAATTTAACATCGGGAATCTTAGATACTACATAAGGGATTGCTTTTACAAGAGTCAAAGGATCATAAATATCTTTGAATCCTCTTGAAAAAAGAACTATTTTTTCTTTGTTCAAAGGTTTAAATTTGTTTATATCAATTCCCAAAGGAGACGTAATAAGTTTAGAAGAATCAATTCCCCATGTTTTAATATTTTCAGTTAAAGCTTTAGATACAGTTACAAGAACATCTACTTTTTTTGCAGTATTTTTAATAATCCAAGATAATAATTTAGATTCATTAGGCATCAATAAAACATCAGATCCCATTGCCGTGACAATGGTAGGATAGCTTGTTATTCTTGAAGCATACATCCCATGATTTGTAAGAAAAAACCCATGCACAATGTCTGGTTTGAATATATCTATTAGGTTCTGTAAACAAGAGGCAGTCTTACGAACTTCTCTTCCGAGATTGAAAATAAATCTTCGATCTAAGGGAGGTTCAGGTCCAAAGTAGTTGGCGGAGTTATTTTCTTTTAAACTAAATATTTCAACAGTATGTCCCTTATTTTTCAATCCACTAACCCATCGAATAGTATGAATACTATTTGCATTAGCTACAATTGCAATTCTTAACTTGGGTTCCATTAGATTAGATAAATCGAACTTCTATATAACAAATCCATTAAACTATTTTTAGAGCATGTGAGTTTATAACTGGCAGCTTTCTGAAAAATCAATGGAATTATCTCGAAAAATTATAATTTTGATTTACGGGAGAGCATTTTCCTTTATTTTAAGTTTAATAATTCCT
>LWDU01031816.1_pt1 | contig 56399 bp, 45 predicted proteins | sample 727161 | NCBI WGS metagenome assembly LWDU01 (sample SAMN04566230, study PRJNA314399) | hydrothermal vent metagenome | isolation source: deep sea hydrothermal plume seawater | place: Mexico: Gulf of California, Guaymas Basin | collected 2004-07-11
AGCCAGGCACACTGCGCCCACTCTCCTCAAGTCGCTCAACCATGCTAGCGGAGCCTATTGAATCCATCATCTGAAAAGGTCCTGATTTCCAATTGAACCCTGCCTTCATGGCAGTGTCTATCGAATAGATATCACCTGTCACATCGGGTACGAGATGCGCTGCGTAAGACAGTGTGTCAAGCAGGATGTCCGAGACGAAGGCGGCGCCCTCGTCGGGGTAGTCAATCAAAGGTCCAAGACCCTGTTTGCCCATCCTAGACGAGGAAAAAGCTGCCTTTCGATTTGCAGGTGCGTATTCGCCTGTAGTCAAATTTCTGGCCTCTTTGACGCGCTTGCCACCCTCTTTATTGAGGCGATAGAAACCTCCCTTGCCCTTACGGCCAGTGTACCCCTCGGCAATCATTGCCTGGATGATATCCTCACCAGTACCTACGATGTCGTGGAACGGGTCATCATCAGGTAGGTGTGAAATCAGACTCTCAATCACGTGCACGCTCAGGTCTATGCCGACCAGATCCATCAGTCCGAACACCGCTGTCTTGGGTATTCCGATCGGTCGGCCCAGCATCGCGTCTGCCTGCTCTACCGTGAACCCATGGTCGATTGTTGCCTTGAATGCCCTCTGGATAAAGTACACACCGAGCCTGTTACCAACGAATCCAGGGGTATCGTTGCACATTATCACCCGCTTTCCTAAACGCTCGTCGGCAAAGGCGCAGAGCCTGTCCGTCACTGAGTCATTTACTTCGGAGGAGGTGACTACCTCGAGGAGGGGGAGGTATCTCGGCGGATTGAAGAAGTGAGTGATCAGGAAGCGAGAAGCCATCTCAGAAGACATGCCCTCGACGAGCTCGGATCGAGGCAGCGTGGAGGTGTTTGAGGAGACAATGGTTCTAGGACCAAGGTGCTCGGACATACTAGCGTAGAGTTTTTGTTTGATGTCGAGGTTCTCAATGATGACCTCAATTACCCAGTCGGCCTCAGAGAGTTTGTCCAAATCGTCCTCGATATTACCCGAACTGATGAGTTTTGCATTGCGCTTGTGCATCAGCATCTCGGGATTTGACTTCGCCATCTGCTCGACCGCTGTTCTGGCGATAGCGCTGCGATCGTCACCCTCCTTTGCGATGTCCAGCAGAAGGACCTTGCAACCGGCGTTGGCGCAGTGGGCAGCAATTCCGGCCCCCATCACACCGCTGCCTATGACGGCGACGCTCTGTATGGAACCAGACAAGAATACCACCTAGACCCTCTCGAGCACAGTGGCCATGCCCATTCCGCCTCCAACACATAGGGTGGCTAGTGCGTGTTCAGCGCCGTTCTTCTGCATCAGTTGAGCGGCTTTGCCGGTGATTCTGGCACCGCTGGCGCCAAGGGGGTGTCCTAAAGCGATGGCTCCGCCATCGATGTTGACCTTGTCTGTATCCAGACCAAGCTCTCCTATCACCGCTAGAGATTGTGCGGCGAAGGCCTCGTTGAGCTCAATCAGGTCGATGTCGTCAAGAGAAAGTCCAGCCCGCTCCAGTGCCTTACGAGAGGCGGCAACGGGACCAATGCCCATGATCTCGGGAGGGCATCCGGAGACGGCGGTGCTCTTGATGCGGGCCATCGGCACGAGGCCGTGCTCTGCTGCGAACTCCTCCGAGCAGACGAACACGAAGGCTGCACCATCGGTGAGAGGGGAAGAGGTGCCTGCGGTGACTGTGCCGTTGACATCGAACGCTGGACGCAGCTTTCTGAGTACCTCGGCGTTGGTCCCAGGCCTTATGCAACCATCCTCGTGCACCGTACCATCTGTGGTCTCAATGGGTACTATCTCATCGGCGAACGAACCCGACTCGCGTGCATTGTTGGCCCTTGCTTGACTCTCGATGGCAAATGCCTCTTGGGCATCACGGTCGATTCCATGAATCTTGGATAGGTTCTCGGCAGTAATCCCCATCGCGGTCATCGCCTCCTCGGCGAGCAAGGGGTTCGGCATCGGGTTGAATCCACCCATGGGGATACGCGACATGCTCTCTACGCCACCAGCGATGAAAGCGTGCCCCTGTCCTGAGTTAATGCGTGCTGCTGCATCATGTATAGACTGCATTGAAGAGCCGCAGAAGCGGTTGATGGTAACTCCAGGGACAGTCTCGGGAAGATCAGTGAGGAATGTGATGATTCGGGCTAGGTTGTAGCCCTGCTCGGCCTCGGGGAAGGCACAACCCACGATTAGATCCTCAACTAGGGATGGGTCGATTCCGGCATCCGATATCAGTCGGTTCACTACCGCTGCGGCGATGTCGTCGGGTCTCGTCCTTGCCAGCGCCCCCTTCTTTGCGGGAGTGAAGGGTGAGCGACCATAACCAACGATAACGGCAGGCATATCCTGCCTTATCGCGCTGCTATAAATAAACTTCAAGTATCAATAATTACACCTACGGTGTAGTTTTACACTTGAGTTTGAATTAATTCAGTAGCGTGCTAAATTGCGAAAACAAGGGAAAAATATCGAATCCGTAAGTTGATGGCCTCGGGCCCTGCTCGACCGACGAGGTGAAAATGTGTCAGACGAAGAAGTAGGCCGGGTCGACCGGTATTTCCGGAAGGTTGGCGTAGCGGCTCTTGAACTCACAGGAGATCTCTCTATCGGCGACAGGATTCGGTTCTCGGGTGCGACAACGGACTTCGAGATGGTTGTTGAATCCATGCAGATTGACCTGAATCCGGTTGAGGGTGCTGGAGCAGGTGATGATGTCGGAATCAAGGTCCCCGAGAGGGTGCGACCAAGCGACAGCGTGATTCGATTAGATTCAGGAGCAGCAGGAGTCAGCCCTGAGATGATCAGGTATGCCGTAATTGCTGTTGTTGTGCTAGCCGCTGCGTACATGCTGTTAGGCTAAGCTGTGGAATATCACACCTTCACCGAACTCAGTAACGGGTCTGGAGTTTGCGTTATTTACGGCTTCGGCCGCGGCCTGAACGCCGACCATTGCGTCCACCATTGGATTGGTGATTTGATTTCCCATTCGAGCGGCTACCGTTGGATTTGTTATTGCGCGGCCAGCGCCGGCCACGGCCTCGATTCTGCTGCTTCTTGGGCGCCTTGTTGCCCTTGCGAGACCGGGCCTTCTCAGAGTGGAAAGGTTGGTCCTCATCAACAGGGATATCCTGACGAATCGTCTTCTCAATACCACGCAGATACTCACCTTCGTTCTCATCGCAGAAAGCAATGGCGATACCCCCTTGGCCTGCACGTCCCGTGCGTCCAATGCGGTGCACATAGACATCAGGCTCGTTGGGTAGATCCAGATTGATGACGTGGCTGATGTGTGGCGACTAGTACCTGGAGGGTGCCCCTGCGGAATCGACGGAGGGCCTTCTCACGCGCGCCCTGACTCTTGTTGCCGTGGATTGCGAGTGCTTCGATACCGTCTTGTCCGAGCTGCTTGACGATGCGATTGCAACCGTGCTTGGTGCGACTGAACACGAGTACCTTCTCGGGTCGCTCCTCCTCGATAATGTAGGTCAAGAGGCCACGCTTATCACCCTTCATGACAAACATTAGGGATTGTTCAATGGCCTCGACGGTGGTCGATTCAGGTGTGATGGAAACTCTTACCGGGTCGTAGAGCATACCACGGGACAATTCGACAATCGAGTGCGGTATGGTAGCACTGAACAGCAGACTCTGGCGTTTCTTTGGAATTTGTGTAAGAATTTTGCGGATGTCTCGGATGAAACCCATGTCGAGCATTCGATCCGCCTCATCGAGGACGAGGAATTGCACGTGAGACAAGTCAACGTATCCCTGAGAGATGAGGTCAAGCAAACGACCGGGGGTGGCGACTAAGATGTCAACGCCTCGGCGTAGATTGTTCACCTGTGGGCGCTGCGATACTCCGCCAAACATGACCATTGAACGGATGTCTAGATGTCGTGCATATTGCTCGATATTGTCGTGAATCTGGGATGCGAGTTCACGCGTTGGACACAGCATCAGAGCGCGGATGCGGCGTGAGCCCGCGCGCGGATTTTCGGCCATCGCATCGAGGATTGGTAAGGCGAAAGCGGCAGTCTTTCCCGTGCCCGTTTGGGCGCAACCAAGCATGTCGCGGCCTTCAATGAGGTCAGGGATGGCTTGGGCTTGAATCGGTGTTGGCGTGACGTACCCAATCTCGTCAAGGGCATCCAGCAAAGGTTGACAGAGATTGAGAGAAGTGAAATCCATAGGGGTCAACTCACATGTGTGCGATGATGGCGGCACCGAACTCACTGCACTTGAGCAGAGTCGCATCGTCCATCAGGCGTTCGAAGTCGTAGGTCACGGTCTTAGCGCTGATCGCACCTTCTACACCGTTGACAACAAGGTTGGCGGCCTCTGTCCAACCCATGTGGCGCAGCATCATCTCCGCCGACAGAATCAGGCTTCCAGGGTTGACCTTGTCTTGCCCGGCGTACTTGGGAGCGGTACCGTGAGTGGCCTCGAAGATGGCGACCCCGGTGTCGTAGTTGATGTTGGCACCGGGAGCAATTCCGATGCCTCCAACTTGAGCTGCAAGCGCGTCCGAAATGTAGTCGCCGTTGAGGTTCATGGTGGTCAGTACACCGTACTCGCGAGGACGAGTGAGGACCTGTTGGAGCATGGCATCCGCAATGACGTCCTTGATAGTGATCTCAGTGCCTGTTCTTGGATTGGTCATGGTGCACCAGGGCCCGCCATCGAGTTCGGTGGCTCTGAATTCGTCCTTTGCGAGTTGATAGCCCCAGTCACGGAAGCCTCCCTCTGTGAACTTCATGATGTTGCCCTTGTGAACCAGTGTCACACTGTCCTTGTCGTTCTCGATTGCATGATTGATTGCTGCGCGGACAATGCGTGCCGTCCCTTCCTGACTGACTGGTTTGATGCCGATGCCGCTGGTATCAGGAAATCGAATCTTGTCGACGCCCATCTCATTCTGGAGGAAGTTGATCACTTTGTTGACTTCATCACTGCCCGCCTCCCACTCGATACCGGCATAGACATCCTCGCTGTTTTCTCGGAAGATTATCATGTCCACCGCTCCCGGATCCTTGACTGGGCTCGGAGTTCCTGTGAACCAGCGAACGGGGCGAACGCATGCATAGAGGTCGAGTTGTTGGCGGAGCGCCACGTTGAGACTGCGGATGCCGCCACCGACTGGAGTTGTCAATGGTCCCTTAATCGAGACTAGCCCCTCGCGCATTGCTTGCTTGGTGGCCTCGGGTAGCCACTCACCGGTGGCATCGAAGGCTTTCTGCCCGGCCAGTACCTCACTCCAATGGATGCTGCGCAGGCCTCCATAGGCTTGCTCGACTGCGGCGTTTACCACAGCCATCATGACTGGTGTGATATCGGTGCCTATACCATCACCTTCGATGTAGTGCACGATGGGGTCGTCGGGCACGCTCAGGCGGCCTTCCACCATCGATACTTGGGTACCCTCGACCATGTCTCTCAGCGCGCCGACCAACCCCCCCTTCATGAAGCCAACCCTTCAAGGACGATGGCGATGGTGAGTGAAACATGAAAGGGGAGGTGAAGTGGACCGGAGCAGGCGGTTATGTTGGTACCTCTTCCAGCGGTAAGAGCTTCGGAATCTACGGTGACTCTTCCCCCAGTCCTACAGAGATGGTAATTCACGCACACGCTGCTTGCTCTTTGATCGATGTAATTGATGGTCTAAAACATAGAATAGCAAATGTGGAATATGCGACAGTAGAAATTGAGGTTGAGATGGCGGAAAACGCTCCCAAGGTTTTCACATCTGTCAATATGAATTACATCATCAAAGGTGATGTTCCCGAAGTCCTTGTTCGCCGACTCATTGAAAGTAGTCACGAGACATACTGTAGAATCGGGATAATGATTACTCGTTCAGGAGCATCGTTGGATTGGTCACTTGATATGAGATTCTGATAGAATCAATAATCTAACAATCGGCGCTCTATGGAGACAGGGAATAATTCCTTAATTCGCCTCTGCGGCAACTGAAGTTTTCCTCAATCATTAAACACCCTCCATTAGGAAGAGTGAATCCCTTGCGTGGGACAAGGACAAATCGAATCGGAATCGACGAAGGAGGGGGAGGGTATGCAAACTAGAACCAAAGCAGAAACCGAAGCCGGAATCGCAGAATCCGGGATGGTCATCGAGCGTCGGTTCACAACTGCCGGTGATGACCCGTTCGACACCTTCGACTGGATAGAGATGGATGTCGAGATTAGGAACCCGGACGGTTCTATAGCAGATATCATTGAGGGGGTGAAACTTCCCTCGGGCTTCACTGGCGTACCTGGAAAGGTGTGTGCTCAGAAGTACCTGCGCAAGGCCGGCGTTCCGAAGCACCTACGCAAGGTGCCAGAGGATAATGTGCCCGTCTGGTTGCAGCGTAGTGTACCGGACCACGAGAGGCTTCAGACTGTAGAAGCCGAAGAGAGAATGAGTGGAGAAGATGACGGGAGGAATCTCTTCCGTCGACTCGCAGGGACCTGGACCTACTGGGGCTGGAAGTACGGCTACTTCGCCAGCGAGGCTGATGCCCGCGCCTACTTCGACGAGATGTGTTACTTGATCGCAAGCCAGCGCTCGGCACCTAACAGCCCCCAGTGGTTCAACACCGGACTGCATTGGGCCTATGGCATTGAAGGGCCAGCTCAAGGCCACTCGTTCATCGACCCTGCCAGTGGCAAACTGGAGTACTCAAGTAACGCTTACGAGCACCCTCAACCTCACGCCTGCTTCATCCAATCGGTATCCGACTCTCTAGTCGGTGGCTCGGAGTCAATTATGGGCCTGTGGAATCGAGAAGCGTTGCTGTTCAAGTACGGCTCAGGAACCGGTTCGAACTTCTCCAGAATTCGAGGAGCGGGTGAGCCTCTCTCGGGCGGCGGGAGCTCGAGTGGATTGTTGTCCTTCCTCAAGATAGGCGATAGGGCCGCCGGGGCGATAAAGTCCGGTGGCACCACCAGAAGGGCAGCCAAGATGGTCACTCTGGATCTCGACCACCCCGATATCGAGGAGTACATAGACTGGAAGTCGACTGAGGAGGAAAAGGTCTCAGCACTAGTGATAGGGAGCAATATCCTACAGAAGCACGCTAATGTCCTGATGGATGCAATTTGGAAATACGGCGACGACGAAGGCCGATTCGACCAGAACACCAACCTCGATCTTCGCAGAGCCATGGTGCGAGCCATCGGAGAACATGTTCCACAACCTCACATCCAGAGGATACTGGACCTTGCGAAGCAGGGATGGAAAGGTGTCGACTTCGAGGTTCTGGACACTGACTGGCAGGGTGAGGCCTACCTTACTGTATCTGGTCAGAACAGCAACAACTCGGTCCGCGTCCCAAATCGGTTTATGGAATCAGTCAAGGAGGGTGGTGATTGGAACCTCTACTGGAGGACCGAACTGGAGAGTTCAGAGGCAGAGGGAAGGGATCCAGAACCGTGCAAAACCCTAGATGCGGGAGAATTGTGGAACAAGGTGGCGTACACTGCTTGGGCCTGTGCTGACCCCGGTGTCCAATATGACACCACCATCAATGAGTGGCACACCTGCCCCGAGGGAGGGAGAATCAACGGCTCCAACCCCTGCTCCGAGTACATGTTCCTCGATGACACTGCCTGCAATTTGGCCAGTATCAACCTCCTACACTACTACGACCTTGACACCCAGACTTTCCAGATAGACGACTTCAGACATAGTGTCAGACTTTGGACCACGACCCTCGAGATCAGCGTTCTAATGGCGCAGTTCCCCTCTGAGGAGATAGCGCGCAAGTCGTACGATTATCGTACTCTGGGCCTGGGCTACTGCAACATAGGCTCTCTGTTGATGCACATGGGTATCCCATATGATGACGAACGAGCCTATGCAATATGTGGCGCAATCACCTCCATCATGTGCGGCGAGACCTACTCGACTAGTGCGGAAATGGCTTCGATACTCGGAACCTTTTCTGATTACGAGAGAAACTCCGAGCACATGCTGAAAGTGATGAGAAACCATAGGAGGGCTGCTTACGATTCGCCGGTGGACGAATACGAGGGGCTCACTGTTCCGCCCATGGGAATTAACCCGAAGAAATGCCCGAAGGACCTACTCGAGGCGGCGAGGGAATCCTGGGACCGCGCGGTCAGAGATGGAGAAGAGCATGGATACAGGAACGCGCAGACCACGGTCATCGCACCAACTGGTACGATCGGCCTGTTGATGGGAGCTGACACCACCGGCGTCGAACCTCAGTTCTCACTCGTGCAGTTCAAGACGTTGGCTGGAGGCGGTTCGCTGAGAATTGTCAACAAGGGCGTACCGAGTGCTCTTCGTCGACTTGGCTACTCCGATAGAAAATGCAAGACGATTGAAGAGTATATCGTGGGCACCGGACGACTCAGCGGATGCCCCACGCTCCCAGTGAATCGCATGAAGGAAGTTGGCTTCAGTGCCGAGGACCTTGCTGTTGTAGAGAACAAAATGGACGATGTGTTCGATTTACACTCGGCCTTCGCACCGACTCTGCTCGGAAAGGAACTGTGCACCGGCGCCCTCGGAATGTCAGAGGAGCAATATGAGGATGCCTTCTTCGATACCCTAGGCTTCCTCGGCTTCACCTCCGAGGAGATAGAAGCGGCTCAAGCCCATATCTTTGGGAATCTGACCATCGAAGGAGCGCCTGGGCTCAAGGAAGAACATCTGGCCGTGTTCGACTGCGCCACTCCGTGTGGGGCGAAAGGAACGAGGTCAATCGCGTGGCCTGCTCACGTGAAGATGATGGCTTCTGCGCAGCCGTTCATCTCGGGTGCGATTTCCAAGACCATTAACATGCCATCCAACTCAACAGTGGATGAAGTCAGAGAGGCTTACAACCTCAGTCACACCACCATGAACAAGGCATGTGCGGTTTATCGCGACTGCTCAAAATTATCGCAACCCCTGATGAACCAACTCGTCAAGGACACCGAACTGGCCGAAGAGGTCACTGAAGAGGAAGAACTGGTAGAGAGAATGGTCGTGGAGACTGTCAAGGCTCTGCCCCTTCCAGAATCCGCGGCTCAGCCAGTGGCTGAGTCATTCGTGAAGTTCATCGCAACCAGACGGACTCTGCCAGATAGGAAGAGAGCTACTTCCACTAAGGCTAGGATAGGTGGGCACAGCGTCCGTCTGATCACCGGTGAGTACCCGGATGGTAAACTAGGCGAGATTATTCTGGTGACCTCTAAGGAGGGTGCGGCTTGGAGGGCCATGCTCAATCAGTTCGCAATAGCCGTATCGATTGCTTTGCAACATGGCGTCCCACTAGAGGCTTTCATCAAGGTGTTCACTTTCCAGAAATTCGAGCCTAGTGGGCCAGTTGAAGGCGGTAGTGGGCGGGTCAAGATGGCTTCGAGCCTGGTCGACTGGATCTTCAGAGAGTTGGCCATCGACTACGCCGGTCGGGACGACCTCGCCCACGTTGGCGTCGAAGATTTCGACCAATTCTCAATTAGCAAACCCGAGATTACTGAAGAAGGAGTGATGCGGGTCGAGGGTGAGAAAAGGGAAGTTCAGATGACTCTCGATGCGACTGTCGCTCCGCTGCAAGAGAAAGATGCTGAGAGTCGTGCGCGGCAGGCGGCACGCGAGAGGGGTTTCACCGGGGACATCTGTGATGAGTGCGGAAGCAGCCAGATGGTGCGCAACGGAACCTGTCTGAAGTGCAATGCCTGCGGCTCTACAACCGGTTGCTCGTGAGCAGTGTGCTCAAATCTCGAGTTCGATGTTGAGGTTTTGTATCAGTTCCTTGTAGCGGTTCCTGATTGTGACCTCGGTCACACCGGCTACCTCAGCGACCTCGCGCTGGGTCCTGCGCTTGCCGCACAGAACGCTAGCGATGTAGATGATTGAGGCTGCTATTCCAGTTGGGCCTCGTCCACTCGTGAGTTCCTTCTCCTGAGCAGCGGCGATTAGTTCGTATGCCTTCGACTGGACTTCGGCGTCCAAGTGCAGGCCAGAACAGAATCTCGGTATGTAGTCCTCCGGCTTGGTAGGTGGTATCTTCATCTTGAGTTCGCGGACCATGAAGCGGTAGGTCCGGCCAATCTCCTTGCGGCCGGTTCGGCTGGCCTCCCCAATTTCATCAAGGGTTCGAGGGTTGTTGCACTGCCTGCACGCAGCGTAGAGGCTGGCTGCGGCGACTCCTTCGATAGAGCGTCCGCGGATGAGCCTAGCCTCAACGGCTTTCTTGTAGTTCACAGCGGCTGCCTCGCGAATCGATTTCGGCAGATCAAGTCGGCTAGCCATGCGATCAAGCTCGGCCAGAGCCATGGCGAGGTTTCGCTCGGTGGCATTGCTTACGCGGGAGCGCTTCTGCCACTTCCTCATGCGATAGAACTGGCTTCGGTAGCGGCTGGAGATTGCCTTTCCAGAGTAGTCTTTGTTCTGCCAGTCAATGTCGGTGGACAGTCCCTTGTCGTGCAGCATGACCGTCATAGGTGCTCCCGTACGTGCGCGCTGATCGCCCTGCTCAGGGCTGAACACGCGCCACTCGGCGCCTTGGTCGATTACGTTGTCTTCTAGAACCAGTCCGCAGTCCTCACACACCACTTCCCCTCTGGTTTCGTCTCTGTTCAAGCTCCTGCTACCGCATTCGCTGCACTTCACAGTGTCTTCCACTAGATATCCTTCGTCTGCCATATTTTTACACCACCCTTGCTGGCAAAGGTAGTAAATCCCGACAGCCCATCTTATTTAAGTCTGATAGTAGAAGAAAAAAGTACAAACGCCTTACTGGGCGGCTGTATAAGGCAATACGACCATTGAGAATGATGAAATAGAGCGCGGCCTTGACGTTAATCGAAAGAGGTGGTGTAACCTTGACCGAACAGTGGCCCCCGGCACAGATAGCCCTGACCCCCGGTAAGAGAGTGCTCTTTCTCACCAAGGATCTCGAACTGATACGCAGGCAGCTCTACGAGGGCCTCGATTTGCGTATGGTTGATCTCGGGGCCGACGATCTGCTCGATGACATCAACACCGATGTCATGACTCCGGCTTGGGTTTGTTTCGACCACGAGCCGGCAATCATAGCCGAGAACGCCTACGCCGGCCTAGTTCACGAAGGGAGGCGCGTGTTCGAGCCTCGTGCATTGCTGGACGGTGGCTTCGAAGCCATAGTATCCGGACACCGTAAGGGCACAGGGTCAAGCCGCGAGACTGCCGCTCAGTGCGAGCGCTGGTCGGGAATCAGGATTGTTATCGCGGCGTCCTTCGCACCGATTCACGAGCGGAACAACATCAACCTTGGTCAATTGATGGGCGACTACGGGATGCTGGAGAGGCTGCAATCCGGTGAGAGTATCTCGCTGAACGAGTTCACCTCTGAGTACGACCCGGTGACCAGACTGATTATTGAAAACGGTGGCATCCTGCCGTTCGCGAAGAGTCTCAGAGAAGGGGATATCAGCCTCCCTGAGTTGAAGACCGAGCCGCGACCGATGACTATGGTGGAGAAGATGATCACGAACAAACTTCTGGGTCAGAACGGCGCGGCGCGCTATGTCAAGCCCGGTGACGCCGTGCTCTCGCAGGTCGACGGTGGTTACTCGCATGAGTTCACAACCGCACAGGTCCACGAGTTCCTCAAGCAGGAATACGGCAACGATTACTCGCTTCCCAATCCATCGAAATACGCAGTCTTCGAAGACCATTTGCTGTACGCCACCGGAGTACCTAGGTTTGGTCGTTTCACAGAGAAGATTCAGGCCCTGCGAGATATGCAGCGAGTGTTCCAGCAGCATACCGGGGTGCGTGACTATTCCGCGGAGGACGGTGTCAGCCCTGGCATCTGCCATCAAGTCGCCAGAGAGGAATTCATCGATGTTGGCGATTTTATTCAAGCAACCGATTCGCACACCTGCATGGGAGGTGCTACGAACGCACTAGCCTACGGTGTCGGCTCGACCGAGTACGCCAACCTCCTGTACAACCAATTCGCCTTTGTCCAAGTTCCAGAGAGTATTCGCTTCGAACTGACGGGTAACCTAGACCCAGGGTGCACAGCCAAGGATGTCATACTCCATATCCTCTGGAAGTATGCCGCTGAGTCCGAGACACTTGACCGTAGTATGGAGTTTGGTGGCCCCGGACTTGCCAGTTTGTCGATGGATGAGAGGGCTACTCTGTGCAACATGGCCACTGAGTGTAGTGCTAAGACTGGGATATGCGAACCAGACAACCTCACTGTAGATTGGTTGATGAACCGCAGATCGGGACTGAGTGAGGCAGAGGTGCGCAGCGCCTTCGTGCTGCCGGACGAGGGGGCGGAGTATCACGGTGGAGTACACACCATCGACCTAGCACAGATCCGTCCGATGGTCGCACATCCCGGCAAGCCCGATGAAGGAATCCCCTCTGACCCGACAAATGGTGCTTACATAGACGAAATTGGCGAGGTCAGAATAGACATCGCCTACGCGGGTTCGTGTACTGCTGGTAAGGATGATGATTTCGCCTACTACGCACAAGTCACCGAGGCGGCCCTCGAAGCAGGTCTGACAATCCCTGAAGGTGTCGACTGCTACATCCAGTTCGGCTCAAAGACGGTGAAGAGCCTGTCCGAGAAGAACGGTTGGAGCGAGATGTTCGAGCGCGCTGGTGTCACGCTAATCGACCCCGGGTGCGGTGCCTGTATAGGAGCCGGGCCCGGAATTAGCGATGTTGCGGAGCAGATTACAATCTCAGCAATTAATCGCAATTACCAGGGTCGCTCTGGGCCGGGCAAGCTGTATCTGGCAAGCCCCCTGACTGTGATGGTCAGCGCCTTTGTCGGGAAGATTACGGCGTGGCATCCAGATATCTTTGCACAGGGTTAAGAGCGATCCTCGGCCGGAGACTTCTATCCAAAAGAGGCCCCGTGCCATTCGGGTATCGGGAGGACCTGACGGAGGTTTGCGAATGAGCGATGAAAAACCACTAGCCGGGAAACAGAAGCAGATTGCGATAAGCGAATTCTTCGAAAAGAACAAGCATTTCCTGGGGTTCGACTCTCTACAGAGATCCATCATCACGGCTGTCAAGGAGGCCGTCGATAATTCTCTCGACGCCTGCGAGGAGGAACGGATACTCCCTGATATCAGAGTCGAAATCAACCGACTCAAGGATGACCGAATAGAGCTGATATCTCAAGACAACGGGCCGGGCATACCAAGAGGGGTCATCGAACACGTCTTCGGCAAATTCCTGCTTGGATCGAGGTTTCACGCAATCAGGCAGACCCGTGGTCAACAAGGAATTGGAATTACTGGAGTAGTTATGTACAGCCAACTCACCACAGGCTCGAAGACCACTGTTATTTCAAAGGTTGAAGGCGAGTCTTCGGCGGTCCGGGTCGACCTCGGTATTGACACGAGGAAAAATAAAGCGATCAAGAGTGGAGAGAGTAGGGACGTCTGGATCGACGAGGTCACGGGCGAGGAAATCAAGCACGGCTTGAAGATACGGACCGAAATGAAAGCCAAATATCAACGAGGCAAGCAGTCGGTCTACCAGTACCTCAGGATGACTTCGATTGTCAACCCACACGCCACCATCAGCCTGACTGTAAAGGACCGTGACGGGAGTGTAATCGAAGAAGGTCACTGGCTTCGCACCACCGACCGTCTCCCTAGGGTGGTAGAGGAAATCAAGCCCCATCCCCACGGCATCCACCTCGGTACATTGCAAAGGATGCTACGTGAAGCAGAGGAGAGGAAGATGACTTCCTTCCTGAGGCACAACTTCTCCGGAGTCAGCATGAGGGCGGCCCGGGAGATCCTTGAGAAGGCGGGGCTTGAGGAGAGCAGGCAACCTCGCAGAATCAAGGCCGGGGAGGCTCAGGCCGTGCTCGATTCATTCCAAAAGGTCAAACTCTTGAATCCGCCTACTGACTGTCTCTCCCCCATCGAGGACCTGCTAATCAAGAAGGGCCTATCGAAGGCGATTGATTCTCGCTTCGCCTCGACTGTTACCAGAGAAACACGGGTCACTCAGGGCAACCCCTTCCAAGTCGAAGTCGGTCTGGTTTTTGGCGGAGATCTGGCCTCTGACAGCCCGATCGAGATCCTGCGGTTTACCAATCGGGTGCCCCTGATGTACCAGCAGGGAGGATGTCTGCTCACGAAGGCGGTGGAATCTGTCGACTGGAAGCGCTACGGCCTAGATCAGCCAGGAGGTAGGGGGTTACCCAAGGGGCCAGCGGCCGTTCTCATTCACCTCGCCTCTACCAACGTCCAGTTCACCAGTGAGGCGAAGGAAGCTGTCGCTGCCAACGAGGAGGTATTAGGAGAAATCAGGAGGGCTCTGATGGAAGTAGGCAAGGGCCTGAGGAACCACCTCAAGAAAAGTTCGCAGAGGAAGAAGGCTCAAGAAAAGTTTGAGCTGATAAACGTCATTCTCCCTGAGATCTCACAAAAAACCTCGCAAATACTAGGCCGGGAGGAGCCTGATCTAGCGCCGATAATCACCCGGATTATGAATGCGGTTTTCTGCGAGGAAGATCTTGGGTGGGACACAACGAGGAAACTGGCGACCTGTGATATCACCGTGTTCAACTACACCGCTCGAGCGCGGGCGTACACAATCTTAGCCAAATGGCCCGAGAGCGAAACTGTCGCCATGGTGGACAACCCTCTCGGAGGTCGTAAGGAGACTCACGGTCTGTGGGCTTGGCGATTGGACACGCTGGACCCTGGCTCCTCGGCGGTTATCTCGTTCACCGTCTCCGGCCTCAACAAGGGTGATTGGCCGGACATGGAAATCTTTTTCAGAGGCAATGGCGACATCATCGGAGCCACCAAAATTGACGAGAATCTACTCGATGAGATGAGAAACAAGGAGGCCCTTGATGCCGCGGCGGAAGAGGTGCGCAGCAAGGAAGATCCTGTGATTGAGAATCTTGCTGAGAGAGCCGAAGAGGTGTTTCGGGTCCCAAATGACGAGGGTGTAATCGACATGGGGTCATTGACTCCAGATCAGGGGGTAGATGAATGAGCATAAGCAGAGAGAAATCCAAGGACGAAGTGATTCAAGCCCTCCATAATGTGGCTTCAGAGATGCATGACAAGATGTCCAAGGGCAATCCTCCAACGATGACACTGCCTGTCCGCTCTAAGAGCAACATCGGCTTCGACCAGCGGTTAGGGGTCTACAAATATGGCAAGAAAAGGACGGTGCGCGACGCAACCAATCTCGGTTCCGCCAAACAGTTGCTGCGCTCACTACACGTCACCGAGTTCATCGAGGAAATGATCAACAGTGGCAAGTCCTCAACCCTGAGAGAGATGTACTACATTTCTGAAGGCTGGGGCAACGGCAAGTTCCACTCACAGAACGAAAGCAATAACCTAGCTGAGGACCTTGAGATTGTCACCAAGTGTCTACGCGAGGACTTCCGTCTGAGGCCGGAGGAGGACGGGGCGAGAATCATCGGGAACGTGACTTTTGAAGAGCGTAATCGACGTGGTGACTGGATGAGGATAAACTGTCGCGACGACGTCGGCGACTCTGGATACGGAGTCCCTTACAACGTCGAGTCAGAGAAACTCAGACTCATTGATGAAGACATAGATTTCGTCATGGCGATAGAGACCGGTGGGATGTTTGATCGACTGATTGAGAACGGTTTTGATGAAGAGGCACGGTGCGCGCTGGTCCACCTCAAGGGGCAACCTGCACGCTCCACTCGTCGAATTATGCGACGAATGAGTGACGAGTGGAAAAAGCCAATCGTGGTATTCGCTGACTGCGACCCATGGTCGTTCAGAATCTTTGCTAGTATCGCATATGGGGCCATCAAGACCGCTCACATCTCGGAGTACCTAGCGAGCAAGGGGGCGATATATCTCGGGATTACTGCAGACGATATTCTCGCTTATGACCTACCTAGCGACGATCTCTCAAAACAAGACCTGGGGGCTCTGCAGGCTGAATTGTCAGACCCTAGATTTTCTACAGGGTGGTGGCAACAGCAGATTGAGTTGATGCAGGAGCTCGGGAAGAAGGCCGAGCAGCAGTCCCTAGCCAAGTACGGACTGGATTTCGTGACAGATACCTATCTCCCTGAGAAGTTGGCTCATCCGGATGTCGGTCTCGCCTACTGATTGAGAAGTCTGATAGCACGGAGCCATCACCTCGGGTCGTGGCAGAAGTTACGCTCTGGGCCAAGAGGCTCTCAGGAGTCTCTCTACTACTGGTGTTGATTGGGGTAATATCCTACTACAACGCCATGCCAGCAATGTTCGATGAGTTGGATCCGTCCCAGCGGCATCTTCTGGAGTTGGAAACCGGAGAGAGTGGAGAAGTCAATTTAGATCAATTAGGGGAATATGTTGCTCTGCGAGTCACGGGGGAGGATTCGCAGTCTGCTGAACTCAGGTTGATTGATGCAATAGGGTCTGAGGAAAGTGGTTCGGCACCCACGCGCCTAGATCTCGAGAGACCTGGTGAGGATGGGACTTTGTATGTCCCTGTGAGGGTCTTCAGATCGGCTCAGGCCGGTGATTACACCCTGCACAATGACGGAAACACCACCCTGTGGTTCGTGGATGATGTATCTGCACAGAAAGCACTGTTCGGGAACGGTTGGTTCGTGATGATGTTCTTCGGGTGCTGCCTCGGAATACCGCTGGGCGTCGTCGCACTCATACTGGTTCTCGCGGGGCGGGGGCAGCGTAAGAAAGCCGGAGGACCCGTGGTCATGTCAAAAGAGGGCAGGCTGCCAACCACCGACGAGTTGTACAGACAGTACCGCGGCCTACCGGAAACAGAGAAGGAGGAGACGGTAGCGGACCCATTCCCTGGCCAAACGAAGGTCACTAAGGAATCCCAGCAGGCTGAGGGTGATCGGGATTGGCGTGGTTGGGATGAGGGTTGATTACTGCCTCTTTCTGATTGCAACCATGATTACTGATATCACAAGAACCGCCGCGCCCAGATAACCAATCATCTGACCAATGAAATCAACTCTGTCTCTCATGTCGCGGCCGTCTTGACACTGGCCCTCATCAGCACCGATAATTTCTCCAATGGTACCTGCCTCGTCTTCGCATTCATCTGCAATCCTCTGATCAATGGCATCAACTACTATTGAAGCAACAAAAGACAAAGCCAGCATCAGCAATCCTGCGATGACTAGTACTGTGACTATTACTGTCTTCCCGGTTCCCATGGCAGTTTTACTAGTTCGTCAGATATTATCCTATGCTCAAGTTGGGTTTTTAGAAGACCTTCACTACCCAACCTCAGGTTGGGAAGCAAGTGGTTGGTTTCGACGAGGCGCTCTCGATACTAGAAAACCCTACTAGACGTCAGATTCTCAGGAAATTGGTCAAGGAACCTCACTACCCTCTGCAACTTTCCGAGTTACTGAATGTAAGTCAGCAAGCGGTGGTCAAGCACCTCAAGGTCCTAGAGGAATCAGGGTTCGTGGATTCCGAACGTGTGCCATCAGAGAAGGGAGGTCCCCCGAAGAAGATGTACAAGGTCAACCAGTCCTTCTCCCTGCGTCTCGACCTCGGACCTGATTTATTCCGCGCAGAGCACAGGAAGATACCAGCTGGAGGACCGATGCGCCTCTCCAACAGATTGCCGCCAGAACTGAATGGGGTGGTCGACAGGCTGGGTACCCGACGCAAGCTCCCGATGGTGGAGGCTATGGGAGTGCTCTCGGAGTTGGACTCTGCTCTCGAACGGATAGACGAGCATCGTGACGCTGTGATAGCACTCCATCAGCAGGTGATGAGAAAAGTCTCCCCCAGCATCTCCGAGCAATCTGGATCCTATGAGGAGAGGCAGTTGGCCCACGCTATCATGAACCAACCCCGCAGGCCACTCGATTTGGATGCGTTCTCGCAGGGACTGAGAATCCAGTCGATGGACGCAGAGGAGATGATGGATGCTCTGCGCGAGCGTCTGATGCGTGATTTCGCGGCTAGCCGCGGTCGTCTCGTCGCGGCGCGCGAAGGGACGCCGTTGCCATGGTGGCTAGCACGTTAATCAGAAGACCATGTCCTCATCGTCAAGGTTCGAAATCATACTGGACTTCTCGGCGTAGCGTATCTTTGCCTCCTCCCTGCGTCCCCACATGACCACTGCGACCACTCCTACTAGAGCGAACGTTGCGCCGAGAATTATGGTCGGCACTGTGTATTGGGCGATGATCTCGATTCCGACATCGAGAATTCCTAAATTCGAGCCCATCTCCTTTGAGACCGATTGGATATTGTTGGTTTCATCGGTCTCGACAATTATGTTATCCGGATCCAAGACTACGACGACGTTGTGTCTTCCAGCCTTGACCATATACAGTAGAGCAATTGTGGGTGGGTCCTCGTTGGCACAGTCGGAACTAGGGTTGTCACAGGGCATTATCGCCTGGACTATTTGCCGGTAAACGATGTTCTCCTCGTCGCACCCGTTCTTCTTGATGTCAGATTTAGTCTGGTCTACGCACAGGATGATGTTGACGTCAGTAGCGTGGGCGTTACCCTTGTTGAGGATTTGTACGTTGACGGAGAGCATCTCTCCGACCTCCCCTGTGTGGGCCGCAGCGAAGACGTCGAGGATGAAGAGGTCTGGTGCCCTGAGTCTCAGTTCAATGACTTGTTCGTTGGTGTCACAATTGGGCCGGTAGTTATCCGGCAAACCGTCTCCATTCGCGTCGAGGGTGCAGGAATCATCCCACACCGCAGTCTCATCGTGGTCACCGCCTGCTTCCGAGGAGCCGAATTCCGATACGACCTTGATTCCAATCTCTCGATTGTTCAGTGTAGCGGCTGGGTCAATCTGGATGATTACGACAATCTGTAGAGTCGAGTAAGCCTCCATCACCGGCATGGTGATTGCATTTGTCTGGGCGGACAGGTAGCAGCCTTCGGCAGGTGGGTCTTCACCCAGAATTTGTCCGACACATGGCCTCTCGATCGGATACTCGGTGTTGAAGTCCTCGAGCAATGCGTAGCTGATTGCCCAATTACCCAGCAGAGGCCCCATCGTAGGGGACGTCTGCCACGAATAACGGTCATCGCTGTCATAGAGGGTGTGATTGTGCAGTGTCGGTTGATCGTCCACATTACCGTGGTTGGTGATGTTTATGGTGAATCGGACAATTCTACCAGGGGCTGTGGACTTGATTCGGCTCTCAACCATCGGATCGACCTCTATCCGCATGTCATGAAACTCGACAATCTCAACCTGTAGTTCGAGGACGTCCCTCAGTCTGGTCCCCTCGTAGGGCTCCTCGCTCAGCACATGCAGGATTATGGTGTACTGGCCAGCGTGGGTCCTCTCTGGTACGTTGAGAAGGATAGGTATGGTCTGTGACTCATCACGGTCTAACTCAGTGAATAGAATCCGAGGGATATCAATATCCCAGACGTGCGATGCCCCAAATGTGTCGGTAATTGAGCCCACTGCTATGTCGTATCTGTCAGCACCGTTTCCTTCGTTGGAGACCGTGGTATCCAACTGGTACGTCTGTCCTGGATGCAGGGACAGAATGGTTTCAGGTACGCTGGCTTCCAAGTCGTACTCTTGGATGACGTTTGTCAGAAGGACCACGGAGTCTCTGACACGCTGCGCTCCCTCCAGATGAGCCTTGACGGTGACAGAGTCACCTAGACCGGCAGTAGCGTTGTACGGTGCGCACATGATGGCAGTGACAGTGTATGGGGTGTCGATAATTGACCAGTAGCGCGGGGCGTTATCTGAGATCCCGTTCCCTCCGGGGGCTTCAGAGAAATCCAAATCCACCGTCCAGTGGTCGAACCTCCATGTCTGCTCGGAAATCTCGGGAGGTCTCTCCTCGGGGCCTCCCGGGGTCGTGAATATCAGATGGCCGGGTGTGAAGTGCTTGGTGACCTCGATATCGAACTCAGAGCATTCGCCGGGCAAGACATACTGCGTCGTGTCTCCGAGATTGAAGACGATGTTGCCCGTGCTCTTGATCGAGACGTTTATCCAGAGTTCAAGAACATCGAAGGTACCTTGATCGATAGAGAGCACTGGCTCACCGGTGGACCAACCTTTCAGGTATATCACAAAGGTCCCGGGATCCTGTGAAGTCGGAACACTGACCTGCAGGTTCCTAGTCACCGACTGGCCGGGATCCAATGATAGCGACGTTGGGAATGTGAGACCCCAACCGAACGGCAGGGCCCATTCGACCTGCCCCTCTAAGGTAGATGGATCGTAAAACGCGAACGTATCGTATACGTTACCTGTATTGGTAACCGTTATCGAAAAGAACGCCGATTCACCCTGTTCGACATCCACCTGGAAGTGACTGGTGTCCAAGTTAATCCCGTGGACGACATCCATCAGCGTCAGAGTAATCCTGTCGTCCCTGATAGCCGGATCCTTGTAGGATATTGCAGTCACAGTGATCGAGGCCAATTCGTCTGAATGGGCCTGATATATCGAAGGGGCGCGGACGCGCATGTACATCGAAACCACGTCGCCGCCGCGCAGGAATACCGGTGTTGAGTCGAATATTGGTGTGTGGTTAGTGGTGAAGAAGAGTGTGGCCGTCCAATTGTTGGGAACGCCTTCCATAGTCACAGTGAAGGTATCGGCCACGAGCTCGGCGGGCCCGGGTGTGGGGTTCGAGATTGTCATGTTGTAGGTGGTCTGCTCGCCGGGTTCAATGGTGTGGTAGTAGGTCTCAGTCTCTGTGAGTGCTACCTCGACTAGCCCAGTCAAGACGTGAACGTAGCACAGCGTGTAGGATCCACCATTGCTGACGTCGTTGCACTTGTTAGTGTCAGACCAAGCAATATGGGCCCCGCTTCCGAGATCATTGGCAAATGCTGGTGGTTGACCCAAATCGGGGACCGCAGGTGAGTTCGGACCGAGCTTGTCGGACTGCCACTCGGTAATCGGGATGACTTCCCACGGGTCGACGATCCCTACAGCGAGCGAATTGAGAGGGAAGCCCGCAGGATAGTCGTCGTTGGTGTGATTCAGTCTAGTGTAAACGACAGTCTCGCCTTGGGTTCCGTTGGAGTTCTCCAACCATGTCAGGTGCACGTTATCGAATGAGTCAGTGATGATGGCTGGCATGTGCGAATTGGCGCCGAAGGGCCGATCAGTTGGAATTCCTTCGATACCTTCGACTTCTGAGATAGCTGAGTCGATAATCTGCTTGATTCCGTAGGTAGGTAACCCGTCAGAGGCTCCGTCCCACGCGCCCGCTCCTCTGAGTCGTAGTCTGGTGTAGTAAATCTCGTAGTTGACATCAATGTCAAATCCATAGGCGCGACCATCCATCCAAGCTAGATGGGTGTTACCGGAGGTGTCTACGGAGATTGCAGGATGTAGGCTGTATGCGTCGTTGAGTGTGATTCTGGTGTCGTTGACCACGACGAGGTTGCCGTATCCTAGGCCGTCGATAGAGGGCCCTAGATCCTCGATGTACCTGTCGGCCGTGGTGTCGACAAAGGTCCCTGAATCTCCCTTCTGCCAAGTCGGAGGTGGGTTCTCCAGCAGCGACAGAGGATCGAGTATGGTCATGTAGATCTCACGCGAATTATTTGTGGATAGGTAGACCATGGCCTCAACCATTAGCTGTAATTCAGCTGAATTGGTGGCTGAAGTCGGGAAACTGTACATCTGACCCTCCGCATTGGTCAGACGGGTGTTTGAACCCGGGCAGGTCCTAGTGTTCAGGCTCACGAAGCCATTGGGGCACTGAGCTAGGTCCATCATGTGGGAGCCGACTTGGGTGGAGCCTGCGCCGAAGCCGGCTGCGAGCAGAGGGACGGGGATAATCCCCGCTATGACGCAGGCGTCGTGGGCCTCATTGATGCTCTGGGTGTCATCGGACTGCTGGGATGGGTCGCCGCCGTACGGACCCTCATCCGAGATTGGGATGATGATCTTGGTCGCGTTGGGGTTCCAGTGGTGGTCCAACTGGGTAGGCGGGTTGCCGGGCACATTGTTACTGACATCGCGCCAAGACAGGCAGGCCCAAGTGGAGCCAGGGCCCCAAAATTCACTGTAGTATCCCCCATCCTGCGGCAAGTTGACTGCGCCGTTGTTGTAAATAACCTCGGTGAGCTCTCTAATACCACCGGAGTCATCTCCTGGGGACAGGCCTAGAGGAGTTGCTCTTGGACCTTGGCTACCCGACCCACCGGTCTGGTATGCAGCGGCGCAATTACCGCTGGTAGCCGCACTCGGCCAGTTACCGCTGAGGGCATACAGGGTCTCGTAGACCGTCATGTTAGCTCGCAAGAGCATCGGCTTTAGTCCCTCGAAGTAACCACCGCTGGCGAAGTAGCCGCCATAGAAAACCACACACATGTCGGCCCACTCGGTGTTCATCGAGCCGGAGGTGTCTATCGGAGCAACCATCTCGACTTTTCCGCCGCGGGTGTCATCCCATACAATCTGAACGAAGTCATCGGCATCGACAGCGACATCGGGGTGCCCCTTGTGGCCGATGATTGGAGTGAGTAGGGTCTCGCCCACGGCGACTACAGCCTCACGGGACTGTAGGTCGGGTTCAATCATGGAGTAGTAAATCTGAGGTTGTTGGTAGAACTTGTCAAGCGGCTCAAACGAGTCCTCCCAGACGATGTGGGCGTTGTTCTCAGAATCGGTGTCTATGGCTGGCCAGTCGCGGTTCTGTGTGTGAACCGAGACTTCGAAGTCGTCGATGAGCGAAATCACGTTGTCGATAGCCGAGTCGCCACTCTGATCATCTTGAGATGGGTCAAGCATGGTGTAGAAGATAGTCCACTGAGCGGCTTTATCGGTCCAAGTGATATGCACATTGTCACTACTGTCAACGCTAATGTCGGGGTGCCAAGCCCGATGTGCACCGGGGTTAGATATCTGGGTCTCAAAAATCAGTACATCGCCTCTGGGATTGTGCATCTGATACCACAAGTGCTGGGTGTTGCGGCTCCAGACGAAGTGCACGTTACCCATCGAGTCGGCATCGGTAGCCACCATCTTATCGTTCGCTGCGCCCCCATTGACAATCTGAATCGCGTCAGTCAAGACCACTTCACTAGCCTCAGCCTGCGGGAATTCGATTACCGCGAAAGTGCTCATCATCATCAAAATAACCATTGTTACGCTGTTTCTCATTTTTGCAGTTTCCATTTCCAAACCTCCAGCAGAGCTGTGTATCGTCCTAGTTTGTCTTCCAGCGATACTTAACCTCGACCCTTTGCCGTCACCTGCGCGCGCGAGGGGGGGCGGGCGTGGAGGGGGTTTCAGGCCCATTCGGAGGGATCGAAATCGCGACCGAAACCACCTGTCTCATCGGTATCTATCTCACTCACCTCTGAATGCACTTCAGGTTGGCTGCCCCTGCTCTGGGCCTTCTTGGCAATCCAATCGTCAACCGGCCCGGGCTTGCCCACGCCGGGCCCGTATGCGAACTTGATTTTGTGAATCAAAGCGAGTTTGGTAAGCCAAAGATGGCGCATCGTATGCATGAACTCATTTTGTGACAGCCCATCAAACCAAATCGGTCGTGAGAGATTGAACGCCTGCAGCGGGCCGGGCACACCATGCTTCTTCTTGCCAACGTGAAGCACCCAGTCGAGATCTGCCTGAGTGAGGTGTATCCTAGTGTCGTGGAGCCACTTCTCCCAATCCCCGGCCTCATTCTCGAAGAGTTCCGTCATTTCGCTCTGCTGACCGTCGTCGACCCTAGTGACTGAGTATATCAGAACCAGATTGCGGTTCTTCGGAATGACGACGTTGAACACATGACCCTGCTTCGTTGGAGGGTAACGGACATGCAAGTGGAGCATGGCCTGTTGATCGGCTACGTCTCGGGCTTCGAGGCGCTCGCTCTGCAGCCACTCGCGCACCCTGTCGCCGGCCTCGCGGGAGTTCATGAGGGGATTGGGGTGCCCGTCCTATTTGAGAACGCCGAGTCGAGGAACCAGTCGGCCCACAAGTTCCTCCAACCGACCACCAGTTACTGAAGAAGCCAGTCTCCTTCTTCTTCGGGAGTCGCCGAAATCAGTCAACATATCATAGCCCCAGAGGAAAACTAGGTTCGACATGTGGATGATAGGGAGGGATACTGCGAGATATATCGGGAGCAGGGCGGTAGCGCCGAAGAGAGAGTAGAAGAATGCGAGGGATATCAATGGCCAGAAGAACAGAGGAGAGAAGATTGCGGCGATCATATGGTGTGTAGTCCTAGCGTCAATTCCTTCGTCCGTGTGATCACCTGCGTACCACCCGACGAGTGCCTGCAGGCCAGTCGTCGGGATGGTGATGGGAGCGAAGAGAAGCATGGCCAGAACCCCCAGTGCCCCCCTGACCAGTCTAGATTCGCTCTTGATTCGTCCTCTCACATCCAGCGTACGGGCGTCTAGGCCTACCGAGTGTAGTATATCTGCGGCCTCCTTGGCGTCCTCGACAAGAGAATTGGTGTCCTCAATAAGAATGAGTTGTTCTCTGATATCGCGGGCTGCTAGTACCTCCTGCTTCAGCGAGTTGAGGGGGGAAGTGGATGAATTCGCTCTCAAGTGGCCCAGCAGGTGCCATGCCCTGTATGTCTCCCAATCTGGAGCATTTGGGGTGATATGGATCAGGCTTTCATACAATTCGTCGCGGAGAGGGATAACTTGTTCTGCGGGTGGTTCAAGCCATTCCCCTCCAGCGAGGCTTGTGTGATGTTGGGGGTCATCGAGGAGTGGTATGGTGATTGGTTCACCAAACTCTACGAAGACATCGGTGCGGAACCAGTAGTGGCATCTGAAATGCAGACCTACAGGCTGAATCACGGGCTGAGGCAGCCCCCTCTCATGCGCAATGCTGGAGGCATTGAGGGTGAACCGGAGGGCGCCGGTCCTGAGAGCTTGCATCTTGGTGTCCTGGTGGGACTTGCCCTCGGGCATTACAATCGCCGCGTGACCCGAGGCGATGCAGTTGGCCATGGTCAGCATACTCCTCTTGTTAATCCTCTTCGCGAACTCAGGATTACTAACTCCTCTCTCCAGTTCTGCTCTCCTGATCACTGGCTGTGAGCCGATTCGGCGTGTGATCCAGCCTATCACAGGCATGGTCATGATGTCGTGCCTACCGATGGCGATGATACGCCTGTCCTGTGATTTCATTATTGCCAGCGGATCAATGAGGCCATTGATGTGCGTGGAAGCATACACCGAGCCACCCTCCACCTCAGGTGGGCTGTCCATCTCTGAGTGCCTGATGATGTAGGACCAGGCTATGTCAACGGCCCGACGGATGACCTCCCAGAAAGATCGATTTCCGGGGTGTTTACCGCTGTGATCCCAAGGCAAACTTTCGAGTTTTTCGACATTAATCCTAGTAGCACTGCTTGATAGCCTCGGGAGCTCGTCGGGCGCATTCTCAGAATCAGCCATGACATACCCACGGGGCTGGTGGTTGAGAACACACCGGGTCATTTCAGATGGCTGCGGATGCGCTCGGCAAGTATTGCGCCCTCTCCGGGATCGAGTTGTGTGGTGGCGAATGGCCAGGTCAGGCCGCTGCCGTCATCGTGTTTTGGGATGATGTGGAAGTGAACGTGGAAGACTGATTGGAATGCGGCCTCACCATTGTTCTGCAGGACGTTGAAATCAGTGGCCCCTGAGGCTGCAAGGACAGCCCTAGATATTCTTGGAAGGACTCTTCCAACTGCAGCAGATGCCTCTTCCGATAGTCCGTCCAGTGTGGCGCTCTGCTCCTTGGGGACAACTAGGGTGTGCCCGATGCTGCATGGATTAATGTCAAGGAATGCGAATACGTGCTCGTCCTCGTACACCTTATGGCAGGGAATATTTCCTTGAATGATGAGTGTGAAAATACTCGGATCTGATTCGACCATGCTATCCCTCTGAGCCGATTATCGCCTCAGCCAGAGCGAACATGCCCTGAAGATGAATCGCGGTGACCAATTCGGTGTTCATCACTATAGAAGAATCTGTGACCCTGATTCCCGACTCTCGCAACCCAGCGAGTCCGGTTGCGGCTGCTTCGAGGGCTTTCTCGTCGCGACTGCCGTTGAGATTTCCCATGATTGACGACATGGTGGTTGAGATTCGTCCTACTGACTCGCCAGCGGTTCCCATCAGGGACGTCACTCTGGCTCGTTCGACCTGAATCGCTTCCTCCCCCAGAGAGGAAGAGCCGAACGATGTACCCGAGGCCCAGACTCCAGCGTGCTCTCCGGCACTGTTTCCACTCACTAGGTCCTCAAGCAACTGGTTCCCGGGCAGCATGCCAGCTCCGTGCATTCCAGTGTTGGCTGAGCGCCCAGCCGCGTAAAGACCTGTAAACCACATATTACCATCGTCGAAGGTTACTCTGCCACTTTCATCCACAGGAGCGCCTCCGGTAGTTGCGGCGACACTTGGCATCAGGGGAATGACTTCAGTGGTAATGTCCAAGCCTGCCCTCTCCCTTACCCTTCTAGTGGTCTGAGCGAACCACGGAGATGCTGCTGCATCGAGTGATCGTAGGTCGAGGACGCATCTTTCACCGTTGAATATTGTCTCGGACTCGACATCCTCTCCGCTCTCCTTGCGCAGTCTACCTCCAGAACCCAGCAGATCGAGGGGGAGGTGCATGTCCGTGCCGCGGATTGTGAGTGGGTGTTGAGGAGAGTTTGCCATGCCGGACAGACCTACACCTGCAGAGGCAGCAAGGGCGGCTCCGATACCCGCTCCATTCGAAGGAGAGGACCATATTCCCTGGTGGCCTTCTGTGGCCAGAATGATTGCTTTTGATTGAATCGAGGATATCCCTCCAGTCAATAGATCCAGCACTACAACACCACGAACCTGCTGATTGTCCATCACCAGAGAAAGGGGGACTAGGTCCGAGCGGCGAGGGATTCCTCTCTTGATGGCCTGCTCTTCGAGAATACGAGTCACCTCTCTGGCTGTGCTGTCCCCACAACCTGTCAGACGAGCCCTGCTGTGGCCCGGAGCCTCTGAGGTGTGAGGCAGCCCTCCCTCTCTGCGGCGCAGAACCAATCCCCATCTCTCAAGTTCAGCAATGACTGAGACTGCCTCACCACAGAATCGGGCTGCTGCGACCTTGTCAGTTGACTCGCCGCCAGCTGTAACCGTATCGTTGCTATGTGCGGTGGAGTCAATCTCATCTATCGAGGCAGCCAAGCCTGACAGAGGGGCTGTGCCGGATGCTGAACCGACACCTGAGGAGTCAATCACCAGAGGAATTGTGCCTGCGTCGGCAGAAGCGATGGATGCTCGCAGAGCCGCGGGGCCGCTGCCTATGATGACGATGTCCCACGACTCCATGTTCACTCCGTTGGTCGCAATCACAATAGTGCCATGAACGTGACGCTCGGGACTCCGTCCCGCAAGGACCTCAATCGGCTATGGAGAGAGCCAGTCTGCGAACAGCCGAGGCTGCGTCAGACATTCGCTGGCCTGCGCTCTCCTGCTGCGCCTTTGACGACAGTGTGGTCTGCACCACAACTGAGGAGAGTGTTTTCCCGTGCTCCCCTCTCAAGGTGACCTGTACTGGATGCGAGCCTAGTTTGGAGTCGGGCCACGCAAGACCGATCCAGAGCACGATGGCGTCATCCAGCAGACGCCCCAGTGAATCGACCTGATCCGTGGCTCTTGCCCTATCAATACGACGGGAGGCTCTGGCCTCGACTCTGATTGTCTGCAGAGCCGGCTCCCCCTCGGCCACCACAACATCGACCTTGACATTGGTAGTAGTTCCGGTATTGTTGTGCAGCATGACGAATAGGTCGGCCTGGCCTTGAGAGCAGCGGGGGGGCAGGTCGAGATCCAGTCTCCAAGACATCTCATTCATCGAGTGGTCGCCTCTGATGGCCGAGTCCTGCAGCCTGTCGATCAACCTGAACAGCCCCGGTTCCCAAGCTTTGGTGTGCGCCAACAGGGTCCGCAGTGATCTCAGATCAAACTTGTTCGATTTGTCAATCAAACTGTCGATTGCTGACACCTTGAAAACACGCTTCGCCTCGGTCATCAATCTAGCATCGTCGAGCAGTCCCTGCTCATTGAGATGCACTGCACGCAGAAGGTGTTCTACGGCCGAATCGGGGGTCTGATTGGCCCTCACACTATCCATTAGGGAGATTTTCCAATCATCCCACGCTGCCGCGGTCTCTGGATCTAGATGTGCGACCATAAGGTCGGACAACGGCCTGTTCAAAGTACTGTCATGCAGAGTCGGGGCGTGCAGGGAGAGTAGGGGAAATGAATTGGAGCGCATGGGAATTGAGTCGTCCAATATTAGTGAGTTGAGGAAACACAGTGCCCCCAGAGCCATCGAAGCGCCCAAGAGTAACGACCCGAGAGTATTGCCCGTCTCGAGGTCCCTCACTGCAATCAGCGCCACCGCACCGAGTGCTGCTGATAGGAGGCGTATTCTCTCCCTCAAGGACCTCTCCCCCAAGGTGTTGAGAATCCGCTCCACACCTGGATAGGCATCCATCGATCTCTGGCCCCCATCTCTCAACTTGAGTCGGTCACGCGCAGACATCCCCGCGAAGGTTGCCGCGAGATTGGTGGGGATTAGCAGCACAACAAGGAGAGTATATGCTGCGATGGCTGCATTGTAGGAGGCGAAATCCCACTTCACCAACAGCAGACCGGCGCAGATAGGGGCTACCAAAGAGAGGGTTTGACGAATCAAAGGAGTCTTGGCGGACCCAGAGACGCGAGTCCAGAAGCGCCTCCCGGTATCTCTGGCTGCCACTCTGCGAGAGAGTGCTCGCTGGTTCGAGGCGCCGAACTTGCTCGAATCCGAATACGGTGTCGGCAGCTTCGGGATAGGGGCCTCCATGGAACTTCGGAGGACGCAGGATGCTTGATGGCATCGGCGCTATTGCTGTCGATGGGGGGTGATTCTGCGAACGTTACCTTTCTTGGGGAGAGTGCTGTCGCAGAGCCGGGCGATTAGTGTAGTCTGGATATCACCTTGGCCTCCTAAGCCGAGAACACGGGTTCAAATCCTGTATCGCCCGCCATTCCATCAGCCGAAAGCGAGACCGTGTTCCCTTCCAGCTCTGGCGACTTTGTGTAGGAAATTCTCGAAGGGGATTCGTGCGTGCATTGAGCGATTGAGTTGGGTGTCACAGTCAGCCAATGACCCTAGCAGCTGCTCACGGAGGGGATCGGGGAGAGAGAGTCTACGACCGACTAGAACGTCGTGGAGTTGGTGGACTACGTCGTCGGAATCCATTCCGTGGTCGTTCATCATGCGGTCGATTTCGGCCAATGCCCCTGCCAGCACCTTCTTCTTGCGGCCTCCTCGATTCTCCCACCTCCACTCGACCACTCTCCCTCTCAAAGCAAGTTCCAATAGGTGTCTGCCAGACTGCAGGGTGGTTGACTGAACTAGGGTGTGAACCGCCGAGCGATCTTGTGCGAGACCTCTCAGGTGCAGCATCTCCAAGGTGAACAGGGCCTTCCTGAGGTTACCTCCCGAGATGTAAGCAATGTCCTCAAGTACCCCATTTACGGTCTCCACGCCCTCTGATTCGGTGACTGAGTACATAGTGGACAGCATTGTCCCACGCTCAGTCGCCGGAATTCGGATCATCTGAGTTCGAGAGCGCAACGCGTCGATAATCCTCGAGGGGGCTCTTGCCACAAGGACAAACCTAGAGGCGTTTCCAACAGTCTCCATCATCCTGCGCAAGTAGGCCTGTCTGATTGAGCCAAGGTAATCAGCGTCCTCGAGGACGATGAGTCGGCTCACAGGCAGGACACCGGGAATGATTTCGATTTCCCTACCGGCAGGGGCAACGTCGTTTGGGGAGCCGGTTGAAATCCCTCTGTCAAAGGCATCTAGGCTGAGTCTTCCAGCTAGGGTGTCGCTCGAACCAGTACCGCCGGGCCTGAGAAAATTCTCAAATGTGTTCATGGCGCCACGTTTCCTGACAAGGTCGCGGGCCTGCAGTACGTGTGTCGTGGAACGCCACCCTCTTCCGAGAATCTGGCGGGCAACCAATCGCCATGCTGCCGTCTTACCCACACCCGCCGGGCCGGTTATCAGCAAGTGCGGTGGCTCGGCGGATAGGCTGGCCGAGAGTAGTGCCTGACGCGCCTTGTCGGGTACGGCCAGTTGCTCGAATGTTTGAGGCGCGTGGGTATTCAACCAGCCCGTCATGAGAGGTCGTCGGATAGGCGGGACTTGAAGACCGCGCTGCTCACTCGGCCTTCAGGGTCTTGTGACGTCCTTCCTTACGGGGTTTGACGAAGATCCGGTATCCACACTTGTGGCAGGACTTTCCAGCGGTGCCTGCCTCAGTCCAGGTTAGGTGGCCGCAACGCAGACACTTGTAGCGGATCTCAAGTGGATCCATAGTCGACTCACAGTGAGTGCACTTGGGCAGCTCAGCAGGGGTCCAAGCCCTTCGATCGGTGCGATTGCAGCTCCTGCACTTGTGGAGCACGAGACGTGCTGCTTCGGTGGACATCGAGCCGGCGACCTGCCGGGCCTTCTTCAATCTGTCCTCTGCCTCACCGGGCTCTGCGGGCCCGTTCACATACCCCTACGAAATTCTCGAAAATCCTCGCACCATACTCTGAGTCGTTTACTTCGGGGTGAAATTGAAGTCCAAATCTATCTTCAGATTCGTTCTGCATGCCCTGCACTCCGCAGGACTCGCTGTGCGCGGTAATCACAAAGCCGGGAGGTGCTTCTGCGACCTCGTCATTGTGGCTCTCCCAGACTGTCTGCTCGTCTGGGGTTCCCTCGAAAAGTGCGCCACCACCACCAACGAGAGAGATGGTAGCAGCGCCGAACTCAGGTTTTGGCGCCTCGGCAGCACTGCCACCGTAGAAACCGGCCATGAACTGATGACCAGCGCATATTCCGAGTATGGGAATGTCCATGTCGAGGAAACTCCCACAGTTGCCTAGTTCTCCGGTGAGACCTACGCGGGCTGCCCCACCCGATAGAATGAGGCCGTCCACGGGCCGGAGCTCCTCGACGGGTGTGTCATTGGGAAGAATCTGGGTATCAACACCTAGGTAGCGCAGCATGCGCCACTCACGGTGAGTCCACTGGCCGCCATTGTCGATGACATCAATGACGAGGGGGGGCTCACCCATGTCGAACCCCAGTGGGGACGGGTGATGAACAATACCCTATCAAAGATTGAAAAAGAGTGGCCTTGTCGAAGGGCCTCTGCCCTGATGGTGTAGTGGCCTATCATGCAGCCCTGTCGAGGCTGCGACCCGGGTTCAAATCCCGGTCGGGGCGCCACTCATTCACCCGAGTCATCTTCCCACCAACCAGGTTCGCTACCGGCCTCTGGTTCCGATTCCAGTGGGTTTTCGTCTTGGTGTCTCAAGCAATAGTCGGAGGATCTGAAAGTCAATGCAGAGCATCCTTCGTGCGAACAATTGCGGAGTGCGTCTCGGTTCTCAATAAGTCGCTTACTCCGGTTGCCTGTTGGAGCTGAAGTTCTCAATTCGGTGGATGGTTTTTGAGCGTTTTTCACAGCAGAATCGGCGGCGGCTGCGTAGAACAGCCCGGAACAAATTAGTTCACCAATCAGGTTAGCGATCATGGTGGTTCATTGAAGGAGGTGAAATAAGTCTGTCTACGGCGTTGGGGCCATTCATGCCTCAAAGGAGCACTGTGGATATGGGGACTGCATAGGTGGTAGGAAGAGGTCTGTGCAGTCACGGTTAACTGTGGACAATCCCAAGAGACTCGAAGAATCGAGATTTAGTGTTACAGGCATCATCGAGACTGGGCTTGGAACATAATCCTCACCAGTTTGAGTAATAATCAGGTTGATGGCATCACCGGAGGGGATGATTACATCCATTCCGAAGAATTCCATTTTTGCGATTACCGTCTCTCCTGGAGTCAATATCTCACCATCACTACCTCCTGCATGGAATCTCAGGTCCATCACGGCATGCCCTAGATGCATGCCACTGCTTGCTTGGACCATTTCCACGAAGAGATGTCCACTACTTGCGAAAAGGGATATTGTGGCCTCAACGTGGAAAGTCGGGGTCCCAACAATGCGAGTCTCAACATCGAACTCGGGACACTCAACAATCAGACTGGAAGTCGCTGTGATTGTGTTGCTGCCACCTATCGAACAGGAGTCCATGTCAAAGTAAAGCCACTCTTGATCGGGAGGTGGATAGTTGGGTTCAACCCTCCATCCTCCTATGTTGTCCTGAACCTCGGCAATCAATCTGGGTTGGGGCCCCTTGTCCTTGAGGTAGAAATTGAACCATTCCAACATATCATCGGCCCAATCCCAACGCAGTGTATACGGGAATGCCTCGGCCCCCCGCCCGCTGTTCAGACCCTCGTGGCCGCTTCTGCGGTCAGGATAGTCGTGGCCCCATTGCCCGTAGAGGCCCTTGACATCAAAGCCGGCCTCAAGCAGAGTATTGTGTACTGGGAAAGCCATGTGAGGGTCAACGTTCCAATCCTGCAGACCGTGGATGATGTACACAGAGCCGTTGTAATTCTGCAGAGCTCTGGTCAGGAAGTGGCGCTCGGTCCAGTAGTCGCTGCCGGTCCACGCGAGATTGTCGCCGGTCAGATACGCCCCCACTCCTGCGTAGTATCCCTCGAAATACCCCTCACAAGCATTCTGGGCGTCCTCAAGGTCGCCGTCCAAACCAAAGCTGCCGTAGACGCCGTTGTGCATGATGGCACCACGCGCCTCCATGCTGCCATTACGCCACATCAGGTCATGAACGCCAATCAGTCCAGACATTGGCACTATGGTCTTCAGGTGATCTGATCCCATTGCTGCTGCTTCCCACGGTGTAGAGCCGTCATACGATTTCCCAATCACGCCGACATTCCCGTTCGAGAAGGGTGCGTCTCCGAGATATTCCACAGCAGCATGTATCCCCTCTTGCTCATCGAGACCCATGAGATCCATACAGTGGTTTGACTCTCCAGTACCAAACACAGACACCTGAGCGACTCCGAAGCCATGCGGCACGAAGTTCTCTATTAGGAAACGACCGAGTCTATCTGCTGGAGTCAGGGCGTCAACATCACCGTCGTCGTAGTACGGTCCGATCTCGGCAATTACGGGGACTCGGCACTCCTCGGGTAACTCTGCGGCGTCCATGTCGCATCCTTCGATAACAGGAAGCCACAAACCCATGTGGACTTCTGCGCCACCGGTGACTCCGGCACCGCCATCACTCGCAGTAATGGCTGGCACAGGGACATAGATTGAGCGAACGGTGTCGACACCAAAAGAGCCGTTCCATGAGACTCGACTAAACACATCGTCGTCCTGATAGAACTTGTTGGATCGATCCTCGACGTCTGGGAGCCAGTGCTCGTACTCTGGCTCTCCTTGTAATTCGTCCTCGAAGCCAAAACAACCCGTTAGAGTAGAAGTGAGCAAGATGAGAGTTAGGAAGGAGCACCCCAATCGAGTTGCCATACTATTCACCCTCAGAAGTTGTGGCTATCCATGCCTCGAAGGAGCAAAGTCGCAATGTGGAGCTGTAGTCACGCTTGATTCTTAACACGGGATCAGGCATGCCCTCTAGACGATTTGGGAGTGCGGAGCGGATAGCGGCGTTAGCAGTGTCAATCTCTGATTCTGCTACTATCACTCTGCCTCTGATTAAGCTCGGGGATCGAGTGTCCAACAGTGGAACAAGAGATGGGAGGAGTTCGATGGTTCGATGTGGTAAGTTGACCAGTAGTAAGTCCCAGTTACCAGAAATTTGTGGATCCGATGGCAGGGAAGTGGCATCGGCCACCCCAACGAGTCTGTCAGGGTGAATTTGGGAGAGGGGAATGGGGTCACTAGGGTAGTCCCTGCCGTCCCAGCGACGCAGGTTGTCGAACAACATCTCGACGGCGTCGGGGTTGAGATCTGATGCGAGTGCTTCGCCCACCAAATCTGGCTCGCCGAGAAGTGTGGCGAGTGCCGGACCGACGCCGCAAAACGGGTCGCATACCCGCAATGGGCGACCGAGCAAGGAGTGAAGTTTCTTGGCGAGAACCAAGGTCTCGAGTCTTTCCGACTGTAGTTTGGTGGAGAAGTATGCCCGGGTGGGGTCGCATAGAATGCTTCTTCCAGACTCTCTAACCATTACTCTGGTGCTAGTAATGTCATCAGGGATGTTCTCCGAGAAGATTACGTCGTCGCGACGCGCACCTATGATGGACAGGTCCCGGATTCTGAGTTCACCCAGCACCCCTCGATCAGACAGGACTAACCTGATGTGGGGATGTGATTGAAGCTTGGCGGTGGCAATCTGCTGGGAGTAATCAGCGACCTCATCATCCAATCTCACGATCATCATGTCGCCGAAGAACTCGTGCGAAGATGGCCATGCCTCGCCGTGTCGCTCGACTGTCTCCTCACCAATCAACACCCTCAGATACTCCCACCAGTCACTGTCAGCTCTCTCATCGGGCTTGCCCTCGTGCTCCACAACCTCGAATTTTGCTAGACCTTCTGGCAGAGATAGAGGGGCGCCAAAATCTAGTGGTATAAGCCTAGAATCACCGTCCTCGGCCGGGAACACATGCATGGCGGGAGCGAGCAGGTCGTGCTCGCGAATCAGGCCTAAGGCCTGCTCCACCTGGCGATTAGGCACTGAGATATGGCGCATCACGTTCATGATGTGCAGCGGGGCAGCCCGCTTCACCATGACGGATGGAGTGGGAGGGCCCGGACTTTGGCTGATTGGCATCGGACCGGGGGACCTCGACCACATGACCGAGCGGGCTAGGAGTGTTGCTAGAGAGTGCTCCAAGAGATTCCTAGAGGGTTACACTGCGGTCCTACCACCTAGTGAGGAGGAGCGTTTGGAATCGGTTGTAGGTAGTTGGGAGAAACTGATGCGTAATGGGGTCGAGAAGCCCAACAAACTGCTCAAGTTAGCTAGCAAGCGGCCAGTGGCCCTTCTGATTGTCGGCGACCCCATGCAGGCGACCACACACATAGATCTGGAGGAGCGATGTGCTGAGGAGGGGATTAATTTCCACGTGATACCCGGTCTGACCGCCACTGCCCTTGCAGTCTCGCTTTCTGGATTGCAGTCATACCGATTCGGCCGGCAGGTCACCATCCCATTCTCGGCCGGTGACTACCTGCCGACATCCCCACTGGAAATGATATGCAAAAACAAGGAGTCTGGGCTTCATACTCTGGTATTGCTCGACCTCGATCCAACAGGAATGGGTTTGGAAACACCGCGCCCAATGGTGCCCGGCGAGGCTGTGGCCTTGCTCGAGAGGATGGGTGAGCGAACTGAGAGTATCTCGTCGTCGCTCGACCAACCCATCAGAAATTGGGTTGGGATGTTGTTGAGCGACCTTGGCACCGAGGAAGAACAGGTTGTATCGGGCACTCTTGGGGAACTTTCGGAAATAGGCATAGGATATGTGCACGCGTTCATACTCCCAGCCGAGTTCAGCGGTATGGAGGAATCTGCCTTCGAGCGCCGCAGGCTCCCCAATTAGACGACGGACTCAAACAGGGGCTTTGCTTGGAGGGGGCGAGAGAGATGGCGAAACCCCCTGCAGAAGTCAGTTTCCCTGGCGACAAAAATCGTCGCAAGAAGATTCGTATGCGAGGGATAAAACAGGCCTCGAAGGAGATTCAGCACCGGCTTGACAGGAACCTCGAGGAACTCATGGACGACCCTGAGATCTTCGTGCCGGAAATAAGGGGGGAACTGGACGGGTCGTTTTTCTCGAAAGACAAGATGGCGAAGACGCTCAAAGAACTCTCTCAAGTGGCCTCGAAACGTAACGACCCCAGATGGCTGCGCAAGCGGATGACGAAGAAAGGGGGTGACCCCGTATGCTGTGCGTTGGCTGGTAGTCTGCTTGCCGCAACGGAAGAAGATCGGTCCACTGTCGCGGTGTTCAAGAATCCCCTGTTCGGGGTCGCCAGTTACATCCGCAGAGGCAATGGCAAACAGAGCCATCTCGCAGGAATTCAGAATCACACTCATCCAAAGTTACGTCTGCTAGTCTGGGACGAACACGCCAAGTCAGGACAGTGGTTCTTCTCATGGGACGGTGGTTTCGTATTCACTGGGAATACCCCCTCTCCTCCGGCTGAATGGGTGGATTGGAGCCTTGATAACGCTTCGATCGAGTTGAGTGGCGACCAGGTCAAATGGAGTAGGGGACTCGATGAGCATACAGTTGCTGATGGTGAGTTAACCGAGGCCGGTTGGCTGCGTATGGAGTTCGGTGATGGGGCTGTAGTAGGCCTTTCTCAGGCTGCTCTGGCAAAGTCCGAGGAGCAGTTCGCCCAAAGCGTGGCGATGGGGATGATGCCGCCCCGCCTTAGGGACGTGTCCAGCGTTGAGTGGATGTGGAGGCCAGAGGGATGGCCAGAGGACAGAGATTTGCCTGAGGAGGGGGTCGAGCGGCTCGAGGAGGTTCTCGAGGCTTGGCTTGGGCTGGCACTCGATGATTCCCTTCTAGCGAGATCCTGCAGAACTAGTATACTGAACTCCATCGGCGATGGTTATGTGGTCGGGACCCACTGGTTTTCAGAGGAAGCAAGGGGGGATTTCCTAGAGCACATGTCGGGGGCTGCAGAGGAGAGAGCTGCGTTGGCCTGCATCCTAGACTCACTGGAGACGGGGATTCACGTCAGGACCGATGGATTGGTCCTTGAAATCGAGGATGATGTGATCCGCTTCGAGGACTACGCCTGCCACCCCAATCTTGTCGCACTCTGGCCGGAGCACGGTCTCACCATACTCGAAGAAATCTATGAGATGACGGGAGAAGATGCTGGGGCTGTTCTAAGCAAGCAAGAGAAGCGTAAGCAGGGCTTTGGGGCATTCCTCCGCGAACTCGGTGAGAGCAGGTCCACGGCCATGCGACTGGAGAGACTGCCATGGGAAGCCGGCTCTCTACCTAGTCCACTGGACTTCGTTGACGATCTGATTAGGCAGGCGGTCGACAGGGGGGTTGCTTCCACTGTCTCCAAGGCACGGAAAGGGAAGGGGTTGGAGATGGCGATGGGTTGGGCTTGGCTCAATGTGCACGATAGAACCGAGTCGGACGCCTGGCGCTTCGACGAAGCCAGCCGGGACAAAGGGGGCGATTGGGTCCCGGCTCTACAAGCATTGTGGGATGCTGCTGAGGACCTGTTACTCAACGACAACAAGGATGCGGTACAAGACTACGAAGCGGCGATGAAGTGGCTTTCTGAGACTAGCGGTTCGGGCGTGCTGCCCTAATCAGTGCGAGAGAGTTATCCAAATTGCAACAGCGAACAGCGATACTCCCATCACCCGATTGAGGTTTTTCGCAGATTCGGGACTACTGAAGGCGCTCTTCAGAAGAGTGCCGAAGGCGGCCCAAGATATCACTGCGGGCAAGCCAAAGATAAGGTTCAGGAAAACAAGCAGGGCCTTGGCCTCAAGCCCGGTTCCAAACAGGGACCCGAAGGCTGTCATTAGCACGAGGAAGTGAATCCAAGCCTTCCCATTAACAACTTGCAGGACAATACCTGTAATGGTACCAAGGCGTTCGCTCTCCTGAACTTCTTCCGATATTGGAGAGGCCGTGGCTACCTTGAATGCGAGATAAGCAATGTAGGCCGCACCAAGATATCTTAGCAAGTTGAAGAATGACTTGTTCTCCTCGATAAACACTGTAGCGCCACCGACAAACAAACCAAGTGTCGACCAGCCGATTGCCATACCTGCAATCAGAGGGAGGGTTGCTCGTAGACCATGTTGGGATCCATGAGCAGCGCATAGTACATTATTCGGACCCGGAGAAAAACACATCGGGATGATGAAAACAAGAGTGGCAATCAGTAAATCAGTGTCCATGCGGACACCTCAAGCTCTGGTTTCTAGGAAGGCGTTTGCAGTAGTCAGTGCTTGATGCATATCAGCCCACAGGTCCTCGACGTCCTCTATCCCGACGCTCATTCGTACGAAGCCGGGAATGACGCCTGCCTCGGCCCTCACCTCCTCGGGAACGAACATGTGGCTGGAATTGAACGGGCACTCTACAAGGCTCTCTATGCCTCCGAGGCTGGTGGCCTCGAAAATCAGCTCCAGTGCTCTCATGTAACGCAGTGCAGCCTCATCGCCTCCCTTGATGACGTAAGACAGCATGCCACTTCCTCTAGGCATAATTCTCTGGGCGACTTCGTGGTCGGTGTAACTCAGGAGGGAAGTGTGGTTGACGCTCTCTATCATCGGGTGTGCCTCCAATCTGCTCGCTAGTTCAGCAGAGTTGGCAGCGTGGATTGGCATGCGAGCGTGGAGTGTCCTCATCCCCCTTTCAAGCAGGTAACACATATGTGGGTCGGCGGCGCCACCCAGATGCACCTTCTTGGGGAATATCTCGGCCACTAGTTCCTTACTTCCGACTACGATTCCGGCTATCAAATCCGAGTGTCCTCCGAGGTACTTGGTCCCTGAGTGAATGACTAGGTCGAAGCCCATTGATATGGGATTGCATGACCAAGGGGTTGCGAAGGTGTTGTCAACAATGGCGATGAGACCGTGTTTCTTAGCAACCGCAGCCATTGCCTCCAGGTCGCACACCTTGAGAACGGGGTTAGTCAGAGTCTCTACGTACAGAATCTTGGTGTTCTCCTGGATAGCGGCCTCATAGGACGAAGGGTCCCTGATATCAGCCATCGATACCTCGATGCCGAATCTCGGTAGATCCTCGGTCATGAATCCGTATGTCCCGCCATAGCAGTCGGGGCTCGCCACTATGTGGTCACCCTTCGAGAGTAATGCGAGCAGTGTCGTTGTGATTGCCGACATCCCACTCGCGAATGTTTCCCCATCCTCTGCACCCTCAAGGGCGGCAACCTTCTGTGCCACCCCCTCGGAGTTGATGCTTGAGAGGCGGCTGTACAGTGCTGTGTGCTGGGCCCCATCGGCCCAGCCCTGATAGCGCTCATCGGTCAGGCGGTAGGTCGAGGTCAGGAAGATAGGGGTGGAGGCGGCTCCCTCGATATTCTGGGTGCCTGACCATATCGCCCGTGTCGCGAATCTCTTGTCGGAGTACTTGTCGCTCATGGAACTCCGAGAAGTGATTGTTTCATCAACTATACGCCGGTTATATTTATAATATGTCGAATAAAAAACATAAATACACAGATTATCCGACTAAATGTCGGAATATTTTATTTCTTACCGTCACTTCCCAAACTCATGCCTACCTCTGAATTGGACATCAAGGATGCAAACATAATTCGAATGTTGAAAGAAGACTCGAGAGCCAGTACACAGGCTATAGCCGATGCTTTAGCAATGCCTAGGGTCACCGTTCATGATAGGATAAGGAGGTTACAAGAGAGGGGGATTGTGCGGCGCTTCACGGTGGAACTTGGAAAGGAGGAACTTGGATGGAGTCTGCACGCCTTCATCCTCGCCAACTGGGCCGGAGAGAGGGGGGAGACCGACAGGCGGGATGTGGCTCAGGAGATCTGTAGCATGCCATTCGTCGTCGGATGCCACATAGTCACCGGACAGTGGGACTTCATCATCGAAGTTCTAGCAAAGAACATGGAGGATCTCGGTGACTCAATTCTCGATGGGCTCTCAGCAATACAGGGAGTGGGTCACACTCAAACTCTGGTCTCGTTCTACAACTTTGATGGAGAGGCAAAAGCCCTTAGTTAATCCAGCCCGATAGCTGCCAGCACTGAATCCAAATTGGCGTCAACCACTGTCGATTCGGCGAGAGAGTTCTTGACCGCTACCTCGGGGTCCTTCAAACCGTGGCCGGTCACGGTGACAACTACTGTGCTGCCTTTAGGAATGTTACCGGCAGCGTGGCACTTCAGTAAACCTGCGATGCCGGCAGCTGAGGCAGGCTCCACAAATATCCCAGCAGTGCGAGCCAGTATCCTTTGAGCATCCAGTATCTCATCGTCACTCACCATGTCGATTGCTCCTGATGACTCGGTGGCTGCTTTGATCGCGTGTTCCCAACTTGCTGGGTTGCCAATGCGTATCGCGGTGGCGATAGTCTCGGGGTTCTCTACAGGGGCTCCGCGCACAATCGGAGCGGCCCCCTCTGCCTGCCACCCCATCATCTGAGGCAGTCCCTTGCTTCTCCCCGCTTCGCGGTACTCTTTGTAGCCCAACCAATAGGCGGTGATGTTGCCGGCATTGCCCACTGGGAGAAAGTGCATGTCGGGGGCATCTCCAAGAGCGTCACAGACCTCAAACGCCGCTGTCTTCTGACCCTGTATGCGGAATGGGTTGATGCTATTCACCACTTCAATCTCATCCCTCTCACCCAACCTCCTGACGATTTCGAGGGCATCGTCGAAGTTGCCCCGGACCTCGAGGGTACGGGCTCCATGGATTAGCGCCTGAGCCATCTTTCCATAGGCAATCTTGCCCTCTGGTATCAGGACTAAGCAAGTCATTCCGGCAACAGCAGCATAGGCCGCAGCGGAGGCACTGGTATTGCCTGTGCTGGCACACACCACAATGCTGGCCCCGCGCTCAGCTGCCTTGGTGACGGCCAGTGTCATTCCCCTGTCCTTGAACGAAGCCGTCGGGTTGAGTCCCTCGTACTTGACAAAGAGGCGGAAGTCTCCTCCGATATCACTGACGATGCCTGGGGCCTCGATGAGAGGAGTGCCGCCTTCGTTCAACGTGATCGAGCGGGTTCCCTCAGACACCGGTAGGAATTCGCGATAGCGTCGAATCACGCCGTGGCCCGTCATGGTCAGACCAGATGGGTTTCAGCCATGAACCTCACCCGTGCTACCAAAGCGCCCTGCTAGGTTGAGGCAAATAGCAACTACAGGTCCTATCAGGATAGCGAAAAGGATAGTGCCCTCCCTAAACGTCCCTCCCAGCAACACCCCGAATACTAGAACAGAAACTTCGATGCCGCCTCGGACCCTTGCTAAAGGAAACCCGGAGGCCTTCTGCAACCCGGTCATCCATCCGTCCCGCGGGCCCGGTCCCAAATTGGCTGTGAGGTAGATGCCGCTGCCGATTCCAATCAAGAGTACGCCAACTAGGACCTGTGCCACAGCCAATGCCTGTGAATCAGGGGCTGGTAAAAGTGGTACCATCACCTCAATCGCCAGAGAGATGAAGACCGCATTGAGGATTGTACCGACGCCGGGCTTCTCCTTCAAGGGGATCCAAAGGAGAAGTACGAGGATGCTGACAAGGAAAGTGGCTTGACCTACAGACCAATCGATGTTCAGTGCTATTCCCTCTGCCAATACAGTCCAGGGTGTGTTGCCGATTCCCGCTGCAATCAGTATGGCGTCGCCGGTGCCGAATATCCAGAGTCCGGCTATCAGAATCAACAGGGTCCTAGCGGGTGGCCTAGTGGTCATGGGGTCAGTCGCGCTCCACCAGGTAGTAGGGACCTGTTTGGCAGGACGCAGTAATGAAAGCACGCCCATAGGCCACGATGGGCTTTCAGTCTTGAACCCAATCGGAGAATCCGGGTGTTCTGGATGCCTTTTCCTAGTACTATCCGCGGATTCCCATACGAGTGATTGGAGATTATTAGCTCAATGAGTTGGTTCTTGGTGTCGGCACTTTTTCGATCACATTCATTGCCATTCGATGAATTCTGAATCAGATATTTCCAGCGAAACGGCGTCGGGCCAGCCAAGCAGTCGCGAGAGGAAAACCAGCGCCGCACGATTGGTGATATTCGCGACCTGCTGAATGCTCAATTGACCGTCGCAGTATTCGGGATAAGCGTCACAGCCTATCGGTGAAAATTGGTAATGACCGGTATTGTTGATGACTCCAAAAGTCAAATCAACGCCATCGCCAATGTCTTTGACGATTTGTGAAACATGTTCCAGATCTGTCGTTTCATCGGAATCTCCTGTGAGAATAAGCGTCGGAATGGCAATGTCAGAAAGACCGGTTTTTAGCACTCCTCCATTCCAAGGAGCCAGGGCGATTGAAGCCCAGATTCTGTCATCTCGAAGTGTGACCGTGTCCTCGTTTGGGCGTTCGTTCCACCAAGCATCGCGGATTTCGCAGCCCTCTTCGATTCCTCGATCGCATGCCTCAGTCAGGTCGTCTGTGTCAATCGTCGCTCCCGCCAAAGACAATGTCGTATAGCCTCCGAACGAATGGCCGGCCACTGCATATCCTGCATCAGCATCCAAACAATTCTCGAAGAGTCCTTCTGCTGCAGATTCGTCAACCAGCCAATTGAACGTATCCATTATATCAGTGGGTCTCCGCAAAATCAATTCAGGGTATTTTTCCTCGGTGTTGTCAAAGAATGTGTTGAACTTGTGATCGGGCGCGGCGACTATGAAGCCGTGTGAGACGAGTCGTTGCATGAGGAATTCGGTGTTCCAGCGCATTCCAGTGTTGCCGTGTGAAAACACCAGAACGGGATGGATTTCGGAGCAGTCGATCGAGGGGGAGTCCCACGATTCACCCAGATAAAGAGAGTCGTAAATAACCACCTCACCAGACTCACCAGATGCCGGATACCAAACTTGGACAGTGAGTTCTAGACCGGTCGATCCAGTGAATTTGTAGTCATTTGTACCGACTGAATATGGTCCGGACTCGAGTAGTGAAGTTGCAATCGTCAACGGGAATGGATCGTCTGGGTCAATGAATCCATCGCCATCATCATCGGTGTCGGCATTGTCGCCGACTCTGTCACCGTCGGTGTCGGTGGTTTCGGTTGGGTCGTCGGGGAACGCATCCTCGTTGTTGGCAACACCATCGCCATCTCGATCAGCATCGGTAATGTCTCCGATCCCATCACCATCGCTGTCGCTAATCTCGCTGGAATCGAGTGGGAACGCATCGTTGGAGCCGCTCACGCCATCACCGTCAGCATCTTCATCGCAAGCATCGCCATCACCGTCGGAATCGAGGTCGCTCTGGTCTGAGTTGGGGATGTTGAGACAATTATCATCGACATCGGCGATACCGTCGGAATCTGCATCGTCGAAACCGAGGCAGCCTGATAGGATCGAGAGAATGAGAATCGATATGACGGGAAGGACTGTGTTTCGCATCTCCATCACTCGCACAATATGGCTCACAGCACATCGAAGAGGTGATTACGAATCAACCCGATGCATAGTTTGAATGCAAAGTGTCTCTTAGCCTCGATACGGTGAGCCTGTGAAGGAGTGGGAACAGCCTATTGACACCGGGGAAGCTCCGGAGGACGGTTCCCACTTCGATGTGATTGTAGTAGGGGGAGGTCCTGGGGGCGCGGCCGCGGCCTCCTACCATGCGATGAATGGCTGCCGGGTGTTATTGCTCGAGAAAGGAGTCTGGCCTCGTGACAAGCCGTGCGGAGATGCCGTGGGGGGAAAATCACTGTCTCATGTCGAGGAGCTCGGCGTGCTCCCTATGATCGAAGCCACTCCTCACTACGTTGTCGATTCCATTCTCTTCGGCAGCACCAACGGTTCAGAGGTCAGGGTGATGCTGCCCAAGGAAACCTATGAGGAAAAGGGGTTGATGTCAGGCTATGCCCTGCCTAGAATTCAATTCGACTACATGCTGTTCAAGCGCGCTACCGAGGTAGTAATCGAAGCGGGTGGTGCGGTAATCCAAGGCTTCTCTGTCAACGATGTACCTGTTGTTGGTGCGGGTGAAGGAGCGAAGATATTGGGAGTAAAAGGGAAGATAGGAGGCGCTCGGTCCGAGGAGCCTGAGCTTGCCTTCAGTGCTCCCTTGACGATTGGAGCGGGTGGCTACAACTGCCCAGTATCACGCACTATCACCGAGGTCTACGAAGAACCATTCCGAGATGATGAGCACTTCTGTGGGGGCTACCGTGAGTACTGGGAGAATGTTGGTGGCCTCGGGGACTCAGAGGGGCCGATTGAAATTCACTTCATCGATGAGGTTCTACCCGGATACTTCTGGCTATTCCCGGTTCAGAAGGGAGTGGTAAATGTCGGCGTTGGCATGCTGATATCAGAACAGAGGAAGCAGAAGGGAAAGAAAAAGTCCCTCAAGAAGATACAGAAGTGGGTCATTGAGGAGCACCCCCGATTCAAACAACGATTTGCCAACGCTACTCTCGTACCTAAATCACAGAAGGGGTGGCAACTCCCATTCGGCTCGCCGAGGAAGAAGGCGCCTTCCTTCCAACCGAGGCGCGCGGCAATGGCCGGGGCGATGGCTGTGGGAGACGCGGCCAGTTTGGTTGATCCATTCAGTGGAGAAGGTATCGGTAACGCTTTGCTGTCTGCCAAGATGACGAGTAGGCATTTCGACAAAGAGGGGCATGCAGACGGTTTTCCCGAGAGTGCAGCGGTGGCGTACATGGAGGATTTGTGGGGAGAGTTGGGTAAGGAACTGACAAATTCTACGAAACTGCAGAGATTGATGAAGAGAAAACGTCTCACCAACTGGTTTGTCAAGAAAGCATCGAAGAAGAAGGAGATAGGAAATATGATGTCGGAGATGATCGCTAGCAAGGAGAGTCAAGAGTCACTTTGGAGCCCTTGGTTCATGTTCAAGACACTGATACTGCCATGAGGTGAGGTGATGAGGGAAATTCCACGTACTCTAGAGGGAATCGAAGCGGTGTTCCTCGATCTCGATGGGACACTGTATCTAGGCAACAATGTGATAGAAGGGGCCTTGAATTTCCTCTCGAGATTGGAAGAGAAGGGGATTCAGAGGTTCTTCCTCTCTAACAACTCGAGTCGGTCTGTCACACAGTACGTCGAGAAGCTGCAGGGTATGGGAGTACCTGCCACTTCAGAAGACATTCTGCTTTCGACCCATGACCTACTCGCGTGGCTAAGCGTTAACGGGATATCAGAAACTTATCTCGTCGGTACTTCGGGGATGCGCCAAATGCTCGAAGATGCGGGCGTCTCTACTGATTCAACAGAGCCGCAATACGTCGTTCTTGGTTACGACACGGAAATAACCTATGAGAAACTCAGCACGGCTTCAGTACATCTCCACAGAGGGATTCCGATGGTGGCCAGCCATCCAGACACGGTCTGTCCCTCACCCGATGGGGGTCTGCCCGACACTGGGGCCTACATGGATCTGTTCGAAGCCACCACAGGGGTACGTCCAGAGCATGTGTGTGGTAAGCCGAACGCGGGGATGATACTGCATAAGGTCGAGTCGTTGGGGCTGCTCCCGGAGCAGTGCGCAATGATTGGTGATCGACTCTATACCGACATGGAAATGGCGAAGAGAGCTGGGGTCCATGGCATACTGGTTCTCAGTGGGGAAGCCACAATGGAAGACTTAGGGGCTGCTCCACAGAACCCTTCGCTCGTGGTTGGCTCCGTTGATGAATTAGCCAAGTAGAGGGAGAAACCCTCAATCATGACAACCCCTGCCGAAATCGTGAGTGAGGGCTTAGTTACTGTCACTGGCGCGAGTGGTTTCATCGGCAGCCATGTCGTCGCGAACCTGCTCGCTCGTGGCAGAGTTGTAAGAGCGACTGTGCGAGATTCTTCTGATACAACTAGGGTCGACCATCTGAAGGCTCTACCAATGATCGAAGGGGGGGCTCTTGAGATAGTCGAGATGGATCTGTTCGATGTGGCTTCGGTGAATGCCGCAATCGCCGGGTGCACCGATCTCATACACACCGCAGCAGCGGTTAGGATCAGTGCCAAGGACCCTCAGAAACAAATCGTTGACCCAAGTGTGATAGGAACCCAGAATGTAGTTTCGGCAATCGATGCTGCGGGCACAGTCGAGCGGTTTGTGCACACTTCTTCCACGGCAGCCATCAGGCCGATGAAGTGGAGAGACGGAGAGACATTGACGACCGAGACATGGGCTGATGATGCTACGCTCGATGGCAATCCATACGGACTGGCAAAGGTCGAGGCAGAGAAGGTGGTTAGGAACTGGCATGCCGCTTCTGACGTCAAAACACGCCCGCGGATGGTGACAATACACCCGAGTGTGGTATTCGGACCGCCGATGAGTAAGATTCACCTGCGGGGCTCTCTATCTTTCGTGATGGCGCTCGTTCGAAGAGAGATTCCGGTGGTGCTACCAATGCAGATCAACATAGTTGACGTGAGAGACGTTGCCGAGGCCCATGTCAGGGCTCTGACACAAGGCGAGGATGCTGGTCGATATCTGACAGTGAGTGGAGACATGCAGTTCAAGGATATCTCACTTGCACTCAGGCAGGCCCACCCTGAACTAAAGACGCCCACATTCACCCTGCCGTACCCGGCGGCATTGGTGGTCTCAATTTTCCATCGCAGACTGAACTTAGCTTGGGCTCGCCAACATCTCAGGCGCCGGATATACTGGGACGCGACACCAGCAGAGAGGGATCTTGGAATGACATGGAGGGCTCCTCAGGAGGCTCTTCTGGACTCCATGCCAGTCATTCTAGAGAACGACTGGGTATAGGATTGGTTTTCAACGAGCCTCCTAACGGAGGGCTGTGTCCAGAGTGGCTCACCTACTTGTGCTGCTGATGCTGAGTTCTACAATCAGCGGTTGCCTTTGGTGGGGAGAGGATGAGGTTGACGAACCGGAAACGGGTCCGTTCAATTTCGAACAGGAGTTGCCGAACACCACTTGGTATCACTATCCTGGAACGGTGTCGGAGCCGTGGGCTGTAGATGCCACTGATGCTGCTGCGGTATCCGCGGCTAACATCACAGCAAACCTGAGTGGGAACAGTACCCCTTACTTTGCCAACGCGACATACTACGGGACCGGGTTCGACACCTTTGAGCCGACCATTGGGGTCACTTCATCGGGGGCTATCTTCTTCACTAACTACAACGGACTCGGTGACGGTACACACATCATCCGCTCGCGGGACCAGGGTCAGACATGGGAGGATGTGGGGCCGTTCGGGTCTGTGGATGATGATTCGGGGCAGACCCCTAACTCCAACGACCCTTACATCTACGTCGACAAGTTCACTGACAGACTGGTTAAGTTCGACATGCATGCCCTTGCTGCAATGTTCGTCGAATACTCTGACAATGATGGTGACTCATGGAGCACCCCCTTTCCCGTAGAGGGTTACTATGTAACTCAGGATCACCAGAGCATAGCCTCAATGCCACCACCACCTGGTGTAACAGCATTACACGATGTAATCTACGTCTACTGCATCAACACGGGCTCACCTGCGGCGGGAGCACAGTGTTCGCGCTCACTCAATGGTGGTCTATCGTGGGACGTGCAGAGAATCGGTTTTCCTAGCAGCAGCTTCCCGCAGTGCTCAGGGTTACATGGCCACGTGGCCGGGGGAATTGACGGGGCTATTTACAGAGGTAATCCCTCGTGTGAGGGCCCAGCAGTCTACCGTTCTCTAGATGGAGGCTACACCTGGACTGAGCACACCATAACCACAGAAGTCGACATGCAGCAGGGCTGGCACTCACACGAAGTCGCGACGGCAGTAGATGATGGGGGTAATGTACACGCCACTTGGATTAGCAACGATCAGTTGCCGTGGTATGCATACTCGCGAGATCAAGGCAACACCTGGAGTGAGCCGATGATGGTCGCATCCCCGGGTGTCATAGAAACTGGTTTTCCAACAATCTTTGCGGGTGCAGAGGGGCGTGTAGTGGTAGGCTACATCGGAGAGATCAATGATGTGAGTGCGAATAACACGACTTCTGGTGGAGTCGGATGGGGGGGCTACATGGCCATCATGACCGATGCTTTCGCTGAGCATCCCCTAATCACCACGGTGGTTGTCAACCAGCCAAACGATCCACTGGACATCACATCCGACTGTGGTAATGTGCGCTGCGGAGGATTTGGAGATTTCATCGATGTTGAGATTGATGATGAGGGGCGTCCTTGGATCGCGCTTGCACACAACGCGGCTGGGTTCGAGGAAGCGATTATCGGGACATTGACCGAAGGACCTGTTTTGTATGGTGATCTAGCGTACCTTCCGGTGCTACCGGCTGGTGGTAATACAACCCTGATGATGGGGTAACAAATCGCCGTTCATCTGATGTATGCGAATCTTGACCGCGAATCGTGCGCGCGACGGCGATGATGCTGGTGCTACTGATGATATCAGCCCCCCTTGGGGGCTGCTTCGGTAAAGAAGAGGTCGTAATCAAGGAGGAAAACGTGTTTGACTCGCTTTGCCCCGATGGCATCTCTAACAGCACCTGGTACCACTATTCCAACGCCACCGACGCCACTACTGTCTCAGATGTATTCAACGGCACCTCAGTGCTTGTAGGAAACAACGCTCCGTCCTGTGCTATGGGTAGCTACTACGGCATCGGTATGACGACCTTCGAGCCGACCATTGGAGTCACCTCAGCGGATAACCTGTACATGACGAGTTGGGGTAATGGCGCTTCGGGGTCGACAGCGATAGTGCGCTGCTCGGGTTTGATTGGAATGACCAATGTGAGTGACTACGTCTGCGAGGATGTCTACAGTGTATTCCTGCCCGTGGCTAACAGCAACGATCCGTATCTCTACGTTGACCCTTGGACTGACCGCGTGATGAAGTTCGACATGCATGCCTTGCTTGGGATGACTGTTGAGTGGTCCGACAATGAGGGAGGAAGTTGGACTGGTCCGTCTGTCGCAACTGGTTGGTCGGTCCAGGATCACCAGACCATAGCCTCCTCTCCTTACTCAGCACTCCTTCATCCCACCACATGGGTGTTCTGCGTCAACGGCAACTACCCATATCCAGTCTGCTCAGCCAGCAACGACGGGGGGCTGACATGGGGGCCTGAGCTGCCGGGAGCTCCGAATGGTTGTGACAGTGGAGGGTTGACTGGTCACATGATGGGTTCTGAGAACGGTAACTTCTATCGCGGCAACAGGGGATGTAACGGGGGCGAGGGTTACTCTGTATACCGGAGCACGAATGGAGGAATTACTTGGACCGAACACCCACTACCAACTGAGAATACGGGGACTGCGGAGACTTGGAACTTCGAGGAAGCACAGGTCTATCCCGACTCTGAAAACAACGTCCACGCAATGTGGATGGGTTCTGACAACATGCCATATTACTCATACTCAACCGACGAGGCTGAGAGTTGGAGTGTTCCGTTGATGATCGCCCCGCCTATCGGCCTAAACGGCACTGGATTCCCAGTACTGACTGCCGGTGGTCCTGGACAGGTAGCCTTTGGCTACATTGGGGATTCGGGGGGAAATACCTGGAACGGTTACCTCACCGTCATCACCGACGCATTCAGCCTGATGCCTTTGATGACAACAGTACAGGTCAATGGGTGGGGTGATCCGTTAGACACCACAGCTGACTGTGGCTTCAATCGGTGTGGAGGATTCGGGGACTTCAATGACATCATAATCGACCAGCACGGAAGACCCTGGTTCGGGCTCGCACACAACGTCGGTGGAGAACTGGGGATTTTTGGTACTATGACGCTTGGGCCGTCTCTACGAGGTAACGGGACCCTCGAAGAATTGCCATCAGGCGGACCAAGCACCCTCTAGAATATATCTGGGTACAAGCCGTATGCCTGGTAGGCGAAGCTTCCAGCGAAGCCAAGCATTGCGAAGCCGCAGAAGACCATTGCGATTCTGTATTTACGCGAGGAGAGCCATGTGCCTCCACCTACAAACAGCCATGCTATCGATGCCTTTACCAAGATAATGGTGATTAGAAAGCAGACAGCGTACAAGATAGGTGCAAGAGGTTCCTGTTCAGCCGCCGAAGCCATCAGCGGACCACCGATGAGGAACCAGAACATGTACACGTTGGGGTTCAGAAGATTAGTGACTACACCGCGTTTGAAAGATCCGGAGGCGTCGGTTTCTGTATTCTCAGGATCCGGTGCTTCTAGAGAGAAGCATTCTAAGCCCATCTTAGTCAGAAATAACGCCCCAAGAAGCGAGATTGAAAACAGTACGGTGGGTTGTGTAGCCATCCAACCAGCTAGGAAGAGACTAGCGATTATCATCGGACCATCGGTGAAGATAGGGGCTGCAGCAGTCCACATACCGGCCTTCAGTCCCTTAGAAAGGGACTCTCTGATTACCATGGTCAATAGCGGGCCTGGCTTGATGCCTTCGATAATCCCGAGGGCTATTCCCGCCGCCGCTAGGCTGGCGATAAGGTCTGTTTCCATACACTACCTCGAGGCGGCTATCTTAGCTAGGAGTTTGAGTATCTCAAGATAGAGCCAAATCAATGTGACCATCAAACCGAAGGCCGCTCTCCACTCTAATTGCTTGGGAGCACCTCTCTCCACTCCCTTCTCGATGAAGTCGAAGTCCGCAACCAAACAGAGGGACGCAATTCCTACAACGAAGAGGGAAAATAGAATGCCGATTGGGCCAGCGCCGTGAATATACGGAATTGCGTACCAACCAGAGATTGATCCTATGATTGAAATTCCGTAGATGAGCATGATTGCAACTAGTGCTGAAGAAACCGCAATCTGTGTGTTACGGTCCCATGCGATTAGTCCGGCTCTGTAGATGGCTATCATTCCCCCAAGAATGAGGAAGGTGAGTAGTGCTGCGGAAATACCGATACCTGGCATATCTAAACCAACCTCGAAAAGCCATGTTATTCCTCCGAGAACCAGTCCTTCCAAAGCTGCGTAAGAGCAAATCAACATTGGATTCATTGATCCGGAAAAAATCACTATCAAAGCAACGACAAAACCTCCCACTGCTCCAATTAAAATCAGAGGCACTGCTTGTGGCATTGAAAAAGCCGTCATTATGGCGGTGGTCGCTGTGATTAAGAGGAGTATTCCTGTCTTCTCAGCAACTCCTTCGATGGACATTAGGTTGGATTCTTCGTCCCACCAGTTGGCGTCCTCATAGGAGCTCTTATCGAACGTGGCATCGGAAAGCGCGGGGTTCCCTGAGCGGTACATCAGAGGAACTGATGTGGTCCCCCTTCTCAAGGGTTAGCCCAACGCATGCTCATACGAAGCTCAACAGGTGCTTCCCGGTGTAACTGTCAGGATTCTGTGTGATTTCCTCGGGTGTACCCTCGGCAACCACCAAGCCACCCCGTTCACCACCCTCAGGCCCGAGATCTATGACCCAATCAGCGCATTTGATTACATCGAGATGATGTTCGATGATGATGACTGTGTGGCCGTTACGGCGTAGACGAAGGAGCACTTCGATGAGTTGGTGGACGTCAGCTAAGGCGAGGCCCGTGGTCGGTTCGTCAAGGATGTACACGGTGTGCTTGGTAGCCGGGCGGTGTAACTGCGTGGCAAGTTTGACCCTCTGGGCCTCGCCTCCAGAGAGGGTTGTAGCGGGCTGGCCCAGACGGATGTAGCCCAGACCGACATCCCGGATTGTTGACAGGATGCGGTAAATCGAACGCTGGTTGGCGAAGAAATCGCAGGCCTCGGTGACATTCATCTCGAGGACATCATGGATGTTCTTGCCACGCCACTTGACCTCTAGGGTTTCGCGGGTGTAGCGCTTGCCCTTGCAGATGTCGCAGACCACCCAAACATCAGGCAGGAAGTTCATCTCCAATTTGCTCGAACCACCGCCTTTGCAGGCCTCACACCTGCCGCCTCGCACGTTGAAAGAGAACTGTCCGGGTTGGTAGCCACGCTCCTTGGCGAGGTTGGTCTGGGTGAACAAATCGCGTATCGGAGAGAATGCTCCGGTGTATGTGGCCGGATTGGAACGAGGGGTGCGCCCAATTGGAGATTGGTTGATGACGATGGTCTTGTCAATGAGTTCGTAGCCCTCGATTTTGTCGTGACTACCAGGAGTGGTGTCGGCCCCGTGGAGTTTTCGTTGGAGAGAAGGGGCTATGGTGGAAGTCACGAGAGAAGATTTCCCTGAGCCCGAAACACCAGACACAGCAACAATGCACCCAAGGGGGATTCTAACGTCTATGTCCTGCAGGTTATTCTGACGGGCGCCGGTTACTACGAGCCATCGATCATCATCCGGTGTGGCTCGGTCTTCAGGGAGGGGTATACTCTTCCTGCCCGAGAGATAAGCTCCGGTCACACTTTCTTTGGTGTTGAGGAGTTGTTCAAGACTGCCATTGGACACCACTCTGCCACCCTCCTTGCCCGCACCTGGGCCTAGATCTACGAGCCAATCGGCCTGTCGCAGAGTCGCCTCATCGTGCTCTACCACAAGTAGGGTGTTGCCAAGAGAGGTCAGCTCTCTGAGGGTCTCCAACAGTCTGCCGTTGTCTCTCGGATGAAGGCCTATGCTGGGTTCGTCAAGGACGTACATCACACCTGTCAGGCGTGTCCCTATCTGAGTAGCCAGACGGATTCTTTGGGACTCGCCACCCGAGAGGGTATTGGCGCGGCGATCGAGAGTGAGGTAGTCGAGTCCTACAAGAGCAAGGAAACGGAGTCGGGATTCAATCTCCTTGATGATATCGTGTGCGATGAACAGTGATCTCTCATCGAGGTGTTCGGTCTTAGAGACCGTGGGGGTATGAGGTTCCTCTCTCTCGAGTCTTGACCAGGTATCGTCCAAGCCTCCGATGCGCCAGTTCTGTACAACTGCGAGGGCTTCTAGGACGCTGCAGAACGATATCTCAGGTAGGGAGACACCACCCACCGTGACCATACTCACCGCGTTGTTTAGCTTCTGGCCCCGGCAGTCGGGGCACGGCTCGTCGGTCATGTACGAAGTGAGTCGCGACCTAGTCCGATTCGAACTGGTGTCCGTGTAAGTTCTCCGTAGGCGCGCGAAGACGCCCTCCCAAGGACGGACCATCTGGTATGAGGAGCCTTTCTGTGATACAAAATTGAAGGTGATAATCGTGTCACCCGAGCCGTTCAGCATGATATCTTGGGCCTCATCGTCCAACTGACCGAACGGGACATCATGTGGGATCCCATAGTGCTCACAAGTCTGTGTCATCTGTGTCCTGTACCACCCAGACATCATTGAGCGGCGAAACGGTGTGATGCAGCCTTCTCCAACCGTAGCGAGGCGATCTATGACGAGATCAGGGGAGAAGTTCCTCTGAACACCGAGACCCTGGCATGATGGGCATGCGCCTAGAGGATTGTTGAATGAGAAAACTCGTGGACTCATCTCAGGGAGGAAAGCGCCGTGCTCAGGGCAGGCGAACTCCTCGGAGTATGCTATTGACTCTCCCTGCCCTGTCTGGAACCTCTGCTCGTCTGGGTCGTCGGACTTCTTCAGTTTGGGTGCCTTGAGGCTCTCGATTGCCACAGCACCAGCGCCTAGTCTGAGTCCGGCTTCCACTGCTTCAGTGAGTCGCTGCCGGGTCACTCTCTCGAGTCGGATTCGATCTATTCTGACATCTATGTCGTGACGCAGGTTCTTCTCAAGCTCTGGGGGGTTCTCGAAATTGGCATCGCGCCCGTTCACCTTACCCCCAAGGTATCCCTGCTCAACAAGCGCTCGGAATAGGTCGGCGTGGGTCCCCTTGCGATCGCGCACCGCTGGACTCCAGACAGCCACCGCATGGGCCTCGAATCGCCATAGCACGTCGTCGACTATCTCCTGTACGGTTCGCCTTGCGACCTCCTTACCACAATCAGGGCAATGAGGGAGCCCGACTCTGGCCCAGAGCAGGCGCATGTAATCCATGATCTCGGTTACTGTCGCCACGGTTGAGCGGGGGTTGTGACTGCCTTGCTTCTGATCAATGCTGATGGCAGGGGAGAGGCCTTCGATGCTGTCACAATCAGGCTTCTTCATTTGTCCGAGGAATTGCCTCGCATAGGAGCTCAAACTCTCGATGTAGCGGCGCTGCCCCTCGGCGTACAATGTGTCGAAGGCTAGGCTTGACTTTCCCGAGCCGGACACCCCAGAAAGGACGACGAACTTGCCTCTTGGAATCTTGACGTCGATATTCTGGAGATTGTGGGTGCGGGCTCCCCGAACCTCTATCCATCCGTCCTTGGCTGCGCCGTTCTTCAATCGCTTAGCCATGTCTCAACTTCCTTGAGGAAGCATGCGTGCGCGAGGATGTCCTTGAATTCATGTATTGGACGGTGACTCTTCTAACTGGGCTCCTTTCATCGGATCCAGAGTGCATCTATTGTGTCGCCAGCCTCCGCGTCGGTGTCGGGGGGGAGTAAGGTCAGGCCGTTATGGGCCACCATGCTGTGGATGTTGCCGCTGCCCTGATGGGTACGTGTGCTGGCTGTGAGGCCGTCCTCACCTACCTCTATCCTGATTCTCCTCATGCAGAGTTTTCCGGGTGCGCCTTTGATTCCCTCTACGAGCTTGACTTTGACCCTGTCACCGATGGTGGGGCCGTTCTCTGAGTGCGCCTCCATGCAATGAGAGAGCCAAGGGGCGACGAGAGAGATGAACACCACGTGGCTGCTGACTGGATTTCCTGGTAGACCGAAGAGGGGCGTTCCCTTCCAGGTTCCAAAGAGAGGGGGGCCTCCGGGCCTGATTTTCACTCTCCAGAATGAAAGATTTCCCTCTTCTTCCATCAACCGACGGACAAGATCCCACTTCCCCATACTGACTCCCCCACTGGTGAGGATTGCATCGCATTCACGGGCGGCGCTGTCGAGGGTTGCTCGTAGTCTGTCGATAGTGTCGTGAACGACATCGTAGCGGACCGCCTGACCTCCCATCCTCTCGATTAACACGGCAATGCCGTAGGAGTTGGATTCGTATATCTGCCCAGCAGTGAGTTCGACACCTGGTGGTACGAGTTCATCTCCGGTGCTGATGACTGCCACTTTGGGGCGGACCACGACCTCGACCTCACCATGACCCATGGTCGCAGCTAGGGATATCTCCGCCGGGCCGAGATGAGTGCCCTTCTGCAGAGCCTCCTGTCCGACCCTTAGGTTCTCAGCTGTCTTCCGTATGTATCCAGGTCGGGCGGGTCCGAGGATTCGTACTGTGTTGTCGAACTCCTCTGAGTCCTCGACCATCACGATAGCGTCAGCGCCCTCTGGAACTGGTGCTCCTGTCATGATTCGGCAGGCCTCACCTTGGGCTACCACCGGAGGTGTCTCTCCTCCCGCTTTACTGGTGCCTGTGATTGAGAGTATTGGTTTTTGAATATCGCAATCAACGGCCCGCACCGCCCAACCATCCATTGCCGAGTTATCGAATCGTGGATCGTCGACCTTAGAGGCGAGTGTTTTGGCCAGAACGCGGCCAGCAGCGTCGCTCAAAGAAACCCTCTCAGTTCTCCTCTCGATAGGTGAGAGGCAAGCGAGGTCGATGGCCCGCTGCAGGGTGACGCTGGTCTCCATGACTGTTGAGTGGCGGTTGAGTTGAAGTGTTCTTCCTATGTCGCTGGTCTGTGCTTTCGAGTGAGATGTGGCTGATTCTGGCCGGCCTATTCATCGTGGCAGCGCTGTACTCCTCAGTCGGTCATGGAGGGGGTTCGGGCTACCTTGCAATCCTCTCACTCACCAGTTATGGTTCAGCCGAGGCTGTTTGGTTGAAGCAATACGCGTGGTCGCTGAATCTAATTGTTGCTGGGTTGGCCTTCTGGCATTATTACAAAGCAGGGCACCATGATTGGAGTCGATCTTTACCATTCATAGTAGCAAGTGTTCCTTTAGCTGCTTTGGGTGGATACATGAGTGTGGGGGGAGATGTCTACGACCTCCTACTCTCTGCCGCTTTAGTGGTGGCCGCATGGAGGTTGTTCGTGGGGAAATGGGAATCGGGGGGGGTTGAGTTGCCCGAGAAGTCGAAAGCTGTCGCGGTGGGTGGGGGTATTGGTCTTGCTAGTGGGGTGGTAGGCATAGGGGGTGGCATCTTTCTCTCCCCGGTGATGATGTTAAACAACTGGGCGACAGCAAAGCAAACTGCCGCAACTGCAGCGCTTTTCATCTGGTTGAATTCCCTAGCCGGATTAATTGGGTCTGGTCTATCGGGTCAAGTCGGTCTGGACCTTGATTTGCTTGGGTCATTCGGAGTTGTTGTCATGTTGGGAGGGGTGCTTGGTTCGAGATATGGTTCAAAGATTTCCTCACAGAATGGTATCCGGGGCTTGCTCGTCCTAGTGCTATGCGCCGCTGCAGCACGTAGATTGCTCAGTGTGATGGGGATTTAGGCGCAATCAAATCCCGATCATGTCCTCGTGGCCGCACTCAGAGTAGGCGCATATGACCTTGTAGCGCTCGCGCTTGGGTTGTGGAATCTGCATGATGGAACCACACATCGAACATTGGTGATTGACTACTTCTGGCTTATGTTTTTCCTCAACGGCATCCAGTGGCTCCAAGATTTCCTGGGAAACTGTCCACCCTACTTGGTCGTGATAGGTGTCCTCCTCCTCTGTTAGCCGATTTTGCTTGAGGCCGAGTTTGATTCTGATTCTACGACCTTTCTTCTTTGGGGTGGAAGTGGGTTTCTTCCCACGACCTAGGGGCGGCCTTTTCTTGGTACCTTTCCGACGTCTTTTGGTGGGTTTGGAAGATGGTGGGCGCTTCTTCGCTGGAGGTGGTGGTTTCTCGGCCTTTGGAGGGGGTGGAGAGGGTGGGGCTGCCTTTTTTGGCTTGGGAGGTGGAGGTGCTTTCTTGGCCTTTGGAGGGGGTGGAGGG